>WLWF01000100.1_pt1 | contig 77070 bp, 37 predicted proteins | sample 6718331 | NCBI WGS metagenome assembly WLWF01 (sample SAMN12718692, study PRJNA515312) | sponge metagenome | isolation source: marine sponge | host: Mycale hentscheli | place: New Zealand: South Island, Marlborough, Capsize Point | collected 2003-05-01 | reverse complement strand
TGAGAATGTTTAGCCCACCAGGCAGGTTCTGGTTGAGATAATTCCAACCAGCGGGTGTTCCACCTGCCCCGTGAACTAAGACCAGATTAGGCACTGGCAACCATTTCTTCCATTTCGACAAGTTCTGTCACAACTTCTGAAGCATTGTAACGGAAGTTACCAGTGAGATTAATGGTATCAAACAGGCAGTACTTCTTACCTACCTTGTCGTAGATACCAAAACTCAAGTACTTTCCGCGACTGTCAAAACAACGCACAAAACGGTCACCGTTTCGCTTGTTGAATGTTTCAGCCTTGGCCCAGACTTGGTCGAAAGACTTTACGATTTTACGCATAATTACTACTCCTATGCGCGGTTAATGTTACGCGATATATGAATACCGCAACCCAAGTGCCATTGTAGCACACCCTTATTTAGTTTGTCAAGTAATTATAACTACATATAATAAATCAGATAAATATTGACCATGGTAGCAAAGTTTAGAGGATTTAATACAGTCGATAAGATCAGGGCACCTTATACCCTGGATGGGCGCGATCTTGTAAAACGCGACCTGCTTAACACGTTTTATACCAAAAAAGGTGAGCGTGTGATGCGACCAGAGTATGGTAGCATTATCTGGGACTTGCTTATGAATCCTGATGACAGTGCTACAGAAAAGGAAATCAGAGATGATGTGCTAAGAGTTATTGACGGAGACCCCAGAGTGGATCATCTCAATACCACAATCATTTACATGGACCACACCATAAGATTAGAGATAGATTTGAAGTATGTGTTATTGAATGATTCGGACATATTGTATTTGGAATATAGTAGAGAGATTGAGGGCGAGTAATGGGTAGTGTAACAAGACAAGAGAATTTATTTGCGGCTGAGTCCTGGAAGGTAGCCTATAAGGCCTACCAGAACATCAGTTATCAGGCATACGACTATGACACCATCCGCGCCGCACTGGTAGAATATGTCAAAATCAACTTCCCTGAGAACTTCAACGATTACATTGAGAGTTCAGAGTTTATAGCAATCATTGAATTGCTTGCTTATCTGTCACAGTCACTTGCGTTCAGAATGGACATCAACACTCGTGAGAACTTCTTGGAGACAGCAGAGCGTCGTGACAGTGTATTTAAACTTGCTCGTATGCTGGGCTACACTCCCAACAGAAACTATACAGCAAGTGGCCTTGTAAAAGTAGTGAGTGTAAAAACATCTGAACCACTCACTGACTCACAGGGTACTGACCTCAACAACCTGGAAGTGTTTTGGGATGACGCAAACAATGCTCAGAGTTATGAGCAGTTCATTAGCATCTTAAACAGTGCAATGAGCAACGTAAACAGATTTACCTCGCCCATAAAAACAGGACGTGTGGGAGACATCCTGACTGAACTTTATCAGTTGAATACTCCACTCAGTGCCCCAGTTGCATATCAATACTCAGCAACTATTTCAGGTGACGCAAAACCTTTTAACATCGTTAATCCAGACTTTGTGGACAATGGTGCTATATTTGAGCGTCATCCCAATCCAGCAAGTTTGTTTAATTTAATGTACAGAAATGATGGCAATGGTTTGTCCAGCAAGGACACAGGATTCTTCCTGGCGTTCCACCAGGGCAACATGACCTACCAGGACTTTAACTTTACTACGGCAGTTGCAAGCCGTACTCAGGATGTTCAAGTTATCAACATCAATGAAACTGATACTTACTTACAAGAGATCACAAGTGCTGGATTAGTAAAAGCACAATGGGAAAGAGTGCCCAATGTAGTGGGACAAACACTCAATTACAATAGCATTAGTAAGGATACCAAGAACCTATACACTATTGATAACCTTGACAACTCAGGCATAAAGCTGAGATTTGCTGATGGCAACTTTGCTAATATTCCTTATGGCATTTACAGACTATGGTATCGCCCAAGCGATCCAACACGTTATGTGATACAGCCTGAGAACATGAACAACCTTAGCATCAACATTCCCTATGTTAGCAAGAATGGCACAGAGTTTACTCTTACCGTAAAGTTTAGTCTGCAACGTAGCATAAACAATAGTTTGCCAGCAGAGACTTTGCAGGCCATCAAGGAACGTGCTCCACAGATTTACTATACTCAGGACAGAATGGTCAACGGTCAGGACTACAATGTATTCCCACAGACCCTTAATAGCAACATCCGTAAGATGAAGGCCATCAACCGTACTCACGCTGGGCACAGTCGTTACATTGACATCAACGATCCCACAGGTACCTATCATGATGTAGACACTTTTGCTCGTGATGGCTTTGTGTATGTGGAACAAAGAAATATTTCTGACAGAGTAATACTTAACGACAACACCAATAGTTTAGACGTAGTTACTGCTACAATACCTAAATTGCTCAAAGAGCAACGTCTTAATAATTTTATCTATTATGGTATGCGTAACATTACAGAACAAAGCAAACCAGATACCTATGACCTCACACAGGTGGGAGGCACTCCAGCCAACTATACCTGGAATTGTTTGCCATTCGAAGGCCGCAGTCAGACAGGTTTTGTAACAGAAACATTTAGTACTGGTGATCCTGTGGTAATGAGTCTGGAACCTGCTGATCCCAGTCAGATTGGCAAAAACAGAATGTTCCAGGAAAACAATTTTATAAAGTGGGTCAACCCTGAAGATGTAACTGATTTTATTTGGACCCGCGTAGTTGAAATACAAAACAATGGCGAGTTGGTTAGTGGACTTAACACAAGCACTGGACCATTCACACTTGCCGCAGAAGTACCACAGGGCTGGAAAGCAGTGGATAGTGTAGTTACGATTCGTAAGACTTTTACTGCTAACGAATCAACTGCTATCAAGAATGCCATAGACAACCGCACAACATTTGCTATTGGCTATGATCCCAATCCACCCAATCAGAATGGGCAGATAAGCGACCAGTGGTATGTTATTGAACAACCTTGTAAATCATGTACATGGCAACCAACCAGTGTTGATCGATCAGCAAGTTGGTTAATTTACATGGAGTATGTGCCTGTGGACAGATTTAGTTACAGTTACATGGTCACAGTCAGAGGTCAAGACTTTGTTGTACAATCAGAACAAGAATTGAAATTCTACAACATCAAAGATGTAAAGGTTGTAGATTCAGACAACAAAGAAGGCCAGGACGAAATTATCTTTACTACGGTAAACACAAAGGCTGGCACAACAGAAACAAATCAGTGGCAAATATTTGGAGCCACAAGTTCAAGTGGTTACTGGGTAAACCAGACCACAGGTTACTTGGCTAACCCAGGCGGATTTAATCCACAAATACCACTGCTTACCAGAAGTATAAAGTGGTATGACCTCAATGTATTCTGGAAATCCAACTTTGGACTTTACTATTCAGATCCTGCTACAAGTGCCGCAGGTTCAAGTAACCTCAATGTTATTAGTCAGGTACTACATTATAGTGGACCTGCCACAGGCGAAAACTTGAACTATGTTGCTGATGCAACTGTTCAACTTGCAACATATTTTGACAACGGTACAAACCGCACAACAAACCAAAACGTAGTCATTACTACTAACTCTGGAATGATTACAAGTTTGCCAGCATTTATTGATATTCCTTTTGATAACTCAACATTTGGCGGCAACATTATTACTTTGACCACTGGCAATGTTTCAACTATTACATACAAGCAATTCAACAATGATGGCACAGAGTTGGATATTTTCCATGGTGGAGCAAACGGAGCATTTAGTTTTGGCAGTGCTGGTGTTACTGACAATGTTGTGGGCTTTGGTATTCCAGGCCGACTCACATTGCGAGAAGGCGATTACAATAAGCAAACTGGAGTATTGCGTTATACCAGATTATCAGAAAACATATATCACGCAAGCACAGATGACTCTGGCTTCCACAGCGACAAGATTGTTATAGATTACACCATGAACAAAGATCATCTGGATGTGCCCATAGAGTGGACAGTAACAGATGTATTCACATATCCTGACGGTTACACTGATCCTTCAAAGGTAAGTGTATCACCCAAAGATTCAGACGGTGATGGTGTGCCAGACAGACCTTTGCAGTTCCATGAGTATGTGAGTGACAGAAGTTTGGTACAATTTGAATACTATAAAGACTTTGATGGTTACACATACGAGAGACCATATTCAGGTGTTGTTTGGGATTTGCGCAACGAAACAGATGGCGTAAGATTTAATCCTGCTACTGAAAGCATTTCACCTTCAAGTTACAGCAACTATCGTAAAGCAGAGGATCTAAACTGGATTATGCTCAAAGACTTTAGCATGGTCAAGTTACAAGCCAATCCACCAGTGTCAGGCATCAGGACTTGGCCTGGCGACGGCTTGGAAAATGACTATGGTATCTTTGGTGGATTAATTATCACAGTAGAAGATGCCTGGACTGATACTGAGGCAAACATTACTTACCCTGCGCACTCCACTTATGTGCTTACTGCTCTAAGCAGTAACTTAAATAAGGTCAGAGCAATTGAAACTGATGAGTACTTTGTGCGTACTGGCAGAGGCAAGACTCAGGACACCAGTTCTCCAGATCCAGAAGATAGTGTAATGCGCTGGAACCATGTTGCGCCCAACGATGTCAGGATCGACCCAAGCATCAGTAATGTTGTGGAGATGTGTATCCTTACTGAAAACTATTACAACAATGTGGTTAGTTGGTCAAACAACCCAACTGGCGACTTCCCAGCAGAACCCACAAGTGCACAACTGAGTGTAAACTTTGCCAGTCTTAATCAATACAAAGCGGCATCAGATACTATTACATATCGTAGTGCTCAATTTGTAAAATTGTTTGGACCCAGTGCTAAAAAAGAATTACAGGCTGTATTTAGAGTTGTAAAACTTAGTGACCAATTCTCAGATAACGAATTGCGTAGTAGAGTACTTACTGCTATCACGCAATACTTTGATCCTTTAAATTGGGAGTTTGGTGAAACATTCTTCTTTACAGAACTTTCCACATACATTCACCAGCAACTTGGTAGTGCTATTGGTAGTATTGTTATCCTACCAAAGAATACATCAGGTGTGTTTGGTGAACTATTTGAAGTAAAGGCAATGGCAAATCAACTATTCATTAGTACTGCTACTGTTAACGACATTGAGATTATCAACCAGATTGATAGTCAAACCCTCCGAGCGGATAGATAATGGCTGATAAAGACGACAAGCAGTTTAAACGTCTACCGGTAGTCCTACAGACTACTGCGATTAAAAACTTTTTTGAGTATACTGTTGATCAGTTATACTCAGAAGCAAATGTTGAGACTCTCAATGGCTTTGTGGGTACGCCTGACTATGATGGTATTCGTGCTGAAGGTGCTTACATTGAAGAGCCTACTACAACCAAACAAGCCTATGCGCTTACACCAACTGTTAATACTATTTCACCAGAGACCGGAGAACCAGAATCACTTGTCTATTATGATGAGGTAGTAGATATAATTAAAACATATGGTGTTGATGTAAGAAATCAAAACAAGATATTTGATGCACCGTACTTTACATTTAGTCCTCCCATTAACGAAGATAAACTTGTAAACTATTCTGAGTACTACTGGGCGCCTCCGGGTGCCAATGTAGCACCCAATGCTATTATTATATCAGGCACTGTGGAGTCTCCAGTGGATGTAGAGGGAGATATCCTGGGCAAACAGTATTATGTACACTACGGGGAGACTGCTAACACAACCTTCCGTAATGGCATGGTTGTTACATTTGACGGATTATATATAAACCCTTATGACGTATACAGTGGTAACACTTATGTTGTGGAAGGTGTGGGACATGAAATAGACTTAGTAGAGTTTGACAGGAACAGTGTAGCACCTTATGATGCCAATGCTGAGCCCAGTTATGTAGTAATTGAACGTGGTGCTGTAAACAACAATGGCTGGAGCCGTAACAACTACTGGTTCCACAAAAACAATTGGTATGATGCAGGTCAAGTTCCACCAGACAGAATTTATCGTGCAGAGCGACCCATTATTGAATTCGATCACAGATTAGAAACCTTCAACCAAGGTACTAATTTCCTACAGAGTGTGGACCTGGCTGTCACAACATATGACTACAACCAAGTCAACGGCCTGGCTGGTAACATTTTGATTGATGGTGTTGACCCTGCTAATAAGACCATGATTTTCCCAGCAGAGGGTCCAGATCGCGCGCCTTACATTTACTTGGGTGTGCCATTTGATACAGAAACTATTGCTGTAGCATACAACGGACCAAACGAACCTAATCCAATTGAGGACGCAGTATTAGCAGTGGAAATTGCTGGTGAGCCTGGTGAAGGTTTTGTAGATAATATCGTTGTTGTGGATGGCGGCAAAGGATACACCCCTAACGTAGAAATTGTGGTTGCAGGTGGTAATGTAGAAGTTGAGGCTGAAGCCGAGGGCACTGTATATAAAGGTGTAGCAACAGGCACCACCAGTTTGATCGTTCATGATCCAGGTTTAGATTATCAATCAAACACTGTTAGTGTTTCATTCACAACTGATGCTCCCACTGGTTTTGAAGTAGAACCTGTGGTACAAGTAATATTGGATAACAATGGTTCAATACAGCAACTTAATGTTATTACCAGAGGCGACGGATATGATTACAATGCTAACTTAACAGTAAGCATAGACGGACCCAACACAAACCTTGCTAATGTAAGCGTGGGCACATATGAAAGTTATTTGTCAAGTGTTCAAGTAACTACCCCTGGCAAAGGCTATACAGGCTATCAATCAATTGTATTGGAGCCAGTCGCTAATGTTGCAGTGGGCGATAGTGTAATAATCAACGAGGGCAACACACAAAAAGGCAACGAGTACTACTACACCGAAGGCGGTTGGGTTCTGGCAGATACAAAACGTGGTGGTAATGATGCGCCATTGTTTGTGATGTATGACGACACTGGCACACGCATGGACGACGAAGCAAAGTATCCACTGTCAGACTTTGCTGGTAACAAAATTTTTAGTTATGCTACACCCGAAGATATTCGTGACGAGGATGCCGCTAACGTAGCCATTACACTGGAGCAAGATCCTGTGTTGGGCTTCCCACTGGTATACAGACCATTCAAAGCCGCGTCAGAGATAGTATTCACAAACAACCTGGAACATGACAAGTATTCATACACACCCCTGGGTGCAGAAGAATCAGAAAATATTTTAGGTTATAACTTCTATCACTTATTACCCGAGGGTACAGATGCTGATGAGGATTACTTCCCATATTGGAAACCCAGTGACAGACCATTCCATCAAGCCATCATAAGCAGGTATCAACTTAGCCAAATAGAAATTGATCGTGATATCAGAGATTTCTTCATAGGATGTATTCCTAATCCTGCACCATATAACTTTAGTAAAATTGATGTCAAGATGTATCTCAACGGTAAACCTGTCAAAGGCTTTACACTAAATCCTGATGTAGATGGTTATATTAGTGTAAATGATAACATCAGTTTTACAGCAGGTGATTATGTAGAGATTTGGGCATACAGTGATACTGGCTTGATTAGCATGGAAAGTGCAAGCAAGTATGAAGTGCCCTTGGGCTGGGACAGAAATATTTTCAAGGAAGATATTAGATTTACTTCAGAGCCTGAATACTTAGAGCATTTCAAAACACAAATAGAATCACAAATTGGTTTTGTGGGCGAGCCTCTGGGACAGAACAACTACCAGAGCACAGCACAAGACACAAGTTATGCCACTGAGATTGTGCAGTCAGATTCAGATGTAATCCTGGCCGCATATCTCCTGGATGATCAACCACATAACTTGATTGATGCACTAAGATTCAATAGCGGTGAATATGGCAAGTACAAGGCCAGACTTCGCAAGTGCATCAATGACTACTACGCTAACAATGCAATAGATGATAACAACATTGACAGAACTCTGGAGATGATACTCAGAGAAGTTATTGCATTTAGGGTTGGAAAAAATGTATTCAACAGAACTTATATGGTGCCATTTGGTGACAACTATTTCCAGGAAGAGCAAGTAGTTGGTACTAATCAGGACGAACTAATTTTAAGCAGTTACTTAGATCTAAGTTTGATTGAACATAGTCTGCTCGTATTTGCCACAGCACAAGGAACTTTGTTTACTGACATGTTACTTGTTGACCGTGACTATGTGATCATTGACTATAACCCAATTACTATCAGATTAATTGGCAACGACAGACTGGGATCAACTATCACAACCAAACTGTACACCGCAGAGCGTGACAGCGCACAGTGTCCACCCACACCAAGTGTGTTGGGTATCTATCCATTGTTCCAACCAGAGATCACCATGGACGATACTTTTGAGACACCACAGGAAGTATTGATAGGACACGATGGCAGTAAGTCACCCACATACGGTGATGCTCGTGACCAACTTTTGTTAGACTTTGAGCAACGCATCTATAATGCCGCTAAGAAGGAGTTCAGAGAAGCAAACAGTTTGCCTGAACTTAACTTCTTTGACATCAGACCGGGCGAGTTTAGAAACACTGGATTTAGTTATGTAGAGTGGTATAACTTAATGCGTTATCACTTCAGCACATGGGCAAGCGTCAATGAGTTGGATCCAGTACAAAATGAATTCTATGACATTAATAATCCCTGGACTTGGAACTATCGTGGAACCAGCAATGAGTTTCCAGGACACTGGAGAGGATTGTACGAGTACTATTATGACACAGTCAGACCAGATACCCATCCTTGGGAGATGCTGGGCTTTACTGAGAAGCCCTTGTGGTGGGATTCACAGTACGGCACTGACTATGGACTTTCCAACGACGCATTGTGGGACGACCTGGAAAACGGTATTATCAGACAAGGTCCCAGAGAAAACCTCACACAAGATTTGTGGAAGTTAGATACTAACCCCTATGCCAGACCAGAATTGTTTAAGTACTATCCTATTGACGCCAATGGTGACCTAATTGAGCCAAACAAGTTGCCCAGCGGTACAGTTACACAGGATGTTGATTTTACAAATGAGATTGTTGACACAGTAGTATATCCTGCGTTTACTAAAAGTTTTACATACACTGACAAGGACACAAATGTAATTTATGTGTATCCAGGTGTAGAAGTAAGTTACAGTGATAGCAATGTGTACATACAAACAGCAGGTGTTTTAAATTATGATCCACCTCCTGGCAGATTTGAACCACAGCCTATTACTATTAATTTACCAAACACAGTGACATTTGGCCCCAGCGCAATGCCCAAAGGTTTGGATAGACCCAGCGGCGGCGTTATAGGTATTGCTGTAAATGGTATACCAATTATTAATCCAAATGCAGGCAGATCAGAAGATACAATTTGGCACTACAACGAAGTGTTTGATGGTGGTTATGACTATGACAATCCTGGAAAGTATGATGCTACTGGTGGATATCAGTACTATATCATACCACCTAAATTGTTGGGATTGGAAAAATTTAATGCAACAGAACACTCTCCCATAATTGGATGGGCGTTGGATGGCTTGCCCATTTATGGACCATATGGTTACAAATCTTATACAACTGGTGGTATTATCAATGATACTACTATCACAAACATTAAATCGCCCTTCAGACTCAGAACAGACGGACCCAGAATGCTTGACCCAGGTGGTTCGCCCACGGGTTTGTTTGTGGAAGATTTTAGACTTGATGCTACAATAGCAAATACTCCAGGGTATGCAGGTGGCACTGGCAATGGTGCAAACTTTGCCATGAGATATGGTATAACTCCTGCACAATCAGATCCACATTGGTTCTATGTGCAATGTCAGGACGATGATGGTAATGCCATGTTCCCCTATGCATGTGGCGGTGGTACTCAGGAGCATCCTGCGGGCTCATTGAATAAAAATATCTACGCTAATCAGTTCTACGGCACACCCAACGATTTGGGCGGCGTGTTTGGAGTTACTGTAACAGATTGTGGATATGATTATGTAGCAAAAGCAGTAGTAAGTTTTGAAGGCGATGGTGACAATACTCAGGGCTATCCTGTCATGGTTGATGGCGCTATCAGAAATGTTGTGGTCAACAACATGGGCAAAAACTATGCCTGGGATACAACCACAATAGAAATTTTAGGTGATGGTCAAGACGCACAAGCAGAACCCATAGTAATTGACGGCAAGATTACTGGCGTCAGAATGCTTAACTTTGGTAAAAACTATACCTTTGCTACAGTGGTAATCAAACAGGTAGCAGGCAACGATGGGGTGTTCCCAGGACAGTTTGCTGATCTTATAATTCCTACCATAGCAGAGGACAACGCCAATGGTATTGTAAATGATGCAGTGGGAGAAATTGTTGTAACTAACAAAGGATATGGATTTACTGAGGTATTTGTAGATATCAATCCTGCTGTTTCTCCCAACCCACCAGTGCCCTATGCAATGGGCTATGCGGCTACTGCTGAAGCGACGATTGAAACATCATCTAACAATGGCACAGGCAACGGGTATGTAGACCCCAATGCCAAACCTATTATTATTTCAGAAGTAATAGAAGTGCTTAACACAGACTCACAATTGTTGGGTCAAAGTTGGAGATACTCAGACGGTGCACCAGTAGAGAACGCCTGGAAGTATTCAGAGAATTATCCTTTTGCTGTAGCAGAAGGTTTGTTACTGGGACAGCCAGCGCAGTTTGCTACACAGTTTGCTGACCCCACTAAACTATTCAGAGCAGAAGTAGATAGCAGACAACAATTGTGTACAGTTACTCGTGAGCGTTGGCAGTTTACTGACCCAGCGCAGTTTAGAATACACGGTGAGCGTGATTCAGAAGGTAACTTCCTGACTAACATTGGTTACACCCAGTTTACTAATAGTTGGCTGGCATTCCAGGGTTTAGAGACCAATATTGAGTTTGCTCCACAGTTAAGAACAATCAACATGAGATTGAGTCACCGCATGAGTGGCTACATCGACAAAGACACCATGACTGTGCGTACTGACCAATATAGTGCCACAGGTACTACGCCAAGTTTGATTATCCCACAAGATAACATCAATGTGCAAGTACATAGCAGTCCTTATAAGAGCAGAAACTTTTATAGCGGTATTATAATTGAAAAAGCCATAGGCGGCTACAAGGTCAGAGGATTTGACCGTAGCATTGGCACATTCCCAACACTCAAGATAGATAAATTCTCTCCAAGCAGAGGAATAAAAGTAGGCGGCGAGCCTGCTCCATTCAGCGTATGGGAATCAAATCAATTTTACAAAAAAGAAAGTATTGTCCAATATGCTGGAGCATACTACAGAGCACCCAACAACCTAACTACTGGCGCAGAGTTTGATGCCAGACTTTGGCAAAGTCTACCAAGCCTGCCACAAATAAATGGCGCAAGCGCAGAAGTTTGGAGCAAGTATCTCAATCAAGTAGAGTTTATGCCCTATGAAAGTTTATTGAGAACTCCTCAGGAAGTTGTGGATTTGCTCACAGGCATGGGCGCATTTCAAAAGCAAGCAGGTTTTGTGTTTGAAGGTTTCGACTATAACACTGGCGACACCATGGATTGGACACATGCCGCAAAACAGTTCTTGTTCTGGACAACTGCTAAGTGGGAAATTGGTAACACAGTTGAACTAAGCCCCATGGCTACTACTGTGACTTTCCAAGCACCCAATGGATTTATCGCTAAACTAAACCGTATTGACAGAAATCAATTTACTATCTTAGATGCCGATGGCAGTGCTATTACACCAGAGAGTTGTGAGATTGTCAGACTGGACGATTACATTCAAATTAAGCCGCCCGAGGGTGCGCAGATTTATGGTGTATTGCTGTTTGTAAAAGAAATCGAACATGCAATGACATTTGAAAATCGCACAGACTTTAATGACATCATATATGATCCTGTGCTACACCAGTATCAGACTCGTGTAAAGATCAAGGGTAAGCGTACAGCAGGATGGGACGGTAAGTTTACGTCAGAAGGCTTTATTATACTTAATGACGAACTCAAGCCCAACCTGGACAACCTTGCACAAAGCATGGGTAGATACCATGAGCTTGGATTTATTCCTGTAGAAAAGCAGGTATACGAAAGTGCCCGTGCACTGTTTGGATATCAAAGCCGTGCATACTTGCGTGACCTGGATATCCTGGATGATCAGCAGTTTGACTTCTATAAGGGATTCATACAAACCAAAGGCACACAAACATCAATGACGCGCATTGGTGAAGCCAATAGTATTATTATTGACGGGCAGATCACAGTTTATGACGAGTGGGCAGTAAAGGTAGGCGACTTTGGTGATGTGGAATCACAACAGGCTATAGAATTCAAACTGGATCGCAGTAATGTAACTTCAGATCCACAACTTGTAACATTTGAATTTCCTGAAGATATCACAGGTGTTGTGGAAAGAATTGATGTAATAAACAGAAACAATACATATCTGGAAGTACCCTCTATTGTAGTTTCACCTCCAAGCCTGGCTGATGGTACATTTACCCCAGGTGGTAGGAGAGCCACAGCACAAGCCTACCTCAATACTGAAGGTAAACTTGATTACATTGAGATGACTGACAAAGGCCGCGGTTATGAATTTGCCACGGCAGAAATTATTACCCAAGGTGGTGACAATTTAACTGGAAACAATATTGAATTCACACAATCCATTGCCATAGGAGGATTGTCAGACAAGGCTTGGTCCGAGCAACCCATAAATGGAATTTGCTACATCGAGACACAGGGCTTTACCCTTCAGTTTACAGAAATGGTATTGACTGACGATGGCTTTATAGGATCTCCCAGCAATGTTTTATTGTTTACAAGTAGCAAAGAAGTAGAATTTACAGTTGGTGATACAATTACATTTAGTGGCCTCACAGGCACAGTATGTAAGTCAGATGGACTTACTTGCGCCAATTATGCTAACCTAAATGGCACATTTGCTATCACATCATCAGAAGTCACAGAAAGTGGAACACAAGTAGGATTTACAAGTGTTGAACCTGTGGGCGTTGCCGCAACATATGGTGTAAGTATTGTCTACAGACAGAATGGCAATGTTATGCTTGAGTTTGATAATGTTTACTATCATGAAGCAAACATTGAGGTTACACCCTTCCTGTATGGTGGCAAGGAAATTGAAGATATAATCAATGCTGAGACTGCTAACACTGGTGTTACAGCCAGCATGTATGCCAGCCATGTACCCAACGAGCGTCAGCCAGGACAGGCAGGCGGTGATGTAATTGACTGGTACACACTTGTACTAACCAGCGACACTGAGTTTACGCTTGTGGATGAAAGTCCCAGCAATGTATGGACTGACCAATTCCACATCAACGCAGGCATATATCTTAATCAACAGCGTTGGGCTATTGATGTTGCTTCAGGCACACAGGAAGATGACATTACCATCATAGTTGATGGACAAATCATAGACCAGTGTAAGTTCTTTGAAATAGATTCAAATGGTGGTGTAACAGGAAACTGTGAGATTTACAATTGGAATTATTTCTCAGGTGGTGATTATACTGGTAACGCTAATATTACGCTGGTAGATCAATCATTGGTTTACTCCGAAGGCAACGCTAATGGCTTAGTGCATTTAGAAACATTTGAGCAGGATCCCTGGGTACCAGCAGACTTGGATGATGATTCAACCAGAGTCAAAGTAAACGGTGCTTATCCCTTCCTGGATCTGTATATTGGTAATAAAAAGATTGAACCAGAACTTTTGACTTACCAGGACCAGGGCAATGTCAATATGCCAGTACATCAGAATGTATGGACATGTGATACTATCAATCCTGGCATGATTACCATTTACACAGAATATTTGCCAGCAGACTTAGTTGATGCAAATACTTCGTTCCTGGTACCAGACTTGCCCATACAACTTATTGAAAAAGCAAGCATCAAATTTACTGATGATTTCAATGGTGACATTTATGGCAGTAACATTAGTATTGATGTTAGTGCTGACGATGACCTGCTTTGTAAGATTGGCAGAGAGCGCACATATGAAATTACCAAGGACATTGCTAACGATGACATCATAGTTATTGATGTTGACGATCCCTCACGCTTCCTTAAGAAGCCCACAGGTAAAATTACTAACCAACTGTGGCCAGAATACACAGATGTAAATTACCTGGGAGTCAAGGACAGCAAGGATTATCCTACCATACCAAACTCAGGCTATGTCAATGCGGCAAATGTAAATTTCCAAAGTTATGATATTGCCAGTTTGCCATTGCTGTTTAATGATAGCCTACAAATAAAGCCCACTGGTGGACATACAATTCATGTTGCCAGCAGTGAGAATCAGGATTGGAATGTTTACGAACTTACTCCCACAAACGCTGATGTGCAGTTCCTGGCCAGACAAGATGACCGTGTAAGCCTGTTCACAAACTATAGTTTGTTTAACTACATTGACGGCAACATGATTGGCGAGGACGACACTGGCAGATACTTAGATTATTATCTGACATTGCGTAATGCAGATGTATCAGACAATGTAATTGTATGGACTAACGAAACAATTATCCAGCAGGCACAGAGTACTATCACAGACCTCACTGCGCCCAGAATGATTGAAGCCAGAATCCGTAGCATAGGACCCAGTGATAATTCTCTGAGATCATTCACAGATTACTTGCCCATAGGTGACGACTATTATAACAATGTGGAAATGTCATGTAGTGGTTTGGAGCAGGGTGAGATCAGAAACATTGTTACAGCCATTGCCAATGTAGAAGTAGTGACAACTCATCCTCCTCTGGAAAGCGACATTGATCCCAACACAGCAGGAATACTTACTCTTCCTGACACACTGGTGAGTGGAGGCATTGGCGCTGAATTCACAGCAACATGGACTACCACATCCATCACTGGCGGTTATGAATCTGTTCTAAGCAATGTTACTATAACAAATGGTGGTCAGAGTTATGAAGTAGGAGACCTCATAAAATTGGTGCCAGACACTGGTATCTATGCTGGAGATGCATTAGTTAGAGTTACTGAAGTAGCCGCCACAGATTTGGGATCAATACCCAGTAATGTTATAACAATTGGCAGAATACAAAATAGCACTATACAAGAAGGTGATGCCATTAGGCTTGTTACTGGTGGTAATTTTGCCTACGCAACTGTGGACAATGCAAACATCAGCATCAATTATGATGAAAGAACATTTACATTTAGTAATGTATCCAATGCCAATGACTTTGTGATACAGAACACTCTAAATTTGACAGTTGGTGAGACTGCACCAAATCAACTAAATCGCTACACATATACCATATTAGATAACTCTAATGATAGCATAGTTGTTACAAGTCCAAGTTTCACAAGTGCTGACAAAATGAATTCACTTACCCAGGGTGATTTTGGAACAACCAATCAATTAAGAACACAAAATATGTATGACTTGGGAGATCCCAACAGGCCCAACGACAATGATACCTACTACAATGTGTTCAATGTAAGTTCAGGTAGCACTGGCACAACAACATTGAGTATAGAACGCCCAGATACTTTCTTCAATTACAGTAATGTTAGTAGTGATGTATATGATGTGGAAGTACAAACCGCTATCAAATGTGTGGCTAATGTTACTGGTAATGTGTTTAGCATAGGCACAAATTCGATACAAGTAGCAGGACAAACTGGTGCACTAAGTGCCATGAACGGCGTGTGGGTAGTATTCAATGTGGTACAAAACCCAGACGATCCCAACACTGATCTTGTGACATTCAATGTCAGAAGAACATTGCCCATAGGATCATACAGTGCCCCGCCAGCAGTTTACAAAACTGACACAAGTCTAAATCTCAATATGGTCCATCTCAACAAGACCAGACTTGTTATGCCAAATGTTTCAGACATCAACGTGGGCGACACTATCAAAGTTTTGGCTAATGTATTCAATGGCACATACAATGCTGATCGTGTGGTTGTGGATCATAACGCTGAACTAAATGATAACAGTTTTACAACCTATGTGGATATACCAGCACCATACATTTTTGATACAAACAGATCTGGTAATATTCTCCTGGGCGGTATGAAAATTACTACCACCAACCCACATGGTATATCACCACAGTATGCCGCACAGAACAAGCGTGTGGCTGTACACTTTGCTTACCCCAAGGCATACAATAAGTTTTATAACATCACAACTGTTGATCCTTATACAGTAGTTGTGGATAATGTTCTGACTCAAACTGATGAAACAATTGAATTTTACAGATATGAAACTGCTACTGTTTCTCGCAACAATAACATCTACTTGACTACCAATGATGCCTTGTTAACCAAAACTACAGTTACATATACAAGTAACTCCAGTATTGTTGCTCCCAATTACTTTACTGTTTTGGATGGAAGCATAATCTTCGCAGACAATGTGTTGCCAGCCGATGGTAGCCAAGTTACTGTGAATATTATCAGAGAAGTAAATCGTAGTTTTGATCGTTATCCAGTGCTCACTACAGTTGATCACAACAAGATCAGATTGAACGGTGTAAACTTTACCATTAACAGTTATAACAATCCAGAAGCAATTGTTGAGAACATCAACCGCGCCGCAAGTTTGATGCGTGGTTGGGTAACACCAGCAGGAAACGGCATGACATTCAGTTTCCCAATGCTTAAAGATTACCGTACACCAGTATTTGCTCCTGATGGCAGTATGAGACCAGCACACACCATCAATAATTATGGTCCCTACATTCGTGACAAGAACACACTTGCCATGATTAAGAACGATCCAGATATTGATACTGGTGTACTGTCACTCAGTACATCCAATGAACTTGTCAGGGACGAAAACTTCAATTTGGGATCAATTAAGATTGGTCCTACCCGTGGCGCAACATATTTTGATACTGAAGAAAAGACTTGGATGGTTTGGTTACAAGAGGGTCCAACAGATACTGAAGGTGGTTACTATCCCTTGGGTGTTTATTACGAAGATCAGAATCGTAAAATATTACCCAAGCGTAAGAAGATCTTCAAGATCATTCCACCTTCGCATACAGTAAATGGTCCCATCCTGGATTCCATTCCTGGCAGTTACCCTGTTGAGAGAAACAACACAGCACTACCAGGACAATCACAGTATAGATATGATTTCAATGCTGTGCAAACATACAGTTTCCCTGCTCTATGGTTAGATAGTCAGGGCTCAGAAGTTGTACCTGCTAAATTAGAGTCGATTCAAGATACTAACCGCCAGCCTGGCACAGTTAAAATATATCGTTACAGATTAAAGCCAAGCACACAGGGCTACTATGAAGTTTATGAAATGGTTGAACTTACCAATGGCGAAATAATTGGTATCAAAGTTGATAGTACAATACCGCCAAACTTCAGTCATAACTTCTTTGGTACACAAACAGCCAGAGGCAACTTCTTTGGATTGCCCAGCAATAGCATAAACTTTGATAGTAAGATTGCTTTCAAAGCAGACGATGTAGATTTGTATCCTGGCTACGGCGGTGGCAGTATTGTACTTGGTGCAGTAATGCCCCCAGCAGACATTGGCAGAACACTTATTCCAGAACCTTTTGCGTTCAGACGCTCAGGCAGAACCATGGGCAACGGTAGTGATGCTATTCTCAATTGGGAAGGATTACCAGAAATAGATGCACAAATTAGACCAGGTGGATCACCAGGTCCAATATTTGTGGTAGACAGACCAGGGTTTGGTACTTTCAATATGTGGCAGCCAGGATTGATTCCAGGCCAATTAAATCCACCCACCACATCAAGTTCCACAATTGGTATGCCTTTTGGCAAGGGCAGAGGATATTACCAAGAAGGCGATGGCAATGTTCCTGAAATGTTCCAGGTAATCAGTGGCCCCGATGTCATGGAAGGTTCCACTGATGTTGGAAACATCACAATGGGTTGGTCAGAGCCTGTGCATTGTCCTCAAAATAATCCATTTACGCCATGTACTGTGCCACCTGAAACACCCATAGTTAATGATCTACCAAACACTGAAAGTGAGAATGGGTGGTATCAGCCACAACCAAGATTTAAGTACAGCAAGAGATTTGTCACAACTGAGACTACAAGTAATAACAATGAAAAGAACGATCTCAACGATTGGGCTAACACAAGTGTATATTACAATAGTCAGGATGACAGATACGCCTACAAGGTTGAAAACAATGATGGTACTGGAGATACAACTGTATTTGTAAATGGTAACTATCCTGATCCAGGCGACACATCGTTTAGACCCGATGAAATGTTTGTTGCTTGCTTCTGGACTGAACCACATACCTATAGGAATCAAATCGTAGGATATGGACCAGATGAACAAAATGCAGGAACACGCAGACCCATAATTAAAGATTATCGTGGTACAATTACCAGATGTAAGTATCTCAGAATGACTGAACTGCCTTTGGATGCTGTGCTTGTAAGACCAGAATGTGACACAGGATGGGGCGGTCAAAATTTACCAAACGAAAGGCGTTATCAGGATACAACTCCAGCGACCAATGGTCGACGCAGAGGTGAAAGTACTGGATTAGATTTACTTACACCAGAGACTGATGTAACTGCTGGTACAAGTGATACTCAAAACAAAGAATTCAACACCGGAGCAGATTTTACTGGTGGTGTAAGTCCTGAGGATCCCAACCCTAACGAAACAGGCGCGTTTGATGGTAACAATGAACGACAATTACCTGCTGGTTACCAATCCAGAGACAACACACTGATTGAGCCAGGCGAACAAATTTTTGCTACACTACCCAATATAGAATCCAGACAGGCGCCTGGTATTGGATTAGATGATGTGAGTGCTGTGTCATTCAATCGCGCTTCAGGCGAAGATCCTTTTGATAATACTGGCACAAATGTGGATGAAAGCATATCACAAAATACATCCATAGATTATCCCACAGTTACAAACTCTAATGAAAGTCAAGCGCCTGTGGCTAATCCAAACCAATTATTGCTACCAGGACAATGTGATATTACGCCTACCCCAGAAGGCAATGTAATATCAACAGGTGGTACATGTGATGCGGCACCAAGTAGCGTAATAGCGTTTACTGCGGCCAACAATTATTATGGTATAGTATTAACTGGTAGCGATTGGAGCACACTGAGTCAAGAAAAGTCTCGTGAGAAATGGGAATGGCATAATTTTGGTAAGATAGCAAACTTGTACAACGGTGGTACCGGCGCATGGATTGAAGTCGCCGCTGATTTCAGAGACGACACACTTACTGCGGCAGGCATAACTATTGTACAAAGCAGATACGAATTTGGTTCACTTGCTGGGGGCCAAAGATTTGACCCCAGAAACCCAGCGCAAACAGCATTTGTAAATAAGTGGTGGGAAAGTGCCAAAGTATTGGATAATCTCAATACCATCGATGGTGCAACCAATGAAGCAGATATGTTGCAGTATGGGGCAGATCCTTATGCTCATCCAGACACTCCCACAGGCAGAGCCACTGGTACCAATATCCCAAGCGTAGCAAGAATTGGATTAAGTTTTGAAGAAGGCAGGGATTATGCCCCAGTAACCAGACCCAGTGACTGGGACGCGGCCTCATCTGAAGATTGGTTGTGTACTGATTTTATAATTGGCGGTGGTAATCGCGCTCAAACTACTGATTTAGGTCAGTTTGCCAATCACAATGCTGTCAAGGGCGCCTTTGGTTTTAGAGGCAAGGTTGACTGTAGAGAAGGCGAGTATCTCACAGCATTTGTTCACATAGGACATGGCAGTGGTAACAATGGTACAGTAGTACCCAGATATGATATTTGGATTAGATATAACCATAATATACAAGGTTATGGTGGGGATAGTTCTGCTGTAACTGATATATGTGAAGATGGATCAGGAACAAATGGAAGTTCAGGATATACTGGTGGAGCATTTGCTTTAGCATATAAATCACAAACTACCAGTTCCACAGACACGGCTTACAAATCCGCGGCGGCCATAAAGAGTTCAGACAATTACATACAGTGGGGCCAGGGTGTTGGTAAAGACGACACTAATTTGTTGGCCATAGGTAAACTTGATTCATGGTTGTTTGATAACATTTATTTCCCGTACAATTCTCCAGTTAGACAGGGCGAGGAAACTGCTGACGGCAATCCAGATGGCAATATCGATAATTATGATATTTGCTGTAATATACTTTTAGATAGTACACCAGGTAAAGTTGTTTGGAACTCAGAGGGTTGCAGAGCCTATAGAGCAGGCGGCAACTGTGGTACTGGTGGTGGTCCTGGGGGCGGTGGTCCTGGGGGCGGTGGTCCTGGTGGCGGCTTCGGCACTGGCGGTGGCAGTAATGGCGGTGGAAGCGTTAACCTAAAATAATAAGACAAAAATAATAAAGGATAAGTATTGACATGGCTATCGTCCCTCCAAATAATAATTACGGTCAGTTTAACACTGAACCTCAGGCTCCAGTGGTATGGGATGAGGTTCAGACAACTAACAACGAAATTATTAATCGCAATGAAATGCCTTTTACAAGTACAGTGGAGTATACTGGTTATTACAAAGCACAATCAACTGGCTCACATACTTTTACTTTGGATGGTAGCGATAGTATTACTGGGTATGCTTGGGTAAGTTCAGCACCTCGTAGTAGTGATCATATTAATGTTGTGGATGATATCAGATCTAAAACAGTAGCCAATAGATCCTTTGGCGTAAGGATTCCTGCTAAGACAGGAAATTATTGGCCATTTGAAGATACAAGTGTCTTGGGTACAAGTTTTCCTGGCTATGGTTACTGGCCGGCCAGCCTGGCTGGCTCGCGCCAATATGGTAATTCATCAGGATGGACTGGATATTTTGATGGTAGTTCCACGCCATCTTCAGCATGTGGTTATGGATCAAGCAATCCACTCAGAGTAACCCATCAATATTTTGTGCCTGGCGATATCAGAACCTATGGGTCAAACTACTACAGCAATTTTGCCAAAACTGCTGGTCCTGGCTGGCAAGCACCAGAGGATCCTAATTTTGAGGCTCCATGTTATACAAATGGATCCAGGTCACTTCCCTTGTACAGACTTCCCAATACTGGTGATTCAGTAGATAAAACTGATGCAGGTGCTACGCATCAAACTGTGGGCAAAACTTCTCAGGTATTTTTAGATGAAAATTTTAAAGCAGAAGGCACCAGTACAGATGATTGGGCTACATTTCGCACAGTTGATGTATCCAATGCTGGTGATCATGTATATATTTGGCCACAAAAAGTTTCCATGGCTGGCACTGGTGTCAAAGATCCAGAGCGTGTAATGATTCGATTTGCTATCAGATTGTATGGTCCTACACAAGAATATACCTTTGAGTGGCGATGCCGCGAAGGTTTAAAGATGTGGTACATGATAGGCGGTGGTGATACTCGTAACATGATAAAATTCCCAGACGATGAGGAAGGAAATAATCCTTGTAACCTAAGTAGTAGCAATACTGGAACCACTGGATGGAGACCTGGTGGTGGATTGCGTGGTTGGACAGGTAAACTAACCTGCAGCAATAACACCTATATACAGTTTGCGGGGTCAGCAGTGGGTGTACCAGCTGTGGACACGCATGGTTGGAGTTTGGTAATTCGAGATGCGGCGGGGGTAAAGGTTTGGACCACAGAACAACTACTCACAGGAGTGGAAGACACACTTGTTGGTATTGACGAGTGTGGTTATCATGCTTATCTTGACAAATCAGATCGTGTTACTGCTAATAAACAAGCAGAATTTTATAAAGCCAATGGCTGGAAAGGTTATATCAATGGTCCAGGAGGCGAGGATCTCTTCTTAGCAGATTACGAAGTAGGTGATACCATAGAAAGAGACATTAACACTACCAGACAATATTTGTGGAGTAATGCAATATCTAAGTGCAGAGGCGGTACATCAATACCTGGAAGTGTTTATCTCAGACAGGGTGATTACTACTATATGAGAGTAATTGCCAGTAATCACGAGGATAAATCAGCAAACTTTAGATACAATGTAAGATCTCCCAATGGTGGTACGAGCGATGTTAGGTTTAGTGGTAACGGTGATCCTAATTCAGACAGCACAGTTGGTGGTAGTGCAGGAGGAAACGGCATTGCTATCAATACAAGCGTGTTGTGTGATCCCACCGGACCTTTTTATCAGGGCGGTGCTGTAGCACAACAAGACACAAACTTTGTTATGGTAGATAGTTTGGATGCTGTAATCAACCTCAATGCTTTGGGAGTAAGCGATTTTCAGATAGGCAGAGAAGGCCAGGCTGAACAGATTACTTTGCCAGGTGGTGGGGATGGTGGTGGAGCTCCAGCCAGTCTTATTTTAGATTTTACTGCTCCTGACGACTCTACAGTGCAAGTTAAACTTGAAGTCTTAGTCAGAGGCGGCTCCAATAATATTCCTGCTATGACATCTGAGCAGAGAGCCGCGGTTCTCAATACATACCAGATACAAATTACGCCTGATTTAAATGGTGTTACTGCCAGTGTACCATACAATACATTTAGAAGTGCTATCACAAGTCAGGCTGTAATACAGTGGGGCAGGGGTGGAAATTATCCTTATATCTATCATACAGTAGCAGAAGTTATCACAAGTATTTGTACAGGTACACCAATCGAGCCACCAGTACTTACCAACACTTCACTGGGTAATGATAATCTTCAAATTCTTTCTGCAAGTGGTGCTGATACATGTTTTGATGTAGATTTCAGTGCACTAAGTTCAGGTCAGGCGCAAATTACCACAGAATGTTTTAATGAATGCAAAGCACCCGATGATTATCCTATACTAACAAGTCAATACAACAAGAAAAATCAGGCAGATTATGCCAACATGGATTCCAGATATTATGCTATGATACAAGTGCAACCAGAATGGGGTAATCAAAATAAATTTGTAACTATTGATGGAGTGAGTTCCGCTGGAAACAAAGTAGCAAAGGCCATAGGCAGACAAGACCCCATAGCCCTAAGACCTGGTGTAATTTCATGCCAACCGCTCACAGTACCAGATATTTTCTTGCCAGATGATTTGTCAGGCACTAAAGTTGCCAGAGATTGTGAAGTAGTAGTTGAACTAAGTAGTAATACTTTCCGCAAGGACTTTAATGACGCGAATACTGAGATAGGCGTAGAAAGACCTTACATTGTGAGTTGGTACAGTGTGATTCCAGGAGGTCCAAGTTTGGGCAGATATGATTTCTCCCAGATGCCTAACGGAACAACATATCGTCACAGAGCAACATTCAGTAAAGAACTTTATGACAGAGCCAACACGGCCTACACAGCATATTTAGGCAACACATATGGTGTAAGATATGTTAACTTTGTGACATTGAAAAAGGCTGATGTAAAGGCTGTGAGTTTCAATGTTCCTGAGCCAGGATCAACTGCATTTGTTAATATGATGAGTGAGATAGGTTATACAAGCAATGAGATAAGAACATTTACAACCGTGCCTTCTCCTGATTGCACTACATTATCAACTGCATCAATCTCTTCCGGCACCGATTCTACCTTCAAGAGTCTGGACAACATGAAGCCTTATATTGGCGATGAATGGGACGGTAATGTACCAAACCATGTAAACATTGCAACCAACGGTGGATTTACATGGGCCAGTCAGCCAGGTGGTAATATGGTAGCATACCCTGCAGGCATAGGACCTGGCAATAACTCGCCCAGGCTCACAGGTAATGCTATTTGGTTCCCACAGCCTTTGAATGGAAAAATACTAAGTTATGAGTGGCTGGCTTCAGAGGATAAAATTCTCCCCTACGCAAATTATACTTGGGTTTGGTCACCCTCAGGTGGTCAGTCAGTTTTAAATTCTTGTAGTCCACCGTTGACAGTAGTAAGATGGTTTAGTGCTACTCCAGGTGGTGACCCATTGCGTAATATCGCAGGTGATCGTAAAATATATAACATTGGTGACGCCGGCGGCGATCCCAACTTTAGATTACAACAATTGTATGATGTAAACGATGCAACTGTGCCATTTTATTACACCATACCTGTTATCACGAAAAAGTACTGGTTAAACGCGGCATGTGTTGAACAAAGTTTAGTTTCTGCATTACAATCAGCGGGCAGAGCACCCACAGCATCAGAATGCAGAGTGTTTAGTCCTCAGGCGTGTGGCTCAGACGTAAACTATTCTTTTGTGGTGAGTGCCCCAAATGGCACAATTTATGACTTTGAAGATTGGAAAAAGGAGAATCTATGAGAGAATTATTTCAGAGCATTACCAGATCATCTCCAGGTAAATCAAATATCAAAACCAAGGGCAAAATTATAGATGCTCAATATGAAATATCTATATGCAAGACAGAAACAATTGGTCCTGACTTATCAAGTTCCAGACTGGGCATAGACGGCTATGCCTTAAACCCTGGTTTCACTAAGAGTCAGTGGCTAAACTGTCAGTGACCGCAATAACATAGCACTTAATAAAAACAGATAAATACAGGTATGCCAAGCATACCTTACAATGATCTGGGAAAGTTGTCAACTGGTGATGACAGAAACATTACTCTTGAAAATTTTGTGCTCAACTACTTTGAGATATCACCCAAAGAGTTCAGCGATATAAAGTTTTTCGACGAACTAACCTTAGACACCTTTACAACAAACCTCATGGGCAACCCCACGCCCAATCAGTGCACAGGAATGATTTCCTGGATAAGTGAAGAGCCAGGTGGTGCACCTGTTACTGACGGCCTATTGGGAGGCAATGTAAATGTCAGCAACACAGGAATGCTTGATCTTAACTGGGCGCTAAGTTTAGACCCCAGTAATGTAATTACAACCAACGTAGCAGGTAATGTAATTTACGATGTAGATTACATTTTGGAATATCCTGGTGTGGCTTCAAATACATCTCCACTATATTATCTCAATGTGGCTTACACCAATGAAGATTGTTTTGCCAATGGCAATTGTAATGTAAGTGATCCTGTGGAAAATGTTTACACTGGTGACTGTACTGGTATAACCACCACATGGAAAGGCATACAGACCAAAGGCGGCAAACATTGTGCTGGATATCAGGGGGAAATAAACACTCAAGCATCTGTGGTACTTGCTGGTACAGATTTTTGGAGTTCCATACAAAACATATATTATCCTTTTGGTAATGTCAGTGCAGACTTTGCCATGGAAGGTAATATAACATATTCTTTTGAGTTTGATATAAGCGCGGTTCCTCCTGGTAGTATAGTAGAGGGCAGTGTTTACTGTAAAAATAAATTTAAGACTGCCACACCCACAATGTGGATAGCAGACTCGCCCAACAGTGCTCCACTAATTACTACCAATGGTTGTGAAGCAAAGAAGATAATCAACAGCGCAGGTGATAGGCTAACCCTAAAGTACGGTGGCAATGAAACAAACCGTGATGTAGATTTGACCTCTATCAGTGGTGTAAGTTTCTTTATAAATTTACAATTGGCCGAAGGTACAACTACCAACCTCGTTGATTCTTTAGAGATAGATTTACGAATAATCACAGAGGATGACGCAAATGTAAACTATGACGCACCTCTGGTGTCTCAGAGAACAGTCACACCCATAGGATTTGCCAGTGGTGTAAACACAGTTTTTGATTTTCCTGAGTCAGGCGAATACCTGGTTAGTGCACATATTACTGACGAGACTGGTGCATCATATCAACAAACTAAAACAGTAGTAATCGATAAAGATAGTGCTGTAAACAATGGCTTGCGCGTACCTCCCAGAGATCCAAACTATTCTCCTGGTGAGACTATCACCAGAGGATTTTTAGGTTATGGTCCACAGTTTAGTTGCACCCCAGGAAAATATTTAAATAATCCCAGGTATGTACTAATAGGTTCTGAGTTTGCTTACAGCGGTAAAAACTATAACATGACGCCTAACATGGCTGGATGTTTAGCCTTCAACTGTTTGGATAATTGCTTGGGCACAAACCTAACTGGCTCTGGCCCCAATGGATTGCTGATCAGAAGCACCGTTGATAATTGCGAACCTAACTTTTATGGCACCAGTGAAACAAGTGGCACCATACTTAATTGGAATCTTCCAAGTTCTACTGATGTATTTGCAAGTATTGAATCTGACATTTTATATTATCCCTTGGTTGTACCCACAAAAGAGTTGAGCTCAACAAGTACTGTTCATGGTAGCCTGGAAGTTCCTGGCAGTAATATACTAATGTGGATTAGCACTGAGCCTGGTGGTGGTCCTAACAATTGTTACGGCTTCCTGGATAGTTATGACAACTATTACAGCATGAATGGCCTAATGAAATTCTACGCATCTTATAGCAATGGTGTAGTGGAAGAGTTTAAGAAGTCTCACGCTCAATTAGAGATGGGTCACACATATTATTTGAACATAGCCAGAGTAAGTGGTAATGTACAAAAATTCCGCAATGGCGAAGAACTAACATTCAGAGCAAACAAAGATATCACTGTGATGTGGAGTGGTATGCAATCCTGGAATTACCAGCCAAGTTATACGGCATTCAATCCAAGTCAAGGCATACAAACATCTCAAGTTATTGACGGCACAGATTTTAGTAATGTAAGCATAGCCACTGAATTGGAACCATTTAGTTATGGTGTAGATGAAAATTATGGCATTTGTGCTGAAACATGGGACTCAGGTCAAACTGACACAGTGTCTGTCAAAGTTTTGCCTGGCTCCAGAGTCGCTATGCCATTTACGACTACAACTCGTATGTACAAAGGCGAGATGCTTATTACTACCAAAGACAAGCCCTGGAACAAACCATCTGACATCAAGATGTATGTGGTTGATGCTCCAGAGAAACCTTTGTCTGCCGCATATGGCAAGATATTAACAGCCACAGAAAATAATGATGGCGGTGTAAACATTAACTTCAACATGGAAATCGAAGTTGAAGGATACAGTGGTTCCTTGGGTAGTGATGCAGTACTAAACAAATTTACTACTTACTATATGATTGTGGAAAATGATTCCACTGAGACCTTTACTGCATTCAGAGATTTGACTATGGTTCATGATGAGGCATATGGTTTGCCCAACACAAATTATAGTCTGTATCCACCATGGTGTATCAACACACAAAAAGTAAATGTGGGAGGTGCGCCAAGTTATACAACAGAAGGAATGAACAGAGAAAAGCCAGTGTTATTGGGCGCTGAGTTGGATTGCGGCTTCAGAGATAATCAAACCTTCAACTATTATAAACTGGGACAAAGATTTACAATCAAAGGCATTGATGTAATATGTAACAACATTATTTCATCTTGTCTGTCAGAAAATCCTGATCCCACTGTACAAGATGTATTAATGTGTGCGGGTATAAATCATGACAGTTTAAATCCTGACACTCCATGGCCTAATCCAAACTATCCAGGTCAGGTTGCTAAGAATAATGACAATAGGCTAAACACAGAGAACCCTGACCCAGAACAACTTACATTTACTACTGGTAGTGGATTGAACCTGTATGGTAGTTATGTGCCTTCCACAGTGCCGCTCACAGGTGGAGCAAGTTCTGTGGACCAGATTGTCAGAGAGGCTATTGACAATCAGGATCTCAGTGTTTTCAATAGTAACGGTATCAAAGTTACTGCTAATAACGGTACTCCTATTGCGGCAGTAGCCAGGGACTCTAATGCAGATAACTGGCAGAGTTATCTTGACAGATTTGAGAAATTTGGAAACTATGCAAGTTTTGCAAGTTACCCGCTTACTGGCGATGCTGACCTCATGCCCAACAGTTTTAGGATCCGTAAACGCAAAGTAAAGAACCCCAATATATACGGTTTTGAGGTACCACTCAAGGACGGGCGTTTTGTAAATGCAACTTCACAGCGAGTTACTGGTGGAACCATAAAGTCACTGGCCAAGCCACTCAAAATTATTCCCAGAACTCCCAGAGCCATCAAAACATTCAATGTAAACGATGAGGCATACAGCAAGGTAATTCCAAGCAATATTAACCAAACATATCGTAATACATATTACAATCCACGTAGCATTGGTGCTTACTTTAACACCAAAGGCAGACAAATACAAAATATTGCTGATGCTGGTTTTATTGCTGACCCCAACACGTTTAATGTTCCAGGCGGGGCATTTGTTGCCAGCAGTGGTGGTAACGAAAGCATACCTGGAAACTTCCCCAGAATTACCAATGATACCGTACCAGATTTAGGTGGCGAGGATTTCTTCCTGCCAGATGAGCAACAACCTGTAGCGCGTGACATCAACTTTGCTAAAGCGCCAGAGATGTCAATGCAACCATTGAAGATTGATGATGTTGGTAATTATGTGCCAGCAGGTCCACCAGCAATAATTGATCTCAGGCAGGCTACGCCCACTGCAAAGATTACTGGTTTGGAAGCCGCGGCAGTAACAGATGGTTCAGAACTTTATATCAATGACAGAAAGATTGTATTCAAGTATGGTGGTAGTTTATCAAGCATCAAGTCACAAATTAACTGTGGTAAACTTGGTGTAAAGGCTATATCAGGCAAAGATGAAGCAGGTAACGAAATACTTACTATTAGTAGTTGTGACAGTTCACCCTGGACTGTGGCAAACGGATGTGGCGGGGGAACCTTCCAGCAAGTAGGCGACTTCCACATCAACAGAGGTTTTGATCAAAGCAAATCAGTTACAAGTGTGTTTGTTCCCAGAGATCAGTTAGTGGGAGGTAATGTTTCGCCTTCGGGTAATGCAAGCGTTATCAACATTCCATACACAGATCAGAACTTTACAAACACTGGCAGATTGGTAGATGTGAACTTTGACAGATTACTTTATGTTGATCCCACATTCCCTTCGGGTGTTCCTAATCCAGGAGATTTTAAGAATTACACTGAGTTTGCTGTGCCCAATGACTCGGGCATCATGCTACCACAGGAAACTGTAAGCGTATCAACAAGTGGTAAAGGTTACAAAGTAGGCGACAGACTCAGACTGGTGGGTGGTACACCTGTAAACACTAACAAAGGTCCTGTTACTATAATTTGTATTGAAACTGCTGGTAGTGGATATGTAAATCCAGCAAACCTCACAGTACAAATTGGTGATGGCACAACACCTGGTTTTGGAGCAGTTGCCAGAGTTTCAAGTTTGGATATGAACGGTGGTATTGCAGGTATTGAGATGCTGAACTATGGCGTGGGGTATGACCCAGCCAGACCACCTAAAGTTTCTATCATTGATAATTTTAGTGCACAAGCATATCAGAATCTGAAAATTGTCAATGGTCTCAATCAGTTTGACGCTGTAAACCTAAGCAAGGGTGATGTATTTAGATTTGATTATCCTGAGATAACTGATAGCACAGATCAAAATGTAGCGGAATCATATATCCAAGTAACACAAACATATTACCGTGTAAGCGACAAGGTAGGCGATGTAGTGTTTGTGCCAGGTGGCACAGATGAAACTAACAATTGCAGAATGTACTATGGTGGTAGAACTGTTGATGGAAATTACCCAAGCATAAACATTTCCACTGGTGAGGTATTTGGTAATGTAACACATACCAGATACAAAGCAGTAATTGGCTTGGATAATTCCGAATCAGTAAGCCGTGGACAATATATCAGAATTTCAAGTACTGGTACAAGCGCAAACGCCGCTGTAGTAAATAGGTTGCCTGAATTGCTTGTGAGTGATCACATGATTGGCAAAGATGGATCAGGCAACGATGTAATTGCACTGAACATGCCCATAGTTAGACACCGATCATTACTAAACGCTTCCACTATTAAAGCAGTTGCCGCAGAAATGGAACTGGGCACAGTCACAGTAAGTTATGCTAAACGGTTCTTGCCCAATACAGATGTAGGTAATTTTATTCCTATTGCTCCCAATGGCATACCCGCAGTGGATGCAGATCTCAGTGCACTAATTGGTGTTGATCCTGCTAAGATTCTGGAAGATGAAAACGGCAATCCCACTGGAATAAACCCTGCTGATCCATTCATAGGCGGGTATGCTCCCTTGGGAGGTCCTCTCAGAGTCGCTAAGTTTTTAGTAAGTGCTGTTGATGCTGACGGTGGTATTGCTGGTCTCAAATTGCTCGACCGAGGATTGTACAGAGTATTCCCAAGTGATTTGACATTTGGTATTCCCTTGGAGTATGATAGTGAGTTACTGGGTACACCCAGCGCCGCCGCACAAGCATATCAGCGTTCACAAAATGTTGGTATCAGAAGTGCTGACAGTTTGGGCGGTGTTGACCCAATAAACAATAACATACTATATGGATTTACACATCCAGAGTATTATTACAGTGATGGTGGCACACCCAGAGCGCGTAAAGAGTTTGAACTTGCTACGCTGGTGTCTGAAGGCACACTCAGAGATCCAAGTGGAGGCGCCGCTACAGGCACAGGAGCAAAACACTCTCAGTGGATCAGAACAAACGAATATAAAGTTGTACAAGTAAATGGACAAGTTGATTATGTAAGTTACTGGGGAACGCCTGGTGCTTATGATCCCACAACATTAGTGGAAGTAATTAAAAAGAACGACGATGGTTCCACACAGACTTCTCTGGAACCCAAATCTCTGGAATTTACACTAAACTCTTCTGGTGAGCCCATAGCAGTCAAAGAGCCACTTACTATTGCAGGTGGACAGGGCGCAAGGGTGTTCCTTACCGCACAGGACGTTCCTGACTGTTCAGAAGAAGGCACAGCACAACAAGATTTGGGACTACCAGATGTAGTCAGAGAAATTGACGGTCCCAGAACATTTGTAAATGCCGCTAACACAGGATTGATTGATGTAGGTTACGAGCCACCTGACATTGATTGGACAGTTGACGGCGATGGCGATATCGCTAATGTAACACTAAACACTATCTATCCAGGTGTAAGATTCAACGGATTAGATTGGTTTGGTATCCCCAGCGACGATTATGCTGTGGGAGCATTGTGTATACAAGCCACACTAAGTTCACCCAATCTTACTGTAAGTCAAACACAAGACGAATTGGAAAGAATTTACCAAAGTTCAGATGTATTTGGAGTATCACAGGAAACCTTCACACTACCAGAGAGTAATTTGACTATTCCAGTCAATACTAATAATGGTGTACTCAATGCCGCAATACTAAGTTTGCTATGTATTGACAGTATTGAAACAGACCCCAACAGTGTGTTTGGTGATGGACCTGTGTTTGCTACTATTCAGGAACTTTACAAATATGATATCAGTAATATCTTCGGACAGGAAGTCAGATTAAATAATTCAAAGCAAGACGTGGATGCGTTTGTATTTAAGAGCAAGCGATTCAAAGACCTTGATCAAGTCGATTTGTTTGGATACCTTGATGACATTAATACTAAGAATCCAACCTATGTTGACATACCAGAAAAACTTTGGGTCGATAGTGCAACATTTGATGATAGTTTAGCAAACCTTGCAGTAAGATACCCTGGCTTTACTCAGGGTGGTTGGGGTTACTTTGAAAACAACTTTATGAACAGATACCAGACCCCTCTGGTAGATACTCGTTATGTTCACAATAGCATTATATATGATCCTATCTCAGGCGCCCGTACCACTGACCTATATCCCTGGGATCCTTTCAAAGGTGTGTTGCCAGGCTTTATTGACAAAGAGATAGATTACATATCAGAAGAGGATCCTGTTGTATACAATAAACAGCGTCATCAGTTTGGTACAAAACAAATTGGCGCAGTATGGTGGGATACCTCAACAATCAGATACCAGTGGTACGAGCAGGGCACCAATCAGGACCGTTGGAGAAACTGGGGTAAAGCGTTCCCAGGCTCAACTGTTTTGATTTGTGAGTGGGTGGAAAGCCGTGCCAAGCCCAGTAATTGGAATGGTGATGGCACACCGCGCTGGCAGGATAGATATATCACTGAGAGAAGATGGGATCCTGTCAAACAGCAATACACAAATTTCTATTACTACTGGGTAACAAACAGGACTACTGTTGATGCCAGATTGCGTAAGACTCGCAACAGACAATATGACACCAGAACTATTGCCAGATACCTGAGCGATCCAGTTGGCTTTGGCATCCACATGATTAGTTTCCTGAGTAAAAATGCTGTGATGTTCAGCAACCTGAGTGATGTACTCAGAGACTCAGGTAACCATGTACAAATTAACCTCGCCAGAGACTTGGATCCAGATGGTATCAAGCACACGGCTTGGAAACTTATTCGTGAGGATGATGATAACAGTGTAATACCTGAGAACATCACTCTCAAACTAACTGACAGTCTGGCTGGCGAAAACCTTGTGGGTGAAGTAGTACCAGATCCTGGCTTGAGTTCTGTAATGAGTTATGGCGCTAAGTTTAGACCACGCCAAAGCATGTTTATGGATATCAAGGAAGCCAGACGCACAATGGTTTATGTGCTCAATGAATTGTTTGCTAACCTCAAACTCTACACTGACTTCCCAACCTGGGACGATAATTTACCAAGCACAGACGACTGGCAATACATTGAGCGTGTAAATTATTACTCAATTATATATGTGGATGAGAACACAAACGAGCCAGTAAGATATGATGATAGTTACAAGCCTATCTTCAATGTAGCAACTATATCAGATCTCAACTCACTCACTGATTTGCCTGACGGTACTGTAGTCCAGGTAGCAGGTACTGAACTTGCTGAGCCACAGTTATGGATTTATAACGCCAAAAGCAATGACTTTAGTCAGATAGCTATTCTAAACGATACAATCAGATTCAAGGACACAACATTTACTGATGAAACAAATTCACAAATGAGTTTGGAAATCCGTAATGTACTTAACTTGTTTAACAACGACTTATTCCAGCGTTTCAACTTCTGGAATATATTGTTCTTTGAGATGCTCAAGTATGCTTACATGGAACAACGCCAGTTGGATTGGGCATTCAAGACAACCTACTTGTATGTAGAGAAAGAGGAAGAAGATCTCATACAGATCTCAGGCTTCAAGCCAGACAACTATCAGGCTATCCTGGACTACATGGACGAAGCCAAGCCTTATACCAGTAAGGTACGCGAGTACAGAGACGGTAAGTCACCGCCCATGGAAATTATTGGTACCATACAGCCTGGCGATGGTATACCTGGCGATGGTATATACGACGATATCAACAGTGGTGTACCAGGCATACCAGGATTGCCAGGCCCCGGCGAAGAAATTAGTAACGATTTACCTGAAGATGTAAACCCCAATGCTGGTTTGCGTAGCGTAAGTGATTTTGACAAGCCTCCATATCCTGACCCCAACACCGGTACTATCAGAATATTGGATGACTTCAATCAGGCTGACCGCAATATTATGGCAACAGATCCTGACTATGTCAACTACTTTAGTGTTAGTAACAAGGCTGACGATCCTATCAGGCACAATAACATCAACCTCACATATGACAGAACTAACTGGAGGTTTACAGAGTATTTGTGGAATGCAAACACTACACCGCTTGAGCAAAGTATTAGTAACAACATTGTCAACCTCACATCACAAACAACCAAAGAGGTTGCGGCAAATGCTGATGTTAGAGCTATTGACAGAATATTTAAGTTTGATCCTGTGGTAATCAATCAGTTCAATCTGGATATTGAAAATAATTACAGAGTGTTTAGCAGTGCCTTTAGTTACCCAGCCAACACTTATGTACGCAGACCCAACGACGTTCTTAGTGCAAGTTATGACTTATATAAGTCAAACAAGTTTGTGAGCGCTGGTACAATATTCAAGAGCAGTGATTGGGATCTACAAGAAGCACCATACACAGACATTGTCACAAACGTAGATGTAGTATATGATATAGTAGAGTCAGGTAACCTAAACTTTACCCTGGCATTACTCAAGAACAAAGTAGGTGGTGATTGGCAGGGAGAGACCCTGGACGCTAATGTGTTTACCAAGGTAGTACCTGGTGCTGATCCCACATACGACTATCAGACACAGTTTGGTTACGGCACAGAAGACTATGAACAGTTTTACTGGGATGTGGTACAGGAAGTCAACAACTATGTTGGCATCTTCAAGCCACCACCAGAGGTCAACCTCAGGAGAAATGACAGAGACTACGACGGTTTCGATGGTATTAGTTTCCTCAGAGTATTGTATGGCGAAGAACGCCCCGAAGAATTAATACAAGTTGACCCCTATGAAACTTTCATTGTAAACTGTGTAACAAACACAGAGACAGCAGTAGTACCCATTGGCGCGGCAGATGTTTGGACTAATCCACGCACAGGCTTGACAGAAACAGGACAAAACGGTAACATTGTAATAGTAGGTGGTGCCATAACAGAAGTAAATGTTAGTGATGATCTAATTGACAGAAGTTATGGTACTTGTAGAGCAGTTAGTATCGAAGCCATGGACGAAGGTGGTCCAGGTGCCAATGCTGAATTTAGACTAAATCTCCAGTCACCTCCTGATGGATGGCCTGGTGGCGCAAGTTGGCCACAAATTGCTAACATTGAAGTTGTGAGCGGTGGCACAGGATACGATGCTAACACAACCACAGTTTATCTTACTGTGGCACTCAACAAGAATGCTAACCCCGTACAGTTCCAGATATTTGAAAGTTTGTTTGGGCAAACAGATTATGGCAGAGTAAGACAAAGAACAAAACTCAAAGAAGATTTGTTTACTTGGTCAGAACAGATTGTAGTCAACGAACCTAAACTACTTCCAGACCCATTGCCAGGCGTGCCGGGTTATTTGTGGATCGATGGTAGCGAGTATGTTGAATACGAACGCAAAGACAATACTACTGGTATAATTACTCAGTTCCAGCGTGGTGCTGAAGGCACTACTATACAGGACTGGAGTGCTAATGTAGAAGTTTGGGATGGTTCAGAAGAACAGAAATTCAATGACATAGATCCCTGGAGAAATATCTGGCTTGATCAGGGTTACAGATATGAGCAAATTTACAACTGGGATGACAACAATTACGAGGACAACGACGATCCAGGCAATGTATTTGTAATAACTGACGAGGCGGCGAGTGGCAATCTTGTGGTAGAAAGCAACCTTGACATCATTGTTAGTGAGCTTACGGGTGGTAATACTAATACTGGATGGCAACCAGGTTGGGATTACGGTAACATAGAACAACAAATTTGTAATGTTACCAGTGTGTCATATCTGGAAAGAGGCAAAGCAAGATTAACGTTGGATTGTCCAGTGCCCAGAGCATCTGGCTTCTGTCAGATCACAACTGATTTGTCCAGTGGTGATATACAATTTATGATTGATGAATCTGGAAATGCAGATGTTATTACCTTGGAAGATCCACTAAGCAACATACAAATTATTGGTGAAGTGTTGACCGGCAGTGGCAATTCATTGTCTAACGTACAGTTGATACCAGCAGGCAACGATGAATACGATCCCAGAGCCACAGTGAGAAGTAATGTATTTGTAACAGGTACAGCAACTGGTAATATAAGCATTACAGAAAACTATACGCCAGTGCTTGAGCCCAATGCTAATATTACTGGATTTGCTGATATCACTGGGCAAGATGTATTCGAGGTAGCCAATACTATCAATAGTTTTGCGTTCTCAACAGTTTCAGCCAGGGTTGATGATGTATGGCAATCAGGTATACGCAGACAATATCTCAGAATATCTGGCAGATACTTTACTATCAACGAAATTGACACTCCAACACTGCATATTGATACAGGTACCTATAATGCAGAGTGGTTTGATTATAATGCGGTAACAACTAACACTATTATCGTTGAAGATGATATTTGGATATCAGAGGAACTTGTGGAAGGCATGAGCAATACACTGGTGACATTCAATATTGATCTTAACAATATACCATGGGATTATGCAAATGCCACTGGCTTCCCAGCACTGAGTTTGGCTGACTTGGCTAACACAGACAGTAAAGACAACAATAGTATCATGAAGTTCTTGCATGGTGTTGAAACACCAGCATCCGAATTGTAATGTAAGCACTTTATGGAAAAGGATAAATACAACAATGTCAGAAGAAAACAAAAAAACCAAGGAGAATACTGTGCCAGAACAGCCTAAAACTATTCCCAATGAGACGGCTGGCATCCATGTAGAGGGTCATGTATTCATACGTGACAAGGAGACTGGAGAAGTTCTTCTCAATCAACGCAACGCTATCCACTATGGTAACATGGCTAACCTAATTGCTAACGCACTGAACAATGGTTCTGGTGCTTACATTCAGTACATGGCTTTTGGTAACGGTGGTACCAGTGTTGATACAACTGGTAAAGTTTTGTACAAGACTCCTCGCGTGAGCGAAGCATATGAGTCGGGTGCTAACCTTTACAGCAGAACATATTACAAAACTATCAATACAGTTAACGATGAACAAGACAAGATTGATATTATTGCTGGACCCAGTTATACAGATATTAAGATGACTTGTACTTTGGGCTATGATGAGCCAGCGGATCAAGATCTATTTGATTCAAGTACAACTAACGAAGGCGATTACATATTTGATGAGATGGCAGTGTTTAGTTATCCCAGCGATCCTACTAATGCTGTGCCCATCAACACCAGCACAATGCTTACTCATGTGATCTTCCATCCTGTGCAAAAGTCTCAGAACAGAATCATTGAGATCATCTATACAATAAGGATTCAGTTAAGTTAAGGAATAATTAATGCCATACGTTATTAATAATACAAATGGAACCAGAATATTTTATGTAGGCGACGAATCGTTCAATACTGAAACGGCGGTCACGTTACCTGGTAGAAATGTTCCTGACTATGGCGAACCAGTTGACACAAATTTTATTCACATGCTGGAGAACTTTGCTAACGACACTCCACCACTGTCAACTGTAACACTTACTGGACAACTTTGGTATGATACCTCTGATGGTATCTTCAAAGTATATGATGGCACGGGTTGGGTTCAGACAGGCAAAGTACCTGTAAGTGAACTGCCGCCCAGTGGTAATCAATCTGACGGTAATTTCTATTTTGATGAAAGCATACGCAAACTAAAAGTATATTACGACAACACTTGGTTTGATAGTTCATATGCTGGTGAAGTTAGCACAAGTTTTAACACAGTTGGACAAGGTTCACCGTCATTATATGGTGCCAGAATCAGAAACATCTTCCTGCGCAGACAAAGTGATAACCGTGATGTACCAGTGCTTGGTATTACACAAAGTTATGACGGATTGAATACCATTGATATTGAAAATGGCACAGTACCCACAATGTATGGCAGTGAAACACTCATAGGTGTACTAAGTCGTAATGCAGAGTTTGTGGCGTTGGATGTTGTAACTAATTCAGAAGAGGAAGCCTTAAACTTTTGGGACGAACTAAATGAGCCTGGTGGTATTGGTACAACTATCAAGCCAGGACTAAATCTCAGAATAGATGCTACAGCAGAGGTACCCATTGCCAGCCTTGCGCAACGCGCTCAGACAAGTTACGCATTAAACTTAGGCAGTTATGGTGCTGACGGTGCAAACATTGCCGCGGCAAATGTATTCCATCATGGTGCAAACGCATTACCTGTAGCAAACATAACTTATAACTTAGGTAGTGACGGCAATGTATGGGCCGCCGCTTATATCAATAATTTGTTCCTGGCTAACGCTCTGTTGCCCATGGGCGACAATGTACACATTGGTACTGACAACAACCCTATTGAAAACATTTATGTAACTAACATAGAAGTAGATGGCAACCTTAAAATTGAAGGTGATAATGTAAGTATTGGAGGCCCCAATACTCCAGTATCTGCTATATATGTGGACGAAGCCTATGTATATGAAACCCTAAGCATAGGTAATGTAGTCAATGAGACTAACTATGTATTCCCTTCATCCAGATCAGGCAACTCGCGTCTGGTATGTGATGACGAGGGCATACTCTACTGGTTGGATAATGGGGCACTTTACACTAATATTACTGCAAACCCTGGAATTGCTGTGGGAACCAGAATTGAAGAATACGGTGGTTTAAACGGCGAGGGAGTTTATAACAGAGAAGCCAGTATTGGCGCCTTTATTGCGAAAGGTTTGAGTTTTGATGACAATGGTGCTATACAAGTAGACTTTACAGACTTTACAACTTGTGATATCGAAGAGGGCGTGGGGTGTGGTAAAGAGTTCTTCACCGATCAAAGAGTATACAACTTCCTTGAAGTTGCAGTCGCACCGCCAATTGAAACAGGATTACAAGCAATACAAAATGGTCCAGATGATTATACACTTAGGATACATGGTGGCGCCAATAGAGTTGTGGGTACAGTCAAACCTGTGGACGGAAGTCCAATTAGAATCACACAATCAAGATCTGGTGCTCCAGGTGATGGTGTAGATAACTTTGGCTTTAGTACAGTGGAAGTTGATATAGAGCTTGGCCCTTCATATGCAGGTGCAGGAGTTACTGGATTACTTCCTGGAACTGGATTGGTAAACACAACATCAACAGGACTACTTGGCTTAGATTGGCCTGCGGTTGCTGACAACTTGTTTACTACAGATATAGAAAAATTACCAGTTGGCACACAGGGACAGGTCAAAGGAACAATAGGAATTAAACGTGTAGATGGTGAACCAAATACACCTACAACACATGTAATTTATGTGGAAAGCATAACATCTATTGGCGATAGTGATGTCAGCAAGATTATGTATACTGACAAAACCAATGCTATGAATGGCACCTCAGGTAGGATTGTATTTGGAAGCGGTACCAACCAATGGACCCTGGGCACAGGAAGTTCGGGCTCCAGAAACTTTAACTCAAGCGGCCGCATCAGACACAGCGGCAGTATGTTTTTGTATAGTGCTGGTAATACAAACAATGGTAGCCTGGAAGCAGATGGGGATGTCACAGCATTTAGGCAAAACACTGCATCAGATGAGCGTCTTAAGAAGAATATTTCAACCATTGATAATGGTTTACAGAAAGTAAATGCCATGCGTGGCGTAAGTTATGAATTACTCAGAGACAGTACTCGCAATGTTGGAGTCATTGCACAAGAAATGGAACAAGTGGTGCCTGAAGTAGTGACTGAGAGAAGTGATGGTATGAAGACAGTCAACTATGGTGCGCTTGTAGGTGTACTCATAGAAGCAGTCAAGGAACTCACTCAGGAAGTTGAAACTCTCAAAGCCAAGTTAGGAGACTAACGTGGCTCAAACCCCATTACGCCCATATGACGAACGACTTACAGACGTAGGAACCTGGACGGGTCCCTCGTACGATACTGCGTTTGCGGGTGACAAGTTTATGGCGGGCAGGTCCTATGCTACTGGTTGTTCAGGTCAGCAAGAAACTAATCCTGGAGAACCAACTGGTACTTGGAGTGTGGGTCCCGACACAATTGAGGAAGCTGACGGCACCATAAAAAGATATTTCCTGGTAGGTGACGAACGTGTTATAGGTTATTATTGTAGAAACGATGGCATAACTGAAGACAAGTATCAAGACTTGGAAAGAGCTGGAAATGATTCCATTAATGATTATTGCTCAGAGCCTGTGGGCGGTAAGCACTATTTAATAACCCCCAATTGTGGATATGTTAGACAAGTTGAGCGCAATATTGGCGTGGACATTTGGTATCCATTGCCAGACCCTCCTCCAAGCGCACCAGAAGTTAATCCACAGAATAAATGTGCCACAACAGGTCAAGTTATTAATACTGTAACTGTGACTGGCAATGACACTGGCAGTGTTATAGGAAGTGGACCCTATGCGCTGGAAAGTGACGTAGCAACAGCAGTTGTACATGCAGGCATCATAGCCAAAGGCCAGCTGGCCATGATAAAAGTTATATCAGAAAGCAATATCTCTAAGTTAACTTATCAGGGCTCCACAAGATATGGTATTACAAGTGTGTCCAGAGATAGCAGAACTGAAGGTGTAATATCAACTGTTACTATTGGAAATGCAGGCAATAACATCGATAGTAATTCTATCAATATCACTCCAAAGTCAGGTAACAATGGTGAAGATGCATCATTTAGTGTAACAACCAACACACAGGGTAGTATAACAGGTGTAACAATACAATCTGGTGGTAGGAATTATAAGGTAGGTGATCGATTCGAAGTTACCAGTTTAGGTTTAGCTGGCGCTCAGACACCAGGCGAAATTGTAGTTTCAAGTGTTATCACAAATAACAATGCCAATGATACTGGATTGTGCTCAGTAAGATATGAATTAGATATTCTGCTTGTAAGCGAACTTGATGCATGTGAATCCATAATTGAAACAGAAAAACTAACTTTGGATGCTACAGTAGTAGGATCCCGCGGCCCCATCAATACATTTGAAGTTCTAAACCCTGATAGAAATCCTGACAAAGTTATTGGTTCTGGCAATAATCCAGGCCCTAATTTTAACTGGTACAAAAACTGTGTACCAGTTGATCCAGACGAATTTCCTGAAATAGATAACAAAATATATAACATGTATCAGGTTGAAGGACCATCCCTGAATGAGTCCGACAAGAACTTTGGTTTTGCTTTTACATACAATTACACCTGGTTTACAAATGACAACGGCGGTAAAAATATCAATGATGGATGTGTTGCTTCCGGTGGCGGTGGCCCCATTACTGCAATCAATCTTCTTAACGCCGGACTAAGAAATGTAAACTCTCCCAGAGTAACCGATGGCTTTCCAAACAATGGTACTGGCGCACAATTTAATGTCAGTGCTACCTCAGATGGAACTATCAGAGGTACACCCAGTATTATAAACGGTGGTGAAAATTACCAAGTTGGTGATAGATTCCTATATACTTCCACTTATGTGTTTAATTACCCTCAGGATGGCTCATGGGAGGTTACCAGTGTAGCATCAGGCAGTACTGGTGAATTATTTATAAACTGGAATGTAAACTCAGTTGCAATCAAAGATGGCGGGGCTCGTGGTAATGGCTTTGCTGTAGGCGATATATTTGAACTACGATTACAAGATGATCAGACAGGTGATAAAAGTATTGATGTACCAGCCCGAGTTAGAGTATCCTCTGTACTTGCTGAGGAAACAAATGTTGAGGGTACTATTGATTATGAAGTAGAGTATGACATGAGTATTATCTGGGACCTTAACTCAGGTGGAGATCTCACTGAAGTTGCTGACATAGTACAGTCAGTTGATTATCCATCAACCACAGATTTAAGACTCAGACAATCATGTGAATCCATGATGAATTTATCTAACAATACTGTTGGTCGTAAACCAACCAGAGACGAATTTAGATATTGGTCAGCACAATTTTACAGATCATCCTCCAGTGATGGCCGCCCCACATCAACAGAGGCACTTGCTTATGCAGACTCAGTAAGGGACGAATTTGAAAACAGAACTCTTTTAAACGTTATTGATAAGTGTCAAGCAAACCAAGATACTACCCCCGTAGCCAATGACCCCACGCCTCCCGCGCAAACGCCCCCCACTGGCGGTGGAGTCAATTGTATCTGGGACAGATCAACTTTTTATCGCGGCAGAGATGGTTTAGGTTATAGGGCTGAACTAAACAGTTTGTGGACCTTCCTGGGCTCACCAGGCGGTGCATCAGGTTCAGGTCCCGCGCAGATTGCTGATATTCAATGTCCCAGACCACAGGGTGATGCTGGATTAATTAACGATCTTGAACCAGATTTGTCAGATTTTGCTGGCATGAGATTGTGGAGATGGACATCATGTAATGATGGTAGTAATAATGGTAATTCCAACTTGGGAGGCTTCAACGAAGTTTTTGTGCCATGTCCAGGTACTTTGGATGGATGCAATAACCCCACCAAAGAAACAACACTTGCTACCTACAACAAAGATGCAAAGTATTTTTGGAATGACGGATTTACAAAAGTTGGCAATTATGTCTTAACCCCCAAGACTACAAATGCTACTGCTATTAATGATCTATATCTGAGTCTTTTGGGCCGTAATGCTGAAGAGGCAGGCTTGATATACTGGACCGATGAAGCTGAGCGAACTTATACAGATCCTCAAAATTATGCTATATTTTGGCCTGGCGCAAGGATGAATTGGGCAGATGGTTTTACAACTTCTGGCAATTTTGTCAAGCAAGCCATAGATCCCCAGGCAGCGCAAGTAAATCAAAAGTATCTGACTTTGCTTGGACGCCCTGCTGAGGAAGCGGGCTTAATTTATTGGACAGATGAAGCAAAAAGAATAGGAATCACAAAAACTCTGGAAAATATTGAATTCGCGGCTGGACCCGAACTTGACAGGGGCGGTGTCACTGCTTATGTTTATGGACTCGATAGAACCTTAGAGCACATAGATTTTGCAGCTCAACCAGAATTAGCCAGAGGTGGCATTTCAGATTTCAAATTGTTCTGTGATACGCAAGTGCAAGGACAGATAGATTTAAGTTGGTTTATAGATACCAGGCTCCCACAAACATTTGGTACCATTGGTGTTAATGTACCTGTCATTTCACCAATATTAACAAATGATGTTATATACATTAGTAATAGCCCTAAATCACAAACAGAAAATTACGACGGTTTCGGACAGGCTGCCGCCGAAACTACAAAGCCAGCATTCGCTAACAATTGGACAGTTACTTTCCCAGAGCCATTTGGATCGCAGGAAGGCGAACCAGACCCCATACAAGCCAGAGCAATCAAACTTGAATTTTATGTAGAGGAAGGGGGAGTTGGTGTAAAGAAATTTGAATTACTTGGTTATGACAATGATGCGTTGGAACCCATATTAGGTCCCGTTGATCAAGCCTTTTTTGGTACTCCTGCCTCGGGTGAACTAGACAACTGGGACGATTTTACAAATCCCTGGGGCGGAAATCTCTTAGTTAAACCTGCTGAAGATGGTAATGAAGATTACACTGGGAACTGGCCAGATGAGAATACAATTGAGGTCACCTGTGTTTTTGCTTACATGCCATTTTACTATAGCAATATTCCTGGCATTCCATTATCAGAAGCAGAAAGACTTACATTTGATAATAATCCAGAATTTGGTAAAAAGATGTGGGTTAAAGTCGTTGCTTCAAATTATGCTTTAAACCCCGCAGACAATTCAGTACTGCAAGCCAAAACATCAGTTTACCAAGCCACCACTGATCAAACTGCCAATAGAATGTTAGAAGCATGGGGCGATGATACTACACCTGTGGGCCCAGTTGGACCTGTGGGACCAGTTGGACCTGTGGGACCTGTGGGACCTGGTGGTGGTTGTAATGGTTTGAGTGTTGCATGTGGTTCAAGCACAAGTATCAATGTGGAAACAAATGAGCCTACCAAGATTACATTTAGTTACAGAGTCAACGGTGCCAGCCAGTGCGATACCAAAGGCTCTGCAAAGGTTAGTATATTAAGATATTGGCCATGTCCAGAGTTTGGTCCTGCCAGTGGTGAGGGCAACAAGTGGCTTCCAGGATACATCAAGAAACCTGTGAGCATTGTGGATGGCGAAGCAAAGATTGAATTAACTGTTAATACAACCAAGAACGATTACTTGGCCACAAGCCAGGGCGATCAAACAGTTGAAAATCCAGGTAATTGCCACTGGGTTTACGTGGCATACTGGGAAATCAGTGGTATGTCTGGAACAAGTATTGATTGTAATTATAATGCTTGGGATAATCCTGGGTGTGATTTTGGTGAAGGTGCTAAAACTCAATTGCAACAAATATTTTGTATACAAGATGATCTTTGTGCGCAATATGATAGCGGCGGACCGGGCGGATGTAATGTTCAGGAAGAGTGGGGCGGATATCCCTGGACTAATGGAATTGTTAATGACATTGATCCTGCAACCTGTTTGCCCTGGTGTGATACTTCAAATCAGTCAAATTTCTATTGGTGTTGTCCGGACAAATCTCCCAATCCTGGAGTAAATTGCTCACCACGCGATGGCGGTGGCGGTGGCGGTGGTGGTGCTGGCGAGTGCGCGGCAGATTGTCCAGTATGTGAGCAAAGTATCAAGGTATATATTGGTGATACAACTGAGTGTGGACCTTTGTCTAAGCCCTTTATGATAGAGGGCTCTGGTCCTGGTATTAACAGCGGAGCAATCACAGTAGGCACAGCAGAAAGGATTGCTACACCAGGTTTTACTCCCACAGTGATAGACAAGCAAAAAGCACAAATTAAAACAAACTATCAGGGATATCAATGGGTTGATGTTAAGTTGGAAGCATGGACTTATCTGGCACCCAAAACAATCGGTGGTCAAACTACATTAGGTATTGACAAAGCAGTTTCTTTCAGTGGTGAAGATATCCAGGCATTATATGATGAATGTTGTCCCAACAACACGACTACATGGGACTGTCAAAATTTTATAGGCGCTGGTAAATGTCAAGCATATGATGATGGTGAGTTACAATCAGGAGTTGAAGTTGACTGCGATGAAAAAGTTAGATACGTTGCATCCTGGAGTTATAAAACTTACTATTCTAACGGTACGGTTCGCACTGATCCTCTGGCAGTCTGGGAGAACTTTAATACAGAAAATGAAGCAAGAGTTTTACAAATCCCAACAGACTATTGGCCAGAAAGTGCTGGTAATAATTCTGGTGGTATGTCCCTGGGATATGCTGGTGAAAAACCTCAGGGTAGCATGGTTACTGGAACTGATACCAGACCTGTATTAATTGGTAATACCAACACCCCAAATGTAACAGTTGATAAGACAGAAATATACTTATCCTTTAAGGCATCAAATGATGAATGGGGTAATGCAGACTACCATCCACCGCCCGCAGGTTTCAACGACGGTGACTTTGGTATAGCAACTACAGTTAGTAGTCCCAGACCACCCTGGAACATTGGTACGCAGGGTCCCGGACCCAAAGATCCATCGTTCCTGGTTGCTACATTTTCCGTAGGAGAAACAATTGAGCTACCTGTCAGTGAATGGGATTCTATGTTCATTGAGGGTTGTGATACAGCCCAGGTATATAAACCATTCGATTACGATAATGAAGATTTAATATGTGGGGAGCCAGGCCAGCCTGGAAGTTATCAATGTTCTAAGTCAGGAATAGGACAATACCAAGAAAGTTGGATTGATTATGATGGCACCGCCAGTGCCAGCGTTGTTTACGGTTGCAACCCAGGTAAGAACGCTCCTGATCCTAATTGTGCTCCACCTGTATCATCTGCTGTAATTGGAATTAACAATGATAAAGGTGGTGTATTTGGCGCCGATTGGAAAGATTATGTGCCAGGAGGATGTACAACCGGCCTCAAGGTAATGTGGTATCTGGACGGTGTCGTTGTGAGCACTGGTGATCACTGGGAGGGACTGGGTGATGGCGGTTATTATTTAAGTTGGAACGCCCTGAGTTGCGGATTTAGAACAATTGATCTTAGTGGCAAATTGACTGATCCTGAAAAAGAGTACAAGGTTGAAGCGTATGTCATAGCAACTAATAGTCCAGAAAAGATTGCACATAGTCCAGTAAACTTTGATTGGAAAGACATCTACAATGATCCTAACTCAGATCCATATAATTATAACTCATATGAAGACTGGGCTATACACAGACGAGATTTCAAAAGACCCATCAATGTAGAACAACCAGGGGGAACCAAGGAAGGCGATTTTTGGCAGAAAATTTTAGACTATTCTTCTTGTACCATCAAGGGTAACGATGGTACTGATGGTGGTGGACTTACTGGTTTACAAACTCCAGATTTTTATATAGAATCTTTTGACGAATCTTGGGGTGGCGCTTCGGGTAATTTACCATGCTACACTGCCGCAGAACGCAATTGCTGTAATCCGGAATGGGCCCTTAATAATCCCACAAACATATGTGAAGATGAAATCATAGGCGTAGTTTATGATTGCTGTGACGAAAACTTTGGTAACGGTAAACTCAGAGTAGTACTTGCCAACTCACAGACTGCTTGGCCATTGAAGCCTGGTACATCTGAGCGTGTGGTAGGATCAATTAAATATTTCTGGGAACAAAAAAATAATCAAAATGCCTGGGCGGCTGTGCCAGGTGGAACTGGTAATGCTATTACTTACACAGCAGATGGCAGACAGTATCGTTGTACAGTAACTTATGACCTTGCTGGATTTGTGCCAAGCGGATTAAAAGCAAACCCTGAAAAAACTTCAGCTACAGTAGTATACAACTCAGACGATCAGCCCTTGGAACAATGTCCAGATGGTACCTATGCACCCATAGGTCAGTGTGGTGACAATACCCCATGTAAAGATCCAGAGTTTGTGGATACAAGCTCTCCCAATGTGTGGATCAACAGCGGTGGATCAAAAGTTTCACAAATAATAGTACCAAGGAATACAAATGTTAACATTAAGATAGAAGGATTATTTAAAAACTTTTCAAGTAATAGACTGGTGTATGAAAGAGCACAAGCATTCTGGTACACAGGTGGCATATTAAGCGGTGGTGGACCTTCAAGTACTGTTCCTCTAACGCCCAATGTTAATCCAAATACTTCAAGCAGTGATATGATTACCTTTAGTGGCCAATTTAATCAGCAATACAATGCTGATGTATCGTATACTTACTCAGTGAGCATACAGGTATTCTATAGATGTCCTGACACGCAGACAACATTTGTGCCACAGGGTTTCTTCAATGTTGTGAGTGCAACATGGGGAGAGGAAAGACAACCAGAAATAACTGCTGGTCCTGAGTGTAGATACTGGGATGCGTCAACCAACGCACAAGGATGCGGAAGTTACATTGCTACTGTTACTGATCCAAACAACGGCACAGTAAAGAATTATTACATGACTAAGTTGAACGGTGGAATCGATGACCTCGGTCCTGAGTATAATCCTAACTTGACTAATCAATACGCCAATTGTGAATTCTGTCCAACTACAGATTGCCCTCAGTTGAGCATCACTGGAGTAACCATTAACCCTACTAATCCCAAGGTGGGTGAAGCTGTTAGGGCTACCGTAGCATTTTCCTGGAACAACAAAGGTTATACAACTACAAGTACTGGTGTGAGATGGACTGGCGATGGTGCTCAGGCATCATCCACTCAGGGCTGGACAGATGGTAACCCTGTGACATTGGGGCCATACACTTCAGCAGGTGTGAAAAACATCAATGTGGCAGTGACTAAAGCATTTGAGGACCCTAACCGAAATTGTCCATTGTCCACACAATTAAATTTATATGGTTTAAAAGTTGAAAATAAAGATTTTACCTTTACAGTGAGTGACACAGGTGGTCCAGATGGTCCTGGTCCAGTTGGTCCTGGTCCTGGTCCTGGTCCCAGCGATTGTATTAAAAACGAAGATAATGCTTGTTGCGATCCTGGCAATCCAGCATATGGTGGCACCACAGGACTTGTTACATGTGCCGCCATCAGAGAGGCTTTAAGACTCGCTGGTACCCCTTGTTGTAGTGATTTTGATGGTCCAGGTCCAGGTCCAGGTCCCGGCCCAGACGGTCCCGGTCCAGGTCCAAGTAATGATGTAATACCTGTGATATCAGGCACCATAACTGGCGATAAGAATCTTACATTGTCAGGTGGAAAAGTAGTTGGAAACTACAAAATGAGTTACACTCTTGACCCAGGTTCAGGTTACGCACCAGCAATCAACCCTAATGGTAGTGAGAGAGATGTAACTACTGGTTGGGAAGGTGCGCAAGGTGCTTTTGATAATTTCGATTATGCTAAGACATGGACAAACGCAGGTACATTTACTTTAGGAGGCAAAGTTGCAAAACTTTATGCTAAACCTGGCTACACAGGATCATTGATCACTGGTGATATCCCACAGGACCAGAGAGCGTGGGTAATCGATGATGATATTGCGCTAACTGGTATTAAAATCAATCCTGAGACCACAAATTCAGTAGCACCAAGTGTATCACTAAGCATGACCAGGAGTGCCAGCACTGTTACTCTTAATAGCAGTGGCCAAGCAACTGTGAACTTTAGCGCCACAGCTTCAGTGAGCAATGGAACATACACACCAACCACTGAGCCCACAGCATTGAGATACAATATCATTGATGGGTCTACAAGCACAAGTGCATTGGCGCAGAATACTACATCTAAGTCTTGGAGTCACACATTTACATCTGCTGGTACATATACTGTGGGTGCAAGATATCGCAAAAACTTCTGTGCTGAAGGCAGATCTTCATGTAATAACACAGACAGTTCAAATACATTTATATTTGATGAAGCGTCAGTCAGCGTGGTTGTCAAAGCTGGTGGACCCACAGGCAATAAACCCAAGGCCCAGATACAACCTGTTACATATTCAAGCGTTGATGGCGGTTGTGGTTATGGACTGAGTGGTATAACCACGCCTGTAGAGGCTTTCGCAACAATACAATTGACTCAGGGTACTGGAGATTTTGTATATGCCAGGGCTGAAGCAAGTGGATGGACAGCAAATGGTAGCACACTGCAAAGAAGTTTTGCCAGAAACGCTATAGGTAATTTTGGTGGTACTTTGGGGACAACTGTAAAATTCTACAATAGTGCAGGCGAATTAATACACTCTGAGGGTTCAGGCAACCAAAACTGGTGTATCAATATTGAACAGTTTACATACAATCCAGGTCCAGGTGGTCCAGACCTCGACCCATTCTAAATTACAAAAAAGGATAAATAGTGTAAAATAGGATAACCGTATGCCATTTTACATTCATAACTCAGATTCCAGTGTAAACATTGTTATACCTGATGGTACAATTGATACCACCAGCCTTAGCCTGAGTTTGATTGGTCGCAATGTTGCAGACTATGGACAATACTTTGCTGAGAATACTATCCTACAGTTGGAAAACTTTGCAAGTATTGCCGCACCCAATCCCGAAACCCTGCTTATTGGACAACAATGGTTCGACAAGGGCGACAACATCATGCGTGTCTGGGACGGCACCCAGTGGAAAGCACAAACTGGTATCACAGTAGAAAACAACTTCCCCATTACTGGTGGCGGTGAAGGTGACAGTGATGGCGGTACAACTACACCTCCCAGCACAGGTTCGGGCTTCTTCAATCAGGAAGATCTAAAACTTTACATCTGGGATGGTGTGCAGTATTTGCCAGCGGCATATGGCGGCGAGTTTTCAAGTCAATATAGTAACGACACTGCGTTGGGTACGCCCAGCAGATACGGTACAAAGGTACGCAACATATTCTTACAAAGCACCGAAGGCCCCAAGGCTGTATTGGCATTGGTATACAATAACGATTCGGATGTGGGTAGCGTAAACCAGGGTACAACAGAAACAAAGTATGGCAAAGAAACCATTATAAGTTTGTTTAGTGATCACAAAACATTCAACATTACCAATGAAGCATCCAGCACTGAAGGCGAGGAGATCAATTATTATCCTGAACTTGTGGGCGTGGGTGGTATATGTAGTACAAATGGTGGCAGAATCTTGCCTGGCATTAACCTCAGACAATATGGTCAAGAGGGCGGTGGCGAAGCAGAAGTACCGCAGGCTACCAAGAGCAGATACTCAGATGGTACGGGTGCTTTACTTAACCTGGAGCGAGAAGGCATCATAGATGACTTTATTAGTAACCCAGGCGATCCAGCTATTCAGGCCGACCTCATATTCTTCAACCAGATTGTAAGCACATCAGAAAGTATTATACCAGACTTTTCAGGACTTACTATTGGTGATAGCAACGATCCCTATGAAGTAGGTTATTTCAATACCATAAGTTTTAGTAACATCATATCCGAAAGCAATAATATTTCAATAGATGTTGACAATGTGAGTTTTGAAGGAAACATTGTTGTGGATGGTGATACTATATTCAATGGTGATGTAGACTTCCCAGGCGCAGTAACATTATCGTCTATCACAACAGGTGGTGCAAGTATTCCAGGCACAGTAACTGGTACCTGGACACTCACTGCTGGTAGCACCTTTGAGGCAACATACGCTGACCTCGCAGAGAACTTTAAACCTGATGATCATTATGATCCAGGTACAGTAGTAATACTGGGTGGTGATGAAGAAATTACCATATGCGATAAAACCATGTGTACAGATGTATTTGGTGTTATTTCACAAAATCCAGCATACATCATGAACGCTGGCGGTGGTATTCCTGTAGCATTGCAGGGCAGAACACCAGTAAAACTCATAGGAAGTGCTAAAAAAGGCGACAGACTTGTGTCAGCAGGCCAAGCAGGTTATGCCATGACGCTTAAAGATGATAAATACTATGATCCCAGGATCATAATAGGCAGAGCACTTGAAGATGTTGAATATGATTCAGGAACTGTTATGGCAGTAATAGGAGTTAAGTAACATGGCATCAGGACCAACTATACCCATTTCAGGTGGAACTAATATGCAGGCCGTTATAGCCGGCGATATCATATCACCTGCGGATTTTAATAATGCCAGAACAAACATCGACGATATGCTTAGTGCACCCACTAATGTGAATGACACACATGGATTGAATCAGGGCGGTGTGAGTGTTGGTGTAGCAACATCAGGCATCACAATTGAAGCCTTGGGTAGTGCTGGTGCATTTACAGAACTTCAGAATGACATTCAAGCACTTAATGCGTTTTACAATGCCACTACAAATGTTCATATCCAAACTGATATTGTTGCAGGCGACACTATTGAAGACTCAGAGTGGAATGGTATGATGTATGATACCAAAGCACGATGGGACAACGAAGAAAAACAATATAACTTCAGTACCAAGACTTACCCTACTTCCAGAACTTGGACATTAGCAGGTGACGGTGCTTGGTCAGGACTGCTTGAAAGCACTGTTACATTTACATGGAGTTCTACCGCTGATATGAATGCTTTCTTCAACGGTGGCGGCGCAGTAGGTATGGAGGCCGCGCTTATAAATTATACACCAGGTTCGGGCGACGATCAAACTGAGTCATGGTATGACAAGCTCGATGCACTGGGTGATGTATTCATGGCTAAAACCGATAGCTTTGCTGGTGCTGGTACAACTACTGGTAATGGACAAGTAGACATGACTACCAGTTATCAAAATCTTGTGGCATATAATGGTGGCACAAGTCCTTACTTGGATGACTGGGCTAATGTTGCCGCACAGGTAAACAACACCACAACACCCACCAGCGTTACTGTCAGAATGAGACTCAATGATGGTGAAGATGGTCACGCACCAAGTGATACACCAGTGAGTGCTGATACCAGATTCCAGGGTGTGCTGTTTACTCCTGACGCCAATGGTAGCGGATTTACTTTTGCTACGCCTACTGTTTCTCAAACTAATATCACAGAAACAACATAACCACAAATCACCACATCTAACTCAGACATACTGTAAATATCAGCATGTCTGAAAAACTATCTAAAGCTCTGGAGTTTGCTAACTACCGCTCCACACTCAATAATCAACGCGCTATTCTAAAAGCCAAAGTGGAAAGTTTGCTTAGTTACAGCATTGACGGCGGCACATTCACTATCGATCCTGGTTTGATTTCATTTGTAAAACTACTCAAGGATGAGGGCATGGAAACCGCAGTGCTGATTGATATCTATGATAACCCTATTAGTGTAGAGCTGGAAGATTTCTATACTGAGATTCTTAGCAGGTACACAGAAGCCACAAACGATTATCACGCCGAATATGGCAAACTTACCAAAGCCCGTAGCGTAAAGAGTATACTGGATCTCGACGATGAGTAAAGGTATCCTGATGTTCGCTCACAATAACAGTGAGATAGATTACCTCAGGATGGCGTATGTTAATGCCAAACTCATTAAAAAACATCTGGGTGTTAATGTTGGAGTAGTCACAGACAAACACAGTTATGATTTTGTGTCAGAAACAATAAGTGTTACTGACTTACATGATGCCATAGATCATTTTGTATTCACAGACAAAGACAGAAATTTTAAAGTAGGTAATAAAAAGGTCTATCGTGACACTGTTAACACCGCTAAAACACTAAGTTTTTATAACATCAATCGTGCTGATGCCTATGCCCTAAGTCCCTGGGACGAAACCATCATGATAGACACTGATTATATTATCCTGGGCGACACCTTAAATCAGTGCTGGGGGCATAAGAACCCTCTTATGATGAACTACACCTGGCAGGACATAAACTTTAATCGTTCCTTTGATCTCAACAGAGTGGCAAATGATAGCATTACTATGTATTGGGCTACAGTGGTATACTTCCAGAAGGACCCACTGGCAGAAAACTTCTTTAACATGGTAAAACATGTCAGAGATAACAATCAGTTTTATAAAACAGCATACAGATGGCCCGGCAAAACATTCAGAAACGATTATGCTTTTAGCATAGCGGCACACATAATCAATGGATTACATCACAAACATATTCCAGAGTTACCCTTCAAGTTGTACAAGACTTTTGATCTGGATGACATACACAGTGTAAAATCAGCAAGTGAAATTGTGATGTATTTGGAGAAGCATGATGCTCAGGGCGAGTATATCATGAGCAATTGGCATGATTTAGATCTGCATGTCATGAACAAATGGGCACTGAATCGTGCCACAGAAGATCTGCTATGGCATGCTAATCATGAGTAGAGGATACTTTGCCATAGTCCAAAATAATGCTGATGTAGATTATCTAAGTCAGGCATACTGGCTGGCACTTAGCATTAGGGCAACACAATCTGATGTCAACAACATGAGTATCATGATAGATGCAGAGACCAAGAAACAAATTACCAACAAGCACAAACGAGTGTTTGATCATATCATAGACATTCCCTGGCAGGATGAATCTGCAGAGTCTGAATGGAAGATAAACAATAAGTGGAAAGTATACTGGGCTACGCCCTATGATGAAACTGTGCTTCTGGACACTGACATGGTGTTCCCTACTGATGTTAGTCACTGGTGGCCCATAATGGCACAACAAGACTTTTGGGCTACAACTAACACCAAGACATTCAGAGGCGAGACTATTACCAGCAACTACTATCGTAAAGCATTTGTGAGTAACGAGTTGCCTAACATTTATACAGCATTCATGTACTTCAAGAAATCAGACATTGTGACAGAAATCTTTGAACTAACAAAGTATATCTTCCACAACTGGCAACGATTTTATCATTTGTTTTTGAAGTCAGACAGACCCAATCATATCAGTGGTGATGTAGCAATAGCACTTGCGATAAATATTTTGGGATACGAGCATTTGACTACTCGTAATAATTGTACAGAGTTTCCTACCTTTGTGCACATGAAGCCAGAGTGTCAGGATGTTCCAGGCCTGGGTACTAATTGGAGCAAGGTTATAGCCTCCTCATGGACCTCACCAGACAATTTGATAGTAGGAAACATCAAACAAAATTATCCCTTTCATTATGTAGACAAAGACTGGGTAACAAGAATAGATACAAGTATTTTGGAGCAAGCATGACAGAAACAGTTTTTGAACCTTCCATAAAGGTTACCAAACAGGCGTTAGCCAGAAAGGAAAAATTCTTAAAGAGCAAATTCTACAATGGTTTGCCCAGCACAGAAACTTATATGAGTAAACCACGCAAAGTTTACTTCAACGATTTGGGAAACATTGTGTGTATTACCAAGGACGAGGATTTTGATATTCCAGATGATTGGAAAACTGCCAAGTTTACTGTGGAAGAACTCAGGATGATAAGTGGAAACAAATCCTATAGCGCCTTCAAGGTGGTTGAGGAATCTGGAAAATACCAGATTAAACATGTCAGAAGTCTAAACAAAAAATCAAGTCGCATGGCTGGTGAACTCACAGAGGTACCCTGGAACACAGATGATGTAGAACTTAATGTCAAAGTCGAACAGGATAAGATCACTGTGTATTTGTCAGACCAAGGTGCTGATTACCTGGCAGAGTTCAAGGATAATAACTATAGTGTGCGTGGTTACAAAGATTTGCCATTGTATGTATGTGCCAAAAACAATCCCAGTTTTCTGATAGACAAGTTTGATGTAAGTCTTCAAGAGTTAGCCACAAAAAATCAGATGACTGTAAAGACCAGTGATGATTATACTGGGTTTGGTATCTACACACTACAGCTATTTGATAGTTATGGCAGACTATAAGGTCTATGAGATAAAATTTCCAGATGGCTGTGTATACTATGGGTACACGGCCAAACCCTTCGAGCTCAGACTAAACGAGCACATTATATCCAGTCAGAAAGGCAAGTCCAAGCTCTACAAAAAGATGCGTTTGACAGACTATGATTGTACCTGTAGAATAGTAAACACATTCCCAGACAAGGACACGGCCTTGGAGTGGGAACGCAAACTTATTAAACGCACACCCTATGACCGTAAACTAAACACATCATGGGGCGGTGAGGACGGTGAGAACAACCAGCGCAAATGGCGTCAGCAAGACATTATCAAGAAGCACTACAGACGTCGTAACCGCAAGGATAAGTATCGGTATGAAAAAACATGAGAAACTATTAGTCAAGCTCATGGAAGAATGCGGAGAGCTTACCCAAGCCTGTAGCAAAGTAATAAAGACCAAAGGACAAGATCCCACACAACTTGTCAGACTGTGGGACGAGATAGGTGATGTAAAGAAACGCATCGCCAAAGTAGAAAAAGAAATGGGTCCCACAACATTACACGACATAGACATAGACAATGAAAACACAGGTTGCTGAATTAGATCTATTTTACCTAAGTTACGATGAACCCAACTGTGAACAACACTGGGCTGACATCCTAAACAAGGTACCCTGGGCCAAACGTGTACATGGCGTCAAAGGATTCGATGCCGCACACAAGGAGTGCGCCCGTCAGAGTGACACAGATCGCTTTATTACTATTGATGCTGACAACATAGTCAACGAGGACTTCTTTGATCAGGAACTCATGATGCCTGAGTCAGACAGCATCTACAGTTGGAATGCCAAAAACATGCTTAACGGTTTATGCTATGGCAACGGTGGTGTAAAATGCTGGCCCAAACAATATGTGTTGGATATGCGTACACACGAAGCCGCTGATGATGACGAGGGCATGGAGTTCTGCTGGAAACTAAACTATGTGCAGATGAACGATGTGTTCTCTGAAGTATATCAGACTGCTACACCATACCAAGCGTTCAGAGCAGGCTTCAGAGAAGGCGTTAAGATGAGCCTGGCAGAGGGCAAGCGTGTAAATGCCATGAACTTCAGAAAGGAGATTTGGTGGCAGAACTTTCAGAGACTACAAGTATGGTGCAACATTGGAGCAGATGTAGAAAACGGTTTATGGGCTATATACGGTGCCAGAGTGGGTTGTCATCATGCAGTGTTAGACCCTGAGTTTGATACCAATCAGATATCTGACTATGCTTGGTTTACTGACTTCTTTACAGACATCCATGACAATGTAGTAGCAGGCGATATTAATGCCGCTCTGACTGAGTGTGCTGAAACACTCAAGCATCATATTCCAGACATGATGCTGTTTGAACCCAACCCAGAGTACTCAAAGTTCTTTAAGTTTACCTACGTTCCTCCCAAGCGTTACGGCGCCATGGTTACTGAGAGACAGATACAGGATCTCATGGATCGGGAAACTAAGAAAAATGACTGACAGTTATGGCGTAATTGCTCCACCCAACGTACTAATTGTGAGTGATTTTGACACAGCAGAAATGTTATCGTGTTTCGATCAATATAACCTTCACGCAGAATGTTGGTCCAGAGTAGATGTAAGATTAGATATTTTTCATAATCGTATGTGTGGTGGTATGTGTGGTGTTAATCAAATCTTTACTTCACATGAACCAGTAAATTACTTTACACAGGTGTACGAACTTTTGATCAGCACCGGTCATGCCAAACCTGATGCAGAAGTAAATTTCTGGTGTTATGGACCCCCTGAAGAAATAGTCAGATCATATCAGATAGACAAGGTTGAAAGGACCTATAATAAGCAATTAGAGGATTTAATCCAAACAAAAAAATTATGTGCAAATCAGCCTTACAATGTATACTTTACAAACACTGTGCATATACACATGTTAAAGGTATACCACAGACAGAACATACACCCACATAATTGGGAACCTGGATTACCAGCAGGAGCAATATTTGGAAAGGTAAATGTCAAGAGATCATCTATTATTGAACATCTTACTAAGTCAGATGCTGACTTTATTTTTAGCCTGCCAAACCCAGAGCGTTACACTGAACATTTAGAGGATGAATGGGAACGTGGACTATATGATTGGTCCACGAGACTCAGCCCCGAAATTTTAACACAAGCAAAATATGACAGCCATAAGTTGGACAATGGAATACCCAGTGGCTTTGAATACCCTACATTTATGTATAGGCGTATGAGTTTAGAGATTGTGAACGAGTCGCATGATTTTCTTGATGAATGTTGGATAAGTGAAAAGATCACCAGACCCTTGTGGGCAGGCATGCCATGGATTGGTAGTCCACTTAACGACCAGATTATCAAAGATTGTGGATTTTTAAGTTACTACGATCTCATGGGCTTTGAACTTCCAGCCATAGACGATTATTTAGGCGATGTCTGTTTTGGTGATCATTACTACAATGAATTTGCAAAGCAAGTTATAGCACCTGCTACATTACAATTTCAGACAATGTGCACTGACCCTGACTTTGTGTTTAAAGTAAGAGAGACTATTGAACACAATCGCAATAACATGGAAGTATTCAGTAGACACATCAATAAATGGCGTACACATTCGTACTGGGGAGACTTAGGTTAACATTTACTATCTATATGCGGCGTCCTACATAGGGCCTGGCACTGTGCATCATTTGCACAATGATATCACAGACTGTCATAAGGCTCTGAAAGATAATCGCGACAATTTTATAACTGAGTTACAGAGCGTAAAAAGAGCCTGTGGTGATCTCAGAATTGATATGGACATGATCATATTAAACTGTGACAGTTGTCACATGAATGACATGTTATATTTTGCTGAATATCAGCAGGATGTTGAAGTAGCAAGTATTACATTACAGGCATACGCAGATTGCGTAGCAGAAGTATTTACAGATGTAAAAGTAGAATTGTTATTCTATGGTAACCCCAGACACCCAAAGTTACAAAAAGCATCAGTCAGAAACACAGTATATGACCAAGTTTGTTTTATAGAAAAGGCAAAACTAACATTGCCAGATAACATCAACATCAGATTTGTGAGTGGCTGTGCTCTAAATTATGACAACATAGAACGAAATGTGATATGGAATCCCAAGGGTGGAATCTGTCACATGATGGGCAAGCCTAAATCAGAGCGTGTGGAAATAGTTAGGAGTCTGTTACATAATCCGGACTTTCAATTTACCATGGCTCATCCAGAATGGAGCAAAGGAGGGGATTACGAACTCACTGACTCTGACCTCCTGGATCATGCACAGGTCGATCCTAACATCAAATTAAACATGACGCATGGGTTGCCTAACGGTTACCAAACACCTGAGTTTTTGTACAATCAAAGTTGTTGTGAAGTCACAGTTGAAACTATGCCCATGTGTGGTGTAAGTTATCTGACAGAAAAAACATGGCGTGGGTGGATAGAAGGCATGCCATGGTTTGGCACAGATTATGAGGAGTGTAATGCGCATAGCATGGGTATGCTTAGTTACTTTGATATTGTAGATAGTGACACTCAGGCAGATGCCAGCGCAGAGTTTGTACATAAACTAAGACATCAAGATAACTTTTTAAACAAAGTACAGTATATCAGACAGCACAATCAAAAGTTAGCACAGGAGTATTTAAATCTCATGAGGATTAGTTTACCGCCAGGCGATCATACCATGCATTATGGCGAAACTGTAGCACTACCAAGTATACTTAAACATAGTCCTGATGTTAATATCACATATCAGAGTTACGATCCTGGTACTGGACTGTAACCAGTTTTTATGCTATCTTCAAATTTTACTTGTAAATAGTTGACCCGCAAGGGCAAATACAAGGAGATAAAATGGCCTCAATCGGATTTATTGGCGTTGGCAAGTTAGGACAAGCCTGCGCTGAAATGGTCGCCGAGGTCCATGATGTTGTAGGGTATGATGTAATGCCCAGAGAGCCTGAGAACTTTACCATGGTAAATGATCTCAGTGATGCTGTTCTGGGACAGGACATTGTATTTGTGGCTGTACAAACACCACATGACCCTGAATATGATGGAAAGGCACCTACCAGCCATTTACCCAACAAGGACTTTGATTACACACTTGTAAAAGAAGTACTCGCCGAGGTAAATGAAGTAGCAACTCGGGATCAACTAATTGTCCTTATATCTACTGTGCTTCCAGGCACGGTACGCAGAGAGTTTATACCTCTGTTAACAAATACACGATTCATCTATAATCCATATCTGATTGCCATGGGCACTGTAAAGTGGGACATGGTAAATCCAGAAATGGTAATGATTGGCACACACAACGGATCAGAGACTGGTGATGCAAAACAACTTGTGGACTTCTACAAGACTATTATGCAGAACGATCCTAAATATGTAATTGGTACTTGGGACGAAGTTGAGTGTATCAAAGTGTTCTACAACACATTTATTTCAGCCAAGGTAAGTTTGGTAAACATGATACAAGACGTTGCTGAGAAGCAGGGCAACATCAACGCAGAAGTTGTGTGCGATGCTCTTGCTAATAGTGACCGCCGCATCATGGGACCAGGTTACATGAAGCCAGGCATGGGCGATGGTGGTGCATGTCACCCCAGAGATAACATTGCTCTGCGTTGGATGGCTGAGGAACTTGAGTTGGGATACGACTTGTTTGATGCCGTTATGCTATCCAGAGAGAAGCAAGCAGAGAACATGGCCAAACGTTTGGTAGAACTTGCTCATGCTGGTGCTGGACAGGTTCCACACATGCCAGTGGTTATTGTAGGCAAGGCTTACAAGCCATTGGTACCCTATGAAGCAGGCTCAGGTAGTATGCTTGTGGGTCACTATGTAGAGGAGTTGGGTGGTGAACTTTACTACTTTGATGAAATTACTGGTGATGAAGTTCCTGCTGAAGTATTGAACAGACCCGCAGTGTATTTGTTAGCGCACAATCCAGAAGTAACCTATGGTGAACAACTTGACTTTGTCAAAGGCTGGTACAAGGATAAGCATCGCGTAACAGAAGCAGATCAAGCATTGACTGTAGCCACAGCCAATGGTAGTAGTCTTTCGTTTGCTTCAGGTAGCGTGATAGTAGATCCCTGGAGAAAAATACCTGACATGCCTAACGTAGAAGTAGTTCACTATGGAAACACTCGGTAAAAAATACTATGGAAGAACAGAAACCCAAGGAATCGTTTGGGGGGCAGAACATGCTGAAGCCCCCTAAGACTTCTGACAGCCAGTATAAAATTTCAAGTCATCAAAGTAAATGGTTCTTCGATGAAAGTTTTGAATGGTGTATCCCCACGCTGGGCATCACAGGAAAACCCAATAAGACTTTCAGAGCCCAAGAATTTGTTGACGTTGATATGGAAAAAACTGGACCTGTATTTGTTCCTTTTGATGATTTTTGGTTTGTCACCAGCCGGCCAAGTGTGCCAAACTCGCAAAAAGAACTACAGGATGCAATATTTAAATACATTGAGATCCGACGTGCTTTTGTAATGGTGGGTATATTAAACACAGATGAAGCCCTTAACTACAAACATCTGGAAATGGTCGAGAGAATTGCTAAGGCTATAGGTAACCATCCAGAAGATATGAATCAATTTTACTCCCATAGGTTAGTTATTATGGTTGCAGATGAACATCGTGAACAATGGTTTAGGAAACAATTTCATGAGGTAGGTGTACCCTTAGAGTTGGTAAACAAGATCAACATTTTTATAAATGCAGGAGTTTGTGGAGATTCCATGCATAATTACAATATGAGGTATTCTGCTATACAACAATGGCTAAAGGAAAATGAATATAAATTTTCTCACAGATTTAGTATGGGTATCATGTCGCCCAAGCCACACAGGACATTACTCTTACATGACTTATGGAAGAACGGATTATTGAGTTGTGTAAATTATACTTACAACGCTCCAGATTATAGCATGCCAAATGAGGATCATAATTTATCTAATAGCGTAAAAATAATTAATTCCTACAACAAGTTTCATGTGTCTACTCCAAAGCGTTATCCTGAGTTGGATGAAACATTTGTTAAGTGGTTCAATCGTAACATTCCAATACTATCTCCCGAAGAGAAGATTCTAAATCAGAAAAAACATAAAGATGATGTAGAGTACAGTTGGTTTAGACTGTCTGATTATCCTAAAAGTTTATTGAACTGCCCCATTAACATTGTTACTGAGACGCTGACTGAAAGTGATCATATGCCATACCACACTCCAGATCAATGCACCAACATAGACTACTTGGGTTTTATCAAATACACAGAAAAAACTATTAGGCCCATGCAATTTCACAGAGCGTTTATGATATTGGGTCATTATGGCACATACGAAAAATTAAGAGATCTGGGATACGAAACCTTTAATAGGTTTTGGGACGAAGAAGGTATGTCACACAGAGACGTTGAGAAACGTGTTGCTTGTATGTCACAGAATATAAAGAATATATCAAAAATGAGCGGAGAAAGTTTCCTTAGTATGTATCAAGAAATGCAGGATGTTCTGGATCATAACCAAGCATTGGTAGAACACAGAATAGCAAAACAACAAAATGAAGAAACAATCATGGGTAAATTCATATACAAATATTTTGAAAATATGAACGCGCTTATACCAGGGAGTGACACTGAGCATATAACTGGGACCCACAGACGCGAATTAAAGGCGCAATAACACAATGACAGAAAACGTAGAATACATACATGATATAAATCAACAGATGGCCAAGGAGATGTCGCCAACATTTTGTATGGCAAAATGGCATCAAACTACAATCTATCTACACAGAGGTGAAACACATAGTTGTTATCATCCACATCCACATGCAATTCCTCTGGAGAGTTTAAAAACTGATCCCAGTGCATTACACAACACACCAGAAAAGATCAAGCAGAGAATGGAAATGCTTGTGGGCGAAAGACCCACAGGTTGTCAGTACTGCTGGAATGTAGAGGACTTGGGAGACGATTATGTATCAGACAGAAAGATTCGCAATGCAAGTGCTTACACTCCTGAGCGTTTACAAGAGATCAAGGACAAGCCTTACGACTTCCATGTAAATCCTGAGTACATAGAGGTTGCGTTTAGTAACGAGTGTAACTTTAAATGTGGTTACTGCCACCCCATGCACTCATCAAGTTTCTACGCAGAAGCCAAGAAGCATGGTCCAGTACCCAACGTCAAGAATCACAATGTAGATGTGAGTTGGTTCGAAGCCATGGAAGAGGAAACTAATCCATACATCAAAGCATGGTGGGAGTGGTGGCCTGAAATGTCCAAGACTCTTAACATCTTACGCATTACTGGCGGCGAGCCACTGTTACACAAAACTACTTGGAAACTGTTTGAAGAGTTGCTTGCTAATCCCAGACCACATCTGGAACTCAACATGAATAGCAACCTGGGCATGACCCACAGACATGTGGAAAAGCTCGTAAAGAATGTAAATGAACTGCGTGAAACAGGAAGCATTAAAAAGTTTAAGTTGTTTAGTAGCATGGAGACCTGGGGCAAACGTGCTGAGTATCTCAGGACTGGATTAAACATTGACACCTGGGAAAAGAATCAGGACATCTATGTCAGAGGTGCTAAGGCACACATCAGCCACATGAACACATACAACATCCTTACAGTGACATCATACAAGGAGTTTTTACAAAAAATACTTGAGTGGCGAGCCATGTATGAGGATGTTATACCAGACAACTTGGGCATGGATGAGTTTGTTCGCAAAATCAGATATGATAGTCCCTACCTCAAGGAGCCTCTGATGTATGACATGCACTTGCTACCCAAGGAGGAGTTTACTCCATATCTGGATGAGTGTTTGCAGTTTATATCAGACAACCTGGACAACTCAGATACAACTAAGTTTGATGACATAGAGTTTGAGAGATTTCGCAGACTCAGAGATTATTTTGTTACCACACAGTATGATGATCATCGCATAAACGAGGGCAGGATAGATTTTTATAACTGGTTTACAGAATATGACAGACGCAGAGACACAGATTTGCTTGGTACATTCCCTGAGATGGAACCCTTCTTTAGAATGTGTGAGCAGTTAGCAACAGAACAATCAGAAAATATTATAGCGACAGGTGGATAAATGAGAGAAGATATTACAAGTTTAAATTGGATAATTTCGGATCTGGCCCGCACCAAAAAGGCCGTTATTGTCATGGGATGTAGTTATGCCGTGGGCAAAGGTGCTTATGATGAAGAACTCGTGGCAGAATGTAAACCCAAAAGGTTGGAACACTGGGGCGAGTGTAACTACCAAGGGCATGATTTCTCACCCAAGGAACTGAGCTACTATGCTGAAAAGTATAATCTTGATATATGGGACGGCATGTTAATGACCCATAACATGGAAAAGCAAAACAGTTTTGGTAATCAGTTATGCACAAAATATCTAAACTCTGAATACACTCCTGTGATCATAGGTGGAGAGGGCAAGGGTAACTATAGCAATGTAGATAAGTTAAACTGGTTGCCCATAGCATGGGAAAAACTTGATGATATCAAAGTGATATGGAGTATCACAGACATAGTCAGGACAGACTTTTTCAGTGGAGGCATCTGGGATGGACAGGGCCAGAGAGTTTTCCCTGAAGATACTCAGTCGCATTATAAAACACGCTGGCCATTTGATCATGCAGACACTGATCAGTTTAGTAAAGAATATAATCGTATGCTCAGAGAGGATGATCCTGAACACGATCCTTTACTAACTAACTACCTTGCCACAAACTTTTTGAGACTCCTGAGTAATGTACACAACTGGTGTAAGGCACACAACGCAGAGTTTGTGATGTTTGATGCTTTTACTGAAAGTTATAATCCCAAATCACTAACGTACATGTTTCCAAATAGCATGGCAGATTCAGAGTTACTACAGAACTTTGTGTACAACCTGCCTTGGGAATCCAAGACCAAACTGGATATGCACAAAACATTTTTTGATTTGGCCATGAGTCAGGAAACAACATATGATTATATGTTAGAGGACAAGCATAACATGTGGGAGTTTGTGCAAATACCCGAAGAAGATATTACATGTGACTGGTTGATGCCATGTGGACACCCCAGTGCCAAGGCACATGACTTGTTAGCACAAATACTTGAACAGAAGATCACAACATGAGCGAATATAACGACAGTGCAATCATAGCCAAACAACAACTGGATAATATTTCAGACACCATGTGCTATGCTAAGTGGGCACAGGTTAGTCTGCACCTCACAAACGGTCAAACACAGAGTTGTTATCATCCACCAGTACATGAAATATCTCACGCAGAGATCTTGCACAATCCTGGTGCTCTGCATAACACAGAACAAAAGAAGTCAGAACGAGCTCAGATGCTCAAGGGCGAACGCCCCAAGGGCTGTGAGTATTGCTGGCGCATAGAAGATGCTGGTGGTACATCAGACAGAGTATACCGTTCTGGCGAGTACTGGGCACAAAATGCTCGCAAAGATATCATACAAAGCACCACACAAGATTTGGAAGTAAACCCCAGATATGTAGAGGTAAACTTTAATCAGGCTTGTAACTTTAAGTGTACATACTGCTCACCGCATCTGTCAACTACCTGGGAGGACGAAGTTAAGATACACGGTCCCCTGGAAGTACTTGATGCAAACAACAAACTTGTAAAGCACAACGATCCCAAGTACTTGAACATGCCCTTAAAGGTAGCACAGAAAGACAATCCATATATTGATGCTTTCTGGAGATGGTGGCCAGAGATCTATGACAACCTGGAAGTGTTTAGAATGACAGGTGGTGAGCCCCTCATGGATTCCAACACATTCAAGGTCTTGGACTACATATACGAACACCCCAACGCATGGCTTGAATTGAGTATCACTACTAATTTGAATCCTCCCAAGGAAGCATTATGGGATAAGTTCATGGACAAGATACAAAAGTTAGAGAAAATACAAATTTGGGAATCTCCCAGATACAATCCTGGCTCAGGCAATCACTGGTATGTAAACATGGCTGTGAAGCACACAGCACTATTTGTGAGCGTGGACGCAGTAAACGAACAAGCAGAGTATATCAGAACTGGACTTGACTTTGTTAACCTTGCCAAGAAGTCAGAAGAGTTTTTAAACAAAACCTACAACACAACTATTACTTACATCAACACATTCAATGTCATGAGCGTGGAAGGCTATGTGGACTACTTAAAGTTCATACTTGACATGCGTTCAAAGTTTAGCAAGGAAGGACAGGGCACAAAGTATATTGAGATATACGATCCCTATAACGACCACCCTGACTATGAGATCGTGCCCAGACAGCGTGTATGGTTTGATATTCCATTACTGAGATACCCTGACTGGATGGCTATCAATATATTGGACTCGTCCTGGCAATCATGTTTTACTGAGGCACTGGAGTTCATGGAGGATAATCGATTAGAGGGTGACCACGATTTCGTAGGATTTTATGATTTTGAAATAGATAAGACTAAGCGCAACTTAGAATGGATGAACGCAGAATATCAGAGCATGACATCAGACGATCTTGACAGGCATCATACAAACCTTAAGAACTTTGTAAAGCAATTGGATGAGCGTAGGTACACAGACTTCGCAGAAACATTCCCAAAACTAAATTCTTATCTGGAGAACAACAATGAGTGATAAGCCCATTATTTACATAGCATATAATTGGGTAGGTCCTGTGGGACCCATAGGCAATATCAGAACCCCTGACATTTATGATCTTGCTCTGAGCGAAAATTATGACTTCCTGGAGCAACATTATGCCAGTGGAGCGGCCAAGGAAACGTTTGGTCCCAACTGTGCTGATTATGGTCCCAAGACTGGAGCAAACTTTCAGATTACTGCGGCGGCTGGATTAAAACCCGAAGATACTTTCCTGTACCCCATTACACTGGGACACAAGGATCCCATGCAAATGTTATTTGATGGTGTATTTGGTATCTTTGAGCGTAGCCGTATTCCCAGACGCACACTGGAACTCATCAGACATTGTAAAGGATACATTGTACTTGAGCATGGATTTGAAGCATTTGTTACTGACCCAGAGATAGATGTCATACACAACTACATGGATATGCATCAGATTCCCATGAATAAAGTTATCTACGCAACTGGCACAGGTAACATCAAGGAAGTATATGATAACTATTGCCAACGCAAACAGATCCCAGACTCAGAACGTATTAGATTTGTAAGATTTTATCCCACCATGGAAAGTTTTGCATACAATGAAACAAACGATCCGCATGAGGTAGAATACGATCCAGAATACATGCCAAGCAAAACCTTCCTGAGTTTGAATCTCAGACCCAGACAGCACCGCACACTCTTGATAGGTATGTTTGAAAAACATGGACTGATAGACCAGAGTTATTTCAGTTATGCTGGACTCAGACATGGTGAGAGACTCACAGGCATGTTAGACCAGAACCACTTGCAGGCTCTGGATTTGGATCAGTCAATATATGAGAGATTGGAAGCCAGGATGTCTGACTTTGTCCTGGATCATGATCAGCCAGAGAGTATTGTGGATGTGGTGTATGATATTGGTAATCATGACACAGTGGCTCCATTCTATCATGATAGTCTGGTTAGCGTTGCCACTGAGACTACATTCCATACACACATCATGGCTGTTACTGAAAAGTCCTTTAAAGGCATCAAATACAAGTCACCCTTTATACTATTGGGTGCTCAGGGACTACTCCAGAACATCAAAGATTTAGGATACCAAACCTTCGAAGAATTTTGGGACGAAGGTTATGATGACATACACAATCCCAATAAGCGACTTCAACGTGTGGTACAAATTTGCAAAGAGATCGATGGTTGGTCTGAAGCAGAGCGTCGTGAGTTCAGGCACAAAGTTAAACCCATACTGGAACACAACTACCAGCGATTGATTGAAAACCCCTTTAGTGATGTTTACAAAGACATGTATCAGTATGTGTTGGCAGACAGGGAAAAATTAGTTATTACAGAGGACATAAGATGAAAAAACTATTAGTATTGGGAGCAGGAGGATTTATTGGTAGTCATCTGGTTAGACACCTAAAGCGTAACCCAGATAACTATGTAGTGGGAGCAGACATCAAGAAGCCTTTGTATGGCTTTGACACACACGCTGACGAATTTCATGTCATGGATCTCACAAACTTTGATGATTGCAGAAAAATTATCGATTCCAGCGTGGATGAGATTTATCAACTTGCCGCTGACATGGGCGGTGCTGGGTATGTGTTTACTGGTGACAATGATGCAAACATCATGCACAATAGTGTGAGCATCAACCTAAATGTATTGCAATGCATGGAACTTGCCAAGGTAAAAAAGGTACTATATACCAGTAGCGCCTGTATCTACCCAGAGCATAATCAGATGGATCGTGATAATCCCATATGTTCTGAGGAGAGCGCGTATCCTGCTAACCCAGATTCAGAATATGGCTGGGAAAAACTGTTTTCAGAAAGATTGTACAAAGCATTTGAGAAGAACCGTGGCTTTGATGTACGCATAGCAAGACTACACAACGTATTTGGACCCTATGGAAGTTGGGACAATGGCAAGGAGAAGGCACCAGCCGCACTGTGCCGCAAAGTAGCACAAACACCTGACGGTGGTGAGATAGAGGTATGGGGACCAGGCAACCAGACCAGAAGTTTTTTGTATGTGGACGAGTGTGTGGAAGGTTTTGAACGCATCATGGCAGGCTCATACACTGATCCCATAAACTTAGGTAGTGCCAGAATGATTTCCATCAATGGACTTGTTGATCTGATTGCAGGTATTGCTGGCAAAGACATCAAAATTAAAAATATTCCAGGTCCAGTGGGTGTAAATGGCAGGACTTCAGACAACACACTTATTTCTGAAGTCTTGGGCTGGGAGCCAGAGGATAATCTGGAGCACGGCATTACTCAAACACTTGAATGGATTACTGAACAGATAAATTCCCCATGATATTTTATTGGGATACACCTGATCTACAGAATTTCCCTAATCCAGGCTGGTGGGATAATAAGTTTGACATTAGTAATCGCAGAAACACCTTCCTGGACTTGTCTGTATCACGCAGAACTGATATCATAAGTGACACCTATGACAAACCTGGTGTGTGGTATATCCAACTCAGAGATATTCTCATGAGTCTGGTGGATGCTACTGACCCTGATGTTGGTGGTAAAACTACCATACTGGGAGATGTTATTCCTGAAAAGGTTTGGCAGGGCATTCGTGATAATAAACTTTTATTAGCCATAGACAACAGTCTGGAAGGACAGGATCTTAGTGATGAACATATTTTGGATTTCCATCAAGTCGTGTCTGACCTTGATTTACCTGCTGGCAGGATTATTATCTTTACTGGTGCATGGCTCACAGAGGCAACATACATAAAACAGTGCCAGAAACTTGATATCAAACCACAATTACATTTTGTACCCTGGCAGACATTGCCAAGTTTGGATACCACACTGGATGCCAGACATGCATCTGACTATTGGCCCATACTCACAGCACTGGACGATCCCAACAGCAAAGATTTCCTGAGTTTGAACCAAACTGTAAAGCCTCATCGCACAGAACATGTATATTACTGTATAGTAAATGACTTAATTGATAAAGGATTGTTCAATGCAAGTTTGATGCGCAGGGGCGAGTGGCAAGATTATGAATATCGTGACGATCCCGAAGGATTTTGTACTTACAACACTGACAAGCACCACTGGGAAATGCTTGTGGAACTACATCGCTTGTTGCCACTACATGCTGACCATGATTTAACACACAAAAGTGACATGGACTTGCCAGGCACCCAGGGTATGTACAGTGCTGAGCTATACGAAAAAACATTGTTGAGTTTTGTGACAGAATCAGAGTATCATCAGGATACTAATTTTATTACTGAGAAGACCTATAAGTGTCTGCTTGCTGGACACCCCTTTATCATACTGGGAAACTGTGGAACCATAGCACACCTCAATGCCCAGGGCTTTAGAACAGACTTGTGTGGCATAGACCATAGTTATGATTCAGAATCAGACCATATCAAAAGATTTCACTTAGCTCATGCTGAATTAGTACGCTGGATAAATACTGATATCGAGGAAAAGCGTGAACTCATACATCGAGACTTACATAAATTTAGATACAATCGCAGATTGTGTGAAGAAAAATTGTTCTATCCATTCACGCCTGAAGATTATGCCGAGTCTAACCCTAAAATTTTACAGACATTGGTTCATCAGGAAATCGATAACATAGGATTATTTTTGGAAACCAAACTCGAAGATTTATAGATGAAAAAAACTATTAGTTTTGTAAACCCTAACTTTCAGCAGGGGCCCAAGGAGTTAAATGCACACTATTTGCCTTATAGTGTGGGTGTACTTTGGGAATATGCTAAATTAGACAGAGTGGTAGAGGCCAGCCTGGAAGTCAACCACTGGGTATGGCGTCGTGACCCACACGATGAGGTTTTGGAAAGAATCAAACATGATAGTGTTGTGGGTTTTAGTACATATCTGTGGAATGACAAGTACAATAACGAATTAGCCCGCAAACTTCGTGAAATCAATCCAGACTGCTTGATTATGTTTGGTGGTCCACAGCCTCCCATAGAAGATCCTGACTTTTTTGATAGATTCCCCTGGGTTGATGTCATGGTAAAGACAGAGGGCGAGCATAGTATGCAGGCCATACTCAGACAACACTGTTTGGGTGAAGATTTTACTGATATTCCAGGGTTGCTTGTAAACAAAAACGGCAAACTCTTAGACACAGGTGCCGCAAACAGAATTACTGACTTGGATGACATACCCAGCCCATATCTTAGTGGTTTGTTTGATAACTTGCTACATGAGTACCCAGAAGTACAGTTTACAGCCATCATAGAAACAAACAGAGGTTGCCCATACCAGTGTACCTTCTGTGATTGGGGCTCACTCACATACGCCAAGGTTAAAAAGTTTAATATTGATAGGGTATACGCAGAGTTAGAGTGGATAGGCAGGAACGCCATTGACTTTGTGAGCATCACTGACGCAAACTTTGGTATGTTTGTTGACAGGGACCTTGATATTGCTAAAAAGATTGTGGAAGTCCAGAAGAAGTACCTAAACCCCAAGGGTTATACAATATCATGGGCTAAGAACCAGAGAGCAGAAGTTTTAGAGATTGTTAAAACACTAATGTTTGAGGGTGGCAGTACATCAGGTCTTAATCTGAGTGTGCAAACCATGGATGAAAATGTATTAGAGATTATTAAGCGTAAAAACCTTAGCATGAACAAGGTGGAAGAGATATTTGACGAGTGTGAGATCAATAACATACCCTTGTATACTGAACTCATCCTGGGACTGCCTGGTGAGACGCCAGAGACCTGGAGAAATAACTTTTACAAGTTGTATGAAGCAAACAACCACACTGGCGTTACTGTATACCAGGCACAGTTGTTGGAAAATGCTGAAATGAATCTCACACAGCGCAACCTATACAACATAGAAGCAGTACCAGTGTATGATTACCTGGTGGGTTCATACAACGAGGACGAACTCAAGGAAAGTATTGATGTGGTGTGTAGCACCCTGGACTTGCCCAGACCAGAGATGCTCAAAGCACTGGTATTTTCCTGGTTCCAGATCACATTCCACATAAACGGACTTACTACATTTATTGCCAGATTTATGCGTAAGTATCTGGATGAGAGTTACGCAGATTTTTATGATAACCTATTAGACTTTATTAAATTAGACCCATGGCTGTTATCAGAGATAGAACGCATCACTACATACTCTGACAATTGGTTAACCAAGGGTAAAATAGACCATCCACCCATACAAGGCATGGAGATACATGGCTGGAACCTCATACATAGTAGCAGTATACAATTACACAGCACAGACAGCACAAGTCATGTGTTGGATGTGATTGATGAATTTGTCAGAGAGCGTTACGCTGACAGAATCCCAGAGGACTTGCTGGATGATTTGTTAAACTTCCAGAGATTGTATACAATTGACAGCAATAACTTACATGCCTACCCCAAGATGCTTGACACAAGTTATGACATCCTGGGTTACTTACAGAATAACACACAAGACATGCAAACACCCACTACATATAGATTTGAATTCCCCGAAAACCCTGACATGAGTATGGAAATGTTTTGTGAAAAGATCTTTTTTGACCGCAGAAAGAACTTCGGCAAAGCATGGATATACAAACAATGACGCACAAAGACCCGCACTATCAATTACAACATAATATTATAAACAGAGCCTGGTATGTAAATCCCTATGATCAAGATCAGATTAGATTCCGTGATCATGATATCAGATATGTTGAGCGAGCAGTTGTGGTGTGTGGACTTGAACTTGAGTTCCCGCCCCAATGCCAGGAAGCATTACTTGAAAACATAGAGCATAGTCCACATTTTGTTGAGTTAGAAGTATTCACTCCCTGCTTTGACATGGAACAGACTAAGTTGGAATCCTACTGGCGTTTTACACTGGGCGATGAACTCTATGATAAAGTCTGTGAAAGACAAATATACTTAAAGCCTGGCAGTTTTCCCTGGAATTTTGTTACATATAGTCATAGTTTATTGGGTGGCAGTGACATAGATCAACATAGTCTTTGGAAACTCTCAGAAGATGTAAGTAAAATTACAAAATCATATCTGAGTTACAATGGCAGAGCCAAGGACCATCGCACAGATCTCGTGGATGCTCTCAGACAAAATAAACTCTGGCACAAAGGACACCTGAGTTATGCTTGGTCACAGTATCAATCAGATCCTCCCACTGACGCAGACTGGATACATAGTACAGATTTATTGCCCACTGATGGATCAGACAAAATTGATCCTGAGTGCATCAATAGTTATTGTCTGACTCCAGAATTTTTGGAAAGTTTTTGTCATGTAGTCACAGAAAGTTTTTGTGATGATGATCCAGAGTCTGACTTGCGTAGGATGTTTATAACTGAAAAGACTTGTATGCCCATGTGGTTTATGCGTCCCTTTATGGTACTTACTACACCTGGCTATCATAATTTATTGGCAGAAAGATGTGGCTTGGAACTCTACACAGAGATCATAGACTATGACTTTGATACCAAAGTAGATCGTCGTGAAAGGATTGTGGGTATCATAAAGAACATCAAAAGAATTGAGTCCAGGCGTGCTGAGTGGCCTGAAATGTTTGAACAAATCAGACCCAAGTTGGAAAGAAATCGCGCCAGATTGGCAGAGATAGCCACAGACATTTCAGAGTTCCCACACGCACTGACTGATCAAATCCTGGATGGCAACCATGGCATAACAACAACAATGTTGGGTTACTGGGACCATACCAAAATAATTTGTGAAAACATTGTGCCCAATAATGTATACAGCATAGAGTATGAGTCAGAAGAGAACCGTGATAAATTTATATCATACATGGATGAGATCCTGCCTCTGAATCCTGAATGGCATGCTAATCCAGAAATTCACCACATGGGCAATCGTGAGTGGGATCCGCACATGGAACACGATTTTATTACACAACTCAATGACCGTAACATCAAAGTAAACAGTTATTGGTTTAGTAGTCAGAAATATTTGGACGAACTTCATCCCAGCAATGAGATTAGTCAACTCAATAACCTGAACCTAATTAGTGACCCTTTGCATCACGCAAGTTGTGATTATCTTAATTATACAAATTTTTCTGCCCAGATTGAGAAACCTGCAGATCATCCAGGCTTTATGTACTTTGGTACATGCCTACTTGCCAGACCACATGCCCACAGAGTTTATGTGTTGGAAAATCTATATCGTGAGTTGGGCGGCACAAGTCAGATACAGACATGGCATGAAATTAAAGTTAGTTATAATGGACCCAGTTACAAACAGGAATTATGCCACTTCCTGACAGATCCTCATATCTCAGAACTCAGAAACATCTTTAAGTTTATAGAATATGATCAGTGGGATGAACACATGGATAGTTACAGGCAGAGAGATGACTATCAGGAGGCATTGTTTGACTTTGTGACAGAGAGTTCTACCAGAGATTATTTGTACACTGAAAAAATATTTAAGCCCATAGCAAGTAAAAAGCCCTTTGTGCTTCTGGGCTGTCAAAATAGCGTAAAGTTTTTGGCTGATACCTATGACATCCAACCCTATGATGAGGTCATAGACTATAGTTATGATAGCATACCCGATGAGTTTGACAGAGCCAGAGCATATACTTTGGAGATGATCAGAATTAGCCAACTTGGCTTAGAGAGAATGGAAGAACTCTATGACACAATGTGGCCTAAGATCAAGCACAATTATGATATTTGGCATAACTATATTACACAGGGTAAATTCCCTAAACCCCTGGAAGAAATATATCTCAAACAATATGAGCAAAGCAAAAAATACAGATACAATATACACCTGCTACACACAGGTTACAATCAGGATAATGTAAATTTTATGGAGAGGGTAGAGAATTGTATCAAACATCAGAATACATAACAAGTAAATTTGGTAATTTACAAAAACTAAATGATGAGTTTGTGGGTACGCCACCGTTTCCCATGATTGTATTGGATGATTTCCTGCCTGAAGAACTTGCCAGAGCCATGGCAACAGAGACACATGACATACCTTCGCACGAATGGTCAGAATTTACTCGCAAAAATTCACACATGCAAGAGTGTATAAACATGGCGGTGTGTCCTGTGGCCAGAGATTCTTTTGTGGCACACATGCACTCACAGGCTGGCATGGAGTGGATGACTAAACTCACAGGCATCACTGACCTCATACCTGATCCCTACTTAGTGGGAGCAGGATATAGCCGCAGTTACAACGGAGACTTCCTGGGCATACACACTGACTTTAACTGGAACGAAAGCCTTAAACTACATCGTATGCTAAGTCTGATACTATACATAGAGCCAGACTGGCAGGACGAGTACGGTGGAGATATCATATTCAAGGACTTTAATAATAAAAAAGTCATACAGCGTATACCACCCAAGTTTAACAGATGTGTGATATGGAGACACCACAAGCGAGGTTTCCATGGATACCCTGATCCCATAACTTGCCCGGCAGACATTAGCAGAAAGACATTTAGGTTGTTCTATTATGTTAGCAATGCTACACACAACACACAAGACCTACCTCACCGTAGCCTTTACTGGTATGATGGTGATGCAAACGAACCATATGACATAGTGACACAACAATGAATGTATTAGAAGAATTAGCCAATCTGGGATTCGAAGATTCTGTAGACCCCTGGGAGGCTGTAACAACATTTGAAGGCATGCTTGCCTTTTATGCTAACTCAGAGCATTGTGTGGTGGTTGATAGTTGTAGCAACGCATTATTTTTATGTATGAAATACCTGGGTATTGAAAATGAAACCATTGCTATACCAGGCAGAACATACAGCAGTGTACCCATGCAGATAATTCACGCCGGCAATAAGCCAGAGTTTACTGATCTATCCTGGGACGGCAAGTATCATTTGGGCGATACAGGTATTGTGGATGCCGCTACAATGTTTTCAGAGGGCATGTACGAGCCCAACACATATATGTGCACAAGTTTTCATCATCGTAAGACACTTAAATTAGGCAGAGGTGGATGTATCTTTACTGACGATCCTGACTTTGTGACATGGTGCAAGCCCATGATATATGACGGCAGAGACTATCGTAAAATGTATTCAGAGGATGAACTGAGTTGCATAGGTTATCATATGTACATGACACCAGAGGATGCTGTGAGAGGAATGTATTTGCTCAGAGACTTACCACCTCTGAATCCCACCACAGGTAGCAGTGACACCTACAAGGACCTTACTAAGTTGCCAGTGTTTAGGGACTATGTATGATCAAAAGTCATTATAATCGTGTGTTTGATTTTGGATGTAGTTTTACCTGCTATCGTTGGTTAAGTTGGAGTGACATCATAAGTCTCAATACAGAAACTGAAATCCTACATAAGCACAGTTCCAGCGGTAGTGGTGTAAAGCATCTGTATTTCAATCTACAAAATGTATGTAAAAATCAGAATTTAGGCGCTACTGACCTTGTGCTTATTCAGATACCTAATTTGTGTCGCATGGAAAAGATCATGCACCGTTCCTGGACTAACATGGGTGACTTTGAACTTGAATACAGAAGTTTTTCTGAGACATACTTTCCTGAAGACTTATATGGACCAGAGATAAAATTCTATGTTTTAGATCACTTTGCTGAGACTATGATGTATCTGGAGATGATCAGAATGATTATCATGAGCCTGCCATGTGATGTAGAAGTCATACAAACTGATGAGTTTGATTGTGATCTGGAAGCCAGATTATATTCTGATCCCAGACAAAAACTTCTGGAATTTTCCAAAGACTATGATCCAGAATGGTGTCCAGCTAACCACAATTTGTTCATAGACAGCATAACAAAAATAATTGATGATTATCGAGATACCACAGAGTATTTCAAGAAGTGTGCCAATTACAGGTCATACATAGCCAGTTGGGTAAAATCTGGCGATCAAAATACAGAAATTGATCAAATAAACTGGAGGCATGACCCCCATCCCAGTATTTCGTGTAGCCTGGATTTTGTGACTCATGTGTATGGCATAGACATTACACCCAAGTGCCAAAGTATTTTAGATAAGCATATTACAGAATGGAGACATAATATTCAAACTTTTATGAATGACGATAACCTCAGTAATCAACACATTCATGAAGCATATAAACACCTGCCATTCAAAGAATATGAAAAGTTTATGCAATCTGACATGTACTTGTATCACATATGGCCATTTTAGCAAACTCACACACAGAATGGGGTACACTTCAGGAAGTAGTGGTAGGCACTGCTGAACATGCCCAGATACCTGAACTCAAGGGACACGATATCCATTGTGTGGATTATGCTGACAGAGACGACCTAAGTACACTGCCAGGCGGCAATTATCCAGCTGACATGCTTGCACAAACACAGGCAGACTTAGATCAGTTTGCTCAACAATTACAGGGATTGGGTATTATTGTACATCGCCCCAACCCCATACCCACACAAAACATATTCCGCACACCTGACTGGCAGTCTGACGGTTATTACTATTACTGCCCCAGAGATAGTGTCTTGATTGTGGGCAATACTATTATAGAAACTCCCATGGCACTGCGTAGCAGATACTTTGAGACATTTTCGCTCAGACATGTTTTAAACGAATATAGTCAGGCTGGCTCACCACATATTAGTGCACCCAAGCCAGAGTTACTGGATGAATTATATGATCGCACTGATCTTGATAAGCCCACGCTCACCAACACTGAGCCTTGCTTTGATGCCGCTAATGTAATCAGATGTGGTCGAGACATATTTTATCTGGTATCTAACTCAGGCAATCACAGAGGTGCTCAGTGGCTACAGAACTTCCTGGGCACAGACTACAAAGTGCATGTCATGGATAATATCTATGCGTATGTTCATGTGGACACGAGTATACTGCCCTTGGCACCAGGCAAGGTATTACTAAATCCAGACCGCGTTAACGCTGACAACCTGCCTGACTACTTTAAGTCCTGGGATAAAATATGGGCGCCAGAGCCTGTGGTAACTCCATGTCTGGATAACTGGGCGCCTGGCTCACCCTGGATTGGCATGAATGTCTTGAGCCTAAGCCCCACCCTGGTAGCCGTGGAAGAACGTCAGAAGCCCCTGATAAATATGTTGGAAAAATCAGGCTTTGATGTTTTACAAGTTAAACTCACACACTGTAGAACATTGTCAGGCGGCCCACACTGTGTTACCCTGGACACTGTGAGATCTGATGAATACGGAGATTACTCATGACCAAGACTTTACCCAATTTAACTAACTCTGACATCAGCATATGGCGTTTATTATTTGTGATCATACCAGCATGGATCTGTGGCACCATATTGATTTTAACTACCTGTGTATTTTTGGCTGTATGGCATACCATTTTTTGGCTCATGGGAAAGGCAGATGGTATAAGTATCTATAGTCATAGAGGAGCCGATTACCATGACCGAAGAAAAGAAGAATCCCCCTGATTCTGATCCATCTGATAAAAAAGAAGAACATCTCACCGAAGAAGAACTGCGCGAGAAGAAAATTCAAGAGCGCATAGCAGAACTTCGCAAACGCGACCCATTCATCTATAGGTAGTAATATGAAGATCATGGGCATCAGCATGGGCTTTCATGATGCCGCTGTTACAGTACTTGATGACAGTGACATTGTATTCGCGGCCCACACAGAGCGATATAGCAGACAAAAGAATGATCCCTGGCTAAACAAAGACATCATAGCCGAAGCACTCACGCATGGTAAACCTGACGTCATAGTATTGCATGAGCGTACATGGCTAAAGAGATGCAGAAACATACTCAGTGGTGAGTGGCGTGGACTTAGGGAGCCCAGCGCCAAATGGTGGATCAAAGAATTCTATCCCGAATTATCAGACATTCCCATCAAGCAAGTAGGACACCATCACAGCCATGCCGCGGCTGGAGTAATGACATCTGGCATGGCAGAAGCCTGTGTGGTAAACATTGATGCCATAGGCGAGTTTGATAGTGCGACAATATGGCACTGGAAAAACGGCAAGATGAAGAAGCTTCACAGCATCAAGTTTCCTAACTCACTGGGTCTGTTTTACTCAGCAGTCACACACCGTGTAGGACTCAAGCCCATGGAGGACGAGTACATACTCATGGGCATGGCGGCATATGGCGACGAGGATTTAGCCAAGCAAGTAAGCAACCAGATGTCAAGTGACTACTTCCTTAAAAAGCCCTGGATATCAGGCAAACTTGCGCTCAAGATGAAGACCAATGTGCACAAGGGATTAGACCCAGAGAGTTTCCCTGGGGTAGACGACATGGTTATAGCTCGAGCCGCACAGAT
>WLWF01000096.1_pt1 | contig 77734 bp, 54 predicted proteins | sample 6718331 | NCBI WGS metagenome assembly WLWF01 (sample SAMN12718692, study PRJNA515312) | sponge metagenome | isolation source: marine sponge | host: Mycale hentscheli | place: New Zealand: South Island, Marlborough, Capsize Point | collected 2003-05-01 | reverse complement strand
TTAAAGAGGGTCGTTGGGGGCGAGAGTTATTCACAACCGGCCCAAGCGTGGCAACTCAATCAAGCGTGGCTAAGACATCTCTCGGAAGACTATTGAGAGAGTAAATATTAAGAGTGATATTCGTTGAGTATTATGTTGAACGGCCGTTAGAACTTAACTGATAACGTTGTTTGAAAACGTGTCACCAAACGATTGAAGGTAGGTCACTTAAATTGAAACATGGATTAGGACGATATTTCGAAGTCAGCTAGTTTGACTGATGTAACCTGCTTGCCCTGAGTTGAGAAATCTACGTTTATCAATTTTTCTTCATTAGAGTTGAGGGTTTCAGTGACATTTACAAACCCTGCACCTTCGTTAACGGACAAGGTCATCTTTACGGTTTTGAATGATGAGTCAGTATTTGTGATATTGGCACCAGCTGTAGCTGTGCCAGCGTAAACTATATAAGTTTCTGGAACTTCTTCTTGCATCACTATGCCCCCAATAATAACAGTTTTCACCGTCGTTTCTGTTATCGTCTGGCTATCTTGCTGAAATTTCCAACTGGATAGTGAAATAGTTGGCGGCAGAGGTCTCTTGATAAATTTACGAGATTCTATGTCATATAAAAATTTCTTCCTTAATGGATCCGCGACTCCCTCAACGGCTTCATATGAGTGAAGCCAAATCTTCGTAATTTCCCCCCTAAAATATTCATGCAAGCCGACATTTCCCCTTGCTTTCACTATTCCATTCCGTACGGATGTAATAGAAATATTCATCATTTGGCCTTTGCGTTCAACAGTCGCGGGACCAGTTATTGACTTCTCATCAGCCGAAGACCATGTTGTCGTAGGATCGATATTGCTTTTATGAATTACGTCACTTCTCTCAATTTTTTTGATTTTACTGAACGGTACATCTCGGGTAATGATTTGGTCATTATGTTCATAACGAAATGTAATCTGAACACCTTCAATTTCGTTTAAAATCTCTCCCGACACAGAATTGCCATTTTCGAGATGAATTACATCTTCTCCAAAGCACCTGACGCAGGTGATTGAAAATAGAACCATAGTCAAAATTTTCAAAGATCGTGTTATTTTAATTCGCATAACAACATGCCTTTTTTACTTTTTATAAGAAATATCAAACTATCGTTTCTTGCGTTTATTTTTAAATAGTCCTTCAAATTTTTCTTTTCGCTTAACGAAGATTTGCTTTTCGTGCATTTGAAATCACCTGATATAACGGGACAGTGTTGTCTCATTTTGATTAAGTCAGCAGACCCTCGCGAGGAGAAATAATATACACCCCAAATAAAAGAGGCTCAACGTGACACGAATTGTGTCTTAAAGAGGGGCGTTTGTGATTCTTGGCGGAAAAGTGGAGACTATACGTCGCAGTTATCCAGAAAGCGGTGGGGAGAAATTCTGTCACATTGAGTAACGTTTAGACGTCAAAAATCACCGCCAGATTGACCATCGAGAAGGTATATCGACACAGAATCGACACAATTGTGTCGAAATGGCAAAAAACGCCTATACTTCTGAAAAACAAGTACCCCCGGCAGTATTCGAAGCTTAATTTTTTCGATGTTTTTACTTTGGTCAAGTCTGGTCGTCGCTGGGCAGCGTTGGGCACTTAGCTCTTTAAAACCTTGGTTATGACTCAGCGAGAACCACTCCTGCCCAAACCATACCAACGATGCCCGTACCCTTTTTCGTACCCGTTTACTATTCGTGGTGTGGCGTTGATCAGTAGGTAATGAAAGAGGGAGTTCTCATAGAGCAATTGATCACATCTATCTCTTTTTTAAATAGATTTTACGTGAATCAGATTGTGTGATTTTTTTACTATTGTCCGAGCAATAGCAACCAACAGAAAAAGCTAGATCATGAGTCTAAACTAATTTCGCACAGCCCATGGATTCAGATGAACATCACACGCACGGTGTTAAACTATGGATATTGTTTTCCTGTGACACGGTTTGTCGTGTGGAATCATTCAATGTCAAGCAGAGATTTTACAGGAATTCACGTTTAGCGTAGCAAGGAACGCAATGGCTCAAACATACGCAAGGAGAACATTACTTGGCTTGCTCCATATCTGTAATCTCCAGGGCGCCCTATTACAAATCCGGGGCCAGTTAAACCATTAACTTGATACCATCTATAACTGACGTCAAAAGTAACTTGGTCAGTCACTTCATAAAGCAGTCCACCGCCAGCTTGCCAAGCAAATGAGGAGGATTTATATGTACGCGTTATTGGAGTAGGACCAAAATCACCCACAGCTGTCAATCCTCCACCGCCAATTCCCCCACCACCATAGCAGCCAACCCGTTCTGTAATCATAAAGTCTCGCCATACATTTGCTAATACCGACCAGTTCTCAGTAGCTACGATAGAATCACGGAAGGGAGCTATGGTACCTCTATAAAAATCTCTTTGGAGCCATTCTGTTTCTAAACGTAATCGGCCTCGTTCACGTTCAAGTGAGATCCCGCCTGCGATGCCAGCAGTGAAAATGTTCGCTGAGGTGTTAAACGCATTGGGTCCTACACGATCTACTGTTGCAGCAGAAGGTCCCCACAGCCCAGTAATATAAAAGCGTCTGCAGTTCGGCCTGGTGGAGCAAGAAACATTTTCAATAGGTACGTCACATGCATCAATAATTGATGGAATGTCTTGAAAACTTGTGAGATCAATTTCTGAAAAAGAATTGTCTGCTTTTGCTAAGCCAGTAAGTGCCAATACGCCTAAGATCAGTCTGCTTATTTTTCCCACAAGTACTCTCCACTTAGAACCATTTTGAGTGTATGGAGAAATAATCGAATTATTGAATCTTTAACTACTTGAATATTGTTTGATGCACAATTATTGGCCTAATCGTTAATGTCCGGCGTGCTTTTGCAAATTCTCTGCTGAGTTGCTGATCCATATATGCAGGAGAAAGCATCAATTTGCAGGAAGAAAACGCGATCAAGAAGCCTTAAACCGGGTCAACTCATACGGTTTGGGCACAGTTGATGTCGGGCTGCGTACCCAACCTCGTACCCAAAAGGGTACGAATCATAAAAAACGCCTATACGTCTGGAAACTGAATACCCCCGGCAGGATTCGAACCTGCGACTCCCGCTTTAGGAAAGCGGTGCTCTATCCCCTGAGCTACGAGGGCGTTTTAATGGGTGACACTAGTAGAACTGAAGGAAATTACGGAATCAATTTTTAGATTCGTTGAGCTGCGATCGTACACGATCATATTCCGGGTTGACGCACTTGTCTCCCCACCGCTTCAAAGCTGCAAGTAAACCAGCATCACTTTCGGTTGCCTGGCCCTGATCACCAGTTTCTGCAATCCAGTCTTTCAACATCGTACGATGCTCTTCAAGCTCTTTATGAAATACAGAATCTTCAGCAAGATTATGAATTTCATGAGGATCGCTTTCCAGATCATACAACTCTTCAGGCGGCTTTTCTGGACCAAAGAAAATGAGTTGTGTCTCATTCATCTCATTATTGGCCATCATCTCCCGAAATCGTATGGAAACAGGCCACGGATCTTTATAACTCGGCTGCATAAAAGGACGGTCTGTCAGATAATTTCGCAGATACTTAAATCGTGGCGTGACGATTGCCCGTATTTTTTCAATGCTGTAATCACATCGATCACGAGCAGCGACAAGATACTCACGTGGTGTGTAATCTTTTGCTAAGAAATCTCGCCCTTCCATAAAAGAAGGAATAGAGAGCCCAGCAGCTGCAAGGCTTGCCGGCGCGATATCAATGCCACTGACAAGATCATCGCGCACTTGCCCCGGTTGAATCCCAGGGCCGGCTACAAGCAGCGGCATGCGAATGCCGCCTTCATATAAAAATTGTTTGTGGCGGTGAAGTTTGTAGCCATGGTCACTGAAGCAGAAGATGTACGTCGAATCAGTGAGTCCATCCTTTTCAAGCTGGTCAAGCAGGTCACCAATTTCTTGATCAGTCTTCAGAAGACAGTCGTAGTGATGCGCAATTTCTTCACGTACTTCAGGAATGTCTGGGTAGTACGGCGGAACAGGTACGGTTGCAGGATCAATCACTGGCTTTGCCCGTTTGCCAAGTTTGCCACCACGCAGCTGAACCTGTCCAAAAAATGGCTGGCCATTTTCACGGTTCCGCCAAAGATTTGTTTTGCTGTTCGGGCTATAGAAATCGTCTGGACTCCATTTGAAGTTGTAATCATCTTTGCCAGATTGATTAAACGTAAAGTACCCGGCTTTCTTCATCAAAACTGGAAGAGGTTCGACGCCTGTAGGCAATCGAATGTCATCAAAGGCAGCCCCCATCGTCTGACCACGAAAATTTGGTCGTCCACTGCGGTGGTTGTGAATACCAAAGCTCGTCTGCATTGCACCGACAATCGTGGCAGAACGAGTTGCTGAACAAACACCAGCCGGTGTGTAGAATCGGTCAAAGCGAATGCCACGTGCAGCAAGGCGATCAAAGTTTGGTGTTTCAATGAGTGTCTCACCATAACAACTGAGCCAGCCACTGACATCTTCGAGGTAAATCCAAAGAACATTTGGACGGCTCTCAGCATAGGCACACGCACAGTGCAGACTGAGTACAACTGCAAAAAAATATTTGATCATCAGACAGACCCCTCTTTTGAAAATAACGTCACTCTTTCAGACTGCATGATGGGAAGATGTTTCCGGTCTGCCAAGCGTTACGAAAACATCTCGGAAAAACAGACAGTTATTGTGTCTCTGCCGAGTGAATCTGAGAATAGATATCCCAGCTCATTTTGAGACCGTAGCAGTATCAGGCAAGCAGATCCTGAATAATCTTGGCATGTTCAACACCTGTCAGTTTTTGATCCAGCCCGAGATGACGATATGTAAATCGCTCATGGTCGAAGCCAAGCAGGTGAAGCACCGTGGCATGAAAATCTCGTATATGTACAGGATCTTTTACGATGTTGTATGAGAAGTCATCTGTTTCACCATAGATTTGTCCAGGCTTGGCTCCACCACCACACATCCACATTGTGAAGCAACGTGGATGATGATCACGTCCATAGTTTTCTTTTGACAGACCACCCTGCGAATAGACCGTACGGCCAAATTCACCACCCCAGACGATGAGTGTGTCATCAAGAAGCCCACGAGACTTCAAGTCATTGATCAATCCGTAACAGGCCTGATCAATATCTCGACAACCATTTGGGAGGCGATTCGCAACGTCACTGTGTGTATCCCAATGATTGAGGTACAGCTGGACAAACCGTACACCACGCTCCACCATACGACGTGCCATGAGGACCGAGTTGGCGAATGACCCAGCATTTTTTACCTGATCACCATACAACGCAAGCGTGCTCTCAGACTCCTGTGAAATATCAGTGAGGTCAGGCACACTGGTCTGCATCCGATAAGCCATTTCATACTGAGCAATCCGTGTTCGTATTTCAGGGTCACCAATCTTCTCAAACGTCTGTTGGTTTAAAGCCTGCAGTCCATCAAGTGTTTTTCGGCGAACAGCATCGGACACACCCGGTGGATTATTAATGTAAAGAATAGGGTCGCCACTCGAGCGAAAACTTACGCCGGCATATTCACCAGGAAGATAGCCACTCGACCACAGTCGCGCGCCAATGGCCTGTGCCTGCGCTGGCTTTGTTGATTGGGCAACGAGAACAACAAAGGCTGGCAAATCTTCATTCAGGCTTCCAAGGCCATAACTTGTCCATGAACCTAGACACGGACGTCCCGTAATCTGATTCCCCGTCTGCATATAGGTAATAGCAGGCTCATGATTGATCGCTTCTGTATGCATGCTTCGTACAAAGCACATCTCATCAACCATTTTTGCAGTCCATGGCAAGAGTTCAGTCACCCACATGCCACTTTCACCATGCTGCTTGAACTTGAATTTCGAAGGTGCAATCGGAAATCGCTTCTGACCAGATGTCATGGTTGTCAGTCGTTGGCCGTTACGAATGCTTTCCGGCAAGTCTTTGTCATACCAGTCATTCATTACGGGCTTGTAGTCATACATATCTTGCTGCGGTGGTCCGCCAACCATATGCAGATAGATGACATGTTTTGCTTTCGGGGCAAAGTGAGGTCCAATGGCGCCCGGTACGCGTGGTATCTCAATGTTTGAATTGTTTTGGGCACTCGGCGCACCGTGTGCAAGCCCACCTGGCAGAAGTGATGCAAGTGCCGCACCACCAAGGAGATGGCTTCCTTGCTCAAAGAAACGTCGTCGTGTGAGGTTGAGCCCCAGTTCGTCCAGCGGCGATCGAATTGGTGGATTCATGGATTCACCCCTCGTGGATGGCTTATTTTGAAAGTACTTCGTCCAGATTCATAAGTTGATTCGTCAGCATGGTCCAACTGGCTAACGTCACAGCATCTTTATGTCGGGGCTGTGATTGACCGACTGTGACGACCGCTTGGGCATCTTCAGGATGTTCCTTGTACCATGTCGTCAAATCAGCCAGCGATTGTTTCACAACAGGCTTTTCGGCTTCAGCCAGTGGCCGTGACAACAGTCTGTTTGCGATGTACTCAATGCGTTGGTCGTCATTGCTTCCACCCAAAAACAACGCATCGTCCGCTAATGCCCTCGACGCTTCAATAAACTGTGGGTCATTCAATACGACGAGTGCCTGTAGCGGCGTATTTGTTCTGTCTCTCCTCACTGTACAGACTTCACGTGACGGCGCGTCAAGAATATCCATCGAGGTCGGCGGAGCTGATCGTTTCCAGAACCAATACATACTTCTGCGATACAGATCAGCACCTGTACTTGCCTCATATTTTTTTGTGTCACTCTGTGGCATGGCAACCGCCTTCCAGACCCCATCGGGTTGGTATGGCTTGACACTTGGGCCACCTATTTTCTGGACGAGCAGACCACTGGCTGCCAAGGCTGTATCACGGATCATTTCGGCATCCATTCGGAAACGAGGACCTCGTGACAGCAAACGATTGTCGCGATCCTTAAGCAGTTTTTCAGGCGTAGCCGTTGCAGCCTGTCGGTAGGCTGCACTCGTCACAAAAAGTCGGAAGAGATGTTGCACATCCCACCCGCTTTCACGGAATTCAACGGCAAGCCAATCGAGGAGCTCCTGATTGCTTGGGAGTTCTCCGGTAATACCAAAGTCACCACTTGTGCGAACAAGGCCAGTTCCAAAGACTTCTTGCCAGAATCGATTGACGGTCACACGACTTGTAAGTGGGTGATCTTGCAGGAGAAGCCACTGCGCTAACCCGAGTCGATTTTTTGGAAGCGTATCCGGATAGGCTGAAAGAGCGGCTGGAGTTCCTGGAGAAACCTCATCAAGCCGTTTGTCGTACTCTCCTCGATCAAGGACAAAAGCTTTGGCCATGTCAGGCTTTTCTTGCATGACGTGAGCAATGGTGCCACGTTTTTTGATGGCTGCTTCTTCGGCGACCAATGCGTTCTCTCGAGTCTTGGCTGCCTGAAACGGTTTATCGAAAGCCATGAGCCACCAATCATACAGACGATTCGCAGCCTGGAGCCGTTCGTCTTTTGGAAGTTTGACAATGTCAGTCAGAAGATCTGCTTTTGCAATGCTTTCGACTTCGTTTTGAGACAGAGATCGGCCCCAAATGGAAACACTGGTAAGACCAAGGTTTTTAGCAGGCGACCCCTTTGATCGACTCCCAATAACAAATGGCGCCGTCTCAGTACGCGTTGTATTTTTCTTAAATTTGTTGTTTGCGACGTTTGGCTTTTGCTGCACAGCACCATCGTAATAGATTTTGATGCCACCAGGATTCCCGCTGCCGTTATATGACAGCGTGACGAGTGTCCAGACATCTGGCTTGAGTTGTTTTTTTGCGACAACTTTTAATGCGTCTTCAGGCCATTTGTGGATCAGGTGCATGCCAACACGGCGGTCTTCAATCCATAGATCCCATCCTCGGTGTGCGTTGGACTCGTCCATCCGAGAGGCGACAGCAAAATTCTTATTCCCATCTTCTTTGGGAAGCTTGACCCAACAGGAAATAGTAAATGGCTGATCATGTTCGAAGTCACCAACTGATGAAAGTTCGAGAGCTTTTCCATTCACTAATGCAGCAGACATGCCGCTGGGACCTGGCAGCCATGACGTGGTGGATGAAAGCGGTATGGTCGTTTGCTTTCCTAAGAAGGATGCTTTTGTCGCATTTCCCTCACCCTCAGAAAATGCAATATCGACAAGTGGCGTCTCTTGAGGCCGTACTGCAAGAACCTGATCCGCCGTGAGTGATTGAACCCATGTGTGGAATTCACCTTTTGCATTCTTCTTACGAGCGGCTAAGGCTGCTCGAGCACCAGGCAGTTCTTTCTCAATTGCACGAAATCGAGTTCGGTCCTGAGCAAGAGGAACTGCGAGAACAGGTGGGGTGTTATAGACGTTACCGTCTTTCGCACGCTGCGTTGTGTTATTAAAGAATGCAGAGAGTTCGTAAAACTCTTTTTGTGACAATGGATCAAACTTATGGTCATGGCAGACGGCACAACCAGCAGTGAGCCCCATGAAAACCTGTGCTGTGGTTTCAGTGCGATCCCTTGCGTAGAGGACAATGTATTCCTCATCAATGATGCCACCCTCATTGGTCGTCATATTGCAGCGATTGAAGCCAGTGGCAATCTTGTTATCAAGAATCTGATCGGGCGTTGCACCCGGCCCATGATCAGTGACCAGGTCTCCTGCAAGTTGCAGGATCGTAAATTGATCAAATGGCATATTGCGGTTAAACGCATTAATAACCCACTGGCGGTATGTCCAGATTTCACGGAAGTTATCAAAGTGAATGCCATGGGTGTCAGCATATCGAGCATAGTCAAGCCAATGGCGAGCACGATGTTCACCCCACTCAAGTTTCGAGAGGAATGTGTCAACGAGTCTTTCGTAGGCATCGGCATGCGGATCAAGAACAAACGCCTCAACAACTGCGGGTTCTGGTGGAAGGCCAGTAAGGTCAAGTGAAAGCCGGCGAGCCAGCGTTCTGCGATCTGCCTCAGCAGCAGGCGCAAGACCTTCTGATTCAAGTCGTGAGAGAATAAAAGAATCAATGGGGTTGCGAACCCAGTCTTGTTTTTTTACGGCTGGCACGTGGGGACGCGATGGTGGAATGAATGACCAGTGCGGCTCGTATTCAGCGCCTTCTTTGATCCACTGTGTCAGAATCGCTTTCTGTTGAGCAGAAAGGGATTTCTTGATCTCCGGTGGTGGCATGACCTCTTCGGGGTCTTCAGAATAAATGCGGTCGAGCAGAACTGTTGAGTCGGGGTCACCAGCAACGATTGCTCCATACTCAATGGCATCATCTCGACGATCGAGGCGAAGGTCAGCCTTTCGACTCGCCGAGTCTGCTCCGTGACAGGAGAAACAGTTTTCAACCAAAATTGGGCGAATATGTTCGTTATACGAAAGTGGCTCCTCAGCTCGAATGATCTCAGGAGTGAGGCCGATTTGAACCAAAGCGATTGCAAACCCTGCAAAACGCAGGGCCAACGAAACGCGTTGTATTGGTAGCCGCATAGGCGAGGGTTCCATCGATGTAACTCCAGAGAGTCCGTTGGGAACACCCACGTCGCCACTTGCAGTGTAAAACCTACAAGCGCGGATCCCAGAGGGGATCGATCAGCGGGGTCTATCTATACTAATTAATAGCACTTTTTTTCCGTAACGGCAAGAAAGTCTCAGCGTAAAAGAAGAAGGAAAAGTACAAAAAACGACTTTTTATTACCAGAAAGTATCGGATTCCATCGACACACACGTTTTTTAGGTTCTGGTATGTACTTCTTCTTTCAATAGTCTTTTCCTTCTGAATCTGTGGGAAACCAAAAAATGACTCGACACATTTTGTACGTGCTCTGTTTTGTCAGTTGCTGTGTTACCACACTTCATGCAGCAGATCCGCCAGGGCGTCGTCAGGAAGAGTGGCAGCGTGTTACCAAAGCTATTGGTGAAGGAAAGCCAAAAACTGGTCGGGATGTACTTGTAGGAATAGAGCAGGCAGCCATCGAGGACAAACAGTGGGATGAGGTTGCTCGTGCGATTGCGACCCGCGTGTTCCTTGAAAATTCGGATCGCCCTGGTGATGATCCACAGCGATTGATTGATTTGGATGCTGCAATACAAGGTGCGCCCATACAAACTCGTGGTGCCCTCCAAGCTATTCAGGCCAACTGGACATGGACGTTTTTCCAGATGAATCGTTGGCGATTTGCTCAACGAACAACACAAGCGCAGAGTGACACAGATCGAAATCTTTCAGAAATAAGTTCGTGGGATCTTCGACAGATTGTTCTTGAAATTCACGATCAATTCGAGAAGGCGCTTTCTGATGATGGAGGACTGAAAGGTTTGCCTGTTGAAGACTGGGCCATGCTGATCGAAGCGGGTTCAATGGGCGATGCCTACCGGCCGACTCTCTGGGATGTTGTGGTACGCGATGCAATTGCATTTCATCAGACAGGAGAACGGGGTCTGGTTGCTCCCGAAGATGCATTTGAGCTTGAGGCATCGAGCCCGGCTCTTCAGAACGTCAATGCCTTCCGGGCATGGAAGCCAGCCCAAGCTGAGGCAAACGATGACTCGGTAACAGATAAAGATTCACCGGTACTGCGGGTCATCAGTCTTTATCAGCAGATCTTGGACTTCCATGCAGATGATAACGACCAGACGGCCTTTCTCTCGGCAGACCTTGACCGTCTTATCTGGGCGCGTGGTGTGGCAGTTGCCGACGCAGAGGCTGAACCAGACGATGAGTTTTGTAAGGCATTACGAACTTTTATTGAGCAGTGTGGGGATCATGAGATCAGTGCGATGGCGCGATTTCAGCTCGCAGAGATCATTCGTTCTGAAAGCCCAGCTGAAGCTCGAATGATTGCACTCAAAGCAGTTGATCGCTACCCGACAACCATTGGTGCAAAACAATGCCACAACCTCATTGCCCAGATTGAAGCCAAGGAACTGGCTGTTGTAACAGAACGCACCTGGGCCAAGCCCTGGCCGGCACTTCACGTCACCTATCGCAATATTGATCGCTTACATCTGCGACTTGTGAAGGCAGATTGGGAACAGCGACTGCTTGAAGGAAAGCCGTATGGGTACGGGATTGATCAGAAAGATCGTGAGCGAATCCTTTCGCTTCCAAGCATTCAAGAGGGTACTGTTGTTCTGCCACCAACCGATGATTATCGGTCTGCCGTGAAAGAATTTCCTGTTGAGTCAGTATTTGGAACAGAAACGATTAGTCCTGGTGCGTACTGGGTCGTATGCAGTCATCGTGGGGATTTTAGTGATCGTGATAATATTGTTTCGACAACACTTGTCTGGGTCAGTCGAATATCTGCTGTGAATACAACGGACTATCAGGCACAACTTCCACAACACACCGGATATGTCGTTGATGTAGAAAGTGGGAAGCCGATTCATGGAGCCGAAGTGACAGCATGGCAACGTGATCAGAGATCACGCCCACGCAAGATGGTGAAACAAGAAACAATAAAGACCAACGAGGATGGCCATTACACGTTGAAGGCTCATTCAGGACAGGAAACGGTCTTTGTTGTGTCTTCTACAATCGATGGGCAGATTCACCACGTATTGACTGAGCCAGAACGATTGTGGCACCGCGAAAATACAGCACGTTCCAAACGGTCGATCGTGCTGATGACAGATCGAGGAATCTATCGACCAAGTCAACAGCTCCATTTCAAAGGTGTTCTGATTGAACAAGCAGCTGATCGTCGGAGTGCAACTGCTGTTTCAAAAGCCCCGGTTGAGGCGACACTTCAGGATGCGAATGGAAAGCAAGTTTCAAAAGTCTCCTTGAAAACAAATGGCTTTGGATCTTTTCAGGGCACCTTTCCAATTCCGACAGGATCACTTCCTGGCAGATGGTCCGTGCGTGCTCAAGGAAGTGGTGCAACAGGTGTGACGGGTGTTCGAGTTGAAGAATATAAGCGACCCAAATTTCAGGTTGAGCTGGCCTTGCCAACAGAGTCTGTTCAACTTGAAAAAATTGTAACGCTTTCGGGCACCGCTTCGACATATACCGGCTTAGCAGTTGGAGGCGCAAAGGTTGTCTGGAATGTGAAGCGAGAGGTTCGGTTTCCGATATGGTGTCGGTGGTGTTTCCCGTGGCTACCATTTGATAGTGGAGCGAAACGAATAGCCCGTGGGCATTCAATGACAGATGCTGATGGAACGTTCAGCATTGCATTTCCAGCTGTACCTGATCGAGTGTTACCACCAGAGTCGCTTCCAACATTCACGTATCACATTACTGCAGATGTGACTGATACAGGTGGCGAAACACGGTCTGCCGATACACGAGTTTCGGCTGGATATGTTGATGTGGAAGCAACTTTGGATGTTGATGATTGGCAGGTCACGAATGATGAGAATGTTGCTTCAGTCACAATTCATGTCTCTACCCTATCACTTGATGCCGCGCCTCGAGGGATAGCTGGAACACTCCGACTCAATCAGTTGCTACAGCCGAAGCGTGTTGCCCGGACTGAACTGACAGATCGATCAATTCCATATGACGTGTTGCGAAAGCAAAAAAATAGAGAATCGTCCCTTCTTCCGGAGCCAAAGGATGATGATCCAAAAACATGGGCCGAAGGAAAACAGGTGACAACCAATGAAATTGTGACGGATGTCTCCAGTGGTAAAGGCAAAGCTACAGTGCTGCTTCAGCCCGGTATCTACCGAGCAACATTTACGATTCCGGCAACGAAAGACCGTCCCGAAGTTATTGCAACACGACTTGTCGAGGTGATAAACCCCAAGGCTAGAAAATATGAAATCAAACAGCCGTTTGTATTGCGAGTCGAAAAGTCAACAGTTGAAGTTGCAAATGAGTTGCGTGCGATTGTTGGAACCGGATATGAGCAAGGCTGCTGTTTGATCGAGATCGTCCAATCAGGCCGGGTGCTGAAGCGTTATTGGACAAAGGGTGAACAGACACAGACGCCAATCTCATTCAAAATACAAGATGCTCATCGGGGTGGTGTCACGCTTCGCGCATGGATGGTTCGTGAGGGTCGCCTCTACAATGAATCACAGATGATTGACGTACCATGGACGGATAAAAAGTTATCTGTCCAATGGGAACAGTTTACGAGACGATTGGAGCCTGCAACTGAGCAAGTCTGGCAGGCAACCATTAAAACGGATGCTGATCCACTCGCTGGTCCAGCACGAGCGGCCCTTGCAGAGATGACCGCAACGCTTTACGACCAATCACTTGATGCACTCGCATCACACCAATGGCCAACCCTTGCTCTCTTCGCACGCGATTCGAGTCGTTGGCAGCTCAGGTTTACAAATTCTGCGAGCGCTATGCGGCAGATTTATGGATCATGGGCACGAGATCATCAAAGTGTCCGTATCTCCTATCATCGATTTCGTCGCCCCTTTGGATCACCAGTCAATGGTGGCTTTGGAGGCATGCTAGGTGGTGGAGGTATGGTGCGAATGAGCCGATCTATGCCGATGCCAGCAATGGCGGTACCTGAAGGTGCTATGGCCAAAGGAGCGACGGCTGAATTCGATGCCACTGATGAAATGATGATGGAAGATGCCAGTGCAGACACGGTCGGGCTCAATTCTGCTGGACAGGGTGATACAGAAAGCACAGATGAGAAATCTCAGGGAGGAAATGGTGCAGCTTCACCCCCACCGCGCACCAACATGGCGGAAACTGCTTTTTTTATGCCGACACTTACTTCGAATGAGGCTGGAAGTGTCACGCTTGAGTTTGTTTTGCCCGACACGCTGACAACCTGGCAATTCAAAGCCTTTGCACATGACAAACAGATTCGAAGCGGAACACTCTTTGATACGTGTGTGACCTCAAAGGACCTGATGGTGGAGCCAATGCCACCCCGGTTTTTACGCGAAGGTGATCGTGTTCAGATTCCTGTCAAAGTGAGTAATAGATCGAGCGGACGTCTCTCGGGAATAGTGCGATTCGCTTTGTTCGATGCACGTACAAACGACAGCAGGGATGCACTGATACAAGATCAGAAGGAACAGTCTTTTGATTTGCCAGCGGGGGCATCCGAGGCAGTCTTTTTTACGGTGTCTATTACGGACGAAACGGATGTGCTTCGGTATCGTGCGACAGGAGCAACGACTGGATCAGCTCGTCGTCTTTCGGATGGAGAGGAAGCGACGTTACCCGTGCTTCCTCGAAAAGTGCTCGTTACCGAAACGATTCCAGTTACGGTTCGTGGTGGTGAGCAACGTACAGTCGTATTAGAAAAACTGTTAGAGAGTAAGCAACAGGGTTCGTCTGCAATTCAGAATGAGTCACTAGCGATTCAGGCTGTGTCTAACCCTGCATGGTACGCAGTCATGGCTCTTCCTTACTTGATGGAACGAAGAGACGAAAGCGTTGATGCACTTTTCTATCGACTGTATGCAAATGCGTATGCAAAGCATCTTGTTACAAGTGATCCGCGAATTGGAAAGATCTTTGAGCAATGGCGCGGTACAAACACATTGAAGAGTCCACTTGAAAAAAATGAAGTCCTTGTGAAGACTCTTCTTGCGGAGACACCATGGGTCCGTGATGCCACGAGTGAAACTGAGGCAAGGGCTCGCGTTGCAAATCTTTTTAATGAGAATCGTGTCCGTACTGAGGTTGCTTCAGCAATCGAACGCCTTCAAAGCCTGCGAAATCCTGACGGAGGGTGGCCGTGGTTTCCAGGGGGGCGTTCCAGCGACACGATTACGCTATCTATTGTCGCAGGCTTTGGTCGACTTCGTGCCAATGGTGTCACCATTGATATGGCAGCGGCTCAATCTACTTTGCCGTGGATTGATGCTCGTCTCATTGAAGAGAAGCGTTTGGCTGAACAACGGCAGGAGCGTGCTCGTAAAGCCGGCAATCTTGCATTAGCCTCGGAGCCAGTGCTTACTCCACTGGGTGTATTTGCACTGTATTCAAGAAGCTTTTTCCTGGCCGATACTCCGCCTGCAGGCGAGGCCGCTGAAGCCCATGCATGGTGCATGCGGGTAGGACGAAAGAGTTGGACAGAACTCTCGCATAATCGTAGTCAGGGGCAGTTGGCGATTGCACTCTTTCGCGGTGGAGATCGCACAACAGCGCAGTCGATTATTGAAAGCCTCAAGCAACGAGCGGTCGGCGGTCCGCGTGGTGAGCAGGCCTCAGGTCGTCAAGAAAACAATTGGCAAGGTATGTGGTGGCGAAGCCGACATCCAATGTGGTGGAGTTGGGCTCAGGCACCGATCGAAACACAGTCGCTCATGATTGAAGCATTTGATGAAATCGTTGGTGATACTGAATCAGTTGAAGCAATGAAAGCCTGGCTTATTCAGCAGAAGAGAACAAGCCGTTGGCCAGGAAGTCCTGCTACGGCAAATGCTGTCGGTGTGCTCCTAGGTCGAGGAGACGATCTTCTTGGTGATTCTTCATTCGTTGAGGTAACAGTTGGTGGAGAGTCAATAAAGCCTGGCGAGAATGGAGCAAGCCCGGTAGAAGCAGGTACCGGATTTTTTGAGAATAGATTTGTGCGAAAAGAAATTACGCCATCAATGGCAGAAATAACATTTCAGAAAGTTGAGGGTGGCGGATTGGCGTTCGGCGGGGTTCATTGGCAGTATCTCGATCAAATTGAAAATGTTGAGGCATCTGGCCGAGATGAGCTAGCAGTGACGAAAGAACTCTTTATCAAAACAATGACAAAGTCAGGCCCTGTACTTGAGCCAGTGGTGGCAATCGAAAAAGTGAGCGTAGGTGAAGAACTTGTTGTGCGGTTGAAAATCACAAGTGATCGGACATACGAGTTTCTTGAACTGACAGACCACCGGCCGAGTGTGACAGAGCCAATCGATGTCCTTTCGGGCTGGCGTTGGGCAGATGGTGTCGGTTGGTATCAGGTAACCAGGGATGCAAGCACGCAGTTTTTCTTTCAACGATTACCTCAAGGGACTCACGTCCTTGAGTATTCATTACGTGTCGCTCACCGAGGGGAGGCATCAAGTGGTTTTGCGACTATTCGCAGCCGGTATGCACCAGAATTTTCTGCGAGATCACAGAGTCTCGGGCTGAGTGCTCAGTGACATGAAGTCAGTTGATAGTGTGAGATGATAAGGAAACTGTCTGCAATACGGACCGAATCCTGTATTGTTGTCTGAGAGAGATGTGTTTCTGAACATCTCAAGTAAACAATTTTACCAAAGAGGAAGAGTAGGAATGAAAATGCCCTCAATCAGAATGCTGCTTGTAAGCCTAGGGGTGATTTCTGTGGTGCCAGCCTGTGTGGCAGCGGAATGGGAGGCACTGCAGCCACTTATGGTAATTCCCGACAAGAGTGTGTTGCAGGAAACGTTTTCGAAAAGTGGACCAGTCGAGAAAACGAACTGGCAGAACCGACAGGGTACGCGTTGGTCTGTAGAAGACGGAGTCTTGCAAGGCCGACCCTCTTCGGAAGAATATCAGGCAAGTCGAACACACCATTATGGATATGAGCCCCGTGTGAGTGTGCCACTAACTCCACAAGAGTTTGTTGCAGGTTTTTCCTTTCGTTTCGTCGGTGGTGAGGAATCGGACATCGTTCCCTTTATTGAATTTGGTCATCATGTCTGTCGAGTCAAGTTTAGTAGCAAAGGTTCTTTTATAATCGTTGACCACGAGACGCTCAAAGTAGCAGAGTCGGATGAATTTAAATACGTGCCCGGAAAATGGTATCACGCATTGGCAGAACTCAAGGGCGATGAGTTTGTGATTCAGTTTGTTGATGGACCAGTCTGGTACGTCAAGCATGAATGTCTGGCAAAGGCAAACTCCAGCGGCGGTAACGGGCTCGGCCTTGCAGGACCAAAGGATGGAATGGTTGAGCTGGATAATGTGTCGATCTGGAAGATTCGATCACAGGTCAAGCGATCGTGGCCTAAACGCAGGAACCTGTTCGATGTGATGAATCCCGAGCCGACCGGTAAAGGAAAGAAAAAGTAGGTCAAGCTTCATCAAGAATTTTTCTATCAGCGTAAGAATTAAGCAACTCGTAAATATGAGGATCAGCAAGGGATGTGGCAACAATGTGCGCACCAGGAAAAGCATGCCGGAGGCTGTGGCCGCATGGCACGGCTACGGTAATCGCACCGGAAGCAACAGCAGCCTTGCATCCATTTTCGGAATCTTCACAGACAAGCATGTTCCCAGTTTGTGTGCCAGCTTTTTTGGCAGCCAAGTGATAGATTTCAGGATCAGGCTTTCCTGCAGTGACATCAGCAGACGTCAGGACAAAGTGAAAGCTGTGGATTAGACCAACACGCGAGAGTACGTCGTGCGCAAACTCCGGTCCGCTACTTGTTGCAACACCGAGTCGGATATCGAGAAGCTGAATATATTCTACCAGTTCTTTCGCACCCGGCATGAGTGCGAGTCGTGTGGAAAGAAGTGTTTGGAAGATTGTTTTTGTTTCATCGGCAAGAGTCTTCACAGTGTCTTTCAATCCATGCCACTCAATCATAATTGACAATGCCTTGTGCTGAGGACGTCCCATCATTGCATCGAGAAGATCAGCATCAAAGGTTTTTCCCCGACGACTTAATAACTCGGTTCCAACATCCTGATAGAGTTCTTCTGTATTCACGAGTAGGCCATCCAAGTCAAAAACAGCGGCGCGGATGTCAAACGGTGATCGCTGAGCGTCTTTGGCCATTTTATTTCCTTGAGTTGACGGTTTTTTCAGTCCTGCGTCACGAGATACCAAGGCATTCGTCCAGCCAACAAACTGGTTTGAATGTCTTCAAGTCCCACGTTTTTATCGGTACTGGTGACAATGGCACGCTATTTGGTATTAAAACCGCAAGAAACAAGGCTTTCTACTCCTTGCAGCACTCGACGTCGGGTCGTACAACGTACATTTGTAGCGTACTTTAGATTTGATTTGACGTAGGGGTATCCAGATTTATGACTACAGCCAATAGTGGCACGTCGCAGCAGGGAGCGATCGTCAGAATCAAAAAAGCGGGTGGAAGCAGTTGGATACCAGTGCAAGGTGAGGGTCGAGTTGGAACTCATCATGCGGTGACACCGACACGTATTCGCTTTGGACAGATCACCTCTGATGAATTGTTTATCTCTGCAAAAGCCACAGCAGTTGGCTATCCAGTTGAAAATATCGGCCCTGAACCGCTCGTAGCACGTCGCTATTGTGGTTCAGAGGTCCACGAAGAGTAGCCCATGAATGGAAGGAACACCTAGATGTCTCACGCGAGTCCAAAACTTCATAACGCGATGTGGCCAGGCCTTGTTGGGAAGGGGACTGACGAAGGTCAGGAGCCACCGATATCGTTGGAACGCATGTTAGAACTGACAGCAGCGGCAGAAGTCGATGGCCAGAAATTTGACGGAATCGACTATTTTCTTTTCTTACCGCATACCAATCCTGAAGCGACCGATGATGAACTCTTCAAGATCGCTGATAAAATTGTGAGTCATGGTTTTGCAGTAGGTTCACTCGTTGCACCAGTGTGGCCAGGTACCGTTGGTGATTCAGCCATGGGCGATGCGGAGTCACGAGAAAAGTTCTTGTCAGCGGTGAAAATGGCATGTCGTATTGCCAGAGTATTTGAGCAGCATGGAGTCAGGAAATATGGCGTTATTCGTATAGATTCAGCTGAGTTTGGCGTTGCCAAGTGGCGAGAAGATGCCAAGGCAGGTACCGCAAAAATAGTTGAGACCTTTAAAGAGGCGGCTCACATTGCTGCCGATAATGGACAGAGGCTTGCCGCAGAGGGAGAGATCTGCTGGGCCGGCATGCATTCGTGGCGTGACATGCTGGATGTTCTTGAGGGAGTTGGCATGCCGGAAACGCTTGGGTTCCAAGCTGACTTGGCGCACACGTATCTCTATATGCTCGGCTGTAACGCCCCCGAGCATGCCTTGGTCAACTCAGATTGTGGGACCGAAGAATTCTACGCTGCATATAAGCAGATGACTGACAAATTGCGGCCATGGACTATTGATTTTCATGTTGCGCAGAATGACGGTGAAATTCATGGAGCAGGTTCACACGATAAAACCGGGAAACACTGCCCAGCAGACGACCCGAACGGAAAGCTCGACATTGTGAAATGTTCTGGGTACTGGCTTGAAGATGCTTCTTCTCGGTGCATGGAACACATCTGCTGGGACGGCTGTATGTTTCCGAATGAAACGCTCGAAAATCCGGCAACATGGAACACAATTTTGAAGACAATGATTGCCGTGCGTGATGCGCATGGTTGGAATTAAAATAGATTTCGAAAGGACGATATCGATGGCAAAACCACTTCGTATTGGCATGATTGGCTATGGCTTTATGGGTCGTGCACACTCCAATGGCTATAACCGTGTAAAGAATTTTTTCGACCTCGAGTATGAACCAGTTCTCCAGGCTGTTGCTGCACGAGATACCGAGAAAGCTCAAGCCTTCGCCACGAAGTGGGGGTATCAGCGTGTTGAAAATGATTGGCGAAAACTTGTCGCCTCCGACGATATTGATGCAATTGATATTTGTACGCCGAATAATCTTCATGCCGATATTGCAATCGAAGCAGCCAAGCACGGAAAAGCAATTTTGTGTGAAAAGCCTCTGTCAATGGATACCGCTGAAGGCGAGACAATGTGCACGGCTGTTGAGCAGGCAGGTGTGCCAAATACGGTCTGGTACAACTATCGCAGAATGCCAGCGGTGACATTTGCAAAACAATTGATTGATGACGGCCGGCTGGGTCGAGTCTTTCACTACCGAGCTAATTTTCTCCAGGATTGGACAATTAGTGCTGACCTGCCCCAAGGTGGTGAAGCACTGTGGCGACTTGATGCAAAAGCCGCAGGCAGTGGTGTAACGGGTGATCTGCTTGCCCATTGTATTGATACTGCTCTCTGGCTGAATGGATCAGTTTCTGATGTAACTGCCATGACGGAAACATTTGTCAAGGAACGAACGCATCAACTGACTGGTAAGAAAGAGCCAGTTGAAATTGATGACGCCTGTTCGTTTCTTTGTCATTTCAACAATGGGTCTCTTGGCCTGTTTGAAAGCACGCGATATGCCCGTGGTCACAAGGCGCTGTATACATTTGAGATTAACGGCGAAAATATGAGCCTGAAGTGGGATCTTCATGATCTCCATCGTCTGGAAATCTTTGACTATAGTGACGAAGGTCCAGAACGTGGTTGGAAGAGTGTCCATGTTACGGATGGGGAGCATCCGTACATGGGAAACTGGTGGGTGCCAGGTTTGGCGATTGGCTATGAGCATTCATTTGTGCATCAGGTAGCTGATTTCTTGACCTGTTACGCAAAAGGTGAACCCTGTCATCCAACCTTTCGGGATGCACTTGAAACGCAACGAGTGTGCGACGCCGTGCTTGCGAGTGCAAAAAGTCACGCGTGGACAAAAGTGAAGGGCTAGCTGTCGTTTTCGTGTGAGTTGCGTTGCTTTCCGGGTCGAGATAGGCTGAGTAGGAAGATTTTGGAACGACTTATTGGGGTGCCGTTGCGAGCGTGTTTTTGTTTCCGAGTCGTACTGCTTACGCACACAATTCAAGCAGTACGCCGTAATTTTGTGAGAATATTTCAATGTACTTCACAATGCCCTGTCCGCACTGCGAGAAGAGTCTCAAGGTTCGTGATGAACTTGTTGGCAACACCGCAAAATGCCCGCATTGCCGTGGTTCGATAACCGTCAAGCGGCCTGAAAAATCGGCGGGTGGTGGAAAAGCAGGGCAGAAAACAAAAGAAGGTGCACAAACTGCAGAGTCAGAAGCGCGTGCTCGCGTGCTGTCGGTGACTGCGAATACGAATGTAAACGTAGGACTCTATGCCCTCTTTGGTCTCGCAGCCACGGTTGTCTTCTATCTTCTACTTTTACCTTTTGCTGGACCAGCGGATGATCGCTCATATCTGGGCCGTCTCTTCCTGGGTGGAGAGGGTTCGACTCTTGCGACCGGTCAGTGGGTTCCATACACAGAAGTATTTCTGTTCTGCTGGGCAGCGACCATGCTTGTTGGCAAACTTCGAAAGATTCGTCGCCAACAGCGAGCAATGTTATTCGATGTTCTGCCAAGTGATATTGGAGAGAAGATTACAGAAAGAAACCTTGATAAGTTTCTTGAATACATTAGTGAACTCCCCAAAAATGCCGTTGGCAGTTTTCTTGTCACTCGATGCGTCCGAGGTCTTGAGCATTTTCGCGTCAGAAAGAGTGCGGCTGATACGGCTACGATGCTTTCAAGTCAGTCAGATCTCGATGCTGGTAGTGTTGACTCAAGCTACACGATGTTCCATGTCTTCATCTGGGCAATTCCGATTCTCGGTTTTCTTGGAACTGTTATTGGTGTGAGTTCTGCTGTTGGTGGATTTACCGATACCCTGAGTAGTTCAAGCGATATGGAGTCACTGAAAGTTGGTCTTAAAAGTATTACAGGTGGTCTTGGTACATCATTTGATACCACGCTCGTTGCTCTTGCGATGGCGATGATCCTTACGTTTCCGGTAAGTGCGCTTCAGAAACTCGAGGGGGACGTTATTGGTGAAGTTGATGAATACACCAATGAATATCTTTTGCGTCGACTTGAAGACGGCAGAAACTCAGAAGAGCATCGCCTGCCTTCTGCAAGTCGAAATGACATGCAGGACGTTGTGCAAGCGGCGCTGAAGGTGCATCGTGCAGAGCTTGAGGGGTGGATCGGGCAGCTCAAGACTCTTGGGAAGGGCGTCGCTGCGGATCTCTTTGATTCATGGAAGAAAATTGATGACAAGCAGACCGAGCGAATTACTCAGACGGAACAGTCATTAACAAATTTTGTTGGAAGACTTGATGGAATGGGTGAAAAGCTTGCTGCAAAAGTAGAAGAAGGTTGGAGTAACGCCCACGATCGGCTGTATGAAAAAAATGCAGGGCAGGTTGAGCAGTTAGGAAAAATGGTTGAATCAACACGTGATGAAATTGCAGCCATGGCATCTACTGCACAGGACGCGAAGGGACGATCCACAGACCTTATGTCAGAGGCAGCTAGTAGCGTGCAGGAGTACACCCACTCGTTACAAAAAAGTTTGTCGGAACTTGCGGAAACAATGGAACGTCTGAATGGGCAAACCATTAATGTTGAAATGAAACAACGAGGCTGGTTTGGGTTCAGTGGTGAGAAGAAAAAGAAGCCTGAAGAGAATAGTAAGATAAAATATCGAAACTGAATCGCTCGTCGATTGTGTCTGTTCATGTGTTCGTGCAAGGTGGCAGGCTGTGTAATCACATGGAATCAATGTCATGGCCCGTAGGCAAAAAAAGAAACAGGAAATTTCGCTTTTTCCGTTTCTCGATATTCTGGCATGCGTTATTGGGAACCTGATTCTGATAATCACGGCTGTTGTGCTTGAATCCGTCGATAGTGAAAAAATAGCTGAACAATTTCAAAATGAGGCTATCCAACAACAGACCGAAGAAAATCTTGAGGCCATTCAGAAACTTGAAGAGAGTCTTCAAAAGCTCAAGCAGGACAGCATCTCAAGTGATAGTCGTGTGCAAAAAGCTCAGCAGCAGTTAGTAGAGGCCGAACGTGCACGACGTGAAGCTCAGAAGCGATTGTTGGATGTGCCGCCACCACCACCACCGCCGGATGAGGAAGATAAAGCAGATCTAAAAAAGAGAGAGCTTGAGATTCAGCAAGTCATTGCGGAAATAGATAGAATTCGAGCCAAGATTGCGGATAAAAAGAAGAAGCCAGATCAGACGATTTCTGTGCTGTATGAAAATAAAGGCCGAGGCGGTATTCGTCGTCCTTTTTTTGTCGAAGTTACAAAAGATAATCTGGTGTTACTTCCAAATGAACTTGATTACAAGAACCTCTTCGACACGGAAAAACCGCTCAAAATACCTGTCGCAAGTATCGCCAGTGATAAATCATTTAAGAAGCTTCTCGACTATGTGCTGACTCATTTGGGTAAGACGGGGCTGCTTCGAAGAAGGCGTGATACGATTATCACTTTTCTCATTCGGCCGGAGGGTGTGAATTCATACCGAGCGGCCAAGAAAGTAGTTGATCAATACGAAAAGACCAACGAAAAGCGTCTTGTTGTCGGTATTTTACCCAATGGAGCCCCCGTTCTCGATGGATTAAGTGGGAAAGCGCCGCTGCCAGGTGACGGCAAGATACTTCTTGACTGACCGCGTATACTTTCATCGTATCAATAGCATTTTTAAGAGAGGGAAGAAATAATGGCCCGACGCAAAAGCAAAACGTCAGCAACGGGTGCCAATATGGACTCTTTGCTTGATGCGCTCACAAATGTTGTTGGCATTCTCGTTATTGTTCTTGTCGCGGTCCAGCTATCAAGCCAAGAAGCAGCGCGACGCATGGAAGAGATGATTGCACAGATTGACCCAGCGGAGCAAGAACGGATTAAGCAAGCAGCGGCAGACTCGGAGTCTAAGTTGAAAGAAATAAAACTTGCACTGAAGTCGGAGTCCGAAAAAGATAAGATTGACCCAGACAAATTGCTGGCGTCTCTTCAGGACGATATCGCAGCGGCTGAACTAAAGGCAAAGAAGGATTTACTTGCTGCGGAGGCGGCTGAGAAAGAGGCCAAAGAAAAAAAACTAGCAGCCGAAGAACTTCGTAAGAGGTTGATGGCGCAGCTCGCTGCACTGGAAGAAAAAGAAAAAGATTTTACGGTTGCGAAGGAAGATTTGTTGGCCAAACTGGACAAAATGCCAACTCTGAATGCGCCACCACCGAAAGAGGTTCGTCCACCAACACCGAAAGATATTCCACGGAATCCAAAGGATGGAAAACAACTGCTTCAAGAGCGCAAAGTCCTCGTGAGTAATGGGAAAGTAATACCGTTTGTTGATCCAGGAAAGCAAATGGAGACAGCAATCAAGAATCGACTGAAGATGATTATTGAAAAAAATAAAATCAATGTCGGTGAGGGCAACTATATTCCTGATGCAAAGCAGGCTGATGCATTAGTTGCAGAGTTCAATAAAGATCCTGCAAAAAATAAATACTTCGATCTCAAGCTGGTTCGGAATGGCAACACGATAAACCTTGAGATAATTCCAACTGAGGATTGTGGTGAAGAGCCAGAAAAAGCCGTTCGGGGAATTTTTGGAACCGTCCTGCGGAACATGCAGGGGAAATGGTATCTCAGGTATCTTGTTGAGCCAGATTCTTTTGAAACATATATGGCGATGCGAAAGGTGACAGACAGTAGCGGTTTTTACGCGGGCTGGACCATAATTGATCCAGGTAGCTATTTGCATCGACAATTCAGTGGCTACCGTATCGGAGTAAAACCGCCTCCTCGTCCCCCGCGAGACCCGGGTAAGCCTGGGCCTGTTAAAGGTGTATTGGACTGAGGTCGAGCGAAATTTTCCAGCCGGTAAGTGGGTCTGGGAGTAACTTGGAGGACTCCCTCGTTGTGAATGGTCGGCTTGCCATCATGATCTGGCTTTCTGCGTCTTTCGTTGGTTGTGACAACCCAGATGTCAGTCCGTTTTCAGGACACGTTGAGGGTATGTCAATGGCTCCAGAGCTACGAGATGGTGGGGTTATCTCATGGCTGCCTGCTCAGACGGATGCATATCAACGATATGGACGAGTCGTCTGTCAATATAAAGATGAATTGGTCACTAAACGAATCATGGGGCTTCCGGGAGAGTCCATTCGGATTGCGGATGGAGATTTTATTATCAATGGTGAGATGCTTCGAAAGAGTCCACGTCTTTTTCAGCACTTTGGTCTGATCGTTGATTGTCAGTCTGATTCATGGCGAGATACAGCACAGTCATGGAGACAGTCAAGCAATATCTGGATGTGTGAGCACGTGAGTTCAAAACATATTTCATGGTTACACTTTCATCCGAAAACATCATTTAGTCTGATTCCAGATATCGGTGGGGTGCTTGTCTACGATGATGTGTCGTGGTTGCCAAAAGAAACACGGCGGCTGGAGGTTGTTAAAGATGTGGGGATTTCAGCCGTACTCGATATTGCTCTTCAGGAAGGGTGCGGTCTTGAAATACTGGTTGGGATAAACCAACACATGGCACGACTTGTTGTCAGGGGCCAGGGACGACTTGCAGTCATTGCAGGAAGGCTCGATGGCCAATTCGTTGTAACAGCCTGGCCAATCCCTGGACAACATCGAGAATTTCATGAAGTCTCCGATGGCATTAGAACACCTTTGGTCCGCGAGATACCGGAAGAGTGGTCAGCTGAATTCGAAGTGGCGAATGAGAAACTTCAGACCCAAGCGAAGTCTTCACTTCTTCTTGGGATCAAACTTCTTGCAAAGAGAGGCGAGGTCGCTTCGGAAGAAATATGTTCGGTAAAAGCGGAGGAATTACTTGTCTGGCGAGACATACGGTGGCTATCAACGCCAAACAAGAGTGAGTGGTCAGTTCCAGCGGGACACGTTTTTGTATTAGGTGACTGCCCAGCGGCAAGTAGAGATAGTAGGCACTGGGGTTCACTTCCCATTGATTCAATTCAAGGAAAGGTTGTGCAGCCATCATCCCCTGAACCATTTCCGTTCTGGTTGCCTCAAAACTAGAGTAGTTCTGAGCAAGGGAAACTTGGACTCATGCAGAAAGCTGTCAGCTTTTCTGAGGGCATAGCCGGTTGGCTTCGTGAAGCACGCAGAGTGAGTCAGTCTGCTGAATAAGACGATTGACGGCATCGGGAGTTTCAGCATGCCCGATATCAAGGTCTTCGACTAATTCCTGGTTGAGTTGAGACAAGAGCACGAGGCGTCGATCACCGAGAGCCCGAGCAAAAAGAGACGTTTGAAGGGCATCCATGTGTAGTCGGATGTCATCGGAATCAGCGGCCTCATGGAGGAGCATCCGTAAATCAATTCCTTGTCGCCAGCGAGTAAAAATAAGCCCGGGATCTTGATCCATAGTACACGCCACACAGATGGTTCCATCATGGCTGGTTACACGAGCAGCAGCGGCAAGTGCCCGGGTAAGATCAGCAAAGCCACACAGTTGATCTGCTATACCTGCAATTGTAAGTGTTGAACGAGAACAAGGGGACGGCCGCCACTGTTTTGCAAGTAATCTGGATTGAGTGACTGAAGCAGCAGGAAAACCAAACGCTGCACCCGCTAAGGTTTGATTATTTCCAGCCACAAGATGCAATGATGCAAGAACACCAAGTTGTGCTGTGACTTGTTCTGCTTCATCCCGCCACTGACGGAGAGCCTTTTGTCGATTCTTTAGAAGTGAGGTGATAAACGAATCACGACGATTCTGTCGTGCAAAATCAGGCCAGAGTTCACCTTCAGGAGAACGGCCACTCAGGCTAGCGTCATAACCGAAGCATCCAACGGAAAGTACAACATCAGCGTCAACAAGACTGCGGGCGAGGTGAAGTGGTTCACCTCTTTCATCAGCAAGTAGATAGGCTGTTTCACTATCGTTGAGAGGGTCAAAGATGGTTGCAGAAAAAGGCTGGTTTGGTATGCAAGAAAAATCAACAGTGAGAGATTGACCATCTGATTGAATAGTCGGTGGTGCAATGACAAGTTGAATATCATCAGCGCTCACCCCACCAGCTTGCAGGCTTTCAAGAATGGCAAGATAGATGGCATCTGAAAGGAGTTGGCCACCGGGTAGATTTCCTGCTTGTGCAATGATAACTTTATCACCCGGAACGACATGATCAGGTAAGGGTGGGCCAGCAACAGGCTGCAACAAAGCATCTCGTACAAGAGCAGCAGATGCATCTACGTCGACGCCTTCCGGTCCTCGCATTTCTACGAGTTGAGTAGATGGTTGGCAATCAATGACAAGTGGGTTGTCTCTGCCGTAGTTCAGTTGAACTTTCAAAGTATGCTCGAATTTGAGAGTCGATTCAGTGGGTATGTATGGCAAAACGTAAGCCGATTCGTATTTAAATTCTAGGTCATTAGCCTTTTATGGGAACAAAAGCGGTTGCCGCAGGAACGCTCGTGGACAGTTTCAGGACTAAAGGACCATGAACAGGTCCATCAATTAGTAAAAATAGCGACTGATGTGATAATCGGTTTGTTATTGAGCATGACCTATTCGATTGGCAATGGTTTGCCTGCCGTTGCATTCGTTGTAAGTGGTACTGAGTGACTTACTTGCGGCATCGCTCATCTTTCCCTGTTCTACCGTCGATGATTGAAATTGGAGTTCAGAGAATTCTCATATGGAAGCATCAGTGTTTTCTGTGAGTGAATACTTGAGACTCACAAACTTTGTCTAGGATTATTTTTGTCGATTTCGTTAGATATGGAGTTGGAACGATGAGCAATTTGCACCATGTACCATCTAAGAAAGCACAACTCTATCTGGTGCCAGCAGGTTTTTTCTTCATGTTCGTGGTAGCTTTCAGCATGACTGTTGACGCAGGCGAAATTGTAATGAGTACTGATGCGATCACCTTCAATGAAACAAGCATGCGAGGTGCATCATGTGATTGCGAAGGAAATCGTCAGCCTCCATGGCATGGGAATGCTGGAGGACGTTGCTGCAACCGTCCCTGCTGTCCACCTCCGACACATTTCCATGCCGATGCATCTGGGCAACTGAGAGCGAAAGATGAGGCAAAAAGACACTGTGTCGCACTGCCTCCTGCATTTCCGAGATTCGACGCATGGCGGCATACCGGCAGGCTGCCGTCCCCGAAGCCGATCGCCATGCCTCGGTGTCATCACTGTGGGATGCCAATTCCGGTTGGGATGTAAGTCGAGCTGGTCAAGAAACCATTGCTCTTCATGACTGAAATATCAGAGGCATACGATCTGGCACTCCAGGCGTATTGGTGCCAGCCGCCATGATTTCGAGTAGCCTCCCAGCCGAATTTATAAAGCTAAGGCGGCCAGAAAGTGCGGCGGTGGTTGCGGTTGATACTGGGTCACTTTCGGAAGCAGACGCCAAGGTAATCGCCAGGGGAATAACTATCTTTGCACTCGCGTCAGTGCTCGCAAACGTGCATGTAAAAACGGTAGCACGTGCGATGGGAATCCATCCGCTGGGATCATTCGGAAGCCCTACAGCGAGGTCAGTCTGTAACGCCAAGGGCCCCGAACCGTGGAGGAGAATAAAGCCCTGCTTGAATCCAGCAGTCTGCCGCCACGGCAAAAGTAAAAAGCCGATTCTTTTGTGACTCAACAGCAGGTGAACCAGCGGCCTCATACAAAACAACCGATAGCCACGTTGGGCGATCGAGCCCAGCGGGTGTGAATCCCTCTGAAAAAACAGACATTGGATGCAAGCCTCAGCGGGATGCAGTAGAGTGAGTTGTCTAATTCTTGTGATGTCCTAGTGCTTGATTGCGTTGACGCACCTGCTTCATAGTCCCTCACCACAAACACAAAATACCATGCATTCAAACCTTCAAAATTTCTTTTTGATGCTCCTGTTCTTCAGCACGCAGCTGTTCCCGGATGATACTCTTGCCGTAGAAACCCAAACAACGCAAGCACCAAACATTGTATTTTTCTTCACGGATGACCAAACCACCAGTACGCTGGGCTGTTATGGAAATCCCGTTATTCAGACACCCAACATTGATGCGTTGGCACGAGAAGGCACGAGGTTTGATAACGCCTGTGTGAGTCATTCGATTTGCTGGGTTAGTCGCACTAGTATCCTTAGTGGATTGACTGGTCGTAGTTTTGGAACTTCAAGCAATCCAGACACTGCAACTCCTGCAGCTGTTGCAATTTTGTATAGCGATCTGTTACGTGAGAATGGTTATCGCACTGGATACTTCGGCAAGTGGCACGCCAAGATGCCGCGGCAATACAAACGAGAAGATCACTTCGATGAATTTGAGGCAATTGGACGCAACCCTTTCTACAAAAAACAGTCCGACGGGAGCTTCCGTCACGAGACGGAAGTGATTGTTGATCGTGGAATCAAGTTCATTCAGTCTCAACCCAAGAACAAGCCATTTGCATTAAATATGTGGTTCAATGCGTGCCATGCAGAAGATAGTGATCGCAGGCCTGGAATCGGGCATTTTCCCTGGCCACGGGCCGTTGACGGAATGTACGAAGACATCGAGATTGCTGGGCCGCGGTTACAAGCACCAGAAATTTTTAATGCTCTCCCAGACTTTCTGCAGACCACTATTAATCGTGAACGTTTCTTTTGGCGTTGGAACACTGATGAAAAATATCAGATGAATGTTCGTGCCTACTACCGAATGGTAAGTGGAATTGATGGCGCGATTGGCCGCTTCATGCAATCTCTTGAAGCAGCGGGTCTGGCCGATAATACGATTATCGTCTATTCAGCCGACAACGGTTATTACATGGGAAACCGTGGCTTGGCGGGAAAATGGTCTCATTTTGAAGAATCACTCCGTGTTCCCCTGATCATTTACGATCCGCGAGTGAAACCGTCCCAGCGTGGACAAGTGACAAAGGCAACAGCTCTGAATCTCGATTTGCCAGCCACCTTCCTGGACTGGGCAGGAATAGAAATCCCAAAGCGCTATCAGGGCCATAGTTTGCAGCCAATTGTGAATGGTGAAAATCATGAAAACTGGAGAAAGGAAACATTTCATGAGCACTTTGCCGTTCGTAATCGCATCCCCGCCTTTGAAGGGTTACGAAATGAGAACTACAAGTACGTTCGCTATTTTGATCATGAGAATCATGAATTTCTTCACGATCTGAAGAATGACCCGGATGAATTAATCAACTTGGCCAGTGACCCTGACTACAAAGGTGTACTTGTGACCATGCGACAACGCACAACTGATCAAGTGGATGAGTACGGTGGTCCGCTGGATCCTATCACAAGCCTCAGCCGATCAACCGATCCCACACCAATGGCTTCTGCTATTAACGTGGGTCACGTCAACGATGAAGGATTCATGAAAGTTTTCGATGGTAAAAACCTTCGGCAATGGTCGGGCGACACGAACTACTGGTCAGTCAAGGATGGTGCCATCACGGGAACAACAGATGGAAGCTTGAAAATGAATCGCTTCCTAACGTGGAAAGGATCAACCATTCGTAACTTTGACCTTCGAGTCAAAGTAAAAGTCACAGATGGTGGAAATAGTGGCATACAGTATCGTGGCACTTCTCGCCCTGATCTTGGACTCGATGTTGTGACGGGGTATCAATGTGACGTTGTGGCAAACAATCCACTGTACAACGGAATGCTTTATGAAGAGAAGGAGCGACGCATTCTTGCTCGTACAGGGAATCAAGTGATCATCGATTCAAAGGGGCAGGGTTGGATTATCGATACGTGGCAAGCACCGAATGTGACTCCCAATGAGTGGCACGAGTACCGCGTGTTGGTTGAAGGTAATCACCACCGCCACTGGATTGATGGAGCCAAAACCGTGGATGTCATCGACCTGGATGAGGTTGGGAGGAAATTGGAAGGCGTGCTGGCGGTTCAGGTGCATGTGGGTCCCGCAATGACGATCCAGTACAAAGATTTTGAGATCAAGCATCTGCCTGATGAGCTTCCATTACAAGTCGTGGCGGATCATCCCATTCCAGATAATGCGATCGGAGTACGTCCACAAGGCAAACTGCCTAAAGGATGGACTCCCCCGATTTACGGCCAAGAAAAAAAGTAAGGAATGACACGCGTTACCCTCACCCACTGGTAGTGCGTCATCTTCCTGCATAAAAACTTTTGCAGGACACTATCAACTCGTTTCTTTGCGAAGATGAGGTTTGGTAATCACAAGGGTTTGGGAGGAAGTTAACCTTCATTGACTTCAAGAAAAAATAAACACCAAACATAGTTTCATGCCGATGCATGTGATCAGATGAGAGTGAAAGGTAAGGGGCGATCACTGTACAGAGCCGCGGGTATTTTCAAGATTCTACAGGTGGCGTAATACCGGCAGACTGCCGTCCCAACCCCAATCATCATGCCTCGGTGCCATTATGATGAGATGCTTGTGTCTGTTGGAATGGAGGCTGCATTCATTGAAAAGATCATCATCCCGTTATCGTTGAAATATCAGAGGTACAAGAATTGTTACTACAAGAGTCACGGTGATAGCACCTGCGATATCGAGTCCTATGCCAGCCCTCATCATCGATCGAAGTGGAACACGTCCGGTGCCGTAGACAATTGCATTGCATGGGGTGCTGACTGGCATCATAAAGCCGAGACTCGCAGCAAGTGTGGCAGCTATTGCGGTTGATAATGGGTCACCCCCGGAAGCAGATGCCAAGGCAATTGCAACAGGTACAACCATGTTCGCACTCGCGGTGTTGCTCGTAAACTCACTGGTGAAAACAGCTACAACTGCAGCAGCTCCGATAAGAACCCATCCGCTGGTGTCACTCGGAAGCCATGCAGTAAGGCCTTTCCCAATGGCCTCCGCGAGCCCGGTCTGAAACGCCAGAGATCCAAGCGCCATGCCGCCGCCGTAGAGAAGAATAATCCCCCAGTCGATTCCTGCAGCCTGTTGCCACTGCAGAACACGTGATGATTGCTTCGTTTGGCCATCACCAGGAAGAATAAAAAGAAGCATTGCTCCAAGAATTGCAGCAACACCTTCTGGAATGTGTTCGCGGAACCATAGGCACAACGGATGTTCACTGCCGAGTGTGAGTGTGAGAAACCCAGGTGTTACCCAAAGACCGACCGTCACACCAAAGGCTAAGGCCGTAGATCGCTGCGCAGTTGTCCATGAACCAAGCTGCTGCCTCTCATTTGTAACCAGTTGACTCATACCTTCAATATGACGCACCCCAGATGGAAAACTCACAGCGAGTAAAAGTGTTGACATAATGATGAGAAAGATAGAGACAGGTGCTCCGACAAGACACCACTCAAAAAAACTAATATGAACACCAAGCTGTTCGCGTATGAAAGCGAGTCCAATGACATTCGGAGGAGTACCAATCGGTGTTGCCAGGCCACCGATTGATGCAGCAAATGCAACACAAAGAAATAAGCCAGTTGCAAATTCTGGCTTGGGGCAGCAATTGGCCTTTTGTCCAGCTTCTTCAACGGCAGAGAGCATGCCAGCAACGATTGCTACCATCATTGCTGTTGTTGCTGTGTTCGAAATGAACCCACTTACGACACCAGAAACAACAGCTACCGCAAGCATTATTCGAATTGGGCGTTCACCAACCATTGGCAGCGCAAGCACCGCGAACGCAAGCCGACGATCAAGTCGGTGAATGCGAATAGCTTCTGCCAAAATAAAGGACCCGATAAAAAGAAAAACAAGTGGCTGAGAGAATGGCCGAAATACTTCACTCGCAGGAGCAACGCCTGCTACGACGCAGGCAGCCGCCGCAAGAAGTGCAGATACAGGGAGCGGCAACGCCTCAGTGACCCACAAAGTCACCACGCCTACCAGAATAAAGGCAAGCGCGGTGGCTTCGTAGGAAAGATCCATACCAATACGTTACTTATTGGAGTGATACTGCCCGATCACTCGAGGTTATTGAACAGCAGCTTGAGCTGCAGCTAATCGGGCAACTGGTACCCGAAATGGTGAACAGCTCACATAATCAAGACCAAGCTCATGACAAAAGTGGACTGAGTGTGGATCACCACCATGCTCACCACAGATACCAAGTTTGATCTTCGGACGACTTTCACGACCCTTTTGAACAGCGATTTTCATCAACTGGCCAACACCGGCGATATCAACCGATGCAAATGGATTTGCCTTGAAGATTCCTTCTTCGGTGTACTTGTTAAGAAATGAACCCATGTCATCTCGGCTCATACCGAGAGTCGTTTGCGTGAGGTCATTCGTTCCGAATGAAAAGAATTCAGCAGTCTCAGCTATTGCATCAGCAGTAAGAGCTCCGCGTGGAATCTCAATCATGGTACCAACGAGATACTTGATCTTTTGCCCAGTTTCTTTCTGAACTTCTGCCGCAGCCTCGTGTATGACAGCTACCTGGTTGTCCAGCTCTTTCTTGAAGCCAACGAGTGGCACCATAATTTCTGGCCGTACCTGAATGCCAGATTTCTGCACCTTGGAGGCAGCCTCAAAAATCGCACGGGCCTGCATGGCTGAGATTTCTGGGTAACTGATACCAAGACGACAGCCACGATGACCAAGCATTGGGTTGAACTCGTGGAGCGATGCAACTCGCTTAGCAACCACTTCAGGACTTATCTTCAGCTTCTTCGCAAGATCAGCCTGAGACTTTTCATCGTGGGGAACAAACTCGTGAAGTGGTGGGTCCAACAGCCGAATAGTTGCCGGACGCCCTTCAAGCGCCTTGAAGATTCCTTCAAAGTCTTCCCGTTGATAGGGCAGAAGCTTTTTCAATGCTGCACGGCGAACATCTTCACTTTCAGCAAGAATCATTTCCCGCATTGCGTCAATACGGTCGCCCTCAAAGAACATATGTTCGGTTCGGGTAAGACCGATTCCTTCCGCACCAAAGGCAATAGCCTGACGCACCTGTTCTGGTGTGTCTGCGTTTGTTCGCAAGCCAAGTGTTCGGTGCTTGTCGGCCAGTTTCATAATAAAGTCGTAGTACTGGAATACTTTCGACTGCTTTGGCTTCATGGTCTTACTGACCAGCACCTGCTTGAGTTCGCTGTCAGCTGTTTCAATGTTGCCAGCAAAGACTTCACCGTTGCTGCCATTAATCGAAACTGCATCACCTTCCTTAAGCGTGTGCCCAGCACAAGTCAGTGTGCCCTTGCCGTAATCGATGGAGATTTCACCAGCACCTGCAACACACACTTTGCCCATCTGACGTGCCACCAAAGCGGCGTGACTTGAGACACCACCCCGGCTTGTCAGAATCCCTTCTGCGGCGATCATTCCGCGAAGGTCTTCAGGACTTGTTTCAACACGGGCGAGGACAACACGTTCGCCAGCCTCAGCAAGTTCTTCCGCCTTGGCTGCAGTAAAGACAAGCTGGCCAGCTGCAGCACCGGGGCCCGCAGGAAGCCCGGTCGTCAGGAGACGCCCTTCTTTCTTCGCGGCGGCATAAGCCTTGAGATCAAAGATTGGCGCAAGAAGTTGTGATAACGCATCCGGATCAGCCGACTTCAGGGCATGCGTTGGCTTCATCAGTTTTTGCTTCACCATATCGTGTGCAATCTTCACATAGGCAATCGCTGTCCGCTTTCCGTTTCGAGTTTGAAGCATGTACAGCTTTTTCTTTTCAATAGTGAATTCAAAGTCTTGTACATCACCAAATTTTTTCTCGAGCCGTTCACGAACTTTAACGAGCTGCTTATAGGTGTCTTTGAAGACAGGATCTTTTGCCATGGCTGTCATAGGAAGTGGCGTACGAACACCAGCAACAACATCTTCACCTTGAGCATTCACTAGGTATTCACCATAGAAGATGTTTTCACCAGTTGCGGGATCTCGGGTAAAGGCAACGCCCGTTGCGCAGTCATCACCCATATTGCCAAATACCATGGTCTGGACATTGACCGCGGTGCCCCACTCATCTGGAATTTTGTACTTCCGACGGTAGAGAATAGCTCGTTCGTTCATCCAGCTTCCGAATACGGAGCCGACCGCACCGATTAATTGTTTGAATGGATCTTGAGGGAAATTTTTCCCGGTACGGTCCTTGATGAGACGGAAGTATCGCTTGATAAGTTCGCGAAGTGCTTCCTCTGTAAGCTCTGTATCGTTTTCAATGCCAAGTTGATGCTTCAGTCCGTCCATGACTTCATCAAACGGCTCATCTTCATTTTCGTGCCGCTTCTGGACACCCATCACGACATCGCCGTACATCTGGATAAATCGGCGATATGAGTCATAGGCAAAACGTGGATTGCCAGTTGCTTTGGCGAGCCCAACGACGGTTTCGTCATTCAGGCCAAGGTTTAAAATAGTGTCCATCATGCCAGGCATGCTGTCGCGAGCACCGGAACGAACACTCAAAAGCAATGCATTGGTTGGGTCACCAAACTTTTTCTTTGTTTCTTTTTCAATCGTCTTCAGGTTCCGAAGAATCTGATCCTCGAGACCGGCCGGGAACTTCTGGCGATTTGCGTAGTAGTCAATGCAAGTCTGAGTTGTGATAGTGAATCCTGAAGGCACTGGCAGGCCGATCTTCACCATCTGGGCCAGGTTTGCACCTTTGCCACCAAGGAGATCCCGCATGGTTCCATCACCGTCACACTTTGTTTGGCCGAAGTAGTAAATCATCCGACCAGCTTTCTTCGCTTTCACAGCTTTCCGGACGATTTTTTTCTTAGCAGTTTTTTTCTTAGCAAGCTTCTTGGCCATCAGGGTATGGAACCTTTCATGGTGAGGGATCGAGTGAGTTGAACGCCACGTCTCAGAACGCAGGTTTTCAATCAACTGAAAGAAAATCTACGGTCAGAGGTGAGGAGCGTCAACGAGCTACTCTCTACCGACAGGTATGAGCATCAAGCCCATGTTTTTAGCAGTTTTCAAGCGCCGGAACCAGATGCTGAAGAGACTGAAGGGACCCGGGGCAAAATAAGCCAGATTGACTTTGATAAGAGCTTCATTTGCTCGGTTCTAGCCTGAAGAAGAAAAAGTTTCTTGGTACGTTCTTGCCTGGTTCATGCTGAGAATCCCTTGCCTATTTAGAAAAGAAGTGCTACTAATTAGAGTAGTATGACCCGCTGATCGATCCCCTCTCGGATCCGCGCTTGAAGTTTTCCCTTGGCAAGTGGCGACGTGGGTGTTCCCAAAGAACTCTTTGGAGAGACATCGATGGATCCCTCGCATACATGGCTTCCTAAACCACACTCTTTCGTCCCTGCTTACAGTGCAGGCGACGTTAGTGTTCCGCATCACAAACGAAGGAAAGAAAATTCAATAGGGTTTTGCTGGTTTGGACTTCTACTTTTCATTTGCTGGTTTACTCAAGGGACCAGTCTTGCGGTGCAGCCTGATGCCCTGACATTTAATCACGATATTCGTCCAATTCTTAGCCGTCACTGCTTTGCTTGTCATGGCCCGGACAGCCATGATCGACAGGCTGGTTTGCGACTGGATATCCGTACGAACGCAATTCAAGAACTCGAAAGCGGCATGCGTGCCATTGTTCCTGGCAAACCAGAAGAGAGTGAACTAGTCGCACGCATTTTGGATTCAGACCCAGATATCATCATGCCTCCACCAGAGAGCAATCACGTACTGACACAAGATCAAAAAGAGATCCTCAGTACTTGGGTAGCTGGTGGTGCGGAATACCAGCCGCACTGGGCGTATGTTTCTCCAGAGGAGCACAAGGTTCCAAACACCATTGACGATCAATGGTGTTTGAACTGGATCGATCATTTCATTCTCGAGCGATTAGAAGAGAAAGGTATTTCACCAACAACTGATGCTGACCCAATTACGCTGGTACGTCGAGTCACATTCGATCTCACGGGTCTTCCTCCAACGCCATCAGATATTGATCACTACCTTTCGAATAAATCAGCTGATCGATATGAACAACTTGTCGATCGGCTGCTAGCCTCTCCCCGGCATGCCGAACGACTTGCAAGCTGGTGGCTCGATCTGGTTCGGTACGCTGATACCGTCGGGTATCACGGCGATCAAACGCATAGTGCATCACCCTATCGCGATTGGGTGATTGCAGCATTTCAAATGAATCTGCATTTTGATCGTTTTACTGAAATGCAAATCGCCGGTGATTTTTCACAGAAAAACTCTGATGAGCATTTTGAAGACCGCCTTCTTGCTGGTGCCTACAACCGTTTGTTGCAGACATCTCATGAAGGTGGGCTGCAGGTCAAGGAATATCGAACGATCTATCAGGCTGATAGGATTCGCAACCTGTCTGGAGTCTGGCTAGGAGCAACGGTTGGCTGTGCACAGTGCCATGACCATAAATACGATCCATACACCAGTCGAGATTTCTATGCACTCGGTGCATTCTTTGCTGATATCGATGATGAGAAGCATATGGGGTTTGCGGGTCGCGGGGGTGGAACAAACACGCTCCCTACCGCCCGTGACCCAGAACAGGCTGTGGTTGGTCCCTTTGATCGTGCACAAGCTGCTGCACTTGATGCAACAATTCAACAGGCACGTGCAAGCCTCCCACCCCTTCTACAGCCAGCGATAGAAGCAACTGCTCAAGAAGGGAGTGATAAAGAAAAAAAGGAAAACCAGTCGCAGTCTTCAGCCAAGACAAAACTGCCTGGTGTTGTCGAACCACCAGAAATCCTTCAGGCCCGAAAGCATCTCAAAGCACTTGAATTGAAACGGAAAAATCTTGAGCGAAAGCTCATGATCACAAGACAACTCGAGACACCACGGGTTGTTCGAGTACAGCACCGAGGAAACTGGATGGATGAATCTGGCGAGGTTGTGGAGCCTGCTATACCAGCCTTTCTTGGTTCGCTTGAAACTGACGGTCGTGCAACGCGAGCGGATCTTGCGCGTTGGCTGGTGACACCTAGCGATGACGGTGGAATTGGAGAATTCACAGCTCGAGTGATCGCCAACAGAATCTGGTCAATCTTCTTCGGTGCTGGCCTGTGTCGTTCGGTAAATGATTTTGGCGGGCAGGGTGAACCACCTGACTACCCAAAGCTTCTAGACAGACTTGCCCTGGAGTTCTTTGAGAGTGACTGGAATGTGCGGCATCTTATTCGGCGCATTGTGACCAGTCGTGCCTATCGGATGTCATCAGATGCCACTGAAGATGTGCTTAAGCATGATCCTGAAAACAGATTCATCGCACGGCAGGGTCGCTGGCGATATCACGCTGAAGGTGTACGAGATGCCGTGTTGCTTGCGAGTGGCTTACTTGTTGAAAGGCTTGGCGGAAAGAGTGTGCATCCGTATCAGCCAGCAGGATATTATCGCCATCTTAATTTTCCCCAACGGACGTACAGCCAAGACACTGATGACAGGCAATGGCGGCGAGGTTTGTATGTCCATTGGCAACGGATGTTTCTCCATCCGCAACTGCTGGCATTCGATGCGCCCACACGAGAAGAATGTACGGCTCAACGCTCGCGATCCAATACACCGAAGGCAGCACTTGTTCTTCTGAATGATCCAACATTCATCGAGGCAGCAAGGAATCTTGCAGAACGAGTTTTGAATAAGAGCGAAAGTGACGACGACCGACTGACCACACTGTGGCGGTATGCCGTTTCGAGAAAACCAGATGCTTCCGAGAGAAAGCTACTGAAAAATCTTTTGCAGAACAGCAGACAGGAATATCAGGAAAGCCCGAAATTGGCAGAAGAACTTCTTGCTGTGGGAATTTCATCGAGTGACGACACGCTTGATACCATTGAACGTGCAGCATGGACAGCAACTGCACGAGCAGTGCTCAACCTTCGCGAAACAATTGGTCGGTACTAACTAAATAGAGAAGACATCTACAGAGAAGACAACTGAAAACGGATGCAGTGAGTTCCCCAACAAGCAACGAGTTTTGAAAACAGGATGCATTTCATGCAGTTCGAATCACATATTCAACGTCGTACGTTTCTTGCCCGAAGCGGACTCAACCTAGGTGCAGCAGCATTGTCAGGCCTGCTTGCACGTGATGCCCTCGCGGCACCAAGTGGGTTGCACCAGCAGGCAAGCCTTGGGGCAATTCAAACACTGCATCATCCACCTCGTGCGAAAGCGGTTATTTTCCTTTGCCTGGCTGGAGGCCCAAGTCATCTTGAAACGTTTGACCACAAACCAGTCCTATCTGAACAAGATGGTCAACCAATGCCAGAAAGTATTACGGCAGGACAGCCGATTGCGCAATTGCAAGGCAAGAAACTCTTATGCCTCGGTCCACGAAAACCCTTTCGACGGTTTGGTGAGTGCGGTGCAGAGATCAGCGAGCACTTTGCCCAGTTGGGGAGTCTTGCCGATCGGTTTACGATTATTCGGAGCATGGTCACCGAGCAGATCAACCACGATCCAGCTCACACCTTTATGAATTGTGGCACGGCTCTTTCTGGCCGACCAAGTATGGGTGCGTGGGTGACATACGGGCTGGGGAGTGAAGCAGATGACCTTCCCGGTTTTGTTGTGATGACGAGTAAAATGGGACGGAACCCTCAGCCGATCGCTGCTCGTCAGTGGCATTCAGGATTTCTTCCAGGGCAGTTTCAGGGTGTGGAATTTTCAACGAGTGGTTCACCTGTTCACTACGTAGAAAATCCTCCTGGTGTTTCAGTACAACAACAACGAGATGTGATCAAAACAGTATCTGCTCTTGAAGAACATCGCTTACAGAAAATAAATGATCCAGATGTTGCGACTCGAATTCGACAATATGAGCTTGCGTTTCGAATGCAGACGAGTGTGCCACAGCTCGCAGATCTTTCAGGAGAAACCGCGGAAACACTTGAGTTGTATGGTGCAGAACCTGGTCAGGCGACAGTGGGTACCAATTGCCTGATGGCCCGTAGACTCATCGAACGAGGAGTGCGGTTTGTGCACCTCTACCACAGTGATTGGGATCATCATGGTGGTATTGATCGCTTTATGAATGAGATCTGTCCGCCAACCGATCGAGCAGCTGCTGCGTTACTCACCGACCTGGATCGTCGAGGCCTGTTGGATGAAACGCTGGTTGTCATTGGTGGTGAATTTGGCCGCACACCAATGGGCCAAGGGAAGGATACAAGTATTGGACGAGACCATCACATCAAAGGTTTTAGTACCGTACTGGCAGGAGGTGGTATCCGTGGTGGAATGACGTATGGTGCCACTGATGACTTTGGCTACAACGCTATTGAAAACGTGGTGCATGTGCGTGATCTCCACGCGACGATGCTCCATTCCTTGGGAATCGACCACAACCGTTTCTCAGTTGAGTATCAGGGGCTGGATACAAAACTAACAGGTGTTGAACCAGCGACACCGATTCAGGCTCTCTTTACCTGAGCATGAACAGTTACATGTAGCAAAATGCAACGAAGACTTGTTGCATTGTGCTACGCGCGATTTTCACACAGTCTGCGCAAGAGTAAGAAAACATCTGCAAATAATGGTGTTTTTTCTAAATTCATTCTTTGGCACGCCGTCTGCGTTGGGGAAGGAGTATTGCCCAAGACTTCTACCCATAAGGTGTTCTCATGACTTCCGCTACCAGACAATACAGACGCCGTCTATCAACTCAACCAACCACACTTCACAACGAACAACTTGAACCGCGCCAGCTCATGGCAGCGGTTGCCGATGGTCATACTGAATGCCAGAGCGAGCACACCAGTGATATGTCTGTTCAATCTTTTACGGAGATGACCTCCAGAGTGTTCGGTGACTCAGGAGCCAGTGGACTCGGCGGAAAGGAGCAGTCAGCGAAGCCTGGAGTGAACATCGGAAAAATACCACTTGATGAGATGATGGATCATCTTCATGCCCGCGGAATGAACCTAGATGAATTAATTGAGAATCTCCCCCGTGGTGTCGCTGAATTACTAGGGAATCCCGGTGATCACGCAGCCTTCCCTCAGCCCGGTGGGAGCGACGTACCGCAAGGTGAAGGATTGTTTGGTGACTGGATGAATCCAGGAACTGATATGAATCCAAATGATCCGTTTGGTCGCGGTAATAATCGGGACACTATGAATGATCTTCTCACTACGCCCACGCGTGACCGCCTGCTCTTTCCAGGTGAATCTGGTTACGAAGGTGACTCTGGAAAAGACTGGTCAGCAATGGGGTCAAAGCAATCGGGTAGTGGGGCATCACTGCGAGGACAACTAGAGCAAGCTAGGCAGGGGTATGGAGAATCCAACCCCGTAGGAAACTGCGGGTCAAACGCAGCATTTGCCTCACTGAGCCAGACTTATCGATGCACGGTACAAACGGCGATAGCAGGTTCCGTGTTTGGGCCACAAGCAGGGGGAGCCCTCGCATTAGGTAGATGTCTACTAATGCCAGCAATGTCGATAAGCGTTGATTATTATTTATGTGAAAATAGTCCAGATTATTCTGCACCAGTTTTAACCGTAACTGTGACCAGTATCGAGGAAGGTCACTCAAGTAATCCAATAACTGAAGGAATGGCAAGAGAGAATGAGACCGCGATTACCATACGAGGCAATTGGAATGACGGGCAGGCAAGTGGAAGTTTTGCCATCGAGGCTTATTGGAGCGACGAGACCAGATCGATACGACATGATACACCAAGCGCGGCTCCCGAAGACGACTGTCCTCCCCCAGATGATCCGGAAGGACATAGAAGTGGTCCGCAAGAACGAAGTAAACCAATCGGCCTTTCTCAGGGACTCGTTGGCCAAGGCAATCCTGAGGAAATAAGCGGTGGTCCTCGTGGTCGTGTTTATGCCACGCCACGCGGTCTCGAACTGGCATCACCAAATCAACCAACACTTATGGATATGCTTGGGCAGCCGGGCCGCGGTGATGCGGGTAGAACAGTTGGCACTCATCGTGGGTTCAGTATCGATGCTGTTATAAACCCTGTTCCAGATGAGGGGTGGTCTGCATTCGGCTCAAAAGACAGCTAAAGAGATTTCGCGAGAAATCATGTCTGATTCACTCGATCAAGCCCGCCCTGTCTGTTGGGGCGGGTTTTTTCTTGCCTTCGTTTACCTTACGAAGCGAAGCAAAAAGAGACTCAGGAAGACGTGCCAGGTATTGATTCTCGATGTCTATGAAAAAGATCTCTCCTGTCTCGCGGCCCGTGGAGCATACGCCCAATCCATGTATATCGAACAAACAGTTGGTAGGTCACAAGCAGAATCAAGGTGGCACCCGTACAGATCATGCTGAGCTTTAGAAAGATTGGAAGCTTCCATGTTTGCATCAAGCATGCAATTACGATCACCAGTGGTATGTGCATCAGGTAGAGCCAGTAGGCAGAGTCAGAAACATATCGCATGACTCTACTTTCCGCTGAGCACCATCTTCGGAACATTCCAATGAATCCAAAACACATCAACCATGCAAAAAGTATCTGTGGAACTGCAGTGACGACTGGATTGGCCATGGTGGCGAGGGCGGCAGGAAAACAGAGACAAGCTCCAAGAAGATGCCAGGGCCACCAACGACCAAGCCTTTCAGCTTTTTCACCCGAGATGAATACCGACATGCCGAACCCAAAGAAGATGGCGTAGTACACAAGAAGATGAGGCTGTGGAAGAATCCCAAGACTTGTATCCGGTCCAAAGTGCATTCTGGGTGTTATCGTACCCATGAGTAGTTGTGGAAGAAGTGTGACTGGAACCATCCACCAGATGGATGCATTGAGCTGAAATATCCAAATTTTTTCAACGGAAATTCCAAACCAACGAAGAAGTGACTCGGCGCAGACAAACAACGGAATAAGCCAACATAAAAACCACAGAAACCAGAGGTGATCAAATACACGTGAAAAGATCAGATGACGAGGTTTGAGGTTTCCAAAGATACCTTGATCACGTGATTCTTTTTTATCGCTCTTTTTGAAAGCTGTTTGAAACCGGTCCGATTTGAGCCAGCCGGCGTATCCGGATCGAATGGTCTCAAGAGTCTGCTTGAAACGAGATTGTTGAAGAGTGCCAGCGTCTTTTTCCTGAGAAGTATCAACACTATTTTCTGCATTTGATGAGTCCTGCTGAGCAGGTATTCCAGCCTCACGAAGAAGATTTCGTACACGTTCCCGGCCTGATTCAACCCGTTTCTGGTCGAGCTCCGGTACTCTCAGCCAAGAAGCGATACCCTGAGTCATCTCCCAGTCCGCATTTGTTGAATCCATCGCTGTATCATCATCATCTCCCCGAACACTGACATCGATGCCGCGATCCAGTAAGAGCCTGACAACACCCACGCGACCAAGGAAGGCGGCACCATGTAGTGCTGTACGATTCCCATCGTCTCGTTGTTGAACGTTCGCGCCGCGATTCAAAAGAAGTTCAGCCACTTTGGTTTTACCGAAGAGTGCAGCAATGTGGAGCGGTGGCATTTTGAACTCTGGATCAGGGGCATTGATATCAACCTTCTTTTTCTTTTTGTCAAGAAACGACTTCACCGTCAAAAAGTCACTGCGGCGAATGGCGTCGTAGAGGTTGTCTGGTTTTTTCTTGGCTTCAGTTGTCTGCTTCTTCTCTGCAATTCTCTTGCCGTAATTGCTAGCCCACCGGCCGACATAAGTATCGAGCGGAACAATAGTGACAGTGCCAAGGAGGCATGGCAAAAGAATTCGCACGCTTCGTTGCCGGAGCATGCTTTGCACGCCACGTTTTTGCCAAAGCATGGCAGTAAAAAAACCACTGACAAGAAAGAACAACGGCATCCGAAAACCATGAATGCCAAGAAAGAGAATCCATACCCATCCCGCTGTTTGTGTGTCACGAATCACAGATAACCCAGGCATAAATGGCATCAATCCATGGAGGACGATGCCAAGAAGCATTGCGACGGCCCGAAGGGCATCGAGATCATGTCTGCGAGCAATTATTTTTGAAGAAGTAGGTTCAGGCATGAGTCTTTTTTAATGGTGACATGCTAGTGTCTGCACGGCATTGGTTTGTCGAGTCTACCGATCGGACGAAAAACAAGAAATCGTGAGAGGTACCAAGGATGTGGCTTCAAGAGTTCAGCGTCTCCCGGCGCACCTTTCTTTTTGAAAAGAATATCCTCAGGAATTTTCGACCGCTTGTATTTTACAAAAAGGTTTTCCCGCTTCCGGGAAGAGGTGATCCTTCGAAGTTCGAACCAGGTGAGAAGGTCCTTTGTCTTCACGTATTGTTGCAGTTGCCGGTCATTCGATCCAAGAATTTCAACAAGATCATCTTGATACTCAAAGAGTTTGAGTCGAGGCATGAAGATATGATTGTTTCCGGTTCCTTCGGTTCGTATGTTTGCGAACATTGAAAACGCTGTTGTTGTTTTGAGGCTGAGGTATGGACAGAATCCATTGAAGAAAACAAGAGCTGGGAATATCCAGAGGATTCGCAATGGGCGAATCATAGGTTCCGGTGCACTTCGCCAGCCAGCCTTACGGAGCATCGGTGCGTATGTGGCTGCCAACCATAAAGCGAATAGAAGCCATGCATAAAACCCAATTGCATTGGCAGTAAAAAAACTGCCACCAGTTTGATATGCACGAATCTGCAAAAAACAGGCAAGTCCAAAGATGAATACGGCACTTAACTTTGCGGCAAGAACACCGAACCTCGGTATTCGTTGCCAGATCTGAAATGGATTGTCGTGAGATGAAAAAAGAAAAACGGCATACAGCGCGTAGAGCAGGTGGGAAAAGCTATAGATGCCTCCATGTGGGTGAAGTGCAAGAAACCAGTGGAAGAGAAGCCCGAGAATTACAGTGGCAACCCGTGTTGTGCGCCACCAGAGGCCAATTGGAATTGCAAGCTCAATGAGAAGCGTCCCGATGATTGTCGGCCATTGTGTCCACTCACTTGATGGGATGATGGGCACTGATGCAGCAAGCTCTTTGTGCATGGACACAGCACAACTGACCGCAGGGTTGAGAAAGTCCCAATTCAACTTATGCAGCACAGTGAAGAGATACATGATGATCAAGGAACTCATTATGACAGGGCGCATCTGTTCATAAATGGCTGCACGGAGTTCGACAGATGGTAGGCGTTTTTTCCAATTGCATGCAGTGACGGCAAGAACCGTACCTATCATGGAGGCATGGATGAGCATTTCAAAAAAGATGTGATTTGGCACAAAGGGAAGTCTTTGGAACCAGAACGTGAGACTGGAGAGAAGAAAAAGACAGAGGACAAGAATAGATCGTGGAAAAAACAGAAGAAGTAAGGTTGCTGCCAGAAGTAGCTGCCCGGTGATCATGCTCATCCACCACGGAAAGGAGAGCATGTGAATAAAGCTGGCTGTTGCGATTCCGATACCAATGCAACCAAGGCTTGCATCGAGTGAATATGCAGAAGAGTGTGTAGCAGATTGATTGTCGGTGTCTTCACTCACGGTAGTCACCAGGTACACAATTTAAAGCGAATGAAAGTGAAAAATACAATGGACAGGATGGTTCATTTTGATTTTCAGATAGAAAATCAACTTGTAGAGGCACTGGTCTTTTTGAGAGCCGTTGGTTCTCTGCAACTACAAGCATTGCATGAGCAAAACCATAGGCAGATACCACAGTCACTGCCCAAAAATAAGTTTAAATTATGGTGCCCCTTTTGCCCCTAGGAACTCAACATCAGTAAAGTACGCCCCACCATCTGGTTCATTTGAATTCCAGAACCGTGTGATGAGTTCAGTTTTTCCAGCCGGTAGATTTACAGTGAAATGAACGTGTGATGAGCCGTCGCGTACATTCGCCTCGTGTGTTACACCGGCAACTGTGAGGGAGGCGCGCTGCGCAACCAGAGGTTTATTTGCTTCTTTTGGAAGTTGCCGCAAGGTGATTCGATATTTTCCATTGTGTTGAACCATGACGTGCCACGGTCCTGTTATGGGGACTCTACGATTGATTGAATTGAAATTCCATGGTGGATTTCCAAATGGCAAATACCAGTCCTGCGAGCACAAAGTAGTTGGGTTTTCCAGAGGGTTGCCGACATCGATAGCAACCGGTTCCATTCGGGGTGATACAGATTTCCAGAACGCTTCATAAAGCTTACGAAGTTCAGTAATAACTTCTGGATGATCTTCAGCGATATTTTTTTGTTGGGAGTGGTCAGTACGGAGATCATAAAGCTCAGTGCCGTTTATAAGCCGCCATGGTCCCTTACATACACATGATGTGTCCCATGGTTCTTCCGGATGGTTAAACCCAGCACCACCATGGAGTTGTGCAATATAGTGATTCCGATGTGCCGGTAGTTTCTCATCACGAATGTTTGCTGCGAATGAAGATCCGTCGGGGTCATGATCCTGCGGGAGTTGTATCTCACACAGATCGAGAAGAGTTGGAAGGAGATCAAGATGAGCCGTCAATCCATCGAAGTCTTTCCCTTCTTTCAGTCCACCGACAGGCCAATGAAGAAAACAGGGGACGCGATGACCACCCTCATACACAGTTGACTTTTTCCCCCTCATTTTCGCATTGAAGCCGTGAAAACTTCCCGCAGGTAGTTCACCTTTTGGAATACCATTGGAGGTGCCATTATCTGTCATGAAAATGAGGATGGTATTCTCGGCAAGGCCCAGCTCTTCGAGATGTTCTCGCAACAGGCCTAAGTTATGATCAATATTCGTGATCATGCCATAGAAATTGGCACCGTTCCCCCAGAGGACCGAATCTTGGTATGGTGCGCTCCACTCTGGATCGACCCGGTAGGGGCCGTGCGGGGCATTGGTTGCGAGATATAAAAAGAAAGGTTCTTTTTGATGACGTTCAACAAATCTTTTGGCTTCGTTGAACCAGATATCTGTGCAATACCCGGTAAATTTCTCAAATACACCATTTCGTTCATACGTGTCGTCAAAGTAATCGTTTCCGTAGTAGTCCGAAGCTTGGCCAACTCCACCACAGCGGTGCCAGAGAACTTCTTGAAACCCGCGGTCTTGTGGGCGGTGCGGTGCGTTATCTCCGAGATGCCATTTCCCGATCATGCCAGTGGCGTACCCAGCATCTGAAAAAATATTTGCAATCGTCTGCTCATCACGATGGAGCATTGTACGGCCACTACTCGTACGGTACGCCCCGGTGCGAGCAGGATAGCGACCTGTCATCAGTGCGGCACGAGTTGGCGTGCAGTAAGGACTCACATGAAAGTTTGTGAGTCGCAGCGATTCTGCATGCAACTGATCAATGCAAGGAGTTTTTATGACCTGATTGCCATGACATGCCACGTCACCGTACCCCTGATCATCAGTCATAATAAGAATGACATTGGGATGAGCAGCATCTGCGATCATTTGAATTGTCGCTGTGTTGCACACCAAGGTAATCAGAATATACAGAAACTTTTTCATGGTGCGCTCTCCTGAAAGATAGTGCTCTATGAGAATACCACGGTACTGTACGGTCGTATAATTCAAGGAGCTGAAATCAACTCGATGTAATCGTCATGAAAAGTGACACCGTTTCTTTGCACAACACCTTACATGGCTTCTGAGGTGCTCGTCTAGTTATGTTCCCCGAACCAACGCTCTTTGATTTCATCGAGTCGTCCTGCTTCACGCATCTGTAAGATTGCATTATTCAGTGGCTCACGAAGTGTGCTCCCTTGTGGAAGTGCTAATGCAAAGTCAAAAGAATCAAAAATGCCAGGAATCAGGCGAAGGTCATTCGCTCCGGAAGTATGCAGAGCAAGCATGAGTGTGTGCGATTCAGAGACAAGTGCGTCGCATTCCTCACTCGACACGGCAGCCATCATCTCTTCAAGATCCGGATAGAGTACGGGGCTACCACCGAACTCTTTCACTGCATCAACAACAACACCACCTTCTTGACAGGCAACGGTCTTGCCGAAGAGGTCACGAGGGCTCTGCACGGTACCGGTTACCTGATCAACCGTCATGGTAGTGGTGAGTGTACTCGTAAGAAGTGCAACAAGCACAATGCCACCAATCATCGATGCGGTTGCTATAAATCTTCCGGTAACAGTCGAAATCACTTTATTTTCACAGCCACCAGTAATGATTGTACTCACGCTCCACCAGATAGCTTCCCAGGCGCCCCGCGGGTAAGGAGTGGGGAATGATTCTGCATTATGGCGTCGTTCAAAAATCCAGAGAAGGTGTCCAGTCAAGACTATTGTTCCAATCACTCCAGCAAGAATGGATACTAATTCCCATGAGATCAAGTTATTGAGAGCTGTAAGCAGACGGCCATCACGCTCACGGGAAACTGCTATTTGTAGTCCTGAATGCACGACAGGATGCGTAAAATCGACCAGTTTCTCTCGTTGCTCTGTCATTGCAAGCGGCCCTAGAAGCACATCAATGTCACCATGTTGTGTAGCATCAAAAAGTTTTTCAATTGACGATATTGCAATCAACTCTGACGATTCGTTGATACGTTTCGATAATTCATTCCAAAGATCAATGGAGTACCCACGAGGGTTTTCTCCGACATATTCGGCAAGCCCCTTCATCGGAAAAACTCCAACTTGCAGCGGCTGAGCCATTTTTTGTGTTGTTGGTTCTTGAGCCAGTAGGTGGTTCGACTGACTATTGGAAAAACAAGAGATCGTTAGCAGGATCAATGCGGCGATTCTGGCCAATGAACAGCGCATTCGAAGTTTGTTGGAAACAACGAGAAGGATTCCACCGAGTACAACAGTGGCACCTGCTGCGGCAATGGCCTCTGGCGGCAGCGACAGAGTGGTTACATCGGTTGCCGCGGATTCGGGGAGAGAGTCCTTGTCTTGAATACCAGTCATATACAGCAAAAGAAGTGGCATCGAGTTATTTGCAATATGACACAGTATTGCAGGGTAGATGCTTTTTGTTAGCAGTACGATGGTGCCAAGTGCGATGCCAAGAAGAAACGTTTGAGGCATTCGTTCAGGGAGAAGATGGAAAATTGCAAAGCAGATAGCCTGCGCAAAAACAGCAATAGCCATTCGTTGTTTGCTGGGTTTTTCACCACAAAATGCAGAGAGGACCCATCCACGAAAGAGTAGTTCTTCAAGACATGCCGGAAGTATTGCGATGAGAGCCCAGGCGAGCCACCAGGGTTGGTCAAGCATGAGAGACAGTATCTTCTCGGAGAGTTGTTTCATTGCCGGTGACATTTCAATAGTTGTCAGTTGCAAGAGGACGGCAGCACCAAGAATAAAAAGTCCACCACCAGTCAGGAGGCCGCCAAGCAGTGCACTGAGGCCACCGAGAAAAGATCGCCAACTCAATCCGCATCCTGGCCAGTAAAGAGAAAAAGTTTTTTGTATATTGACCCGTTGCCACAAGAGAAGAATGGCTAGAGGGGCGACAACGGCGAGTTGTTGAACTGGTATTGCAAAGATAATGCGTTCTGGGCTGAGCCCTTGGACATACCAAAGACCAGCAAGGCCAAGTACAAGGGCAATGCCACCATGGATAATGCCAGGTATCAGTCGAGGTGCAGGACGGCTAAAACCACTTGCGGCATCTGGGCCACGAAACAGGAGGTCTTCGTCGGTCAGCATTGCTGTTGTTCCACGAAGGAGTACCCAAGTCACGGCAACGCTCGAAAAGAGTGTCAGCATGAGTGGCAAAATACCGGCGATTGGACTCATCATGACGGAAGAAGAATCTCCGTCAGTTTGGTTCGATTTAGAAATAACTTCCTGTTTAGTCGGTGGAGGTGTTAGGGCGTTCTGTGAGACAACAATCTGGCCCGTGTAGGGCACCATGGGCACAAATTGATTCTGGCTAATCCCAGGTATGAGCGACACTCCTGCAAGTGCACTGATAAGTAGGATGACAGGAGTCAGTGTGTTTTGTGCCTCTTTCATGCTTTTTGAAGCAGTTGTTACAGCGAGACTCATCGCTGATGCTACTGATGACAGACCAATGAATGAAAGAAGAGTTATCAGAGATCCGAGTCCAATATTTTGCAGATAATAATCGGCAGAACCATCTGGAAAATATTTCAGAGAGACAAGAATTGTAAGAAAAATCGAAATGACATTTGCGGCAAGAGTAGCAAGGGTGACACCAAAAATGGCAAGGTATTTGCCGAAGACAATGTCTTGTGTCCGACAGGGCACGATAAGAAGTGTTTCGATGGTGCCGCGTTCTTTTTCACCAGCAATGGCATCGATTGCAGGGTAAAAAGATCCAGTCATTGTCAGTACGGAAAGCAGGACGAGGATCGCTCCTGCAACGGGAGCCATAATTCTTCGATCGGCAACTACGGTCTCTGGGTCTTTTCCCTCGAACATCAACCGAATGGGATCAAAAAGGCTTAAGGGAACTCCGGCAACCCCCATTCGTTCTTCACGCACCTGTGTTGCGAAGCTTTCAATGAGGGATTCAAACTGTGAGCGTATTTTTTCACTTGCAGGATACTTGTCAGAAACATGTGCAGTTAGATTAACCGTATTGAATTCTGTTAGTCCTTGTGTAAATCCCTCCGGAATATTCACCCAGAGATCAACCTTTCCAGAATCGAGCAGTTGTTTTGCTTTCTCAGCCGATTCAATTTCAGCAAAGACGTCACTGGGCCATCCGGGTGAAGGATTCTCTTCTGATTCGAGGAGGATCATGCCTAGACGAGTAGCGAAACGAGGAGATTCCGGTCCACTGAGAACGAGCGAAACCGATGTGGCGGACTGTTGTTCTTCTGTGGTTTTCAGTCCCGTTCGAACACCAAGAGAACTTGATAGAGCAACCAATGGATATGTGATCATTGGTAAAAGGAGTGTGACTGCAACCGTTCTTCGGTCTCGCAAAAATTCGAGCAGATCACGACGAGCGAGTGATAAGGCTGCCCAGAGAGAACTGACAGTATGGTTCATGCATGAGCCTCCCCGTCAATTGCATGAAAAAATGCATCTTCAAGCTCTCCAGAATTCCCAACGAGTTCATCACGTGTGCCTACGGCGACAATATGTCCTGTGTTGATAATTACAAAACGATCGCACCTGTGTTCTATTTCATGTAGGCGATGTGTCGACAATAAGATTGCATGCCCGCTTTCTCGAAGATGATCCAGTGTGTGAAGCAGGTCACGTGAACCCACAACATCGAGAGCATTTGTTGGTTCGTCTAAAACAAGTGCTGGAGGATTATGAACAAGTGCTCTGCCGAGAGAAATTCGTTGGCGTTGTCCAGAAGAAAGCCTTCCCGCAGGACGATCTATGTAATCACGTAGGGAGAGTGTCGTAATAAGCCACTCGAGACGGTCCTTGATAGCATCTTCTTTAAGACCATGAAGCCGTCCAAAAGAAGTGAGTAATTCACGTGCCGTCAGACGATCGGGTACACCAGTTGTAGCTGATACATAGCCCAGCGACTGTCGTACTCCGACAGGGTCCGTAATGCTGTCATGGCCACAGACCTCGGCACGACCAGAAGTCGGTCGTAGAAGAGTTGCAATAATACGAAGTGTTGTCGTTTTTCCAGCACCATTTGCACCGAGTAACCCAACAATTTCACCAGCTGCAACAGACATCGAGATGTTGTTCACAGCCCGAATAATCGTTCCGTCACTACCCTTATATTCCTTTACAAGGTCTTCGATTTGGATGACGGGTCCATCCATGTTGTTGGGTGTTCTTTCCATCAATCAGTTCTCTACGCTTGGTGGAAACTGTCGGCGATTGAGAATAAAATCAGCTGTTGTAAGGAGTATAAATACAAGGATGCAAACAGCTACGATCTGGACGGGTGCCGAATAATTATCGACGAAAAGAGTCATTTCGATTGGTAGATCGTTACGCCATTCCATCCATTCAACAAGCAGACTGCGTAGACGTAAACTAACTGTAACTTGATTCACAACAGCCGGTAGTAAACCGGCAAAATACTCAACGACCAAGGCGACTCCAACGCTGGCAATAAGGGCCCGCTTTGGCAGAATGACCGCTGGAAGAGCAAACAAGGCTGCCCGCCCAACGCAGGATATGCCAATGAGAACTGTGAACATCACAACAAGTCCAATTGGCTGAGTTGGCTGTGCAATGAAGAGCGTCAGCATAAGGGCTACGAAAGAAACACCCCCTGTCCAAATGACTGCGGCTGCGAATGTGCCTAAAAGCAGACTTTGTCGACCACCTGGTCGTACGGTCACATGAATCCATGTTCCCCGCTCAAGCTCATCAGCAACAACCGGACACATTGTTACAAGAAGCCCTAGGACACAAAGAGCCTCAGGAATGAGTACGTATATCATTGCAACAGTCATGTCTCGATTAATTGGCGCTGTGCGAATGACAGCGAACATCACTGCCGCTGGAAAAAGAGCACCAACCAGGCCCATAGCAAGGCGAGGTCGCGTCATTAACCGATTGAGTTGAAAGCCGGTGACTGCCCGAATGGCTGCAAACCAATTTCCCTCAGGAGAACGGCTCTGTGGAAGATCATGAGCATCAGCTATTTGTGGAGAATCTTTCACTGTTCAACTCCCCGGTGCAGTTTCATCAGCCGACTGAAGATGCCTTCGAGTGTTCTGTCTTCAGCAATGACTTCACGGACAATAAGACCATCATCCACAGCTTTGGCAACCATTTCTGCAAGAAGACCAGCTTGTCTCGTACCGATAACTAGTGTTTCTTCATCTGGTATACGGAGTGTTTCAACGACACCAGCTGCACACGCCATCTGCGCAAGTTTGTCGACAGATGATGTTTTAAATTTGACCTCTGTAGGCAATGCGTCGACAAGCTCACGGATTTCGGATGCGGAACCGTTGGCGACGAGCCGTCCTCCAAGGATGACAGCGAGATCAGCCCGCAAGGCCTCTACTTCATGGAGTAGATGGCTCGCTACGATGAGACTTCTAGTCTGAGACCACATTCGCACAAGATTAACGAGGTCGTGCCGGGCAACAGGATCGAGGCCATCAAATGGCTCGTCAAGAACCAGTAGGTCTGGGTCATGAGCAAATGCACCAGCTAGTTTTGCACGTTGTCGCATACCTTTTGAAAGTGTTGACAGTGGACGGACGCATGCTTCCCCAAGGCCGACTTCATCGAGCGCGCGTGCAGCTCTTCTGGGAGCCTCGGCTGTGTCAAAACCACTTAAGCGCATGAGATATGTGACCCATTCTCGTGGTGTCGCATTACGTTCTGTGAGGTCGGCCGCCGGACAGTATCCGATTCGGGAGAGAATTCGCCTGTTTCCAAAAGGAGCCTCACCAAAAACATTTACAGATCCAATAGTTGGACGGAGCTGACCAGTTATGAGTCCAAGCAGCGTAGTTTTTCCAGCACCATTAGGACCGAGAAGTCCGTGAGCTCCCTGCCCAAGGTCTGCCGAGACATCATTGACGCCAATGACAGTGCCGTAGAGCTTTGTTACGTTCTGGAGAGAAAGCATAGTAGTTGAATGGGTGAAATATCTGGATTAACTCGACGCAGGAGCGGTTATCCTCCAGGCGAGAATAAATAAACTGCCAGCACTTATTACAAGCAATGTCATTGATGATGGCCACCAAGAACGTGGTCTTGTATCAATTCCAAATATTGCCGCTTGGACGGCACCAAGTGCATGATACGGAGAGACCCAAGCCCATCGATCGAGCGTGGCATCAATGCCCGCAGCACGGGCAAACCAACGGAAGTTACGCCGGATCGGAGAGACTTCTGTTTTTGGGCTACGAAATGCCTCCTCTTCTTGGGTCCCTTCCATCAAATAACTACCACCATCTTGTGTGCTGGCAACAAGATCTGCGGTTGTGAGAGCACCATGTGCAATCCAGCATGCAACCCATGTGGCAAACCATGCAAAACTAGCAATTCGACTTTCAGTTGTGAGGGATGAATAAGCAAGTGCTAGCAAGACTGTCGGAACGGCCAGAATGAAGCTTGCGGTGATAATTCGAATTGGTAAATCCCATGTCTCAAATGCAACTGAAATGCTCGGACTTACAAGAACACCAGTGAGCCATAGAGCGAGTGCCGGCAGCATGGTGATCACAAGAACCAACAAAAGGAGAATGAGGAACTTGCCGAGTATGTACTCTGTGCGACCCACAGGTCTCGTGAAATAGATCAGCCACGCTTTTGCTCTTAAGTCACGTGAAATCAGTGTTGGAGCAACTAAGCCAACAACAGCCGCAAGGAGTATTGCCTGTGGCGCTCGCATAAAGGCTAATAAGAGGCGACTCCAGACAAGGTGGCGAGTCGGCTCAACATCCACTTCATCAGTATTACCGCCTAGAGCATCAGCAAGAACAGTACCCAGCATTCCAATGCCATCAAGATTTTGACCGCGTTGTGCGGCTGTGCCAAGTGAGGTCAGCCGTCCCTCATCAACAGCTTGTTCAAATGCAAAGAAACTAGCTGCAAAAAGGAGTGCCGGGCTCCATGCGAAAAAGACCATCCGACGAAGCCAGCGGCTTTCCCAGGCCAGCCGAATCCCAGTGAAAGCAATAACCCAGATTGTTGACGAAGGGCCACGGCGTTCATTGTTCCAAGCACGGTAACCAACATCCTGCAAAGGCATTAGTGGTCTCCCTGCGTGGTCTTGTGTTGGTCTTGGTCTGCTCGTCGCAGTGTATCGATAAAAATATTTTCGAGCGGTCGAGTTGCTGGTGCGAGGGAACGAATACTCACTCCAACTTCAGCTGCTGCAGACCAGATATCACGGATCTTTTCTGGTTTTGGCGACACAAGGGAAATGATTGACTCAGTCTCATTTGCTTCTACACGAGCAGGTAGACCACGCTCGGAAAGTTTTATGGCGAGTTTTTCGAGTGGCCCAAAGCCAGCAAGGTGGTGCTCAGGCTGTGGAGGCTTAGTGAGTTTTTCAATGGTGCCAGCAAGTTGAACACGACCCCGCGCAAGCACAATAACCCGGTCACAGATGGCCTGCACATCGGGTAGAACATGGGTTGAGACAAATATTGTTTTCCCGTGGTCTTTTGCAAGTGTGGTGAGACGTCCAAGCATTGCCCGCCGCTCAATTGGGTCGAGACCGTTTGTCGGTTCATCAAGAATCACCATGTCAGGATCATGAACAATAGCTGCTGCAAAAGAGACTTTTTGTCGCGTGCCGACTGAGAGTGTTTCGACTGGCCGATAACGCTCTTGGCCAGCATCACACCAATCCAGCACTTCGTGGGATCTACGAAGTGCTTCCGTTGCCGGCAGACCCGACAGACGGGCGGCATACCGAACCATTTCAACGCCAGACAAACCTGGAATAGTGCATTCATCTTCTGGAACAACGCCAACAATCTGACGAACACGACGAGGTTTCCGGTATGGGTCATTCCCAAAAACACGTGCCTGACCACTTGCAAGTCGGACGAGGCCAAGAATTGATCTGACAAGGGTACTCTTACCCGCACCATTTGGTCCAACGAGACCAGTAACCCCAGGAGTAACGTCGAGAGAAACACCATCAAGTACAGTTCGTCGTCCATATCGCTTGACAATGTTGGTAAGCCGAACGGGAATGGTATCGTCGGAAGTTGTCATATGGGTGCTTGTCTAATTCAAATCTCTCCGAGTAGAAGCCGGTTAATCGTCCATTACTTCGGTTTCTTTTGCTTTCGAAAGATCGCTTACCTGGCCCTCAAACTTTTTTGTGAGGTCCTGAACATCTTCTTTTGTGCCGTTGCAATCATCCTCAGTCATGTCGCCACTGCTTTTCTCCCCGTCGGCAGCCTTGTTTGCATCGCGTCGTACATTTCGAATTGAGACGCGAGCTTCTTCTGCAAGTTCCTTAATACGAGCAGTCATCTTCTTACGAACATCGGTTGAAAGCGATGGAATGACAATACGTATAACCCTTCCATCGCTTTGAGGGTTAAGGCCCAGGTCACTTGACTGAATTGCTTTTTCGATGTCTTTCATTGTTCCTGGATCGAAGGGCCGAATAACAATCTGATTTGGTTCAGGTGCCCCAACGTTTGCCAAGGATTTGATTGGGGTAGGTGATCCGTAGACTTCAGCACGTAATGAATCGACCAGCCCTGGATTTGCTCGACCGGTACGAATCCCAGTCAATGAGTTCCGAAAGACATCGACTGCTTTTTCCATTCGTTCTTCTGCACCAAGAAGAATTTCATCGGCTGCCATTTTCTTTTCTCCTTACCCCAAACAAAAGGAATTGGTTCTACGAACAGACTTTTGTTGACACGGATTGTCACCCACCTGCCATCAGAGAGCAAGTTCTTGCTCACTCTAAGTAGTCTCCTCGCGACTACTCACAAGCGTGCCACACTTTTCACCAGCAACTGCTCGCTCAATATTGCCGTCCTTGCGATAATTAAATACGAGAATAGGCATGTTGTGTTCCATACATTGTGAGATTGCGGTCGCGTCCATCACCCTCAGGTTCTGTTCTCGCACCTGCTGAAATGTAAGGTCACGATAGAGGACTGCATGAGGGTTTTTTTCAGGGTCATCTGAATACACCCCATCGACACGAGTCGCCTTCATCAAGATATCCGCTTCTAGTTCAAGCGCACGCTGGGCGGCAGCTGTGTCTGTTGTCACAAATGGACTCCCAGTGCCTGCGGCCAGAATGACAATGATACCTTTGTCGAGATGATGGCGTGCTCTGCGGCGAATGTATGGTTCGGCAACACCGTCCATTCGAATAGCAGTCATTAAGCGAGTTTCAACACCGAGTGTTTCGATTGCATCTTGCAGTGCCAAGCCATTAATCACGGTTGCTAACATGCCCATATAATGAGCTGTTGCTTCTTGAACACCACTGTTTCCTGCCGTAAAGGAGGCACCCCGAAGAATATTGCCACCACCTATAACAACGGCCAACTGTGTCCCGTGTGCAGCTGCTTGCACGGTCTGATTTGCGATGTGAAGAACCTCTTCCATCGCAATGCCACGTTCACCAGCATGAGAAAAGCTTTCTCCTGAAAGTTTCAAGAGCACTCGTCGGTAAGGATCAGATGGCATGGAATCTACTTTGAATGAATAGCCAGAAAAAAGAGAAGTTGAGGTCGATCAAGCGATGGGATGTTTTTCTATTCGCCTGACACATTAATCTGCACTACCGATTTTCCAGTGCTCCATTCGTTTGACACTCAGGCCGACACTCTTCAAGAGTTTGCCAACACTTTGTTTGTCATCTTTTACGAAGGGCTGCTCGAGAAGAACACACTGGCTGAAGAAATTGCGAAGCCGGCCCTCAATCATTTTTTGAATGATATTTTCAGGCTTGCCTTCCTGCTTCGCAGCCTCTGTCAGGATCTCACGTTCTTTATCAACAAGTGATTGATCCAGGTCCTCTTTGACAATTGCCTTGGGTGACAATGCCACAATATGCATTGCCACATCTTTCGCGACTTCTGCTGCTTGTGGGCCAGCCGTTTCACCAGTGACCTCAACAAGGGCTGCCTTTGAGCCATCATGGTGGGCGTAACCTCCGCAAGGTGCATCAATGCGGCAGATTCGAGAAAGTTCGAACACTTCTCGCATGCGATTGAACAGATCATCCTTAATCTCTCCAAGAGTTTTATCAGGATGCGCTTGGCTTTTTTGACTCAGGAGTTCTTCTGGCGAACTGGCACCAGATCCAAGAGCAAGAGTTTTCGCGATATCATTCACGAAATCCTTGAAGTCAGGACTACCCGCTACTGGTGCACTCTCACATTTCAACTCGACAAGAGTCCCAACACCCTTCTCAAGATCAGCATAAATGGCAAGCCGGCCCATCGAAGTTTCGCGATCAGCTCGCATTGCTTGTGTTTTGACACCTTGCTTTCTCAGCCATTCAACGGCTTGTTCAGTGTCGCCACCACATTCAGTGAGTGCTTTTTTGCACTCCATCATTGGTAAACCGGTTTTTTCTCGCAGTGCCATTACTGCGGCGGCTGTGACTGCTGCCATTGTTCTTAAGTCCTCATGTCGTGTGGGAGATTGTGTTGAAAAGAAAAATAAGTCAACTCGCCGAAGGGATGTGGTGTGACGTTCGAAACCAACTGCACACGTCTTCTTGTAATTGCAAAAATACAAGACCGGCTATGCGGCCTTGTTGATCAGGTCTTTGCAGGTTTTGGAGAAGGTGGCGTTACATTTCCGCGCGCTTTCGGTGCGGGCTTTGCAGGCTTTGTATCCGAACTGGCGCCCTCATCCTTTGATTGTTTTTTCTCCGCGACGTCCGCCTTGCCTTCGAGAATAGCATCGGCTAGTCGAGAAGCGACGAGTTCAATTGAGCGGATGGAATCGTCATTTCCAGGAATAGGAAGATCAACGACGTCCGGGTCACAATCGGTGTCAATGAGAGCGACGGTTGTGATTCCCATCTTACGAGCTTCATTGATTGCATTTTTTTCTTTCTTTGGATCAAAGACAACCAGACATTCCGGTAGACGGGAAAGTGTCCGAATGCCACCAAGATTACGGAGCATTTTTCTGTGCTCTCGTCGCAACGAAGACTGCATTTTCTTCGAATAGTTATGGAAGGCATCGGAAGGAAGTAATTCCTCTAGTTCCTCAAGCCGAGCCAGTCGATTACGAATCGTTCGGAAATTAGTCAGCGTGCCACCAAGCCAACGCTCACTTACGTAGGGCATTCCACAGCGTTCGGCTTCACGTGCAATGGCTTCTTGACCTTGTCGTTTTGTTCCAACGAACAGAACAAGGCTGCCTGTTGCAGCAACTTGCTTGAGGTACTTCTTTCCACGGAGAAGACCACGAATCGTTTCGCGGACATCAATGATGTGAATAAGGTTTTTGCGGCCAAATATGTAGGGCCGCATTTTTGGGTTCCAGCGGCTCGAGCGATGGCCAAAGTGGACACCAGCTTCGATTAATTCTTGAGCGAGGACATTCGACACGGTAAGAGGTTCACTTTCTGTTGGTATCTGAGAAATCCGTGCACCAGCATTGGGTGACACGACTGCCTAGAATCCAAGAATGAACTCCGACGAGTACTGTAAATATCGGTGTTTTCTGTCATTTGTCAATCCATTGGATTGTTGGCTGAGGTGAACAGGGGACGCTTTCATGAAGGAAGTGGCTTGAATTCAGCCTAGGATCGAAATTAGACTGATCAATTCGGTCAGATACTTAATTTTCCCCCGTAGGGTAGACGCCAGCAGGCCGGCATGGCACTCCCAGGCTGAGGCCATGCTGATGCGACACGTTCTTTCTGCAACCGTCCAGAATGTTCCTGGTGTACTTGCCCATATATCGGGAATGCTTGCTTCCCGTGGCTATAACATTGATAGCCTTGCAGTTGGGGAGACGGATAATCCTGGTTTTTCACGAATGACTTTTGTGCTGCGAGGTGATAATCGAGTTCAGGAACAGGTTCGCCGGCAACTTGAAAAAATTGTCACAGTGGTGAGCGTCGATGACATTAGTTCACGAAATTATGTCGAACGAGATCTTATGCTTGTGAAAGTATCGGCCTCGGCTGGACAGGATCGCTCAAATGTCAGGGGCTTGGCGGAAATATTTCGTGGACGAGTTGTTGATGTTGCCGCCGACAGTGTGATCGTTGAGATTTCTGGAACTGAGAATAAAATTGAGGCGTTCATCGATATGATTCGTCCGTTGGGCATTATTGAGTTGGTTCGAACAGGCAGGATTGCAATGGTCCGAGGTTGTAGCCCAAGTTGTGACAACTCCGATGCGGAGTCAGCGAACGCCAGTTGATTTATCTTAAGAACCTGCTTTTCATCGAAGTATGAGGGTTCTTGCATGTGACAAATACCGTAAAACTAAACTTTCGATTTCACTTTGGTTCAAAAGGAGCCCCCCGTGCCAGCCACAATTTATTACGATTCTGATGCCGATTTGGCCGTTCTCTCAGGCAAAACAATAGCCGTCATTGGTTATGGAAGTCAGGGTCATGCTCAGGCACAGAATCTTCGTGACAGTGGCCTGAATGTCGTTGTTGCACAACGTCCCGGTGGACCAAACTTCGATCTAGCCAAAAGTCATGGCTTTGACCCACTCTCTGTGGAAGAGGCTGTGAAGCAGGCAGATGTTGTGAATATTCTTTTGCCGGATGAGCTACAGGGCGATGTCTACAAGACGTCAATCAAGCCAAATCTTAAGGCCGGTGCGGTTCTTATGGCGAGTCACGGATTTAATTTTCACTTCAATCAGGTTGAACCTCCTCCCGGCCATGACATTCTTCTTGTAGCACCCAAAGGTCCTGGTCATCTTGTTCGAAGTGAGTACGAAAAAGGTGGCGGCGTTCCCTGTCTCATTGCACTTGGTGAAGGAGCCTCAGAGCAGACAAAAAAAATCGGGTTGGCTTACGCGAAAGGCGTTGGTGGTACCCGTGGTGGTGTTATCGAGACGACTATAGCGGAAGAAACCGAAACGGACCTGTTTGGTGAACAGGCGGTTCTCTGTGGAGGTGTATCAGAACTGATCAAAGCCGGCTTTGATACATTGGTCGAGGCAGGTTATCAGCCTGAGATGGCCTATTTCGAGTGCCTTCACGAGATGAAATTAATCGTTGATCTTCTCTACCAAGGTGGTTTGGAATACATGAGATACAGTGTTTCCAATACAGCCGAGTACGGCGACTACACCCGAGGAAATCGTGTGATTACGGATGAAACCCGAGCCGAAATGAAGAAGATTCTCGAAGAGATTCAAAGCGGTGAATTCGCGCGAGACTGGATTCTTGAAAATCGAGCCGGAGCCGCCATGTTCAAGGCAACGCGTCGTCGTGAACGGGAGCATACATTGACTGAAACGGGTCGCCATTTGAGGAAGATGATGAAATGGATTGATTCAAAAGAAGTTTGAGTCGATGCGGTAGGTTCTGATGAATAAGGCCAACATGGAATAGTAAGGTCTGTGGTACTACCAGCTAGGGTTGCAAGTATGAATACGGCAGAGCAGGAATTGCGTGAGGTTTATGACAGCCTGAAACCCGGAGATCGGGTCGAGGTGATTCATGGCGTGACAGTTGGCTCGAGTGCCAACTGGAGTACAACGACTGTCGGAAAAGTGTTACGGAGTGAGCGGCGTCGCCACGGACTGCATTTCCGACGAAATGCCGACGACAAGGTTTATAGTGACGTGCTCATCCTTGCTAGAGATGACGGAGAATTAACGACCGTTACGATCGACGAGTTTACCCGGATCAAGAAGGTGTGAAATCGCGTAGGGCGTTGCGGCCCTGCCTTAGTGTACTCGGGCGATAACACACTTTAAGTATTCTCCCTCCAGGCAGTGGAGGTTGACCGGATGGTCAGACGCTGCGCCACGGTACTCGAGAAGTTGTAGCGTCCGGCCGCTTCGTTGGGCAACCGCTGAAAGCATCATGAGAAAGTCATCGCGGGTGATCGCTCCAGAACAACTGCACGTTACCAGAACCCCGCCAGGTTCGAGCAGATCGACGCCAAGACGATTGATTCGGTGATATGCTCGAAGCGCGTCAGAGGCAGATGCTCGACTGCGGGCAAACTTTGGTGGATCAAGTACGACCATGCCAAACTTTGCATTTTCTTCCTCAAGCGAAGCGAGCTTTTCAAAGGCATCGGCTTGCTCAACCGTCATTGTTGTCGCATTGTTAAGTTCTGCATTTGCTCGTGCCAGTGAAATCGCTTTGATGCTTGAATCGACAGATAGAACTGAACTGGCGTTTCCGGAAACGGCGCTCGCTACTCCAAAACCTCCGGAGTAGCAGAACATATCGAGCACTCGCCGCCCGCCCGCATAGAACGCTGCAGCTTGTCGATTTTCTCTTTGGTCCAAGTAATAGCCAGTCTTTTGCCCTTCGGTAAGATCGACACCGAAGTGAAGGCCATGTTCCTCAACAAAGATTGGTCCATCAGGTGGTTCACCACGGAGCAGTCGGTCAGGCAAATGAAGGCCTTCAAGTTTTCCTAGTCCTCGTTCGGCACCACGAAGCAGGATACCTTTGGGTTGCACAATGCGCTCAAGGCTGTCGCATATCATGTCGAGTCGCTCAGCCATGGCGAGTGCCGTCACCTGTACCGCGAGGTAGGGTCCATATTGATCTACAATGACGCCAGAGAGATTGTCCCCCTCACTGTTTATGAGCCGGCAGCCAGTCTTTTTGGATAGAAGGTGGAGTTGTTGTCGTAAACCAACCGCATTTTCAATGCGAGCATTCCAGAATATTTGATCAAGCGATTGATCCTGCATAAAGGAATACAATCGGACTCGAATTCGGCTCGAGGCATTCCATAGGCCTCGGGCAATAAAGTTGCCATCGTGGGTTACAACATCAACCACAGCGCCACTGTCGGGATCGCCATCGACACGCAATATTGCTGAATCAAGAACCCATGGATGCCTACCAAAAAATGGGCGAGCACGCTTGGGCTTTATGAAGACAGTGGCCCCTGAAAGTGCCGCTGGGACCACATCGTTCTCAGGCATGAACAACCTGCTTCGTTGCCGGTTCTGGCAACACGTGAGGCTGCGGAAGAGCATCTGTTCCGGCCTCAGCTTTAACCTTACGTTGGCTGTTTTTATCAGCCTTCTTTTTATTCAGGCGGAGAACGCTCCATCCAAAAATGTCACCCAGCGGCCCAGCTAATAAGGCTGGAAGCAATACCAGGTTTCCAACCAATGCGACGGTTAGCATGGCAAGCATCATATGACCAAACCGTTGTGTTGGCCCAAACGGTGAGAGTGAAAAGACTGACAGACCAATACCAATGACCCCCCAGCTCTGATACATCGCTCGAGCACAGCCTTTGTAGGCCAGCATCGTTGCTTGTTTACGATCCATGCCATCAGAAATACCACGTCTGAACCAGAGCATGAAATGAACAACGTCATCGACGGTAACACCGAGCGCAACGCAAGGGGCCATTACGGTACCGATATCGATAAGAAGGTTTCCTGTTCCAAAACTCTTGAGAAGCGCATTCCCCCAACCCATTCCTCCGAAGACAACAACAGCAGGAAAAGCAGCAGGGAGTAGTAGCACAAGCCCCGCGGAGGCAGCCCGGCAAAGAAGCACCATGACAAGAACAATAATTGCAAAGTCACTAATGAAGCCAACAATAAGCCCGTCGAGCAATGAATGTTGTGCTTTGTAGACCAGTGGTACAAGACCGGTGTAGTCGACAGAAATACCGTTCGTACCGTCAGATTGGTAGCTGGCTAAAATCGGATCGATTTTTGACTGGAGGTCACGCTTGAACTCGGCATAGTCGACTTCTTTTGTCGCACTCACACGAGCACTGATTCTCCACAATTCCTGGTCCCGAGTTCCTTCGTCACTTACTACCTTTGCTTCACGCAGGTAGTCGCCATCAAGAAATTCATCACGATGGGCGACAAGTCTTCTGTTGAGCACGCTTCGTCGTGTTCGTGCGTTCAGGCCAAATACCCGGCCTGCAGCGCCACCAATTCCTCCTCCACCGATGTCTAGGCTCCGGCCAAAGGTGACGGTCGAGAGAGAACTGCCAACCTCGCCGAGTTCACCAATCTCACGCTGTATTTCATCTACGAGTTCCATTCGTTCAAGGAAATTGAGATCACATTTTTCTTGATCACAGCGAATGAGTATTTCCATTGGAACAAGTGGCCCAAGTTTTTTCTCAAGCCAACGATAGTCCTGTCGAATTCGAGCCTGAGGCGAAAATAGCCTCATGAGCTGAACGCTACTTTCGACACGGGTCATGCCATAGCCAATGCCTGCCATGACGAGGAGACAAATTGTGGCGATTACAACGTTGTGTCGTGTGATCCAGTGACCAACACCCCACCAAGGACTCTCTTCGATAGGACGCCATGAGTCACCATCTTCTTCACTGCCTGCTGCACCGAGACGAAGTTTTGGTGGAAAAAGTTCAAGGCACGCGGGCATGAACGTAATTAAAATGATGAAACTTACAACAACACCGATTGCTGAAAAGATGCCAAACATTTTGATTGGCACAAGCACACTCACAGCAAGCGTTGCCAGTCCTACGGCAGTTGTCCCCGTAGCTAAAGAAAGTGGTAGGAGGGCATGACGCACCGAAGCACCGGCAGCACCCTTAAGCACCCCTTTTTCAGCCAACTGATCACGGTAATAATTTGCAAGGTGGATGGCACCACTCGTTGTTGCAACGTAGACAAGAGAGGGCATTGTGAGCAGGATGGCATCAACGGGATATCCTGAATACCATACGATCGCAAGACTCGCGAACATGCTGTAAACGCCCGAAGCGAGCACAAGCCCGACAAGCATTTTGCTTTTGAGGCTCCACCAGCTAACAAAGAAGCCAACAACAAGAGACAGGCCAAAGAGTAGCGTGACACTGGTCTGCCCCGCGCGATCAATTGATACATTGTCAACGGGTGGCCCACCCATGTGGATTGTTTCTTCGGGAATACCACACTCTTCAACTGCAACGTTTTTAATTGTGTCGATAGCGCCATGGAGGTTTGCTCGAGCTGCATCCGACAGCGTCAGAACAAGACACGTTTGAAGGTCATCGAGTTCTGCCTCTGTCAAAGCGTCAGTACTGTCATCTTCGACGGTCTGGTTATCTGGTGAATCGATATCACCGATAAGTGCACCAGTCAGCCTGTCCACCGCCTCTTCAGGATCGAGGTTGAGCGGCTCTTCAGTCATCTGCTCAACAGCGCGGGGGCCAGTCTGAGCTGTTTTGAAAAAGATTGTTCGGCTAATTCGGGAAGCCTCTTCAGGAGGCGGCAGCAACTTCCTGGCTAGTAGTTCAAGTCGCGGATCATCCATCGTGCAGCCATCCCAGCTCACGAGAATGAATTCTTCACCCTGGAAATTCTCACGAAAGAAGCGATACGTCTTGGTCTCTGGGTACTCCAGAGGCAGCCATCCCTTTACGTCATTGCGATTATTGCCTTTGGCCTTAATTGCACCCACAACCACCATGGGAAGCAGAAAGACAAGAATAGCGAGAATCCAAACGCTATATCGCTCGTAAAATCCGGGTCGTTGAGGCATATGGGCTCAAGTGAACCTGTTGAGGGGACAATACTGGGAATGACGACGATCGGTATCCATCAGCTGCCATCACGAGCCTGAGGGCTTGAATGGCGATTGATGAAGCAATGCGTCAATCAACTGAACCGTATGTGTACTGAACAAACTGACGGACACGATGAAAAATTAACCATGTTCTCTGTCAGAGTCTATATCTTTCCTCCGTAAATGGCTTGTTTTTTTCCTGAGCGATACGGTCTGAGTCGTCTTCTAGGCAAGGTTTTCCTGTTCGGAAGAGCTTTGGTACTCGGAAGAGCCGTTAGAATGCCCCCCTTCTGCGGAGGTAATGAGGCGTATCTGGCTGGTTTTTGCGATCTACCAGCATTTTTGTCAGCGAGCGGTTTCCCCTGCGCGAAATTCACAGGCTTTGTGACTGCCATCACAAAATGGGCGGTTTGCGGATTTTCCACAACGACACAGTGCAAGAACTGATTTGTGTGTTGGCAGGGAGAATGCCTTTCGGTGGTGATCAGTGACTTGTACGGTGACTGCGGGAGTCCCATCGATAGCTTCTGGTAACTCGACAACAAGTGGCCCATCTTCTCGACATCGAAGCCTCACGATAGGCGGCTCCATGGCAGACTTCTTGGGTTTCTGAAGTGTCACGTTCAATGTTCCTTACACGTTGTCTCTAATTTCTGTTGCGGTAGCGTTGAAAGCCACCACCAGAACACCATCGCACAGATAAGAATTGCAACTGACATCAATTGAGATATTGATAGTGGTGTACCGAGGGCGGGTGGTTCATCGATTCGAATTTCTTCAAGCAGAATCCGTGAGATTGGATGGAGAGTGATAACCATTGCAAAGACTTCACCTTTTCGGCGAGCGAAAGGTGTGAAAGTAATAGCCAGCATGGCCAAGATAGCTGCATCGAGTGCAGCGTAGAGTTGCGTCGGGTGAATTGGAAGTGTAGGTACAGTACTTCCATCAATGCCAGGGGCAGGAATTAATCCTCGACTGACCTGATCAAACCATGGCGGACTCCCAGCAGGGAACTGCATGGCCCACGGTAGTTCGCAGGGGCCACCGTAACAGCACCCATTTAAAAAGCAACCGAGTCGCCCAAGTGAAAGACCGACAAGGAGGCCTGGAGCAATGCAGTCGGCAAGTTGAGTAATTGGAATATTTCTTCTTCTGGAAAACAGCCATCCCGCCAATGATGCTGTAGGCAAGGCTCCAAAAACAACAAGACCACCTGCAGGAATATTGATGATCGCAAGAAATGATTGGATCAGGCTTTTGTCAGGCGAAAAAAATTGTTCATGATATTCAATAACAAAAAAGATCCGCGCACCGACAATTCCAGCAAGGAAAACCTCAAGCCCGAGGGCAATGATCGAGTCAGCATCAATGCCCACGCGTCGTCCACGGATAATGGATAGCCACGTGCCAGCAACTGCCGCCGCGATGAGCATCGTCCCATATCCGCGTACAGGAATACCACGGCCATCGTCTAGCGCAGGCAGTCCCCAGACAATCACAGCACCGCTTATTACCAGTGGAAAGAGAAGAGAACTGATGGCCTCTGGATAACCTTTTTGTCGACAGGTGAGCACAAATGCCGTGGCACCGAGAAACAGCCAGACGAAAAAGAAGGCACCCCATCCAAAGAGCGGCAGGGATGCTGAACCAAGTGAGATTTTTGTTGGTATATAAAAAAGCGTTGTTAGCACGAAGATAAAGCCCGTGATGGCAGGAGAATGTTATCAATCAATCGTGTTGAGCCGACGCGGCAAGCAATAAGAAATATTGCAGGTGTATTTGGACTCACTTCAGAAATCTTTTTCAAAGATTCAGCATGGACAATATCAGCGTAGTCAATCTGGATCTCCTTTGCAGAAAGCATGTCTTTTAACTTCTGCTCTATCGTATCGATTGCCAAACCCTGGCACCAGTTTTGCTCTGCTTGTTCGAGAGCAGCGTAAATGGTTGGGGCTCGCTTTCTTTCAGACTTACTCAGGTAGGTATTTCGAGAACTCAGCGCCAAGCCGTCTGTGTCTCGAACTGTTGGACATGTCACAACTTCCACGTCAAGTTTGAGGTCATGTACCATTTTGCGTACAACAAGAACCTGCTGCCAATCTTTGGCACCAAAATAAACAGCATGCGATGGTGCGGCCTGAAGAAGGCGGAAAACTATCGTTGCGACGCCAGAAAAATGGCCTGGCCTTAACGTTCCCTCGTAAGGCTCGGCCGGTCCGGAGATCTCAATACGGGTTGAATCACCAGGTGGATACATCTCATGAACGTCAGGGGCGAAGATCCAGCGAACATCATGCTGAGCTAACAGATTGAAGTCGGCATCAAAATCTCTTGGGTATTGCTCAAAATCTTCCTGTGGTCCGAATTGACTTGGATTGACAAAAATTGAGGTCACAACATCGTCACATTCAGCAACTGCTTGATCAACCAGTGATGTGTGTCCCGCATGAAGGCTACCCATCGTGGGAACAAAACCGATGCGCCGTCCCATCGTTCGATTCGTGAGAATCAGTTTTCGCATGACATTACGATCACGAATAACGAGTGGCGTCGCCATGATTACGAGATGCCCTCAATGGCGGCAACGGCATCAAGAGCAGCCTTTCCAAGATCATCGGAGTCAAGTTGTATAACTGCTTTCACATGGCATTGTGTGTCCTGAGTGCGTAGCAAGCAATCTATAAAGCGATCCTGCAAAGTGAGTAACGTTGCAATTCCTTGATCAGAAGTTGTCATTGTTTGCACCGCAACTAGATCAGCAAAGACGTCACTCTGTTGTGCGGCATGAGCCCGATAGGCGATTCTCTCTGATAGCGTTTGGCGATTCACATTGAGCAGTAGGATGACATGTGGTGCGACGGTCTCTTGACTGATTGATGAAAAGTCGTCCTCAAATTGTTTATTCAGTTCAATTGTGGGGTTGTTTTCTGCTGCTAGTCGAATGGACTCAATCCAGTAATCGGTGACGGTGCCATGAGGATCAACAGGCCAACTGGTCTTCAGAAGAGGATCTGCATACTTCTGGGAGAGCAGGAGTAACTGCTCTGTAGGATCTTTTTTTGTTGATAATTGCTTCTCGGATAAAGCCCCCACAGCATTTATAGGAAGGGGAACTGGCGCATGAATCAATCTTGAAAGTGTTACATCAGCTACCGCATCAGCAATTTCCGGTGCACCACTCCCTGGAACACCCACTACAGCAACGTGGAGGTGACGTTGTGAGATGTTTTCTAGAAGGTCATGAATCGTGCAGCCAGACACTGGATGTTTGAGGTCGGCAGCAATTTCGGCTGCTGGCTCAAGAACAAACCGTCGCGTTGTCATTCGCGGGTGTGGAACTTGAAGACGTTCGGTCTTCAAAACGCAGTCATCGTAGATCAGCAAATCCAGGTCAATAGTTCGTGGACCCCATCGTATTTCCCGAGATCGTTGCAGCGTGTTTTCAACAGCCAAAAGCATGTCGAGTACTTCCGTGGGCTCAAAGGTTGTTTCAATGAGGCAAGCAGCATTTAAATAGGGAGGTTGTCCAGGTGGGCCACCCACAGGCCGCGTTTCTAAAAACTGACTGACGTGTTTCAGCTGAACACCTGGCATAAATCGAAGCATGTCGATTGCCTGTTCGAGTTGCTCCCGTCGGGCACCTACATTTGCACCACAGCCAATGAGGCACTGCGATATCTTTTGACGATTGGATTCAAGGACCATTACGTATCCTCATATCATTGCATGCGTCACAAAAAGTGACCAAAAGTAGGCCAATTGGGTAAGGAGCCCCCAGGATTCTTCCCGGTATTCAGGTTTTTGGGAAACAGTTTCAATTTGAATGCTGCAGGCAGCATTCAAATACGATCTCTGACTAGCCCCTGCCAAGCATGCGCACATGAAACGAGCAGGAAATTATGTTTACTTCGAAGACGGGGGGGACATCCAAGCCACAGGTGAACCCGTCGACTGTCGATCCCTCACGTCGCCGCCCCCCTTGGATTCCTCGAAGTTGTACATCATGAACGAGTTCAGTCAATGAATAAATAATGCGACCAGCTCGTTAAATCTTTCCCCCTGATTTTTTATACATTCGTAGCCAAAACGACTACTTTAAAATGAAAACTTTTGAGATTGTCTGAGACAAAAGTTCTTTTAAATCAATGAGATTCATTTATCGTTACTTCGTGATAAATAAGTTCCACTACATGAGCATTCTGTGCGGTTGTTTGATCCTGTCAAGCACTGCCCCGCTTGTCCGTAAGTTATCACTGATGAGGGTCGCATGATTCAAAAATATTCTTCATCAAAACTTTTTACCACCAAGGAAATAATTTTTTTGAGGCGATGGCACGATCTCGGGAGTATCTTAAAAAACAAGCTGTAGCTAATTTATGTGTTTCTGATCGAGCCGCGATGCATGCGGGCTCGGCTTCTCCGCTGAACTGCTTCTTCCACTTGAAGGCGTCCCGGGGTATGGGAGTGAAATTACTATGTTTTTAGAGACTATTAAGTGTTCTTCTGAGACAAACAACCCGCGTTGGAAGGCTTATTGGGAAATCTGTGGAACCGCTTTCTGCCAATCGATAGGAGCAGCCGCCAGAAGCCGATATACTGTCTGCTACAGGGCACGAGGTCATCAAAGGATTAGCTGGTGAAATGCCCTGTGGAGGTATGTAACGTTGATTTCAGCCCGTCCCAGTGTCACCGACTTGGTTTTTCGGCTTTATGGCCGTTCCTTGCATCCGGAACTCTTTCAACGCTATGCCGTGCGTTCTGTCGAACGAGGCAATTTTAAAGCCGAGATTGCGATAACGGGGAGTGGGCACACTGTTTCGTGGAACAGCGGTAACTTGACCTTGGTGGAGGTTGCCACGTCGGATCAACAGCCTCTTCCTAAAAAGAGGCAACTGCTCTCTCATCCTATTCAGGGAGAACGTACGGACTCTCTTGAGTGTGCAAACGGCGTCTGTTATGAAACGAGTTTCCAGCTGGAACGAGTGCGTCCTGATGTATTTTGGACATTCCAGCAGGAATTATCAGCAGATGGTATTTCACAAGGCTTATTTCATCGGTTCGCATCTGGTGGGCGTCTTGGCGTTGGGGCTATTAGCTGGGTGAATGTAGAAACCCGCACGAGCAGCCTTTTGATACAAGCGTTCCATACATTTCCAGAAGAGTTTGCGATCGTAAAAAGCCAGTCAATTTTTCAGCTTCCCTGATACGGTATCTGCAGTCCAATAAAGTTTTTGACCAGACGTTTATTTTTATGCAAAAAAACAATAGTAATTCATCGTCTACCGGAACGAGCCGGATTCTTATTGCGGACGACAACGAGCCCAATCGTGAGCTTCTGGAGGTGTATCTGGCTGATGTTGACTGCGAAATTGCGACGGCAGTTGATGGCGCTGATACCTTAGAGAAAGTAGTTGCGTTCAAGCCAGATATTATTCTGCTCGACATTATGATGCCAAAATTATCTGGATTTGAAGTGTGTCAGCAACTCAAAGCGGATCCGGTGACTCGACAGATTATGGTCTTGATGGTGACGGCACTTGGGGAGCTTGGTGATATCGAACGCGCTGTAGAGGCAGGTACAGACGATTTTCTTTCAAAGCCGGTGAATAAAATTGAGCTGGTGAAACGAGTGGAAAACATGTTGAAGTTGCGTCACGTGAGTGATGAACTCCAGCGTTTGCGAAGCTATATCAGCAGTATGGACAACGATCTTCCACCGAGGCAGGCCCAGTCGTAAAAATCTTCTAGGGCCTTGTCATACCAATCTGTTCAAGAACACGCACTGCGGCCGGAGACTTATTGAGAACATATAAGTGCATGCCAGGCACACCATCAGAGAGTAATTCTTCGGCCTGTTTTGAAGCATAGTCTACACCTGCTTCAAATTGTGCATCGACATCATCACCGGCGTTTTCGAGTGCTTGTGTGAAACTGTTTGGTAGTCGAGCCTTACACAGAGTAGCAATTCGTTGAATCTGTTTGAAATTCGTAACTGGCATCAGTCCCGGGATAATGGGTTGTGTGATTCCAATCGAAGAACAGCGATCTCGAAACCGGAAAAAGTCGGTATTGTCATAGAACAATTGCGTGACAACGGTGTTCCCACCCGCGTTGCATTTTTCTTTTAGGTGATCAAGATCAGCTTCAGGGCTGACTGCTTCCTGGTGGGTTTCTGGGTAACCAGCAACCAGAATTTGAAATTCAGGAAACTCTTGTTTGATAAGAGCTACCAACTCGACAGCATAATGAAGCCCGTTGGCGACTGGAGTGAAAGCAGTTTCGCCCTGTGGCGGATCACCGCGTAATGCGACAATTGAAGACACTCCCCGTTGTTGAGCTTCTCGGAGATACTCTCTCAACTGGTCTGTTGTTCGGCCAACACAGGTGAGATGGCTTGCAACAGCAACAGTTGGGTATCGCGCGAGAACACCATCTAATACCTCAAGAGTCTTTGTCTGGGTCGAACCTCCCGCACCGTAAGTACAGGTAATGAGCGTAGGTTCAAACCCCATTAACTCATCGACAGTTTGCCAGAGCATGGCCTCGGATTCAGCCGTCTTTGGAGGAAATAGCTCAAAGGAGAGATCGAACGATTCTTTCGCATAACTAACTTGCTGCGTCACAACGATTCCTTTCTGCAACGGAAGGAAATAAGGTAGGAGATGGTTAAAAGGCTAGTTTAGAAACCGCACGCCTGGGTACTACCCTAACAGAGAACTTTTAAAATCACAGATTCACAACGGAACATACCTGCTTCATTTGTTCTTGCGTTGGAACGGTCCGTCACGGTGAATCAGGTGTCGATAATGCTGAAATGGCTGTAATGAGGTCTCTGTCTGCTGGGTGGAGTTGGATACCACGACGGCCCATCATTCTATCAAGAGCAGTGACAACCTGTTCAACGGTTGCGGTAGTCTGTGGGTAATTATTCCCCAGTTGTGTGAAGAGTGATGGCACCGAAGCGGCAGGGCTGCCCGCCAAGGTCGCAGCCGCCCCAATAAGAGCACCACAGGGTAGTGAGGTGTGAATTGCAGTTTTTGAGAAATCACCACACAGTGCTCCAAAGAACTGCCGGCCAGTCTGGATACTATTATGTTCATTTAGATGGATCCGAATGGAGCCATAGCTGACCTTAAGATTGCTGGTGGTTGTCCCAGCGCCCAGGTTAACCCAGCTACCAAGGTGACTGTGGCCAAGAAATCCTTCGTGCGATTTGTTTGAAAAAGCTTCTATAACCGAGGCAATCACTTCACCTGCGAGGCGACAGTCTTGACCAACAACAGTCGCCGGTCCCAGCCAGGAATGTGGATGTATTTTTGCTCCCGCACAAATTTTTAATGGGCCATCGAGGCAACAGAATGGCCCGACATTCGCACCTTCATCAATGAGGACAGGGCCAGATCGAATAGATACAAAATTATCAACAATTGATGTACTCCCCGAACGCCTTTGTTTTTTTAGAAAAAGTCCAGGTTGTGATTCAATGTATTGTCCAGAGTCGATGGCCAACGCCATCATGTCTTCGATAGAATCCTCGTGAGCTGTAAGAAAATCTTGTGGAGACTGAATCAGTTGAAGTTCAGAATCAATACGAGGTGCTTTTATTTCATCAACAAGTCTTTCTGAAGGCTGTTTCCCCAAGGTAAGACTTTTTAGAAGACCGGCGTTATTTCGTTGCTCAACGAGTGCGGCAGCTACTGTTTTTCCATCATGAATTCTGCCACTTTTTTTTCTGTCAATGAGTTCCTGGAGCGTGACAAGGTTTGTTCTGCTCGGTACAAGGCGGGCGTTTACCAAGAGCACATGCCCCTCTACGGACTTCTGAAGAGAATGCTTTGGTGTTGTGACGCTTCCCCAATGAGGTATTCGCGTCGAGCCTAAGCCATCAATATATTGCTGCAAGTATGGTCGTACGAGGCGTCGGACGTTACCGAGCAAATTGAGCATCTCATAGAGAGTGCTTGTTCCGATTGTGATATCACATGCCGGCCGCGCCGTAATGAGCGGTCCGAGGGTATGGACAACAGAATCTTCGTATACGTAAACATCCATGGGGAGAACCCTAGCAGACGTCCCGCTGCGGCAGCGAGACCGCTGCTAGCAAATCATACTGCTGTGGCGTAATCTTCGGTATATGAGCCGGAGTGGCGGAATGGCAGACGCGACGGATTCAAAATCCGTTGCCCGCAAGGGCGTGTGGGTTCAAGTCCCACCTCCGGCATTTGGTATCAACTAAGTGGAAAAAGAGGCTTTTTGATTCCACGCACAAGTGGCCATCTGCTGTGGAGTTACCCACGTGTCAGGCAAACTGTCAGGCAAACACTTTTTATTTTGTCAGCTGGCAATCAACTGGGAGATCAACCTAGATTGATTTCTAGGCTATCGGACGACGTGGGGAGATGTGAGCAAGTGTTCTTGGACGATTGTCTATCAACTTCATCCATTATTGCTGCTGTCCGTTCAGCATTCTGTCCAACGTAGTAATCCATTGTCGTCTGCGTAGAAGCATGTCGCATCAACTCTCTTAGTTGAGCAGGCATCACGTCAGAGGCCCATCGCTCTCCAAACGATCGTCTTAGATCATGGGCAGATGCAGTCTTTTTTTTATCCACAACCACATTTGCCTTGGCCCCAATCTTTGAGATTATCTTCGATACCCTGTCAGGAGTTGGCTCGCCCTGTTTGCCATCAACACGTGGCAACTTGAAAACACGGCCTGTCTGCATATTTTTTGGAATTGTTTTTAGAAGACGAACAAAGTCCGGTGCTAAAGGAAGCATTCTGTCTTTGTGTCCCTTCTCAAGTTCACATGGTATTTTCATCATCGTATAACGTCCCGACGTCGTTAGATGTAGTTTGTCCTGTCGGTCCCAATAGAACTCGAGCGACTCTGATAAACGAAGCCCGCTGTACCAGAGACCTCGAAGGTAAAATCTCCATTGCTCAGCATTGGCTTCACCAACTACTTGTGGAACAACCTCAAGCATGCGTTCAAATTCCTCTAATGTGATGGGCCTCCCTTTCATTATTTTTTGCCCACGAGTATTTCTCGAACGCTTAATCTTTGGGAATATTGGTGCCTTACTAATGATCCGTTGATTCTTTGCCCAATTCAGTAGTGCCTTTAAATGTGCAAGGTGACTTTGGATGGTGGATTCTGAGAGCTTCTTCGAGTTCTCTCCTGATCGTAGGCTCTTTACGTAATGAGATAGCATGCGTTCATCAATTACAGAAAGTCGATTCGGATTCATCTCGTTTTCAAAACGATCCAAAACAGATGATGTTTTCTCGGTTGTTCGCTTCGCAAGGCCGGGGAGATGTTCTTCTTCGTATCGTTGCCGGAAATCTTCCCAACTTAGTTTTGTTGGGTCATTCGAGGCCTTGTTGCACAACTCCATTTCAAGTTTTGCTGCTAACCGTTCAGCTTCCTTTTTGTCTCTCTTTAACCCCGTCTTTTTTATGGGTGTCGTTCGTTGTCTCATTTTACGGGTTGCCGGATCACGCCACTGTAGTTGATAGGTTGATCGACTCTTTAAATCACATACCCAAACTCGAAATTCATAATCCATTTTAATTACTCCTAAATCATAAAGATGTCGGTTGCCATACCCTCATAGCGCGATCATAGCGCGGTTATCATTTCGCGCAATAGGAAACTACATTTATTTACTCATCGCTTTGTTGTCCTTATTGGTGACGTAAGTAATTACGTCTTCTCCCATCACATAGACGCACTTGCCTTTCTTGTGTGTTTCTAATCCTCTCCGTTGTGCCTGACGGAATGCTGAGTCACCCCAACGCATCCGCTTCTTTAACTCTTCACGCGTGTAGAGGGTGTCCCGGTCAATAAACCCGGCATTGCTGTTAGCAAGAGTTGGTCCTTTACTCATGACCGTTCCTCCTTGTAGTCACCAGACGGTTCGCAGCCGTTACTGATCCACTGCTCGATGTCACTCAAACGCCAGCGAATACAGCCACCGAGATGAAAAGGCTGGGGTGCCCTGCTCTGCTGAACAAGACGGCTCCAGCTTCGCTTAGAAATACCTGCAATAACGGCTGCCTCAGCAGCGGTAACTAGCTCCACTTTCTGTGAATAGTTCCTTTGATTTGCTGGTTCCATGTCGCTCCTTCGTCATGTGTTTTGAATAAAGATCGTTGGCCCTTGTGATGCAATCGAAAGCCGTCTTTGACAACGATTGATCCGCCATAGATAGATATGTCCACATTTGTCCAAAAAAGTTCACAGAAAATATTTATTTCTCTATTTTTGGTTCAGCATGCTGGTTCAATCTCTTTCGTAGTGGACATAACTACTTGTATGAAAGAGTTTTTGAAGCGTGATCACGGACTTACAAATCCACTAATTAGCACCAGCAAGGAGGCTAGGTCCTCCCAACGGTGCAGATGTTGTTTGGCACTGCGTCCGAAAGAAGACTTTCGCCATCGATATAGAGGGCGAGAGGAGCGCATGACTGAGTGCCGCTTGTGCCACAACAAGTCAGAACAGATGCGGCAGCATTTCAAAAGAGGCTTGCTAACAAAAAGGCAGTACCAAAAGCACCTGACGAGCCTCAAGGAACAGCAAACGTCACGTGGTGTCGAGAGGGTCTTCCTTAGCCTTGCCAAGCTATGTGGCGGTACAGAGGGCCTGCTGGAGATGTGGGCAGAAGCGATGGAGAAAGACTTCAAATCCGGTGGCCTCAGAGCTCATAGGCATATCGCAGCAATCATACGCCTCATGCAGTACCACGAGGCTCAGCAACACCAGAGAACTGACTGCAGCACTATGTCAGATGAAGAGTTGTTGGAGATGATGCAAATGATTACGAGTAAATCCTGTTCACATAACTAAGGAGATCGAATCTCTGCAGCCAGCTTTTCAGCTGCTGGGAAGCTGGCATTATTGGCTCGTAACTTTTCAACGATAGCTAATATTTCTTCGGGATCAGTATGTCCGTTCTCTATCAACCACCTGTTGAAGTACCCCCCATTTTTTTCTCCCCGAGAAAAAATTTCTGTAAAGTTGGGTTTTTTATGAATGTGTACCGACCTTTGAACTAAAGAGTCTACAGATGGGGCTGAACACAACCATTGCATGTAGTAAGTAAGCAATAAGTTTCTGTTAGATAGGCTTCTCGCCTCGGCGTCAGTCACCCAGCCTTTCTCACTACCTGCGGCAGATGTTGTACTCCACCATACCTCACGGTGCTCAACAAAAATATGATTTCTCATTACAACGTTACTACAGCGTTCCCAGTAAGTGGTTAATCTTTTGACGATGTAATCACAGTCCGCTGATGTCCACAATGACGGTGGGTACTGTTCATAAAATTCACGAACATACCGAGAGAGACTCGTTTTCTTCGCACTGAGGGGAGTTAAACGGTCGACTACTTTGTTTAAATCTTCATTACCTATGAATAACTCCAAGCATTTCACACTGACTCCGTCGGCATTAACTTCTCCTAATTCAGCCGGGCCACCCTGTAGTGGTTTTTTTATTTCCCCCTGTGGAGCCATTGGCTGAGGATTGTTATTAACCTGAGCTGGTGGTTGATTTGCCTCCGGTACAGCTGCATCATTTGCCTCTAGGCAGTAGTAGCGAAGTGCCTGAAGGCCATCTTTCACTTCAGGATCTATAAACGGCAGAAGCTTTCGCCACTCGGCGTTGAGAGTTACTAGCACATCCACTTCGTTAGCATCAGATGCTTTCTTCAATGCCGCCTTGTGACTGTCTTCTAACGCATTGAAGGCCTTTGATATTTTTGGCACTGCTCCAGCAGCCAGTAAAACCATTCGCGTATAGCGTGCGTTTTTATCATCCTGATTCATTGCACGAGTACGGATGTATTGCTTTTTCTGTTGGTTCCAACGCTCAACAGACTCCACGCCTCCACGCTTACCGGCGTTCTGTATACGATCATCGAAATCATCAAGAGCATCTGCATCAACACCCAGCACTACATCAGCAAAGGCGTCTTCTGCCTTCTTGAAGTCTTTAAAGATGTCGTTGATATTGGCGTCTTGTTCGTCAGCCAAGACAAGACTGCACGAACAGGCGAGTACAACGGCTAGTAGCACACGAAACATATGGGGCTCTCCTCCGATCCTCTCAGGATACCATGCCGGCAAAGAGTCAAAAGAAAACCGACTACAGCACTATGTCAGATGAAGAGTTGCTGGAGATTATGAGTCAGTCAGTGCTGGATTAGTCCACAACGATAATCTTGCCGAACATCACCGGATGGAACTCACACTGATAGAAGATCTCATCAGGTGCATCCACCGGTACAACCCATTGGTGCTCACCAGTTGTCTGACTATTGCCGGTAAATTCGCCGTCATAAACATTCGCAGACTGATAGCCGTTACCCGTCGTCTGCAGCCAGAAACGATGAACTCCTGTATTTAGATTGAATGTGTAGGTCTGACCGCGACGGACAACAAGCATTGGGTTGTTCACACCATTGATTACATACGCACCAGCAACCGCAGCGATATTTAATGGGCCTGAAACTTCACGACCAGAGAGATCAAGCACTGGAGACGATGCATTCTGAAGCGAGTTGAATATGCCATTAATTCGCCATGTCTCATCGGTCAGCAGGCAATGCGTTGGTGGATCTTCAGCATCAGCCCCCAAAGGTTTCAACATTAAGGCATTTCCTGAATCGCTTGTATTTGCACTAACAACAGAATTTCCAAAGAATGCTTGTGGGACCTGTTGTTGGTTGTAGATGACAGGCTGGCCGTCAACAAAAATATTGTTATTCACATCTCTCGCCAGAACCTGATCTCCCGGAACGGCTTTATTGACTTCGGCGGTGATTGAAGGCTCGCCTGCAATCACAAGCAAGACGGTGACATCTGATTCTCTACTTGTAAAAGCGTTGTCTCCAGCCGTTTCCAAATCCTCATCTGCACCGCCGTCTTCAACTGTGAGTGTGATAATGCTAAGCCCAGATTGACCTGCTTTAACTGTGTAGATTACTTCAATCGATGATGGTACAGGTGGGAAGACGTCAATGTTTGGTAGCCACACCGTGGCAGGTGGGGTAACTAACGCTGGATTACTACTTGTTGCGTGTAGGCGAAGAGGTTGAAAGTACTCGTTACCACCTGCGGTAATCCCTTCTACCGTAAAAGTGACCTGCTGGTCCTGAAATTCATCCCCATACCAAACAGGGTTTTCGAGTTCATCTATCGTTGGAGGATTATTTTCCTGTAACACCGGCGTTCCAACAAAGCCTCTTCCTGATTCTGTGAGGGCTACAATCTTGTACTCTACTGGCCAATGCCCTACTTCAGGCTCATCAATAATCACCTTATTTACAGAAGCAGGTATCAAGTCGCTTTCGTGCCAAGACCTATCTGTTGAATTGGGGCC
>WLWF01000093.1_pt1 | contig 79388 bp, 60 predicted proteins | sample 6718331 | NCBI WGS metagenome assembly WLWF01 (sample SAMN12718692, study PRJNA515312) | sponge metagenome | isolation source: marine sponge | host: Mycale hentscheli | place: New Zealand: South Island, Marlborough, Capsize Point | collected 2003-05-01 | reverse complement strand
TCTCGCTGGTGTTCTTCTTATTGGAGTTCTTGCCATTGCCTCCAATGCATGTGCTGCACACGCAGACCGGCAACAGCCCAACATTATCTACCTCATGCTCGATGATGCTGGATACGGTGACTTTGGTGCTTTTGGATCACCTTACGTAAAAACACCAAATTTTGATCGCTTGTGTGCTGAGGGCATGACCTTCACAAATCACTATTCGGGATCTGCTGTCTGTGCACCCACACGATGTGTGTTAATGACGGGCCTTCATACTGGACATTGTCGCCGCAGAGACAATACCGCGAAGGCGCTCACACAAGAACTGAGTGAGAAAAATGGAAGACCACTTGTGTTCCTTGAAGATACTGACGAGACAGTAGCCGAAGCACTTCACAGTGCCGGATATTTCACTGCTGGTGTCGGCAAATGGGGCCTCGGTAATCCTGGTTCGGCTGGAGTCCCTGAAAAACAAGGATTTGATTACTGGTACGGCTATCTGGATCAGGTGCATGCCCATGACCACTTTCCGGATGAGATTTGGGATGGCGGAAAGATGGTATCGGTTCCGGGAAATCAAAACAATAAAAAAGAAACCTACATCCCATATGAACAAGAGAAAAAAGCTCTTGAATTGATCCGTCAGAACAAGAGCAAACCGTTCTTTCTCTATCTGGCAGTAACGCCGCCGCACGGCGCCTACATTATTCCGGAGAACGATCCTACTTTTGCAATGTACGAAGGAATCCCTGGGAGTAAGCAGGTTCAACATTACGCCGCCATGATTACGCGGACCGACCAGATGGTCGGCAAGATTCTCGATCTATTGAAAAAACTGAAACTCGACGAGGATACAATACTTTTCTATACGTCAGACAACGGACCAAACGCACCATTTGCAAAAGCAATCGATAGTGCTGGTGGCCTTCGGGGAACCAAAAGACTCCTCTATGAAGGTGGCATTCGTGCTGCCATGGCTGTGCGCTGGCCTGGCCATATTCCGGCTGGTGAAAAAAGCTCTTTTATCTGGGACATGCGGGATGTCTTCCCTACCCTTTGTGAATTGGGTAACGCGAAAACCCCTGCAATTCTCGACGGCATATCGGTCGTACCAACTTTAATGGGTAAGGCTCAAGATCCACGGAACATGCATTACTGGGAGATTCATTCTCCTTTCCAGCAGGCCGTTCGTTTTGGCGATTGGAAAGCAATCCGTTTTGGAACGAAAGAACCACTTGAACTGTATGACCTGAAAAATGACCCCCAAGAAAAACGTAATATCGCTGCTGACAATCCTGCGGTGGTTCAAAAGCTTGAGACCTTTCTTGCTACAGCCCGAACAGAGTCTCCGTATTTCCCTGCAGTACACAAAAAGAAAACTAAGAAAAAAAAGCGATAACCCAGTACAACCTCACACACCTTCAGACCAATTCATGGAAGCTCATTCATGCTGAACAGACGAACAATACTCCAAGGCATTGCAGCAGGTGCTGGTACAGCCTTAGGTCTCGGCGGTTCGCCACTCCCGTTACTCGCCAGTTCTTCCTTGACGGGAGCATCGAGACTCCCAAAACGAATTATTTTCTTTTTGCAGAATCAGGGCTTTGATCCAAAGACCTGTATTCCAACTGGGGTTTCAGGAAACTGCTCACTTGCTGGTCACACATTACCGGAACCAATCCAGCCATTGGAGCCATACAAAGAACGACTGCACATCATCAACGGTCTCCATGGACAACACACCAGTCCATCACATAGTGCGTTTTTTGGTGCGCTTGGTGGGTATCGTGGCGGTGACGGCGTGGCACCTCGCGGATCAACAATTGATTATGAACTCAGCAAGACCCTGCCCGAGACACTCCTGCCCCATCTTTGCATCGGCATGGATTCGCTGGAGAACATGAAGAACAAGCCAACCGTCGCCACACTCTCCGCGAGCGGACCGGATCAGCCAATATTCATGTACTCCAATCCCAACCACCTCTACCAACTGTTATTTGGAGGTATTTCGGACGGTGCAATTCGGAAAGAGTTTGAAGCACGTTCATACCTTCTGGATCAGATTCAAACTCAGGCAACACAAGGTGGTGTGAATCTGCCTCGTGCTGAACAAACCCGCTACCAACAATTTGTGAACGGCTTTCAAGACTTAAATAGCCTTCGACAGAAACTTGGTCATGTGTCAGACCATCTCCGCACATTCGCGCCAAAGGTTGATGAGCTCTATAGGAACCCAACGCACGAAACCGACTGGCACGACAGATTGCTGAACCTCGGTATTTCAGCACTCGCAGCAGGGATTACGAATACCCTTACCATCGGCTCCGGTCGTGGCGAAATCTTCGGTGCCTGGAAAGGTTTAGGCGTCGAGGAACAGGGACATAACCTTGGTCACATGGACCAACCGGACAATCCAATCTGGATCAAAATACGTCAGTACAATTCACGGATGCTTGTCAAAATCATGGAAACGCTGGACAACATTCCCGAAGGGAGTGGCTCAATGATGGACCACACGCTCATCGTCTACACCAGCAACAACGCAGACAAACAACATACAAGAGGGGCAAACTGGCCTGTGATGCTGCTTGGCAACTTTGACGGTGCCTTTAAGACTGGCTGCTTTACGCAGATTGAAGGAAAGCGACCAATTAACTCGCTGTACACAACGCTCTTACAAACGGCAGGTGGCCAGTGTGAACGTTTCAACATGTCCGACAGCATTGCCAAAACTTTTGATACCGGCAACGGTGCTCTCGGAGATATCTTGGCATGACGATTCGGAGTGCAAAACTGACCTGCTCATCATACGGTAGGAATCAGTTGCAACATGTTATTCGTTTTTTCGTTGCGTCACTCTGCATAAATTTTATGCTGCCATGTCTTGCATCCGATCGGTACGTTCCCGGCAGTGCTATACCCGGAAATTTCGAGTCATTCGGCAAGCCGTTCCTGAATGAGCATTGCCTGGATTGCCACAGCGGCAGTGAACCTGAGGCCGGTCTGTCGCTCGATACTCTTGGTGCCATGAATGAAGCGAACGCAACAACGTGGAGATCTATCTGGGCTCAGGTTTCACTTCAGGAGATGCCACCTGAAGAAGCCGAGCAACCGCCAGTATCAAACCGCCTTCAATTCAGGGACTGGGTTGTGCACAACCTCGACGCGACCATGACGGAGAGCGGTGGCTTCCGAGCTCATCGTGATCCAACAAAAGGAAACTTCATTGCTCACGATCTTTTATTCGGCCCGCTCCCTGACGATATCGAAATCGAACCAACATTTTCACCGGCACGACTCTGGCGAGTGACTCCTCAGGAACATATCACTCGGCTCAATGAACTGATTAATACGGAGCCTGCTTACGATGCAAGCAAACCTGGCCTTCGAACGCATGGTGATGAGGTACCAACGAACCATGGTGGAGAACTGAAGCTTTACTTTGGCACCGACCGAATTATTCAGTGGCAAGGAGGGACGGTTGCCTATGCTACGGCCGTAAAAAGTATTCCTTCCGTGTTGTCGTCAGCACGAGAGCATGGCTTTGAAAATTATCCTGACCTGTACTCGGTAAACAGTGCAGAAGCAACGCAACTCCTCAGTACGGCAAGTGACATACTGCGCTACATGGCTTATGGACCTCTGAGCATAGCTGCACCTCAGCAGATTACCGATGACCCAGCAGCCTACTTCAAAAAGTATGTGCCAGGTGACAATCGCGGGCTTCCATCGAGCCTGGTCTACAGCACGAAGACTGTCCGACCGTTAACACCAGTCATCGCAGCGATAGACACACCTTCTGCAACAGACGATTGTCTGAGAAAGGCCGTCAACTATCTGTTTGAAGCACTTACGTTTCGGCCACCACAGCCATCTGAATCTGATCGCTACCTGTCGATAGTCAAAGAATCAATTCACAAACTTGGCCAGAAAGACGGTGCGGTTCTTGGTCTCTCAGCAATTTTTCTCGACCGTGATGCACTCTTTCGTCCTGAACTTGTTGAATATGGAACACCCGATTCATTCGGACGGATCATGCTTCAAGACTGGGAACTCGGACTGGCCATAAATCATGCACTTCGATACATCAAACCAGATGAGGATCTCAAGAAAAGTGTCCTCAACGGCACCATGCGGACTCGAGACGATGTCGAACGTGAAGTACAACGAATGCTTACAGATGACAGCATCCGAAAACCACAGATCCTGCAATTTTTTAGAGAGTACTTTGACTACGACCAAGGAGGATATATCTGCAAGGATACCCGGTCTCTAATAACAACGGGTATCAGTGGAAAAACCAGGGGACGTCACTATCGCTCAATGTTTGAGGCCTCAGCAAGCACCGACCGACTCATTGAGTTGATTCTCAAGGAGGACCGTGACGTCCTGCGACAACTACTGACCACACAAAAAGTAATTGTTACTAACAATGACAGCGAGTACTTTGGACAGTCACGCACGAAGGCTGACACAGCAGCACTGAAAATTGTGGAAAAAAAACTCGCTGAGGAGCAGAAGCTTCTGGAAGAAGCAGAGCGAAACGCATGGATAGCTGCAAACCCTGGCAAGGAGCCTCCAAAAAAGAAGAACAAGAAACGCTTTCCTACAACTAACTTGTATGTAGAGGAAGTACCTTTCGAAGGTCCTGAAATCTTCGCACGAGTAAGCCACCGTAGTTTTGGTGCCGGATCACTCAGCCCCAAGCGAATTTTGGCACAGGCACCTGAAGGCCAGCGTTTGGGCGTTCTCACCCATCCAAGTTGGCTCGTTTCTCACTCTGATGCCATGGACAATCATGCAATACGCCGAGGTCGGTGGATTCAGGAGCGACTTCTCGGCGGTGGTCTTCCTGACGTGCCCATCACTGTTGATGCCATGCTGCCAGATGAACCCACGAAAACCTTGCGTGAGAGAATGGAAGTGACAAAGCAAGACTATTGCTGGACATGCCATCAGAAAATGGACCCGCTTGGCCTTCCGTTCGAAATGTACAACCATGCAGGACTCTTCCGAACATCAGAACTCGATCGACCAGTAGATACGACCGGTGAAATCATCAACTCTGGTGATGCAAGTCTCGATGGTCCAGTCGAGAATGCACTCGACCTTATCCAACGCCTTGCTACAAGCGAACGCGCAGAGCAAGTGTTCGTACGCCATGCATTTCGATTCTGGATGGGACGAAATGAAACACTCCACGACCGCGTCGTTCTTCAGGATGCACACAAGGCATACAAATCGAGTGGGGGCAGCATGAAGGCTCTTCTCACGTCACTTCTTACGTCAGATGCATTTCTTTACCGGAAACCAGAACGAAACCCGTAACACTAATAGAAAGCCGCTTGAATGTCTCGTCTATTCATCGCTCTGTTTGCTATTGTGCCATGCACGCTTTCATCAGTTGCGATGGCTGAGCAACCCAATATTGTGTGGATTTCGTGCGAAGACATCAGCCCGCATCTGGGCTGCTATGGTGACCCGCACGCCATCACACCTAACCTCGACCGACTCGCCAGAGAAGGCACTCGCTACACCAATGCATTTACAACCGCTGGGGTTTGTGCGCCGTGTCGCTCGGCAATCATTACCGGGATGTATCAAAACAGTATCGGCACACACCACATGCGTTGTAACGCAACAATTCCAACATGGCTGGAACCGTTCCCTGTGCTTCTTCGAGAGGCTGGGTATTACTGCACAAATAACAGCAAGACCGATTATCAGTTTTCAAAACCAGCAAAAAAAGAAATATGGGACATATCTGGCGCGAAGGGACACTGGAAGAATCGGCCTCAAAAATCACAGCCGTTTTTTGCTGTCTTCAATTTCACAGGGTGTCACGAAAGCGGAATCGCTTCAGAGTCAAAATATAATTCCGTTACCGAAGAACTCGAATCTTCTCAGCGCCAAAACCCAAAAGAACTGACGACACTCCCTCCTTACTACCCAGACACTGCCATCACCCGAGAAGACTGGAAACGCAACTATGAACTGATCACTGCAATGGATGTCTGGGCAGGTGATCTTATCCAGCAGCTCAAAGATGCTGGCGAATATGAAAATACAATAATTTTTTTCTGGTCAGATCATGGAGTCGGTCTTCCACGAGCCAAACGATGGCTCTATGACTCAGGAACACACATACCTTTCATCATCCGAACTCCCAAGACGTTCCGAGAACCCAATCAAGTTGAAGTGGCTTCTGTCGACAACCAACTTGTCAGTTCCGTTGATTTCGCACCCACTGTGCTTAATCTCGCGGGCATTGACATCCCACCTTATTTGCAAGGCCGAGCATTCCTTGGGAAACACCTCAGTCCACCCAGAAACTTTGTCTACGGCGCACGCGACAGAATGGATGAACGGTATGACATCATCCGAACAGTCCGAGATACACAGTATCGGTATATACGAAATTTCGAACCACTCAAGCCATACTATCAATACATGAATACACCCGAGAAGGGTGCGACGATGCAAGAGATTCGCAAGAAGGAAGCCTCCGGTCAGCTTGAACCAGTGATGGCATTATTTTCAGCCAAAGAGAAACCGGTGGAGGAACTCTATGACACACACGCAGATCCATCTGAAATATATAACCTTGTAGGTGATCCGGCGTTTTCTCAGAGGCTTGGTGAAATGCGGCACGCACTCTCCGAGTGGCAAAACGAGATTGGTGACATCGGACTGATCCCAGAGGCCGAAATTGAAGATCTTGAACAGGATGCAGGCTCACGGTTCGAAATATTGCACGGCACCCCTGAAGACTCACCTGTCGAAAATCGCCTTGCGACGCTCGTCGACATTGCCACATCTGCGTCAGATGGGCCGGCAGCCATTCCGCAACTTTTTGGTGCCCTTAGAAACAAGGACGCATCGATACGGTACTGGGCAGCGACGGGCATTGGGAATATCGGTGCTCCAGCCAAGGGCACCCTCACACGTGTCACAGAATGCCTCGACGACCCATCACCGAGTGTACGCATCGCAGCAGCCAGGGCCGTTGCCAAACTTGGCTCTCCCGAAGAGGCGCTGCCGGCCCTTGAGGCCGAGCTAAAAAGCGATCATCAATGGGGGCGGCTCGCTGCTGCAATTGTTCTCGATGAAATGGACGACGAGGCCCGCCCGGCACTCCCCTCTTTAAAGCAGGCATTGCTGAACCAGCCGAACAAGTACATTGTGCGAGTCGCAAATAGAGCCATCAACGAATTAGAGAACACAACCAATCAAGTTCCATAACAGCCGAAGCCTTCATAATGAGTCGACTTATTTTGAATATCTTTGTGATCATAGGTATCGCAATCTGTTCCCAATCGTGTTTCTCAGCAGATATTGAACGCCCTTATGTTGTCATTCATCGCCAGGGTGACGTTGGTTGTCATACATTTCGTATCCCTGGGATTGCCAGAACGAAGACCGGAACATTACTCGCCGTCTATGACATGCGATATACCAGCCGGCGAGATCTTCAAGCACATATCGACATTGGCTTATCTCGTTCCACAGATGGTGGTCAAACTTGGGAATCTCCCCGACCGATCATGGACATGGGAGAGTTCGGAGGTCTGCCGCAGGATCAGAACGGGTGCTCAGACCCAAACATTCTGATCGATACAACCACAGGTGACATTTTTGTGACGGCTTTATGGACTCACGCAAAACCCGGAACACATCAATGGCGAGAAGGTGGATCTGAACCAGGAATTAAACCAGCACAATCATCACAATTCATGGCTGTGCGGTCTCACGATGATGGCAAGACCTGGACCCAACCTGAAAACTGGACTTCCCAACTCAAAAACCCTGAATGGTTCCTGTTTGCACCAGCGCCTGGCAACGGCATCACGTGTTCCAATGGATTCTTAGTGATTCCGACTCAGGGTCGCGATGCGGCTGGCACACCTTTTTCCAATCTGGCGTGGAGCAACAATCATGGCAAAACATGGACGGTATCCAGCCCTGCTCGATCAAATACGACCGAGTCTGCTGTCGTGGAACTGTCTGATGGGTCACTTATGCTCAACAGCCGCGACAATCGAAACCGTCAAGACAAATCAGAAACAAATGGCCGGGCGGTGAGCATTACTTCTGACCTTGGTGCTCACTGGACGGTACACAACTCTGACCATGGTGCCCTCCCTGAGCCTGTGTGCATGGGCAGTTTGATCTCCCACCGTCTGAGTGACGACCGAACTGTGTTATTTTTCTCTAACCCTCATCACAAATCACAAAGAAAAAACATGACCGTTCAGATGAGCCTCGACGACGGAACAACATGGGCCAAGCAGATTCTGCTTGACGGGGAAGGTGGTGCATACAGTTCACTCGTTATGATAGATAACAATACACTTGGAATTCTGTACGAGTCGTCCAGGGCTGACCTTGTCTTTCAAACCATTCAGCTCAAAGAATTCGGACTCTGAGTGTCCCCAAGCGACCAGCACAAACCTTCTCCAGTCAGATCTTTTATGAAACCGTTCTTTTGCTTTGCGACTCTTCTTGTTTTCTTTGGTACGCATCAAATCCAAGCAGCTGAAAAGCCGAATGTCATCCTCATTCTTTGTGACGATGTCGGCTTTGAATGCTTTGGCTCGTACGGGAGTCGAGAGTACGCAACTCCACGCCTTGATGCACTCGCAGCGAACGGAGTTCGATTCGGGAACTGCCACTCGACTCCCCTTTGTACACCGAGCCGAGTGAATCTCATGTCTGGAAAGTCAAACGTATTTAATTACTTTGACTTTGGTGTGTATCCAGAAGGCCAGCCCACATTCGCAAATTACTTCCAGGAGCACGGTTATCACACAGCCGTTGCAGGCAAATGGCAGTTACTTACAGGAAAGGATGGCATCACTCCCGAGCAAGCAGGCTTTGACACGCACTGTTTGTGGAATATTCCCGGTGGTGGCAGAAATCGCTACTGGGATCCTTCATTGGTGCAAGATGGCAAACTGCTTGATCTCCCCGAAAAAAGCTACGGCCCGGACATTACCACTGATTTCCTGATTGATTTTATAAAAAGAAAACAAGCAGATCCATTTCTTGTTTATTTCCCGATGATTCTCCCGCACAATCCGTTTGACGTCACTCCGGACAGCGATGACCCGCAATCAACCGATAGTAAAAAAAACTTTATCGACATGGTGCACTACATCGACAAGAACGTCGGCCGCCTGGAAGACACGCTGACGTCATTAGGGATTCGCGAGCAAACCCTTATTCTCTTTACAAGCGACAATGGTACGAACGCCCAATTGACGTCTGAGCTCGATGGCGAGGCAATTCAGGGCGGCAAAGGTTATACGCACGACTATGGAACCCACGTACCACTCATCGTCAACTGGCCTGGTCAGATTCAAGGCGGGCGGGTCATAAACGATCTCATCTGTTTCTCTGATGTGTTTCCAACAATAGTGGACGCAGCGCAGCTCCCGGCAAAACAGATTGATGATGGAGATGGCTGGAGTTTCTGGCCGCAGTGTCAAGGCAAACCGGGTCGCACACGAGACTGGATTTACTGCTACTATTTCCCCCGCCCCTCATCTGCAAAGTACAATGACAAATACAGCCATTATGAAGTCAGCTTCGCACGGAATACGCGATTCAAGCTCTACAACAACGGGGAATTCTTCGACATAACAACCGATGTGCTTGAAAAGGAACCCATCACGGGGACCAACCCTCCAGCCGCCCCTGATTCTGCCCGCACCATGCTTCAAGAAGCAATTTCCTCGTACCCTGCTGCCGGATTGAATGCGAACCGCCCGAAGCGAAAGCGGACTGAAAAAAAGAAAAAGTAGCACATGCCGTCACGCTACATAGGGCGGCAACACACCATGCACGTACTCAACGCAGTTTGGAAAACCCGAATGCATACAGAACTTGTTACGCGTTATTCCGTATGGCCGCAGTCACTACGTGGGATGGCAGCTATTTTTCTTGTGTGCTCCTTCAGTATGCCTCTCATGGCTGACCCGTCTCAACCAAATGTGCTGCTCATTCTTTCCGATGACCATAGCGTGCCACACGTCAGTTGCTATGACGACGTGAACACAACACAATTTCAGATCACTCCAAATCTTCAGAAATTCGCTGAGCAGGGAATGAGATTTGACCGGGCCTACACAACAGCTCCACAATGTGCACCATCGCGTATCTCGATTTTCGCGTGTCGGTCTCCTGTAGGGCTAGGTGTCTCGCGATTTGCGCAGCCAGCTCAAGCAGACGTCCCATTTTTTACGGATGTGCTTCGTACAGGTGGCTACTGGGTTGGCCTCGACGGACGCCATCAACACCTTGATGGTCGTATTCGGGAAGCTGAGCATATCGACACGGCTCTCCGTAATGCAGGCATGCAGAATCTGGAAAAGCGGTTTGATCATTTTGTACGCAGTGCAGGAACAAAAGGTGATCAACTCGATCAAGTTAGCAGCCGAGTCAGTGCCGCACTCGATACGGTTCCCGACAATAAGCCTTTCTTTCTCTACTTTGGATTCAACCAGCCACATCGAAAATTTTCAGCTACTTATGACGGAATCGATCCAGATAAATTGGAACTACCACCTGACTGGCCTGATTTACCTGAAGTCAGGATTGATTACGCCCGGTACCTCGCGTCGGTTCGCGAATTGGACCAAGGATTTGGGCAGATCATGCAACTCCTTATCGAGCGTGGCATTGAAGACAACACACTTGTTCTTTTCATGGGTGACAATGGAGAAGCCCTGCTTCGCGGCAAAGGCACACTTTATGATCGCGGAACACATGTACCACTGTTAATTCGCTGGCCGGGGCATGTCGCACCACATTGCGAATCGTCTGCTCTTGTTTGCGGCACGGATCTGGGACCAACCATTCTTGAAGCATGTGGAATGAACCCTGCAAGAGGGATGACGGGCCAAAGTTTTCTTAGTGAATTGACTGGAAAGAAATCCGCCGACCGAAGGTACGTGTTTGCTGAACGCGGCTGGCACTTCGGGCCGATCACACGAACAGACGGCCTTGATTTTTCGCGTTCAATTACATCGACACGGTATCGCTACATTTACAACGCATTACCGGACCGCAGCTACACGCCAGTCGACATGGCAAATAAAGACGCCTGGAAAGCCATTCAGCAAGCCCATACTGCGGGTCAACTCTCACCGCTCCATCAACGGCTGTATTTCGAAAAGCCACGCCCAATGACTGAGCTTTATGACCTTAAGACCGACCCGCTTGAGCTTTGTAATCTTGCTGGTAGCACGTCCACCCGTGAAACAGAAGACACACTTCGTAAAGCACTAGAAGTATGGATGATCCACGAGAGTGACTTTCTGCCCTTGCCCACGCATGCACTGCAAACAACAGTAAAGAAAAAAACAGACTAATAAACCCATGTTGTCTTGCTGCAACTTTCCGATTCATTTGAATACTTTTGCTCCTACCAAAGTCAACTAAAAAGAGGCTACCCATGACTCACCTTCCTTCTGTTTCCGCTTGTCTACTGGCTGTTATTGGCTTGTGTCCTGGAAGCCCTCAGGCACAGTCGGCTGAGAAGGATGAAAACAAGAAATGGACAGCAACGAAAATGTTTGAAAAGAAAGATACAGACCAAGACGGCTTCCTGACATTTGAAGAATTTAAGCACGGGAGAAATGAAAAGTTCCTTGAAAATGCCGAGACGCGTTTTCATGCTCTCGACACGAATCAAGACAACAAAGTCTCACTTGATGAACTAAAGGCTGGCTGGGCCGACATGACTCGAAACAAAAAGTAGGAACCGTCGTCACGCTACGCCATCGGCGACGGCACGTGTCCGGCCTCTGCCAGCCGTCGTACTGAGAAGTAAACAATCCGTGCATCGAGTGCCCGCTTTTCGGGCAGCATAAATCGGATTCCCAGAATGACTGCGCGACATAATCATTGAAAACGTTGTAAACCCTATTCGCCGTAGCCCTCCAACCCACCCACACTTCCTGCCTCAACCACAAAAACCAGTGAAAAGAAGGAAATCTGTCAGCGAGGGGGGACCGGACAGTCGCCAACGAGAAAAGTGATTGTATGAGGCTTTTTCGGCACACATCTTGCTCACATTTATCAATGGCAAGAAGAGGTAAGTTCCAAAGCGATACGACTCGATGAAATTCTCCAGGAATGGTTTAACGCCCAAGAAAATCATCCATGGGGTACGGAGTGGTTGGCTAACGCAGTATTCTTGGTAGTACCTATTAAAAGAGAGGCGGCACACAATGACCCTGAGCAATTCATTCATCAAAAAGAGGAAAACGCTTTTGCAAATTTTCCGAAATAGACTCTACCGTCTAGGCCTTTCGGTCTTTGTGCTTTTTTTGCTAAGCAGCATCCTGTTTTCACGCCACGCTGCGGGAGTTGGTCACAAGGCCTGGCTCGTTAGCTGGGCATATGCTGATATTTTCCACCCACCTACGTACGATGCAGAGAAGGTTGAATTAATTGCCCGTTTAAAACTCTATGCTCAGTTTCATGATCCACGCACTATTCAGATCCTAGATCATCGCCCATTCGGTGAAGAAGCTATCGTCTATACAATTCAACATCGTAACCCAGACGGCAGCATACTTCAAACCGAGAAGCTAGTCTGGGTTCACTGGAAACCTTGGACCATGAATAACGGAGAAACGATCTTGCGTGAATCTGATGCGCGTCAACTCGTCAACGCTACGCTCTAGATTCACTTACCGGTCAAACTGACTGATTTATCAAACTGACCGTATGTGAATAATGTCTAATTTTTTCCGCATAGCTGATCTCCGGTCCGTAGCGATAACGTCTTCTACAAGAATCCTATCATGCTGCAGTCCCGTGACACCTTCAAAGAAACGGAGAGGGTCTCGAACGTACGAAGGTAGCTGTTCACCAACCATTCCCTTGTCTGGCATCAACTTGAGTATGATGCGGAATTCATGATCTCCAAGTTCAAACGAGCTGACTGGTTGTGGTGTGAGTCGAATCATCCAAATAAAGCCCATATCTGCTTCTTGCGTATCAGACCCCCGACCGTAGAACCGAAACTCGCGTTTCACCGCTGGTGTAATAGCGCGAAAGCCAATGACCCCCTGCCGATACTGCCAGACCCACGGTATGAGTGTCACAACGAACACGCCTTTGCCAGGAAGCCCCTGATAGACAACCTCGGGGCGAATAAATGGGAGAATGAGAAATGGAAGAAGAGCTGAGATGACGAACACTACCTGACAGCTTCGATAGAATGTTGCAGAAATTGGGTGCGAAGGTGGCCGTTGGGGCACAATAAATTCGCCTGATCGCTTTTTTACTTTAATTAATTCATTGTTGAGTTTCATGATTCTCTCCATGGCTCCTGGGGAAACTTTTTTGCCAAGAAGTGCGTTCGCCTGCAATTCACTCAACTGTTTTTGTACGGACTCCACCTGATGTTTCGATTCTTCACCAGCCTGAAGAAATTCTGTCTGCTCTTCGGCAGAAAGTTTGTCAAAGGCGACTCGCCGAGGATCTTTGGACTCACCAAACGACCACCATTGAATCCCAAGGAATAACGCCATCAAAAATGCCCACATCAACGCTGCCGCGTAGCCATCTGCATTCGGCTTCATCCGTAGCTCACGTCCGACTACTTCAAGCGAATACCCGCTTAGGTCTAGAGTTCTTGACATGGTGCCTCTCCTTTGAGTCCGTGTAAGCTACTTCCACTGCCAACGCCTATTTACTCATCACAAAACGCACTCAGGGAACGAAGTATGTCAATCGCTTTATCTAGAGATATCGCACACAACGTTTCTTGATTTTGGACTCGAACTGCTTCGGCCAGCAACATGACATCATCAAAGTCTTCGTGAGCCACAAGACGATGGCGTGCCCTGTACCCAAGCGTTCCGTCGGAATAGGAGATTGCATTATCCCTCATTTCAATAAACCAGACCGTCCGTGGTGTCACTAAGCCTTCTGCAGCCTCCAGTATTGCCTGAACCGCTTTTTGCCGATCAATCACTCGCCCAGCTTCAACAAGGAGCACAGCAGTAAGTAACTCCTCGTCAAACGGCCGTCTCTGACTCACGTAAGAAAATGACAAAAGGGTTGCATCAAGAAGCGTGGCAACATGGTGACATGATGCATCAAGCCGTATGGCTGATAGAGGCCGCACAAGTGCTGCAATTTTGTCAAGCCGATCACCAACAAGTGACGCAAGACCAGCCGAACGATCATCGTCATCAAGAAGCCGCTGTCGAGAAAGTTCATTCGTTATGTCACGTGATGATGGCAAGTCGCCATCAGGTACCCACTCACGTGAAACTCTTCGTGCTGCCCCAATACGAGCCCGACGAATATCTCCACCTCTGGCGAGACGCCGTGCTGCCTCTGCTGCAATCATTCCCCGTTTTTTATCACGGTGCGACATTTTTTTCCCCTCGAGGCTCCTCTCTTTCACCAAGTAGTCGATACTGCAGGTTTCGTAATCGGGCGGTCGTCGCATACGTCGCAACACCAAGAGGCTTACACATGAACATCTCCGGACGAATAGAAATTTCTCGTCCAGCCCGTTCTTGCACGATGAGTTCTTTCCCATCAAGCAGACAGGTTATTGAATCTGGTTCAACACGTACTGTGATCGCATACCAACGATTATCGGTTAAATCCATGTATTGATTGGTGTCGTTTTCTGACGCATCCAGCCCATCAATAGACGACAGTCCCACCAGGCCCCCACCCCATCCCCCAAGAATAAAACTGCAACTGTCCTCCCCAACAGGAAATGTAAGGCCGCAAAAGAAATCAAACCCCTCAACTCGCTTTGCCTCAAGAGACAACTCATAGTTTTCATGAGGAAACTCCCCGTGCCAGGTAATTCCACTAAGCGGGTCACCCATACCTATCGATATCTGCCCATCGACGACCTTAAGTGGCCCGTCTGTCCCAAACGCACTCGACTGCCATTTTCCGAGGTTCTTTCCATCGAATAGCGGCGTCCATTCTACGGTGTGCATTTGTTTGGACTTGTGCAATTCAGCAACCAATTCATCGGCACCATAAACATGTTGAAGCGATTCAATAATTGCTCCAACAGAGACTGAAATCGCGCGAGCCCGAACATCATCATAGGCAATATCCAGCACCAACGAATCCTGATTGCCGTCAAATATGACACCCACGAGTTCACTCGCGATATTCACAACTGGGCTACCAGAATTCCCTCCTATAATGTCAGCGGTCGAGAGGAAGTTCAGTGGAGTCGACAACACGCCCAAATCAGTCAGCGTGTCTCGAGCCGTTATCCAGGATTCCGGCGGATCAAACGGTACTCGATTCTTTTCTTGATCCGCTTTGGAAAAAAGATCACTGATTGTTGTCCATGGTCGTGGCTCACTCGGCCTCCCCGCAACACCCCGCACCTTTCCGTACGCCAGTCTCAGAGTAAATGTGGCATCGGGAGCAAATGGTGCAGAGGCTGTTTGAAGCCTGAGTCGTGTGAGTTCAGCATGAGCCTGCTTTTTAATTTCTGAATTTTCTTCAACTATATCGCGAAGGTGGCGAGATTCATTATCAATCAGTTTCGCAAGCGCAATCATTGTGTCGTCACTTGATTCAATCGCAGCGAGCCCCCCTTGATAGAGTTTGTTTCGATCATCGGGGGCTTCCTTCGTGTTCCCAGGACCACGCTTTCCGAGGGCTGTGCCGGCGATGAGCTCACTTGCACGATCTGCAGGTGATTGTCCATTAAGAACGTCTTGCACAAGAGGGTCGTCGACTCCGAGTTGCTTCACTAAAAAAGTCAATGAATCTGCAAGCCCAAGCGTTTCATAGTCGTCATACAACGGCTGGTCTGACAAGAGGCGAAGTTTCAGTGACGTCCGCGCAGCTTCACGATATTCACGAAGACGCTCACCATCAGGCTTCTCTGACTCGGTCGCTAGCCGGAGGAGAGTCCGTGCGTTTGAAAAGAATCGGCTGCGGAAACCCATCGCTCCTTCGAGAAGGTTATATCGAACAGCAACTGCGTCAATCGCCTGCTGTGCACGTTGAATCTTCTCCCACGGGCTTTCCTGGTTTTGCTGCTCCCACTTCTGCCGCAACGAGTCTTCAGCTTTTTCAAGACGTTTGTAAATGTCCGGCCGCAGGAGCGCCGACAGCGTGCCACCTCGAGCCTTCCGACTATTTTGGACTGAGAAAAGATCCTGCATCGACCGCTGCCGCTCAACATGCCCTTCTTCAGAGTAAGATTGCAGTAACACCTCTCGGCGGTTAAGCCATTCTAATAAAAACGGTAGGCGTCGATCACGCATGGACTGAATTTCTGCAATCGTCTTGCCACGATCAGTATGGCCCGGGTGCCCTGCGACAAAGACCGCATCACGTTGCTGAACGTCTTGGTCAGCGAATGGAAGAAACGATTTGGCTGCAAGAGGCTCCCCTTTTTCATATACCCGAAAGAAACAGATATCGAGACAGTGCCTCGGAAATTCAAAGTTATCTGCGTCGCCACCAAAGAAAGCAATCTGCCTCTCAGGCGCAAACACCAGACGAACATCGGTGTAGCGTTTGTAACGATAGAGGTGATAGCAGCCACCACCGTACAAGGTAACGACATCACTACGTAGACCTGTTTTCACAAGAGACTCTTGTTCGATTTCTGCAAGTGCCGCTCGTCGTGCTACCAGTGAATCTGATGAACTTCCAGCACCCGCAATAGCTTCTTCCACACGTGCTGTAACGTCTTCAATAGAGCGAAGCACATTGAGTTCGAGATCAAGACAGCGGATTTCCTTCTCGTGCGACCGCGCCAGATAGCCATCTCTCGCAAGATTTTTGTCTGGAGTCGACAACTTCTGGAGACTACTGGCAGCAACATGGTGATTGGTCAGCACAAGTCCATCTGGGGAAACGAAAGCACCAGAACCACCACTGTTAAAACGAACAGCAGATCGCTGAAGGTGATCCAACCACGCCCGTGAGGGCACAAATCCCACATCACGGGACAACCGTTCTTCTGGCACTGCATTGAAAAGCCACATTCCCTCATCAGCAGTCGCTGAATGACACGCAATGAGAACGAGCACGACGACGTGCATCGCCAGAGAGCCACACCACCCTTTACCGAAATGAAACCGAGTATCTTTCACCTGTTCTGTCCCTCTCTCCGTCCCACGGACCACTCACCAGCGTACGCAACACATCATCCTACCGCGTCCGTGCGGTTCTGAACGCTTCGGGAAACACCAGGCCGTTGTTCATTCAATCGACTTGCATAAAAGAAGTGTACGCATGTATACTTCTTGCCGTGGCAAGGCGTCGATTGTTCTCCCCCCACACCGCGTTTGAAGGAAACCCCCTGATGCTTGCTCGCTTACAAACTTTTTCATTGGTTGGTGTCGATGCCATACCAGTCGATGTGGAGGTTGATGTTTCCGGCGGGGCGCTGCCGGCGACCATCCTCGTTGGTCTGCCCGATGCAGCTGTTCGCGAGAGCACCCATCGAGTAGGCCGAGCCATGGTGAACTGTGGATTTAGTCGACCGAATGATCGAATTGTTATCAACCTGGCACCTGCCGATCTTCCGAAACAGGCGGCTACTTTTGATCTTCCAATAAGTCTTGGAATCTTAGCTGGCAGTTGTCAATTTTCATCCAATCGATTTCGTGACTACGCCGTTGTCGGTGAGTTATCTCTCGAAGGCTCAACAAGGCCAGCACGTGGTGCACTTTCAATGGCGATCCGTGCCGCAAAAGAAAACAACCTCAAAGGTATCGTTGTCCCGACAGCGAGTGCGAGTGAAGCTGCTGTCGTAGAAAAAATAGAAGTCATACCCGTCACAACACTTCGTGAGGCTGTTGAATTTTTTTCTGGAAAAATTGATATCACACCTACAGCCCCGCGCATAAAAGAGTGTTTTCAGTCTTCCGAAACACACACCGTAGATTTTTCTGACGTCCGTGGGCAGGAAACGGCTAAACGTGCTCTCAGCATTGCAGCAGCTGGTGGCCATAACGTTGCCATGCTTGGTCCACCAGGTAGCGGCAAAACCATGCTCGCAAAACGTCTGCCAACAATACTTCCGCCACTTCGAACGGAAGAGAGCATCGAGACATCTCAAATCTACAGTGCACTTGGGCTCCTCGAACCAGGACAGCCTCTACTTACGAGGCGACCGTTCCGTGCACCACATCACACGATCAGCGAGGCCGGCCTCATTGGCGGTCGGTCGGTACCAATGCCCGGTGAAATTAGCCTTGCCCATAATGGCGTCTTGTTTCTCGACGAATTACCCGAATTCAATCGCCGCACACTTGAAGTGCTTCGCCAGCCCCTCGAGGACAGAACCGTGACTATTAGTCGCGCCCGTTCAACGACATGTTTCCCCTCAGCATTCATGCTCATTGCTTCGATGAACCCATGCCCCTGTGGATATCGTGGGGACCCAAGCCGTGACTGCCAATGCACGGTACCGCAAGTCGAACGGTACATGAGTAAAATTTCAGGCCCACTTCTCGATCGTATTGATATGCACCTTGAGGTTTCTGCTGTTCCTTTTAGCGACCTAGCATCCAAGCAAGCCGGAACCTCAAGTGCGGTGATACGAAACCGAGTGTGTGTTGCTCGCGAGATTCAACAAAATAGATTTGGAAAATCAAGGACAGTTGGACACCGCTGGAATGCTCAAATGACAACCAGAGAAATCCGTCAGCATTGTCACATTGACAAGAATTCAATGGAACTACTGCGCACCGCAGTTTCAAACCTTGGACTCTCTGCACGCGCACACGACAAAGTACTTCGTGTCGCGCGGACCATTGCAGACCTTGATGAAGCAGGAGCAATACTCGCAGGGCATATCGGCGAGGCGATACAATACCGTCTGCTTGACCGCAAACTCTGGACATAGCGTTCAAAGGCGGCTCAGCCCAATATATTCGCCTCGACAGATTCCGGCGTGGCGTGGCACACTTCTTGAAAACCAAAAGGCCATGCTCCTTGAGAAAATCTTTGACTTGGTCTGACCATCGACTCCTATTCATTAGATGAACTCTTCGTCCCAACAAAAATTCCCCTCCCTCAACAATACCGCCTTCAAACTGCGTACGGTTGCTGCTGGGCTATTGGTCGCCCTCGGAATTCTTGTCTTCCCCACTGACGTTTCCGTTGCTTTATGGGTCCAGAGGACACATCTACCCAAGGAATTGATGCGGTACCTAGACCTTGCTGAAGTATTTGGACACGGCATCGGCGTTGCCATGATCATGATTGGTGCGTTTTGCCTGGATCGGTCTATGCAGTTCCCGTCAATTCAATGGCCTGCAATCCGATGGCCTACATTTCAGCCCACGACAAAAAAGCGATACGGAGCCAGAATGCTCGGTGGACTTTTGTTTGGACCACTTGGAGTCCTTCTTCTAAAACAGTTGATTGACCGATCACGTCCCCGTGCAACTGACTTCAACCTTGTGACATCTGCCCTGGACACATTTGGAACTGCCTCACTTGTCGCTGGACCTCGTAGTGGCAGCGACCTCCACAGTTTTCCTTCCGGTCATTCGGCAACAGCAGCAGCTCTAGCAACTGTTTTAATTTGGAAATACCCTCAGGGCCGTGTTTTCTTTCTGATTGTGGCTATCAGTGCTTGCCTCCAGAGAATTTTCAGCATGGCTCATTACCCAAGTGACGTGTGTCTTGGAGCGGCCTGTGGCATTCTTGGCGCTGCCGTTGTTCTCGGCCGAGATAACGCTCAATATTCGGTCTGAAGAATTTTCATTGGTTTTCAACCACTCCAAAGCCAAAACCAACTGTGTGATCTCATTTTGTTCTCCTTGGGCCGCATCAAACTCAAACCAATCTGCTAGAATCAGAAGTCTCGTTTAAGAACACTTACGTTAGACAACCCTCCTGCAGTAACAGTACTTTCAATGCCAGCAGCAAAACGCGCCAAAAAAGCAACCCGTGCCAAGAAGTCGACCAAGGCAGCTACCCCTGCTGCGGTGAAAAGGATTCTACTTGTTGACGATGATGCAGAAATCATTGAATCCATGCGTACTATTCTCGAGGCGAAGGGCCACTCCGTCTTGGTCGCACGTGACGGCAGCCAGGGCATCGCCATCGCCGAACGAGAAAATCCTGATCTCGTGGTCCTTGATATGATGATGCCGAAACGAAGTGGGTTTCTTGTTCTTGAAAAACTACGCCGCGAATATAATCATCCGATTCGTATCATCATGGTGACAGCAAACGAGGGCAATCGACATCGAGCCTACGCTGAGATGCTCGGGGTGGATGACTATATTCGCAAACCGTTTGCAATGGACCGCTTGCTCGAAAGCGTCCAAAAGCTTCTCACCTGAGAATGACGCAGAAATCGGCATTTCGTCAAAAAACAGTAGCCCAGCTTGTCCATTTTCACATTTTATCCCGAAATGTGAAAATATGCGTTGGCGAAAAAACTTCTGTTTGTCACCTGATCGCGGCGGGTTAGAACGATAGGGTACGCGGTCCTATGTTGCAGAACAAGAAAGTCTAACCACCACCTCGTCCTCATTCACTCGATTCCTTCGAAACGTCGTTCACCGATGCACCCTGCCATCAACAACCTGAGCCCACACACCGGACATGATTCGGGTGGCGTAGCACACGGTGATGATGTCAAGGAACGCGTTCGAGAGGCAATCGATATCGTTGATCTTGCCGGCAGTTACATCTCGCTCCGACGAAGTGGCAAAAACTTTGTTGGTCTGTGCCCTTGGCATGAAGACTCACGGCCAAGCCTTCAGATCAATCCTGAACGTCAGACATTTCGTTGCTGGGTGTGCAATGTAGGTGGTGATGCATTTAGTTTTCTGATGCGGATGGATCGATTGGACTTTCGTGAAGCACTTGAACAACTTGCCGATCGTGCAGGAATAGAACTGTCTCGGGGGCATGGACCGGGAAGTGACGTAAAGCGTTCTCTCTATGAGGCCTGTGGATGGGCCTCTGATCGGTTTGTTGACTGTTTCAGAAATAGCTCCCTCGCAAAGGAAGCACGTGAATACCTCCGCGAACGGGGTCTGACAGATGACACACTGCAAGCTAACTCTGTTGGCTTTGCACCCAACGAATGGGACTGGCTCCTTGGACAGGCGCAGGCGTCAGGCATTTCGACGAGCCATCTCGAACAAGCTGGACTGGTCGTGACTCGCCAAGATCGGTCAGGACATTACGATCGATTTCGTGGACGTATTATGTTTCCCATCTGTGACCCACAGGGTCGATGCGTTGCATTTGGTGGACGAGTACTACCAAACGCTCCACCTGACAGTGCCAAGTACATCAACTCTCCGGAAACTCCTGTTTTTTCAAAGCAATCGATGCTCTACGGCCTCGACTCATCTCGAGAGGCCATTAGTCATTCGAAACGAGCCCTTGTTGTTGAAGGCTATACAGATTGTCTTGCTGCACGCCAGGCTGGCATCCACGACGTTGTTGCAGTTCTCGGTACGGCACTCGGTCAGCGACATGCACGTCTTTTGCGACGCTATGCAGATCGCATTGTTGTGGTGCTCGATGGTGACGACGCGGGTCGCCGACGCGCAGACGAGGTGCTTGAGGTTCTGCTTGCCGAGCCAGTTGATATACGGATTGCGCGACTGCCTGCCGGTGTTGATCCATGTGATCAATGCCTCACTGCTGGCCCTGAAGCATTCGAGGCGATTATCGATGAGGCAGTCGATCCGCTTGATTACAGAATGAGGGAGACATTCGAGCGGTTACCCCAAGATGCCTCAGATGAGGTTGCCCTGAAGGCTGTGGAGAGTGTTTTAAAAATTCTTTCTGCAGTATCTCCACGATCTCCACTCCCCCCTTCGCAGAGACAACTGAGGCAGGACCAGATTCTAGGAAAGCTTGCTCGCCGATTTGGACTTTCGCGTGACGCTCTCCACGCACGACTTCAGGAACTCTCTCGCTCCAGACGCACAAATGACGTCTCCCCTTCACCGGAGGGCCTCCGTATCGATGCGGCGGAGCTTGTTCCATGGGACCGAGAAGTTCTGTCGGCGATTCTTGCAGCCCCCGAGGGGGTCTCTGAGCTGCTTGACCGTATTTCTGAGGATGAATTCTCAGCGGAACCGGCAAAAATAATCCTCAGAGCCGCAAAGAGCTTGATTGCCGCTGAAAAGCCACCGAGCCTGGCAGCCTTGCTGCTCGAATTACCAGCAACTGAGCTCCACGGCCTCCTTGTACAACTGGATGAGTCCATTCGTGAACAGACTCATCTTGATCAAATTGGCCGCTTGCATCACCTTAGTGAAGCATTGGAAAGACGTCAGGCTGACAAAACCGCCTGGCAAACCGTCCGAACATTGAAAACCTCGCCGCTCCAGCCGGACGACGAGGCAGCGATGATCGAGCAGCTCGTCTCAGCAAGACGTGCTGCTCAGGGCATGACCGATCCCAAGGAGGGGTGAGGATGCCCAACTCGTCACTACATTCGAATCGTTTCATTTGGCATACCGTCAAATGTGATTTCGGGTTGTGCACGAGTGACTGCAAGAGCGCGTATCACTTGGGTGATACGCCGGTGAAGGAGAACCCGTAGATGACAATGAATAACGCTTCGTCCACAAATCGGCAGGACTCTGCAACGCCTCCCGAAGGTGCGGTACAACCGACGCAACCTGAGTCCGATAGCCTTCAAAGTGCTGATCTGAATGGCTTAATTGCCGAAGGTCGTCGGACTGGCTACCTGACTTTTGATCAGGTGAATGAGTATCTTCCTGACGAAGCTATGGATCCTGAAAAGATTGATGCTCTCCTTGTTGCCCTTGATGGCAAAGGCATCGAACTTGTCGAAGAGTTACCAGAACACCTTGAGCCAGCCACCACTGCCCAGACAGCAGCAACACAAGTTCCAACGAAACCGAGTCGCCCGCGGCGAGATGAAGCGATTACAACTCCCCCATCAAATGCCGCGAATGATCCAATTCGGATGTACCTTGCTCAGATGGCAGAAATTCCACTGCTTACTCGAGAAGAAGAAATTTCGCTCGCAAAGAGGATCGAGGTCACACGAAAACGATTCCGCCGTGCTATTCTTGGCTGTGGCTTCGCCATGCAGTCAACCGTTGAAACGCTCCGCCGAGTGCATGAGGGCAAGTTGCCATTTGATCGGACAATCAAGGTATCGCTGACTGAACGTCTGACAAAGGAACAGATCCTTGCTCGCATGCCGCATAATCTGCCAACGCTTGATCGTCTAATGGAGCAGAACAACGCTGATTTCAAACTGCTTATTAGCACGCGTACCGGACGTGCTGAAGCTCGGCAGGCACGCGAAAGATTCCGCCGGACGCGGGGTAAAACGCTTACGCTTGTTGAAGAACTCAGCCTGAGAACCCGGCGAGTTCAACCCATGATGAAGCTCCTAAAGGGCATGTCGGCACGAATGGACCGATTGCAAGAGGACCTTCGACAAATCAAATCAGGCACCCTTTCGTGTGATGATCGCGCAGATATGCGCAAAGAGCTTCGCGACCTGATGATTTCAACACAAGAAAGTCCAAAGTCTCTTCGCAATAGAGTTTCGTCTCTCGACAAATTAAAGGCTGAATACGAGGCTGCGAAGCGGAATCTTTCGGCTGCAAACCTTCGCCTGGTTGTTTCGATTGCAAAGAAATATCGAAACAGGGGGCTTTCCTTCCTTGATCTTATTCAAGAAGGTAACACTGGTCTCATGCGGGCTGTCGACAAGTATGAGTATCGTCGGGGCTTCAAGTTTTCTACGTACGCAACCTGGTGGATCCGACAGGCAATTACACGTGCAATCGCTGATCAAGCTCGCACAATTCGCATCCCTGTGCATATGATCGACTTGCTTACAAAACTTCGTGCAACCGCAAAAAAGCTTTTGCATGAACTTGGTCGAGAGCCAACACCCGAAGAGATCGCTGAATCAGCAGAAGTCCCGCTCGATGACGCACGCCGTGTGCTCGATATGGGCCGACAGCCAATGAGCCTCGATCGACCAATCGGTGAAAGCGAAGATGCCAGTTTCAGTGAACTCGTCGAAGACTTTGGGGCATCGAGTCCAACTGAATCAACTACTCACGGTCTTCTTCGGGACAAACTTGATTCATTGCTGAAAACGCTTACGTATCGTGAACGAGAGATCATTCGACTGCGATACGGCCTGACTGACGGATATACGTACACCCTTGAAGAGGTCGGACGTATTTTCCGAGTGACTCGGGAACGAGTCCGACAGATTGAGGCGAAAGCCGTTAAAAAACTCCAGCATCCCGTACGGGCAAAACAGTTGGAAAATTTTCTTGGCAACGCGGTGAACTAATACATCCCCGGGCTGTGGCGACAAGCCACGGCCCGGTGCGATTTTCTGCCGCCTCTATCAGCCACCGTTTTTGAGGATACCGCTCATGTGGTAGCTTATAAGCACCTTTGGAGGCCCATTATGGCTGTTGTTACTGCCGCTACCGTTATTCGAACGCTTCACCGTATTCAACGGCAACTTACTGATTTGCGCAGTCAGTTGGCTGCCGGCCCAAAACAAATTGCTGTTCAAGTAAAGCGAGTCGAGTACGCCGAGCATGAACGGGAGCAAGTCACTGAAAACTTGAAAAAAGCACGCAAACATGCAGATGAGAAGCAATTATTACTCCGATCATCTGAAGCAAAGATCCATGATCTCGAAGCAAAGAGAAACACGGCAAAAGCAAATCGTGAATACCAGTTGCTTGGCGAACAAATCGATGCAGACAAAATGGCAATCACAGTGCTTGAGGACGAGATACTCGAATCTCTCGAACGCGTTGATGAAGTAAACAACCAACAGCCTGTTGCTGCTAATAACCTCAAAAAGGTGACGGAGGCCCTCGAGACCCTGAAGCAACAAGTTCAAAAAGAGACGGCACAACTTGAAGAAGAAGTTGCTCGCGTGATGGGTCAACTCGAAGAAGCCGAGCGTGACCTCACCAGCGAGACGAAAGAAATATACCAACGCGTTGTCAAGCATAAAGGTGAAGACGGCATGGCAGTATCCGAGGGAGGGTGCTGTGGTGGATGCCACCAACAATTTACTGGCAAGATGCTGTCACAGCTCCTGGCAGGAAATGTTGCAATGTGCAGAAGCTGCGGTCGCCTTCTCTACGAGCCCGAGGCGAATTCATAGGCTGCGGCGACAGACTACTTTTCAACGCAGCAACAATTTTAATGGAGAAAAACGAGGAGATTGTGCATGTCTGATCGTATTCCAATGACAAAGGTCGGTTACGAAAAACTCAAGACAGAAGTCGACCAACTTGAACTCGAAGAAATGCCCGAGATCACGAAACGCATTGCGGCAGCAAGAAGCGAAGGAGATCTCAGTGAGAATGCTGAATACCACGGAGCAAGGGAGAGTCAGGGCATGCTCCAAGCGAAGATTAATCTTTTACGTGACAAGCTCGCGCGAGCTGTCATTGTCGAGCGATCAAAGGAAGCAAGTGACGAAGTTGTCTTCGGTGCTACCGTTATCGTGAAAGACCTCGACTTTGGTGACAACGAAACATTCGTTCTTGTTGGAGCCGGCGAGGAAGATTACGACGCAGGGAAAATTAATGTTGCAAGCCCACTGGCACAGGGACTTATGGGCAGCAAGGTGGGTCAAAAAATAAGTGTTGATGTACCAGCAGGGAAAATGAACTTTGAAATTCTTGAAGTTCGCTTTGACGACTAGTTTGCCCACATCACAAAAGCGGCATGCCGCCCAAATACCTCTCGACACAATCTGCTGACGCGACGTCGTGCCACAATCAGTCTTTCGGATTCAACTGGTACAGGAAATCTACGACATGCGCAAAAACTTTGGAGCAATGGCCCTGCTGATTACAGGGCTCGTCCTGAGCCATACTATCGAGGCCGAAGCCAAGACCAACAAATCACCTCGTCCAAATATCCTTTGGATTATGCTCGAAGACTGGGGAACAGACCTCTCGTGCTACGGCACACAAGCCGTCCATACTCCGCACATTGATCAATTAGCGGCCGAAGGTGTTCGCTACACTCGTGCCTTCACAACTGCGCCCGTATGCTCCACATCACGGTCAGCCATGCTCACCGGGCACTATCAGAATTACACGCATACAAACCAACACAGAACCCAGAAGAAACATATTCTTCCTTATGGCATTGAACCGATCCCTCTACTGCTTTCAAGAGCAGGATACTGCACCGCTTTGGGATGCGGTCTAAGCAAGAAGACCGACCAGAATTTCACAAACAAACTCGGCTTTACAGCGAACAACTGGTCCCAACGAAAGCCTAGCCAGCCCTTTTTTGCTCAAGTGACAGAAGCAACAACTCACCGCACATGGAAACGGGACGAAGAGAATCCGATTGATGAAAACAATGTCGAACTTCCGCCGTACTACCCCGATACGCCGCTCATTCGACGCGACTGGGCAAATGGCCTCGAGCAACTCCAACTTGCCGACAAGACCATAGGAAAGATTCTCCAGAAACTCGATGACGACGGACTTCGAGACAACACTTTGGTTATTCTGATTGGAGACAACGGTCGATGCATGCCGCGCGGGAAACAGTTCCTGTATGACGGTGGGATCAGTATTCCGCTTCTCATGCGATGGCCCGGTCACATCAAGTCTGAAACAGTATGCAACGATCTCGTTAATACTCTAGACATCTGTAAAACAATTATTGATCTTGCTGGAGTGGAACCACCGCACCCCTTGCACGGCATGAACCTATTTAGCGATGAGATTAAAAAACGCACGTATATATTCGCTGCCCGTGACAAAATGGATGACACACATGACGCAATGCGAGCAGTGAGAAGCAAACGATACAAATACATTCGGAACCTCATGCCCGAACGAGCGTACTGCCAATACAACGAATACAAAGAAAAAAGATACCCAACTCTCGCAGTACTTAATGTGATGCACCAGGAAGGTACCCTTTCGCCAGAGCAGTCACATTTCATGGCATCAGAAAAACCACCCGAAGAATTGTATGACCTCGAGGCTGACCCATGGGAAACAAACAATCTGATTCATGAAACCCCGCTCCAAAAAACAGCGGCTGACCTGCGGCAGGCACTTCAGAAGTGGCAGAATGAAATGAATGACGAGGGTGTCACTGATGCATTTCGGCAGGGTGGCTGGCCGGCCGACTATCCAACTCGATCACTCAAGGCCTGGAAAGAAATAGTGGAGAAGTTTCACCCGTACGTTTTCCGCATGCCCGGCGAGAAGATTCGACCACCCGATGATTTTATAGGCCAAACAGGTTTGCCAAACCGTAAGCAATGATTATCAAAACGACCAAGTGTCGTGTTTGGTCCCCTCCTCGGTTTTAGGTCAAAGGAGTGAAGGTATTTGCTTGCCTCTCGAAGCCTTGCATTTATTCTCCTGTGAGAAAGAGGGCCGGCTGTGATCCTGTCATTTCCTCGTGGGGCAGTAGCATGATATTTCGACGACATCCGCCGCACCGCCAGGGCTTCAGCCTTATTGAGTTAATTGTTGTAATTGCCATTATCGGCATTTTGCTGGCAATGTTACTTCCTGCCGTGCAACGCTCTAGGGAGGCAGCTCGAAGAAGTGCCTGCTCAAATAATTTGCGACAACTCGCTTTGGCAATGCGGGGCTACGAAGCAACATTTGGCCACTTTCCATCCGGAGGTTGGGGATATGGCTGGACAGCGGACCCTGATCGAGGCAAGGAAGAAGACCAGCCAGGAAACTGGATCTTTGCACTTCTTCCGCAAATCGAAATGATTAACCTCTACGAACTTGGTCGTGATGGTGACCCGGATAACTGGACACCAACTCAACTAGCTGGCGCAAAACAAAGAATCATAACACCGATTTCAATCGTAGTATGCCCATCAAGACGAGGAGCTATGGCATTTGGAACAAGTTTTCACGGGGGTACTCTTACCCCTCGCGGTTCGGAACCCTGCGAACGCCAAGTCCGTGGTGACTACGCTGCTTGTTCTGGCAATATGATCGTAGAGTACTTTAGTGGACCAGCGACTATTGCCGATGCAGAGGATTATTCTTGGGGTGATATTGATGGAATTGCGACAGGAATATCTTTCTATCACAGTGCTGTAAAAATGGCACAGATCTCTGACGGAACTACTCACACTTATTTGCTTGGTGAAAAATATATTAACCCTGACAGCTATGAAGACGGTAGTGACCCTGCTGACAATGAGGACCTCTACTCCGGGTTCAATAATGACAACCATCGAATAGCTTACTTTGACCCAGCCACGAATGCCGCGTTAACACCTCGCCAAGATTATCCTGGGTTGAGAAGTCCACGCTCTTTCGGAAGTGCGCATCCGGGATCTTGTTTCATGTCATTCTGCGATGGTTCGGTCCGGGCAATTTCTTATGATGTTGATCCTCTTGCTCACCAAAGAATGGGAAACCGCATGGATGGAAAGAGTGTCGGAGCAGACTAAATGAGCTACATACTGCAAGAAATTTTCGCAGAGTGTCAAATTATCCTGCAAACGTGGATACATGAACATCGCCGAGTTGCTATCGCGGTGGCCGCCATCACTGCGTTTTTAGCTGCAATAATCTGCTGGCAAATATCTTGCTTTTTCAATGCTCTTTTGTGGCCAGAACCGACCGTACTGCGTAATTTTTCTGGAACCATAAAATATCAAGACAATAGCTTAATTCCGGCTCGCTCCATGAGTATTGAGCTAACTCCAATAAACGTCTCGGCCGAAAAGACTGGACCCCTCCGACCAGGATATCTTCTCGTCGACTGTACATCGGGTACTTTTTCCGGAACAATCCAAATGCTTGGCCAAGCCACCGCGCAAATCTACCGAGTAACAGTCCTAAATGCTGAGGGGTCACCGCTGCCGCCAAATCTAGTTCCTGAGCAATTCGGGCGGCCCCACACTAGTACACTCTGCATTGATGTCTTAAACAAAAAGGTCGCACTACAAATCCCAAAACCGATGAGTCAATACGTACCAGAATTTGCTGAAGCCCAGAGGCCATGACCTTTTACATCTCTTGTGGACTATTCTTCAATCAACAGCGTTCACGGAAACCCAATCTCCTGATTCTTACCTCAATCCGTGGAACAACGCGGATCCAATACGAACTATCGTGCTACCCTCGGATATTGCGTCCTCAAAGTCACCACTCATTCCCATAGATAGTTCCGGCAGCCCACCAGCGTCAGGAAATCTGTCACTCAAGCCATCACGTAATTCACGAAGATGTGCAAACTCCTGTCGTGGATTTCGGCCCGCCTCTGGATGACTTGCCATTCCCATGAGGCCACGGATACGTACTCCAGGAAGTTCAAGAATCTGTGACGCACTATCCAGCAAGCGGTCTGGCAACACACCGCTTCGTCCAACGTCTTCGGATAGATTCACTTCTATCAGCCCGTCGCACACCATAGACAACTCTGTGGCCGACCGACTGATTGCCTCGGCAAGCCGTACGCTATCAAGCGTATGAAGAATGGGATTGTACGGCATCGTCTTTGCTACTTTATTCCGCTGTAAATGGCCAATCACATGCCATTGGACACTCACATCGTCAGCAGCAAACGCTGCGGCTTTTTCCCAAAGAGCCTGCGGCCGGCTTTCACCAAGATCTTGGCACCCTGCATCGTAGAGTGCTCTCGTCCGTGCCATATCAACATATTTTGTCACACCAACGACTCGTACAGATGTTGGTTCTCGCCCAACTTTCGTACATGAGTCGGCCACCCGACCAGTAACATGTTTCCAATTTTCTGTACAAAGCGACTGCACTTCGGCTGTCGGTCTCTGACTGTTCTGTGTATCCATGTTGAATTAATACAATACGCGGTCTTCGACGACTTCCAACAAACGCTTCACAACACCATTTTCAGCTACGCCGCCGACAAGGAATTCTGATGACGTATTACATCCCAGGGCGGTGCGATTACGTGCCTCATCCAGTGACCGATAGACAAACCACTGGTCCAGACATGATTGCACTCTGAAACTGACTGCCTGATCAGCACGGAGTGTTTCCCGAGTATCTGCTACTGTCAACTGCCGCCATGTTCGCTGATTATATTCGGGCTGCTCTTGCAATCGCTTCAGTCGCCCCGCATTGCAGTCAATCCAGAGCGGCGCATAGAGCCTTCCGGCCTCAGCGTTCTGCTTCAATTCAAGTCGCTGGCCTGACATGCCAAAACTTCCATGCCCACGACATGATTCACGCCATTCCTCCAAAGCGAGTGGAATGGCAAGGAATCGGGGTCTCCCATCACTCCCGAACACTTCACAAGTTTCCTCACATGGTTCAATTGAAATCGAAGGTGACACAGAAAGCGAACTCCGTAATTGAAGCCCCGCTGCGAGCATGTCCGACTGGTCACCATATTTTAGTTCAGGAACAACAAGTGCATCGGCCAGGAGCACGATTTTATCTTTTGCAAGAAGTAACACGGATCGTTCCAATCGCCTCCCGCCCTCTACTTCGACAGACATTTCGAAATAGACCGCACGATCGTTCGCGTCCCACCATGTTCGCCGCCATTCCCCAACACGTTGAAGCTCTTTGCCGTCACAACGAAGAGCGAAATCCCACCTTCCTGCAACAACCAGCCGACCCCCAGCTACAATCTCAAGGTAGGGGAACTCATCACGATACGACACGAGCACCCGTGTTGCCCCCCGTTTCCAGCCACTTCGAAAGACCGCAGTCTTTTGCACTTCATCGAACAAAGAACGCTCGCAGAGCCCTTTTTCCGTCCATCGCACATCCCCGGCTGAATTTTTCCCTTCTGTGAGTGCAAGTACAGTCGCCGCGACTTTCTTCCGTCCGCATGAAGCCGCCTGAAGTATCGGAGCCACGGATTGTTCTGCCTCGAACCCACATTCTGTTGCCGGCTGACCACTATTGCTCAAAAGCAAAACAGCAAAACTAACCGCTTGGTCTATTTTACTATTTGTTTCCTTACCCAGCTTTTTACCACTCGTTGCATGAATAACTTCTCGACAACGAGCCCACCTGTTGACTGCAGTAACAATTTCAAGCGATGACTCCATCCCAACACCGCCGTCATCGCCTACACATTCTTGAACCTCAAAATGCAAATTCTTTCGCGCCGCAGCCACAAAAGCATGACAACGATCGTCGTTTTTTAAGAGACCTCCACAGGTCAGCAGGAAGGGGCTCGCAGAAAATTCACCATTGAATAGGTTTTCAAGGCCGGCTTCTCCGATCTGAACAAGATCTTCCAAAATTTTCCCGGCCGAACTATCAACTCTGACACTTCGAGTGAACCACACGAAACCCCAGACGACAGCTTCACCCACTAGCCATTGGTCGGCTTTGTAGGCCAACTGTGACCTCACTGAGAGACACTCCATCAGCGAAAGCCATCCGGTGAAGCTCTCTTTGTCATTCGGTGCCTTTTTTGCTACGAGTTGTGTCAGCTTTTCGAGACACTGCGTTGCATCTCTACCACCACAAAGAGTTGCCAGACTCTCAATACGGCCGATAATCTTCCGACGCTTCAACTTTCCCTGAACGAATCGACCTGCCATATGATATTGCGTTGTACCGGTTATTTCGTCTCCTATTCCACGGAGATGCGACGGCCTCTGTCGTGGAGTACTCTTTGAGTCAGCGAGAACGCCGTTCGCTTGATTCACATGTTTTCTTTGCAGGCCCGGCATTAAACTCCTCCAGATGGTGCACGCTGGTCGCCACCCCTCCAGCACGTTCAGCGAATATGCCACGCTAGAGTACGATTGAAAAACCATCCGTCAATAAAACTATACCAACCGACTCCGGCTCTGCAGCAAAACCTTTACAAGAAAAAGCATCTGAGATGGCAACGACTCCGTATTCACTCCTCCAATCAGTTCCAATCAAATTGTGCAGCATCTGTTTTTCTGGAATCGTCGCTGCACTTGTCTCAATCGTAGTCGGAGCGGTAGAGCCAGTTGACTCGCATCCAGACCTTACTCGCCTGTCACCCAAACAAGCCGTTTGGGTCGATGCTCAGTCACGGCAGCTTATAGTCGGTGGTGCAGTCGCACTTGCCGATGGTCCTATTGAGTTTTTTGCCTGCCCTCGAAAAACCAAAGAACATGAATCTGTCGTCGCAGTCAACGCCACTGCCCAGCTCGTTCACACAGGCCTTCTCGCGATCGGTCTTCGTGCAGGAAACCCAGCCTCATTTTACCCTGAATTTAAACCAGCGACTGGAGATTCAGTAGCGATCACAGTGCGCTGGAAAGATGACACCGGAAACCATGAAGCACCTGCTCAACGCTGGGTGAAGAACAGCCAGACCGGACAGGAGTTAGACTACAACTGGATTTTTGCTGGAAGTAGTTTTTGGAAGAACCCTAAAACAGATATTGAATACTATCAGGCGGACGGCGGTGATCTCGTATGTGTCTCGAACTTTCCAGCTGCGACACTCGATCTGCCGATTACCAGTTCCCAGGCAAATGATTCGCTACTTTTTGAAGTCTTTACTGGCCGCGTACCCAAACGGGGCACACCCGTCGAACTTGTGTTTTCACATGCAGAGCAGGAAGAGACTGACGCAACAAATTAACGAAACTTTTGTCTATAACCCAATTCGGCAGTGATCAATAATTTGGTCCGCAGTCCCGACGTAGCCAGTATAAAATGGTCCAAATTCTGCGTACCGAGCGCTCGCCTCATCGAATCTCATCGTATAGACAATTTCTTTCAGAAACTCTGGGCGACGTGCCCAAAGAGTAACTCCCCACTCCCAGTCATCGAGACCGACTGAGACTGTAATGAGTTGAGAAACTCGACCACCAAATTTCATTCCACTTGCACCATGTTCGGCCATGAGTCGGCTACGCTCCGAGAACGGAAGGGTGAACCAGTTCTCACCGACTTTCCTCTTCTTATTCATTGGGTAAAAGCACGCACATGGCCAGGGAGGGAAATCGGGCTCCAGCCTTGCTTTTTGCATTGCAGGTTCCCTCGCTGCGTACCCCTTCACTCGTGCTTTGTAGCTCGCGCTTTCAGGATCTTCTCCTTGTTTCACAAGCTTCGCTGCAAACTGCTCAGCCGTCGGCAGATACTCACTAACCTCTGTCAGTCCCACAAATGAATAGGTCGACTCAAGTGCCGGCCCAAGTGGCCCTGCCAAGAGGCGTTGATGAATGCTATCCACAGCATGGGGTGACGGATCCAGAGCCATAACTGAGAAGTCCGCTTTATGGCCGGGGACGATCCACTTCTGAAGCCGTGTTGGACTCTGCGCGGACTCTTCATTCAACGCTTCCTTGAAGGCCACCAGACCCTCCGTGCGTTCGGCGTCCGTGAACTGAGCAAGTCTCGCTCGGTCGAACCGATAGAACGAATGGGTGCAATGCCACCCAACTGTCGGCTCCACTGAAACCGACTCGTCCAGGGCTGGCTCGCCCTCTGGACGGCTGCTGGCAGGCCGATGATTTCCTTTTTTCGATGCTGTTTGGTCGCTCATAGCTGGTTCTCTGGAGAATGTCATGGCTCGATCACGTGACGTTTTGAGCCTCAGACCGGTGATGAAATCCTGCATGTTCACGCACCTGCCGTCTACCCGTTAAGATATCAATGCGGAAAAACGTTGTTCCGCGTATTCCGCTCACATTCAAACCTTAGCCGAACAACGCTACTCAAGGAGTATTTCCCATGGGACAGGCAATCGTCGATCCACAGGAGTTGCGACGCTTCGCGTCACGGCTGCGTCATTTTAGTACAGAAGTCCATTCGCAGATGCAAACAGTTCAACGACAACTTCAGGCACTCTCTGCGACTTGGCGTGACCAAGAGCACCAAAAGTTCGCCGAAGAGTTCGAACAACAACTCACTACCTTTGGTCGATTCGTGGAGTCGACAGGAGAATACGTGCCGTATCTCATCCGAAAGGCAGAGCGCGTCGAGGAATACCAGAACCAGCGATAAGAAGCAGCCTCCAACCCAATAGACCACATGTCAACACAGGCCGACATCAAGTCAATCGATACGCTAAGTCTCGTTAAACTTGCAATGGTAACGTATGCGCATGACTCAAGTCAGGCACTCGCTGAGATTGAAGTAGAAGGTCAACGTGGAATTGATTGGATTACAGTTGAACGCGCTGCCTTTTGGAAAGCAGAGATGAGACGCGCCGCCGACGGCGTGAATCAGGCTATAAAAGATCTCGAACATTGCAGAACATACAAGAAAGTTGGTGACAATGCACCAGCATGTGCTGAAGAGAAAAAGAACCTCGAAAAAGCAAGAAAGAGATTGCAACGAGCAGAAGAAAAAATAGAACTGGTGAAGCGATGGACCCCAGTCGTACTTCAGCAATTCAGAGAAACGTGCATCAGGCTTGTTCGGTTTCGTGAAATTATTGATGTTGACTGCCCAAGGGCAATTGCTCGTATTGAGCAGATGCTTACAGCACTTGAAAATTATCAGACTGTCGCCAGCCCTAGCGGGACAAACACCTCGGGTACAACCTCCCCCGTAGAATCAGTGGCTCGTCAAATAGACGATAGCAAAAATTCAACAGAAGAGAGTACCGATTCATGAAGACGTGTGACCTATCGAGTGGCGCAGCGAAACTAGCACTGGCCTTGAAACAGCTCGGCATTAAATGGGAAATCACCGCTGAGACGTGGGATGATGCAACAGCTCGACGCTTCCACGAAGAGTTTATTGTCCCTTTAAAGCCCGACGTCAAGCAAACACTCGAGGCGGTGGGCAGGCTCGCCGAAGTACTTGATCGTGCCGGCCGTGACGTGGGCGATGACGTCGTCTACTAATATCCTCAATTGTTCGCCAACACCTCCAACCCGACCCATTAACTCTCTTCTTATCTATGCCTACTCCCGATACCCCCAAGCCTACGCCTGAATTAGATGAACAGTCATGCTACGACCGTGATCTTCTTCGGGAGCAGATCACCACGCTTCGTAAAGAGGCATCTCAGCGGGTAAGACTCGAAGAAACAATCGAGAAAACTTTTCAGGAAGAGACTACTCGATTACGAACAGACACAGAGTCGAAATTACAGACAGTCAAAGAACGCTGTACGACCCAGATTGTTTCGCTTAATGCCGACTTCGAGAAAGATAAAAAACGTCTCGAAGGGCAAGTGCAGGCACAACAGATGACACTTGACAAGCAAAGGAAAGAGCGAGAGGCGCAGATTCTACGAGAATGGGAAGAAGTCGAAAAAGAGAAAACAGAAGATCTTGAGTTCGAAACACTTTCTGCAGGGGAGTCTCTCAATCAACAGAAAGAAGATACGGAAAGAAAAACGTCTCATCTCATTGAATCACTTGCTCAGACCATCGAGCAACTTGATGACGATCTGAAAAAGCTACAAGGCAAACTTACCAAATGGAAAGTTGCATCAGCAGCTTCTCTGCTTTCTGCGAATCTAGAAGACGATCCTGATCAAGAAACTACTGTGAATCCTGCCAATGCTGCATCAGACAGCCCTTCTTTGCCCGAAGGCAAACAGCTGATTGAACACCTTAAAACACTAATCGAAGAAATCCAGAATGATGCAAAGGCAATGCTTGGTCTACCAAGTGTTCAGTGGGCCTTCTCCGATGCCATCACAGCCTCGATCGTCATCATACCCTGCCTTCTCGCCGGCCTCGTCGCCGCGGCCGTCGCAATCCCGCTCAGCATGAGCGATTCAGAGTCCCCGATACTCATCGTGGCAGGCACCTCTGGGATCGTTACTTTCCTTGCATCGATTGGCGGAGGCTTTTTATGGCAGTCGGGAAAGAAGAAAAAAGCGAGAGCAGAGCTCAAAAATCGAGTGTCTGAATTTTCTAAGAAAAGACAACTTCTCACACGTTGCCATGCCAGCTGTCTTGATGCAATCACCGAAAAGTTAGAACGAGACAAACACAAGCTCGACAAACGGCACGAACGTGACATGGAGAAAAAGCAAGGTGGTCACGCAGCCGGCTCCGCCTCTGCTGGATCAAAAAAAGAGGTGGCGGTTGCCTCGCTTCAAGAGAAATATGAAGCAGGGTGTAGTGCGATTCAAGATAAGAGAGTTCGTGGCCTCGCTGTTCTCGACGAAACCTATCCACCAAAAATAAAGGCTATCGAGGCAAAGGGTCGTGAAAAAATTACGGTGATAAAAGCCGATAGTGAAGAGAAACAAAACTCACTCACAGAAAAAAAAGACAAACAGTGGCAAGAGATGACAGATCGATGGAAATCGACCCGGGAACAAACAAATCTTATTTTTTCAAACGCAAACGCAGTTGACTCTCAGGCCTTTCCTGACTGGGACACATTATCAGATGGCTCCGTCCCGCTTCCAGAGGCAACGCCTCCCGGCATTCGGTTCGGGCATCTTGATTTGTCCATGGAGGCGATTGACGGGGGGCTGTCTCAGCATGCTTCACTCAACAGTTTCGGTCCTTCGGAATGGCGGCAGCCTGCTTTTATTCCGTGCCCAGATCAAGCCGCCCTGCTGATCAAATCGATGCCAGAAGAGAAAGAGGTCGCATCAAGTCTTCTCCAGTCTGTGATGCTTCGAATAGCCTCTGGTCTCCCACCCGGACAAAGTCGATTCACAATTATTGATCCTCTGGGTCTTGGCAAACAGTTTGCTGGTTTTATGCATCTTGCCGACCACGACGAATTGCTCGTCTCGAGCCGTATCTGGACTGAACCTGGACAGATCGATAAGCAACTTGAATTAATCACTGAACAAATGGAGATGGTAATTCAAAAGTATTTGCGGAACGAATACCGGACGATCGGCGAATACAACGCTGAAGCAGAAGTTCCGGAACCATACCGTTTCGTGGCGATCGCTAATTTCCCGGCAAACTTTACAGAGACTGCTGCTCGTCGACTGGCAAGCATTGCAAGCTCCGGTGCTCGTTGTGGTGTCTTTCCTATTCTTTCAGTGGATACGACGCAGACACTGCCGTCTGGTTTTACGCTCAGCGATATCGAATCAAATACAACGAATCTCACATTACAAAATGGATGTTTTACCTGGGTCGATCCAGAGTTTTCAAAGTGGCCTCTGCACCCAGAGACATCACCCGAAGACAAAGTTTTCACTCAAATCATTAATCGAGTTGGTCAAGCGGCTGTTGCAGCCAAGCGTGTTGAAGTGCCGTTCGACAGAGTTGCTCCGCCTGAAGACAAGTGGTGGACTGGTGATACGTCCAAAGAAATCAACGTACCCCTCGGCCCTGCGGGTGCGAAAAAGACGCAATCGATGCGGCTCGGCAAGGGCACAAGTCAGCATGTACTCATCGCTGGTAAGACAGGCTCCGGCAAGTCAACCATGATGCATGCATTAATTACGAACCTTGCTCTCAACTACAGCCCCAATGAAATTCAGTTTTATCTTATTGACTTCAAAAAAGGTGTCGAGTTCAAACTGTATGACCATTACAAACTGCCTCACGCACGCGTTATCGCTATTGAAAGTGAGCGTGAATTTGGGCTGTCAGTTCTTGAACAGCTTGATCGCGAACTGAAAAAACGTGGTGATCTTTTCCGTGATTTATCTGTCCAAGACCTTGCCGGCTACCGAGCCAGCGGGCACCCTGAGCCAATGCCTCGTGTCATGCTCATCATTGATGAGTTTCAGGAGTTATTTGTTGAAGATGACAAACTAGCACAAGACTGCTCCCTTGTTTTGGACCGACTTGTTCGACAGGGTCGAGCGTTCGGCATGCATGTACTACTTGGTTCCCAAACACTCGGTGGTTCATACAGTCTTCCGCGAGCAACGATGGGTCAAATGGCTGTTCGGGTAGCTCTTCAGTGCAATGAAGCAGACAGTAGTCTTATTCTGAGTGAAGATAATACTGCCGCCAGGCTTCTGACGCGTCCTGGTGAGGCGATCTACAATGATGCAAACGGCATGGTTGAAGGCAACCATCCTTTTCAGGTAGTTTGGCTTGGTGAAGAGAGGCGTGAAAAATATCTCGGCAAGCTCAGAGAACTCGCGGACTCACGGAAAGACATTCCAGAATTACCTCGGCTTGTTTTTGACGGGAATGATGCCGCTGATCCCGATGCAAATACACTGCTTCGAGAACTTATCGACACAGGAACAATTGACGGCAAACCACCAGTAGCGCCGATGGCCTGGCTCGGCGATGCGATTGCAATTAAGGACCCGACTGTTGCAGCGTTTCGTCGTCAGGGTGGCACAAACCTACTTATCGTCGGGCAGCGAGAAGATCTCGCCACCAGCATTTTATCAATGGCTACAGTTAGCCTTGCAGCGGGCAGCGACCCCTACCCTGGCGGTGCCATTGGGAAGGCGAGTCGGTTTGTTCTCTTTGAGCCGGCTATCGCTGAAGAACACCCTGATACCATGCTCAGCAGACTGACTGAGTTTTTGCCACATGAAATTGAAGTTGTGAGCCGGCTTGGAGTTGTTGACGCCTTTCGTGACCTGGCTGCCGAAGTCCAACGGAGACTTGATGAACAGATCTTAGATGCAGAATCAGTTTTTGTCGTCATACGAGATCTTGCTCGATTCCGTGAAATCAGGCGCAACGAAAATGACTTTGGTTTCTCGATGTCAGGTGAACAGGAAGCCAGTCCCGCCCAACAATTTGTCACTATTTTAAAGGATGGACCAACCGTCGGTATTCACGCCGTGATCTGGTGCGATTCACTGACAAACCTTCAACGTACATTTGAACGCGGCACCCTCAAAGAATTTGAACTTCGGGTACTTTTCCAGATGAGTGGCACAGACTCAAGTCAGCTTGTAGAGAATCCCGCTGCAGGAAGACTCGGACAACAGCGAGCCCTTTTTGTTCAAGAAGAGACGGGCACACTCGAAAAGTTTCGGCCGTATCAATTTCCCTCTGATGAATGGCTCACGAAACTTTCAGCACGCTTACGGTCACGACCGCAAGGGACTCCGACCGAACGCCCCAAGCCCAACACCCAGCCCTCTGAAAAACCAAAAAAAGATGATAATGATAGCTTTTCACTGAAGCATGGGTTTGGTGACGATGAATTCAACTTTGCAAAAATGCTTGATGACCCACCTAAAGATGACACCGGGGACACCGATTCAAAAACGCCTGAACCAGACGGCTCGTAGTATCTATCAGAATGATTTCTCCAGGTCATTTCGTCTATGGATTCTATTCGTGACACATCAACGAGCATCACATGTAGCGGAATCGTAAGCCACTTCATGGGTGACACTGCCATTGAATATTCACTTTCAAGTGACCCGACGAGCCTCATAGAACGTCTACAAACACTCTCGTCCATTGCGAACGCCATTCGCGAATCATCTATTCGTGGAATACGCGATGTTGTTATATCCCCTGACCGAGTCACGGTGATCTATAACCCTCTGCTCATTGATTGCCTTGACACATTCAAGGCTCACGTGACGTCAACAGTGACGCAGCGGCAGTCTGTATTGACCGCCGGCAGGATCCATCATGTACCAGTGTGGTACGGAAAAGAAACGGGTGCAGATTTCGACGCAGTCTGCCGCCACCATGCGATTAGTGCAAAAACACTTATTCACTTGCACACAGAACCAGAGTATTTGGTCACCGCAATCGGTTTTGTGCCAGGATTCCCGTACCTCGAAGGCCTTTCAAAAAAACTCGAAACACCACGACTCGAAACACCACGGCGACGCGTTCCTGCTGGGTCCGTGGGCATAGGAGGAAGCCAAACTGGAGTGTATCCTTTCGAAACTCCGGGCGGCTGGCATCTCATCGGACGCACAGATACCGAGTTTTTTGATCCCGTGAGTTCATCACCTGCCCTTTTGCAGCCTGGTGATCGAGTCCGTTTTCATGAAACGAACCATGTGAATACCCAGCCCGATCATGCAGGCACCATCGCATCAAAATGCGTGACATCAAAAGACATGACCATCCTTGAACCGGGCCTCATGACAACGGTTCAGGATCTTGGCCGCAGCGGATTCCGTTCTTCTGGTGTTCCCTCTAGCGGCGCAGCAGATGGAGTATCTGCCATACTTGCAAATAGAATTCTCGGCAACCCAGAGAATGCGGCAGTGCTGGAGTACACGCTGCTTGGTCCCACACTTCAATTTCAAACAGACACCTTTATTGCACTCGCCGGTGCCACGGACGATTCTCTCGCTGCGTTACGACCAATTCGTGTGCGACGCGGTGACATCCTACGCCTCGGGCATGCAATCAGGGGATGCCGAGGCTACCTCGCTGTTGCTGGGGGCATCTGCGTACCATCCGTTCTCAATAGCTGCAGTACATATATGCCCGCGAAGCTTGGAGGGTATGGTGGAAGACGTCTTGAAGCTGGAGATCAACTGTCTATTGGGGAGCCACTTGTGACTTGGTTCTCGACAACCTGGAGCCTCACAAATGACGTGGTTCCACTGCCTGCAAGCCCATGCACACTTCGGATTATTCCTGAAGGACCTGTCTCCGCTGCACATCGTGCCATAACGAACACGACGATGGATGTCACTGCACAAAGTGACCGAATGGGCATTCGTTTTGGTGGGTCACTTCCGTCATTGCCAGCCGCTCCTCTTTCTCGGGCTGTACTTCCTGGAACAATCCAGCTTCCCCCTGATGGAAAACCAATTCTTCTCCTTTGTGACGCTCAGACAATCGGTGGCTATCCAGTACTGGGTCAGGTCATTGCTGCAGATTTGCCTCGTGCAGCGCAGCTTCGACCAGGTGATTCTGTCTGTTTTTCTGAAACCAGTCTCGCAGAAGCACATCGCCTTCTTCGTCATCAACACGACATACTTGGAACAGTACAGCAAGGCATTACACGCGCATTCGATATGACTGAGAAGGCAGAATGACAAACGATTTCCAAAGTATTGATCTCAACTGCGACCTCGGCGAAGGTGGCCAGTATGACGAAGCCATCATGCCACTGATCAGTTCAGTCAATATAGCCTGTGGCGGGCATGCGGGTGACACCGAGTCCATTCAAGAAACAGTATCACGTGCGCGTCAGCACGCCACTGCAATCGGCGGCCACCCTGGCCACTCGGACCCTGAACACTTTGGTCGCCGGCCACACCCGATAAGCCCAGATGCAGCTGCCGATTTGGTTCGCCACCAAATAGCACGAATCGCTTCTGTAGCTGGTAATGACCTTCATCATGTCAAACTTCATGGCGCACTGTATCATCAGGTCGGAATGAATGAAGCATTGGCTGTTGCCGTAAGTCGTGCACTAGCCGCTGAGTGGCCGCATCTCTTCCTGTACGCGGCCGCAGGGAGCCAACTAGCCTCGATTGCGGAAAACGAGGGCCTCTGCGTTATACCAGAGGCTTTTACTGATCGTCGTTATAACGAATCTGGTGAACTTATCTCACGAACTGAAGACAATGCCATTATCGAAAACCCGAATGAAGCCGCGACCCAAGCCTATGAAATTATTCAACGCAACGTTATCGCCACTCCATCAGGCAAGCAAATACCGATTACTGCAGAAACTTTGTGCGTCCACGGCGACGGGACTGTTCCGTTTGAAATAATTCAGGCTATTCGATTGCTGCTTACTCGTGAGGGAATTCGTATCACCCGACCAATTCACGACTGAAGAAACTCTCGCCCCTGAAAGTAATACTGAGAAAATTCAATGGCCTGAATTATATTGTGCATGGTACCATATTTTTAAGGTCTTCATAAGGGAATTTTTCATGGTCATTCGTCTCTTCTTGCTCGGATTCATTCTGCTTGGCTGCACTCAAAGAGGCCTGGCTGCAGGCAGGTTGGGAACACCAAATGTCATCTTTGTACTCTTCGATGATATCGCGTATGGACAACCCACAAGCTATCGAGCTGAGAGTCCTTTTCGAACGCCAAACATCGACCGCCTGGCTCAGGGAGGAATGCTTTTTACTGATGCCCATGCCGCAGCAGCAAACTGCACACCTACGCGATATGGTGTTCTAACTGGAAGATACCCATGCCGTATTGGGCAATTCGGCGTTCTGAAAACATATTCGCCACCAATTATTCCAGCTGATCGACCGACCGTGGCGTCATTCCTTCAACAGCAGGGGTACCACACGGCATGTATTGGTAAATGGCACCTCGGCATGAACTGGATCGATGGGAAGCCGGGCACAGAAAAGAAACTCCCAATTGGAGCAAAACTTACTGAAGGACCGAACTCACGAGGGTTTGATTACTTCTACGGGTTCACACATGCTCGCAACATTGGGTCAATTATTGAGCAGGACACCGTCGTGGCAAACGTTGACGCTGTCGAAAACCAGCCTCTCATGATCAAACAGGCTGTGAAGTACATCACTGAACGTGAAAAAAACGAACAGCCATTTTTTCTTTACTTCCCAATGTGTCCACCGCATAGCCCAATAGCACCCGCCGATGACATGAAAGGCAAAGGAGGCATATCAGGCAAAGAGGCTCGTTATGGAGATTGGGTCTACCAAGGTGACCACATGCTCGGTCAGATACTAGACGCACTCGAACAGACTGGACAAACAAAGAATACCCTCATCATTGCCACAGGAGATAATGGTGCTGCAAAACGACCGTACCCTCCACTGCGTGACGCAAAGAGCAGCATATACGAAGGTGGTCATCGTGAGCCTTTCATCGCAAGCTGGCCCGGAAAGATTACTCCCGGATCAATAACCAGCCAAACCATTTGTCTCACCGATCTATTCGCCACCTGCGCAGAAATTCTTGAAGAAGCGTTACCTAATGACGCCGCCGAAGACAGTGTCAGTTTTCTGCCTCTGCTTTTTGGCGCGACTGATAGCCAGACTCGTGAGGCAACCATTCACCAGGCACCCGGGGGACTAGCGATTCGGAAGAACGAATGGAAGTTGATTTTTCACCGAAGTGGCCAACGTGAATTGTTTAATCTCAGTTCAGACATCGGAGAGACCACAAACCAGATTGACTCTCACGCTGCCATCAGCAAATCACTCGAAGAAATGATGCTTCACTATATTAAAAACGGACGCAGCACTCCTGGACAACCGCAGAGAGTAGAATTTGACCTTTCTTCCATTCTTGGAGAAAAAGGGAAAAGAAGCAAAAAACAGCAATAGCAAAAGGCTCGCGTTGCTCTGCACGTTCAAAAAACTGGTGAACACACCACATAGATCAGGCAAAATTAATGAAGAACTCTTTTGTTCAAAAAGTATTGAGTGTATTTTTCTTGCTGATCCTTCCACTTTCTTTCACACACAGAAAAGAAATAGTGGCAGCAGAGCCGCGGCCGAATATTCTTTTTATCATCACAGATGATCAGGAGCGGCGGGAATTTAACTTCCTTGAAGAAGGAAGAACAGAACATGGCCAACCTCGGAACCTGAGTCCTCATATTGACCGCCTCGCTCAGGAAGGAGTGGTCTTTCCAAATCAATACGTAACCAGTCCGGTCTGCACGCCATCACGGTTTTCGGTCCTCACGGGGAACTACGCAAGCCGGTCTGCAAGTTTTCGACGTACTGTTGATCGGGGTCAACAGGTGAATATCACATGGAATTGTCATATCGATTCGACAACTCCCAATCTTGCAAGAACTCTCCAGGAGGCAGGTTACTACACAGGTGCTGTTGGAAAAAATCATGTCATTGAGGCCAAAGGTGTATCCAGAAATGACGGACCAGCGGAAGACGCTGACCCGACTGACCCCAAAGTGGCTCAATACTATGCAGAGAAACAGGAGAAACTTGTACACGCTTTCAAGCAGTGTGGCTTTGATTTTGCAGCGAACCTCTACCAGGGAAATCTCCCGGGACATACCTGCAAGGCACTCGAATTTCATAATATGGATTGGATTACAAGCGGGGCGATTGAATTTCTTGATACATGGCCAAAGAAAAACAAGCCATTTTTTCTTTACATGGCAACAACGCTCAATCACGGGCCGGGCCCTCGATACAGGAAATACACCGGTGACCCACTGGCGACACCTGCAGGCTTACTCAATCAAACACTATCAGTTCAGCCAGACAGAAAGACCATCCCAGAACGGATTGCAGAGGCTGGACTTTCTGGCGAACCAACGGCTTGCGATGTTCTCTGGCTCGATGATGGTATTGGTACAGTCCTTCAAAAACTTAAAACAATGGGTGTACTTGATAACACGATTGTTTTTCTTTTTGATGACCATGGTGTTGAAAGTGGAAAAGGTTCCCTTTACGAAGGAGGCGTTCGATCCGTAAGCCTGGTCTGGTCCCCAACTCACCTCAAAGGCGGTAGATATTCAGAAGTCAACATTTCAAATATAGATTTTGCGCCGACAATCATGGACCTGTGCCGGGTACCCAAATCACAACAACATCCGGTCGATGGAATAAGTTTTGCAGGTGTTCTCAATGGAGATGTTGAAGAAATTCATGACCATCTTTTTTTTGAGATTGGTGCGACCCGTGCTGTTCTGAAAAATGGCTGGAAATATCTTGCCTTTCGACTCCCGAACACGGTTTCACCAAATCCTCCCAAGCCATTCACGCATCTCGCGGACCGTCCTGGTGGGCGGGGTTCTGAAGGCCCTGCCAAGGATTTCTATCCACACTACTACGACACAGACCAACTTTATGAGCTTAAGAATGATCCTTTCGAGCGTAACAATCGCATTGCAGACCCCTCGCAGAAGTCACGCGTTGAACTCTTAAAAGCACTGCTCAAAAAAAACCTTGCTCATGTTCCAGGATCTTTTGCTGAGTTCACCGACGACGAGTCATCCAAATAACTCGGTGCAGATTATCGACCAAGCACACATAATCTATTCAAATAAAACAATAACCCACGCTCTTTTTCAATTTCCTTTAATTGAGAATGCTATGAAATCCTTTCTACTATTCCTCTGCACACTTCTCCTTGTTGCTTTCACTAGAACAGAAAGCAAAGCCCAACAACACTTTGAACCTACATGGGGGTCTCTTGCCAAGAACCCACTTCCGGAATGGGTCAAGGATGCCAAGTTCGGTGTGTATACGCATTGGGGCATTTACTCTGTGCCAGCTCACGGTGGTCCCGATTACGTGCGCAACCTGTACGAAGGGTCGCGCACCGATGCAAAAGGTGTTTATTCCTATCACACCAAAAAATACGGGCCACTCAAAAGTTTTGGATACAAAGACTTCATCCCACTTTTCACGGCACCAAAGTTTGATGCAAATGATTGGGTTGGCGTCATGCATGACGCTGGTGCAAAGTTTGGAGGCATATGCCTTGTCCATCATGACGCATTCCTCCTCTGGAACAGTAAAGTAAATCGCTGGAATGCAGGAACTATGGGGCCATGCCGTGACATCTATGGAGAAATTGCCACGGCAGTACGTCAATACGATGACATGAAACTTCTTGCAACCTTTCACCACGGAAGAAGCTTTGGGTATGCGACTGGAGGCATGAAGAGCGACGACATCACAGACACCATGCGGGAAACATGGGATGTTTTCGACCCGGCCTATCACGACTTCTACTGGAATCAGTGGACTGGGACAGCTACGGAGTTTTCTGATCAGTGGAAGGAAAAAATATCAGAAGTAATTGACGCCTATCATCCGGATATGATCTGGTTCGATGGACTCCGCACCTCTATGCGCGGTAATCATCCACCTGAATCAGATGTACTCGACGTTATTACAAAATATTTCAACGATGCCTCACGTACCCAACAACGCGTGACAGTTTGCAATAAAAATGGCGGCGACTTTAATTTCCCTGAAGATGTTGGCCTCAGATGCTACGAAAATGGGCGCGACATGCCGACCGATGTCGGCCCATGGTTTCTCGTTGACCGTGCCATCGCCTATCCCTGGAGTTATGTTAATAATAAACGATACAAAGATAGGGCTGACTACCATGTTCGTAGCATTGTTGATGTCGTGAGTCGTGGTGGCATTTTCCTGTTGTCGCTCACACCGAAAGGTGACGGCTCCATCCCGCTCGAAGAGCGAGAAATCATGAAAAACATTGGGATGTGGATGAAACTCAACGGCGAAGCCATTTACGGCAGTCGACCTTGGAGAACTCACGCTGAAGGCCCAACTATTACACGAGGATTGAAGCGGAATAATAAAGGTGAAGAGAAAGAGCAGTGGGATTGGCGTAAAGAATTTACTGCTCAGGACATTCGTTTTACGCAAAAAGACAACATCATCTATGCCATCGCACTAGCCTGGCCAGCCGATGGAAAGCTCCAAATTCAATCGCTCGCAGAAGGATGTGAAGAAACCATACAATCAATCAGTCTTATTGGCAGCAACAAACAACTGAAATGGGAACAAAACAAAAAACATCTTGAGATTACCGTGCCCGAAGCACCTCCTGGTGAGTACGCTTTTACTTTCAAAATTCACACAGAGTAATCTGCCCATACCAAAACTGTAGAAACACGTCTGGCACAACTTCATTAATAATCATTCCTGGGATCTTTAGAACTTTTTTCAACCAGTGATAAATTTTCCTGCATAGAAACTACCCGGAGATAGCATCATGCATTCATTGAAACGAATCCAAAGCAGCCTGCTCGGTGTACTAATTTGGTATGCGGCATGCCAAATTTTGCTTCCTGCAGACGCTACCGCAGAAGACAAACGGCCAAACATTCTCTTTATTATTGCTGATGATCAATCACCGTTTGACCTTCAGGTCTACAACCCGTCATCTACTCTTGAAACACCAGCCATAAGCCAACTGGCGTCAGATGGCATGGTGCTCGATTCTGCGTACCACATGGGTGCTTGGACGGGAGGCGTATGCACGCCGTCGCGCCACATGATCATGTCTGGCCGCACACTCTGGCACATCCCAAACAAACCGGGACGTATGAACAACCCCCACATCACAAACCTGCAACTCGTACCGCCGGACCTTGCTCTTCACACGCTGCCAGCCGTCTTCAACAACGCCGGGTACGACACCATGCGGACCTGCAAAAATGGGAACAGTTACGAGGCAGCAAATAAGCTTTTTACAGTACGTCATGATGGCACCCGACGCGGAGCAAGTGATGAGAAAGGCAGCCCGTGGCATGCCGAACAGGTTTTGGAATATCTTCAGAGTCGTGAAGACTCAAAAGACTCCAACCCCTTCCTGATTTACTTTGGCTTTTCTCATCCCCATGACACGCGCGATGGCAGGCCTGAACTTCTTTCAAAATACGGTGCGGTGAACCATACAGATCAAAATACGCTGCCCCCTGCCAACTCAAAACAACCGCGACTTCCACCAAACTACCTCCCTGCTCATCCTTTTAATAACACCCACATGACTGTCCGTGACGAAGTAGCCGTTAGTGGTGTCTGGACCAACAGAGATGAGAAAACAATTCGAAATGAACTTGGCCGCGAGTTTGCCTGCAGTGAAAATATCGATATTCAGATTAGGCGAGTTTTAGAAAAACTTGACTCAATGGGTGAACTGGAGAATACCTATATTTTTTACACTGCCGATCACGGCATGGCGATCGGCAGACACGGGCTGCAAGGAAAACAAAATCTTTACGAACACACATGGAGAATTCCGCTGATTGTGAAAGGGCCCGGTATCAAAGCTGGGTCGCGGGCACGCGGCAATGTGTACTTGCTCGACGTACTCGCTACCCTGTGTGACATTGCTTCCATTGAAGCACCCAAAACATCTGAGGGCACAAGCTTTTTGCCCGTCCTGAAAGGAACTCAGGACATTGTGCGAAAGAACCTTTACGGTGCGTACTGCGGTGGTGCCAAGCCCGGAATCCGATCGTTACGTAGCGGGGATTGGAAGCTGATTAAATACGAATCGACAAAAGAGGGCGTTCAGGAGACACAACTCTTTAACCTCGCAGACAATCCCGATGAATTTCTTCAGGAACACCACCAAGAGGCTCTCACCACGTTGATGGGAAGATCACCAGAACCACTCCAAAAGAACCTGGCGGATGATCCAGAGCATGCTCAAAAACGTGAAGCAATGGAGAATATTCTGCTGGCGGAAATGCGACGCCTTGACGATCCATACCGGCTGTGGGATCAACCTGATGACGGCCTTCCAATTCCAGAAATACGAAATCCAGAGCCAAAAGAAAAAAATCTGAAACGTAAGAAAAACAAGTAATTCTCCCATCGCTATTTGGGAGGGATACATTTTCACCAATGGACGTTGAGACGTACTAACAAGTCTCAAAATAGAATTTCTAGTCTGTTCCTCGGCGATCAGCTCCCCTTCTCACAGAACAGGCCCTAAGGGTAATCTGCGCCGGCGTGGCAGCATGGGTCGGGTACATCTCTTTTTCCACAAACGTGTCAGAAAACGAATAAAGCATTTCGATTGATCCGAAATACCAAAAAGGTTTTGTGTTGCTACGGAGACTCGCTATGCGATATCACAGTTTTCTGCCTTTGTTCTTTCTGGTCACGTTGTGCTGGATATCTTCGTCACCTTTATCTTTTGGTCAATCATATGGCGTCGACCTCCGCAATACTTTGATGCCAGCATCTGGGGGCATGGCCGGAACAAGTGTTGCCGCACCACAAGACTGTGTCTCAGCAATTAATGGAAATCCAGCAACCATGACCCAGTTCAAGGGTTCTCACATGACTCTCGGTGGTGGCTGGGCTGAGTCAACATTTGATCTCACGCAAAGTGTTCCTGCTCCTGGGATCGGCGTGGACCCATTCTCTGACAAAAGTACCGTCCCCGGATCCGTCGTACCCGCTATAGGTGCGACTCAGGAGCTTAAAGGATTTCCCGTACCCGTATTTGTAGGCATTGGTTTTGTAGGGGCTGCTGGAGCTGGCACAAACTTTGTCAATGCACCTGAAAGCAATGGCACGGCATCTTATCTGCTCATGCTTGAGGCGATCCCGTCTGTCGCAATTGAACTCACCGATAATCTCTCTATCGGTGGCTCAATGTTTATTGGAGATGCCTTTTCATCTGGCCCCTTTGTTGGCACAAGCAAGATGACAAATGCATACTCGCTTCGCGGTGGATGTGGCATCAATTATGCGACAAGCCAGCGGTCCTGGATTGGTGCATACTACCTTTCAACACAAGAATTCCGATTTAATGATCAGGTCATCCCATTTCGGCCGCCACCTGCGACCGGAATACCACGAACTGTCGACATTGGACTTCCGCAACAAGTTGGTCTCGGATGGGCAAGTGAGCGATTCATGAACAATCGACTTCTTCTCGCAGTCGATGCACTTTATTTTGACTGGGAAAGTGCCGCCCTCTTTGGAGACATTTATAATAATTCGTGGGCGCTTCAGATGGGTGCACAGTATTCAAGTAAACGAAATATAAAACTTCGATGCGGATACGCCCTTGCAGAAAACCCGATGGACACAGGCCTCATTACATCGATTGATAATATTGTTCCCGGTGGCACGCCTGCAATTGATTACACGCAGGCTCAATTCTCAATCCCGAATGTTCATCGCATTTCTGGTGGAGCAGGAATGGAAATCTACCCACACGTCAATCTCGATGTTTTCGCAGGTGGCATGTTTCCGGCGACACAAACGCTAGGAGCCACACGTGTTGACCTCGTGAGCTATTGGCTCGGCTTTGGACTCACATGGCACTTTGACCCATGCTCAAATCATGGTTGTTCACGACTGCCATCAACATGTTCGACTATCTAGCCAGATTCAAGAATTGTTTCTATTGTATTCTATGATCATTTCGATTGTTCATTGTTTTCTAAAAGCTGGCTGGACGTGTCTTTCCGGAAGTGGATATTTGAAAGCTCTTCTTTGACTGGTGCAAGTTGCTTGCCCTTCACACGGTCAATGTTCTCCGCCATTTCAAACCAGACTGCGGACATCGCCGTTATACGCTCGGGCTGCTCAGCGGAAAGATCATGGAGCTCTGTTCTGTCGGCGTCCATATTGTACAGTTCCCAACGACCACGTTTCGCTGAGACGAGCTTCCAGTCACCCTGCCTGAGCGCACGGTCTGTTCCAAAGTGAAAGTACAACGTGTCATGAGGCTTTCTCTGCTCACCGCGAAAGATCGGATTCAGCGAAAGGCCTTGCAGCGGATCAATTGCACGTGTACCGACCTGCTTCGGATAGGTCGCCTTCCCGACATCAAGAAATGTCGCCATGAAATCAATCAGATGCCCGGGTTGACTTGTATAGGAACCAGGAGCTGTCTTGAGGCCTGCGGGCCAATGCACAACAAGTGGTGACGAAATACCCCCTTCATGCTGGTTCTGCTTATAAAGCCGAAACGGTGTGTTACCAGCATGAGCCCAGCTGGCATCATATGTCCAATACGACTCTGGATCCCATGGAGCAAGACCACGACCACGCGTTCGTTCAAATGGACAGGCCCCATTGTCAGAGCAGAAGAGAATCAGCGTGTTGTCATAGACCCCCATCGCTTTGAGTTTCTCAACGAGTCGACCAACGTTTTCATCAAGCACCTCTACCATCGCGGCGAAAACTTCCATCCGTGACGCCTCCCATTGCTGCTCTTTTTTGGTCAGACTCTTCCAGGCAGGAATGTGCTCAGGCCGTGGGCTTAACTTCCATTTTGGTGGCAGAAGTCCACTGGCAATCTGCTTTGCATGTCGCTCTTCCCGCAGTTGATCCCAGCCGGCGTCATAGCGTCCTCGATATTTCTCAACGGCTTCCTTTGGAGCCTGCAGTGGATAATGTGGTGCATTAAACGCGGTGTAAAGTAGAAACGGTTTGTCAGAAGGTGCTTCATCGAGAAAGTCACAGGCAAAATCGATCGCAGCGTATGTTGTATAGAACGGACGTCCATTCAGTGTGGCCGGCACTGACCACCTCTCTCCGTTGAGACGAAAAGTATTATCACCAGTAAAAAAATTCGTTGCACCAGAAAGGTGACCCCAATATCTTTGGAAACCAAAATCTGTCGGCTGTTTGGAAAGATGCCATTTGCCTACCATTGCCGTAAAATAGTCTGCGTCACCGAGTACCTCAGCAATGCTTGCTCCCCGTGAAAGAGATTCTCCACCTGCCTGATCGCAATACAGGCCAGTAAGAAGTGAAACACGAGAGGAGTGACACTTTGCGGTGTTATAAAACTGAGAAAAACGAAGCCCTTGTGCCGCTAGCTGATCGATATGTGGCGTTGTAATTTCTGAACCGTAGCACCCAAGATCTGCAAATCCCAGATCGTCCGCCATGATCAATACAATATTTGGACGATCATCAGCAGACCACGCCTGTGAAATACCGACTAAACAGAGTGCGATTACAAAACTTCTGAAGATGCGTGAATGTGCCATCAATGTGCCTCACCGTTTTTGACTTGTGCCGTCCAGTTTGAACGATGAAATCATACCAAAGGCGGAATAGGGACTCGAACATTGACGCGTTCTGCACGCAACTCAGACCCGAAACGGGTGCAGATCTTCTCAAACAGCTACCTGCTGTCTGCGTTTCACTAGAAACCAGACACACGGAACGAGGAATAGTGTCAACACAGTCGACACGGCCATACCACCAACAAGTGCTCGCGCAAGAGGAATCATCGCTTCGGTTCCTGGTACAAGGCGGAAGCAGAACGGTGCCATCGATGCCAGAAGCGTGAGAGACGTCATCAGAATAGGCCGCAGTCTCGAACGGGTAGCACTTACAATGGCTTCTTCTACTGATTGCCCTGCGACTAGATTCCCATTGGCACGATCAACGAGAAGAATACTATTGTTTACGACAATGCCAATCATCATGAGCGTGCCGAGAAGTGATTGGATATTCAAGGTTGTATCTGTGATATAGAGCAGGCCAACGACACCAGCTAATCCCAGAGGAACCGCCAACATAATAATCAGAGGGTCAACAAAAGACCGGAACTGAGCCAGCATGACGAGATAGACAAGCAACGTTGCGACAGCAAGACCCCATCCGATAACGGCTGTTCCTTCCTTCATCGTAACAACTGGCCCACGGAGCGTTGTATTCACTCCATCTGGTGGATCAAGGGTTTCAACAGCGCGTTCAACATCGGCTGCAACAGATCCGACATCTCGCCCATCAACATTCACAAGAACGTCATAGACCCTTGAAATGTTGTAGTGAGCGATCTCACCTGGAATATTCACTCGACGGATTTTCGCAAGATTTGATAAGGGAACATTTCGTGGACCTTCCGGCGTCCTCACGGAGAGCGGAAGGTTCCTCATAGCATCCAGACTCTCAACCTCGTTTGTCTTATATTGAACACCAAGAAAGAAATCGATTCCTGTTGTCGGATCTACCCAGATCGATGGTGCATACCCAACACTCGATCCAAGTGCCGTCAAAATGTTTTCAGCGACATTTCTTTGACTCAACCCCATAAATGATGCCCGCGTTCGATCAACTTCAACATCAAGCTGCGGGTAGTCGAGAGCTTGTCCAATCTGAACATCAACGGCCCCAGGGACACCACGAACCTGAGTCACCACCTTTTCGGCGAACTCTCTCGCAGAGGCGAGATTGCCCGCCGCCACCTGCACCGTAATTGGAACAGCAGATCCCTCGTTCAGAGCTGCCTGGATAATACCACCCTGCCGAAACAGAAATTGCTCTCGCGGAAATCGTTGCCGCAACGCGGCACGAAGCCGTTTCACATACGTTGACGTCGATGTCCGATTCATTGTGTTCTTTAGTGTCACAACAATAAAAGCGGAATCAGGCCCTGAGTTCGGACTGAGAATTGTTGAAAACCCAGCCCCCTTCCCGACCGGCAAACCAATATTCGCAAGCACGGTCATTAATTCGTCGGCCGGTATCACATCTTGGATTGTTGCCTCAATCTGCTCCACAATCGCTTCGGTATTTTCAATGCGAGTGCCAGGCAACGTTCGTAGACGAATTTCAAAGACACCATCGTCGACAGTTGGAAATAACTCTGTACCAACGCGTGGCAAAAGAAGGCAACAGCCTGCCGCAACAACAACGATACCGAAGGACGTAAACCATGGCCTCTCAATTCCTCTTGCCAGAAGTCTCCCATACCCCCACGAGGAGTTCGCAGCCTTGCTGCTGTCTGATTGAAGTGGTTTATTTTTTCGCTCTCGAAAAAATCTCGCACAAAAGGCTGGCAACAGTGTCATTGCAAAAACATAGGAAGCCGCAATCGATACAGCAGCCGACAGCGCAAGTGGTTCGAAAAGATACCGCACCATGCCACTGAGAAACAATGCTGGCAAGAAAATAGCCAGTGTCGTGATCGTGCCGGCCAACACTGGTGCCGCAACTTCCTCAGCACCTTTCCGCGACGCCTCTTGCCTCGACTCTCCACGATCAAGATGCCTGATTATATTTTCAACTACAACGATCCCAGCATCAACAACGGTTCCAACAGCGAGCGCCAAGCCACCAAGAGTCATCACATTAATAGAGACGTTACAAAAATGAAGCGCTAAGACACCAACAAGAAGTGAGGCTGGCAAAAGGAGCAGGATTGCAATTGTCGGTAACAGCCGCCTCAGAAAGACAACCACAACAATGGCTACAAGAAAGGCACCCAAAACAACCTGCCGTTGCAGGTTTCCGATCGCATCACGAATATAACTCGATTGGTCTCCCACAAGAGTCACTTTTGCTGCATCTGGAATCTCACCTCGTGCCTTCATGCGTGGTATTTCTTCTGCAATACCTTTCCGAATACGATCAACAACGGCAATGGTATTACTTCCAGGCTCACGTAGCAGTGGGCAGTACACACTTCGCTCACCATTGACGCGAACGATATTCGTTTGAATCGCCGCATCATCTTTAGCCTCGCCTATATCACGAAGGAAAATCGGATGTCCTTCACGTACAGCGATAGGGATCGCATTTATTTCAGCCTCTCCAGGCAAAGTATTCACTGAGTGAACCTGATAGTCCATTTCGCCCAAACGAAGTGTCCCACTACCCATGACAAGATTGCTGTTTCGAACCGCTTCAACAACATCTGTAAGGGTCAAGTCATGGGCCTGGAGACGGGCTGGATCGACGTACACCATCATCTGTCGAAAGCGACCGCCAAATGGATGCGGAATCTGAACTCCCTTGAGGCCACCCATTTTATTCCGGACCGCATAGTAACCAATCTTGTAGAGTACTGTTTCATCAAGACCATCGCCTGATATCGCAGCCAGGACCACCGGGAGATTTGCAGGTTCACTGCGGAGTGTGAATGGATGCTCGATTCCCGGCGGCAAATGAAACATGTCACTTGCTTCGAGATTCACGATGTCGTTCATCGCAGACGACGCATCAGTCCCAGGTTGAAACGTAATCTTAAGGACACTTGCACCGGGTAGCGTCCGTGACTCCTGCTTGTCGAGCTTCCCAGCGAGAGTCAGTGCCCGCTCCACTCGTGAGGTCACACTTTTTTCCATATCGAGGGTCGGCAGACCGGGGTATGAAAAAAAACTAACAACTACTGGAGTCTTGAAGTCTGGCAGAACATCCGTTGGTATTCCTGGCACAACAGCCCCACCTAAAAAGACGAGGCCAAGTGTAATCGCCAAAACAACAAAACTGTTCTGCAGTGCCCAGCGGATCAAAAACATAGTGTGTGTGCCTTACTCCTTCGGAACGCAATCATTCGCTCCGAACGACCTCCACAACCTGCCCCTCTTCAATTGAGCCAACAAAAGCATCAACAACTCGTTCAGTGCCCGCCAGCCCGGTGACAACCTCGATCTCGTGGCCATCATCCGCACCAACGATAACCTGTTTTTTTACAATACGGTCGTCTTCATCGAGCAGGAATACATATGGATTTCCTTCTGCGTCTGTACGGAGCGCCGACGCTGGAAGAACGATTGCGTCTTTGCTTGTCGTCGCAATGATTGTCGCACACCCAAACATACCAGGCAAAAGTCGGCCGCCAGCATTATCGACCTCTATTTCTGCCAACATCGTTCGGGTCGAGGGGTCAAGCCGCTGTGCTGCTCGTGTCACAACCGCATCGATCGGTGATTCTGGAAGGGCGTCGAGCTGAATAACGACAGGGTCTCCGGCATTAACTTCAGATGCATCACGCTCTGGGATCGCAACTCGAACTCGTAATCGACTCTGCTGATCAACATGGAAGAGGGGCCGGCGAAGGAGCCCGTGTGCCTGTGATATGCCTGTGACGAAATCACCCGGGTCAACTGATCGTGATGTCACAATCCCATCGAAAGGGGCACGAAGCGTTGTGTACTGGAGCATCGCATCAAGCTCCTCACCTTCTTTGAGAGCCTCCGCGTGCCTCGCTTGTGCGGTTGCCACTTCTGCCTGGGCAGCTTCTCGTTCAGCGACTGCTATCTCTTTCTTTGCCTGGGACGACCGCAATGCAGCCTCGGCTGAAACTTTTGCCGCCTCAGACACATCGTTACTTGCCTGCGCCTCATCAAGATTCGCGATTGTTACGGCCTTTCTTTCCACCAACCCAACGACTCGCTTTAATTCTGCTTTATTCGCAACGAGTCGTGCCTCAACCTGTTTGATATTTGATGCAGCCTCCTCAGCCTCGGCCTCAGATGAGCGAATCCGAGCAACGGCTACGTTGACGGCTGCTTCAGCCCGCTTGAGTTCTGCGAGGAGCCGTTGTTGCTTTGCGTGAATCTGATCGAGCTGTTTCCCCATCTCAGGAACTGATAATTGACACAATGGATCACCAGACTTCACAGTATCTCCGATATCAACAAAGACATCTTCGATATAGCCTGATACTTTTGAAATAATATCAGCCTGAAAGAATGGATGTACGGTAGCAGGCTGGCTCGTCGTATGGACGACGTCTTTCTGAACAGCAGTGACAATTTCTACCCGAGAATTGTCTGCACGAGGCTGTGTTGCAGGGATGAAACTTTTCCCCGAGGGTGTCTTTGTGCATCCGGACAAGGCAACACAAATAACAAGTCCTCCTGCAAGGATTGGACGTACCGAATTGAAACGTGAGTACGTATCAGGTTTGTACTCCATGCAGTCTCCAACGATTTTCAAGACGGACAGGCCCAGGCAATGTATCGACCCACTCGTATGCGTAAGATGAATCCTTCTTCTTTTCACGCCGAATGATCACACATCGCCAGAGCGTTACTATGCTGACCAGACACGAAGTCAGACAATTCTCTCAATCGTAATATTCAACTCGTGGAAAGCAAATTTTGGTGAATATCTCATTCTTTAAGCTACGAGACACTCGCTCCACCCATGGGCCGCGATCCTCCGAATCCGTCTAGTCGTATCACTCATCCGAGATATTCCGGCAAGATACGCCCGATCCCTGCAAAAATGTCTGTGATTCTGTCAGATTCATCAGTGACCCAAGAGTGGTTTGGGGCCAAAAAACTCGATCTGACCATATCCTCATAGTCACTGCTTCGCTGCTTCTGAATAGTGTCGCAGCGCATCCTGAACTGCATAGTAGGATTGCTTTGGATGAAATGATGTATCGAACATAGTGCCTTTCTTCTGTGGTCGCTGGATGTGACTATCACAAAGTTGCCAGACATTCCACACGACAACTCCTTGCTTGCTGTGTTCAGCAAGTTTCGTCACGATAGCCCGAAACGTTGCTGCCTGCGATTCCTGCGTTCCTGTACGCGGATCATCCATCCAGACCGTATTTTCTGTCACATGGAATTCAAGGTCACGGGCATGCGTCCACCGAATAAGCCTATCGAGGCTCTGCATATTCCCCGGGATTTTTTCCCATCCTGAAGATACATGCGCCTGCCAGCCAACACCGTCAATTCTTGTATCAGACTCTCGTAAATAGTCGACTGTCGCTTTGGCTCTGTCCCACATTGGCTTTTCCATACCCCCATGCTGATTGAAGAGCAACTTCAAGTGTGGTCCATGCTTATTGGCAATCTCGAACGTCCGTTTGATATAGATCGGTGGTCGAAGACGATGCGATTGATCAAACCCAATCTGCGTCCATGGATTCTGCCATTTCCCAACACCAGGCTTCGGCCCAAACCACTCACCATCTCGGGTAATCGTCTCATTGACGACATCAATCCATCGGATATGGTCTTCGCTTTTGTATCGGTCGCATATGCCAGCCACGTACTCCTCGAGGTTCTGCAGCAGCTCTGCTGGTCTCCGGTGATCTTCTTCCGCCCACGCCGAACATTGGGGGCTTATTGGTGCGTGCAATCTCATTGCGTACCCATGCTCTTTGGCATACGCAACCATGGCATCAGCTTTTTTCCATCCCCATACCCCTGGCCGTGGGTGCACTGCCGTTTGCTTAAATGCATTTCCAGGAGTCAGCACCTGAAAGTCATTTTCAAAAATCTCTTCTGCTGGTGTCCCAAGATGCGGATAATTAAATGTGGCACCAATTATAAAATGGGCTGCGGGATGAAAAGGAACAAGCTTTTTGAACCGATCCCCCTGTAGCGTTGGCGCATGGTTATCAGCAGCTATGGATGCTGATGATGCACAAATAAGTATTATCCAGAGCACTGGAGAAACTCCAGCTCCTCTTTGAGACATGGGAATAGAAGGTAAGTAATAACCAATCGTTAGAAACGCCTTGCACTGCATGGCATGAAGAGCAGCCGTGAGATTCAACAAGATTTTCATATTACGGTCGTGGGGGCCTTCCTGCGGACATGCCGTCTTCTTTTCGAATTGGATATTTAGGCTGCCATGTTGGCCCCTTTTGCGTTAGCCAGGTATCGAGCTGTTTCGCAAGCGTCACTAAAACATTCTTATTTTTGTCCGCCAGATTTTTTTCTTCGCCAATGTCCTCACTGAGATTAAAAAGAGACCATGTATTTTTCTCGTAGTCGAAACTTGCTTTAAATCGATCGTCTCCGACTTCGTTAATTACCCACGCACCTGGCTGTGCACGTTGATCGAGGTACCCTGGAAATAAATAACACACCGGCCCACGATCGTCATCCGACCCTGGCTGTAAAAGCTCCCCAAGAAACGACTCGCCATCGAGTGGATGCACATCGCTTGGCGGCAGCCATTTTCCTCCGGCCACGTCAAGGTATGTTGGGTAATAATCAACTGCATGAACCATCCGTCGGCTTACTCGGCCTTCAGGAAGATGCCCTTTCCAGAAAGCGATTAATGGAACTCGAATTCCACCTTCTGTAAACATGCCTTTTTCACCTCGAAGCGGCAGATTATCGGTATGCGTCCCACCGTTATCTGAAGTGAAAAGTATCAATGTGTTTTCAAGGATCGAGTCCTGTGTATCGCCATCTAAATTTGGGTCTTCAAGGACTGTCACGAGCCGGCCCACGTTCTCATCAACACCGGCAATAAAACCGAGATATTCGGCCATCTTTTTACTCTGAGCCCGTCCCGCTGCGTCCTCCCTTAGGTCAGGCCTTGCTTTCACAGGGCCATGAACAGCGTATGTATGAAGCTGCAAATAAAATGGCTGACTTCCGGACGCAAGACTCACAACGGTCTCCTCCATGGCATCACCGAACGCATCGCTTACATGCTTCGGGGTATCTAGCAAAGACTCGGACAGACCTCGTTTTCGGAGATATGCTGAACTATAGGGATCAGCCCATCGGTCAAAATCACCACGACCGAGATTTTTAAATTTCCACTGCTTTCCATCACGCGACGCAAAGCAAACCGGTTGGTGCCCCTGTGAAAAACCACCAATATTTACATCGAATCCTGAGTTCTCGGGCAGCGTTTCAGGGCCGTCATGTCCACCAACGTGATATTTTCCGATATGCGCTGTTGCGTATCCATTCTCTTTCAGTGCCTCAGCAATCGTAATTGCTTCTGCCCCGACATCTTCATGCTGCTGCGGCCCTTTGAATTTTGCCTTTTCTTTTGAAATACCACCGCGACCATTCCGATTCAGATTTCCAACGACATAGATGTCATTATAACGACGTGGAGCATACTGACCGGTCAGCATCGCCGCGCGGGTGGGTGCACAATTTGGCTGTGCATAGGCATAGGGAAAACTGACACCCTCTGCTGCTAACCGAGCCACGTTTGGCGTCTGGTACATCGTCGGTGCCGTTCCGCACGTAGATTCAGATACACCAACATGGTTCCACCCAAGGTCATCAGCCATAAGAATTATGATATTTGGCTTTTCAGCACTGAAAGACACACTTGTCACAAACCCTGTAACAAACAGACAGATGCACGATCGAAACATCCCCAGACCTCTTTTTTCACCGAGCACAGAAATTCATCCCTTACGAAGGACACAACGTCACTTCTTGTGACATCTTACAAGGGTTCCTGCAACTCTTCTATTCTTTGGGACGCCTCCCAACGCGAATGGGGACCTGAATCACATCTTCCTCACGAAGCACGGTCAGCGTTACTTCGTTACCAATAGGCAATCGCGTCAGCATCAGAACGAGCATGGCGGGGCTATCTATGTACTCGCCATCCAGTTCTGTAATAACGTCACCCGGCCGCAATCCTGCCATGGAAGCGGGGGATTGATCTGCAACTGCAGCAATCAGAACACCGCCAGCGGGTCTTTCGCGAAGGCGCAGGCCGACATGTCCTCGCTCAACGTGCCCCTGTTGACGTATTTCTTCGCAAATACGACGAGCTGTTGTACTCGGAATTGCGAATCCGATTCCACGAAAACTTTTTCCGACAATCGCAGTCGTGATCCCCATTACCCTGCCATGCACATCCACAAGTGGGCCACCAGAATTACCTGGGTTGATTGACGCATCTGTTTGCAGAAATTCTTCATAGGGATTTCCAACTACTCCACGGCGGCCCATGCCGCTGACTATTCCATACGTCAACGTACGCTCAAGACCATACGGATTTCCAATCGCCCATACCATTTCACCAACTTCGAGTGTTTCGCTGTCTCCCCAATCTGCGACAGGCAGATCATCGGCCATGATTTTTAAAACCGCCAGATCTGTCGCAGCATCAGCTCCCACAAGCTGCGCCTGAAACACACGCTTGTCAGCCAGGCGAACTTCAATGGCCTCGCTCTGAGAGACAACATGATAGTTGGTCGCAAGGTACCCATCGGACGAGATAATGAGTCCGGATCCTACAGACTCATCAACAAGGCCAGTCGGGAGACCTCCTCTCAGGGCTGTGATTTCATCAACATACGTTTGCACGCGACGCACGCCTGTTACATTCACAACTGATGGACCAATAATACGCGCGAGCGTTGTAAAGAGCTTGCCGACAGAAGACAGTTCAGAAACCATTGCGGCGTCACGAATAGCACGCAACTCAGCTCTCGTTTGAGCGTATCGAATACGACCAAGTAACGAAGGCCACACGATGAGACCTACAAGCACAACCAGGCCGCAAAAGAGCACAACTGTTTTTCTACTCACGCCACCCGTCGCGGGCTTTTCTATCATTATTTCCATCAGTTCTTCTGGTGCAAAAGCAGTATCCGCCGTATCTGATCGATTGCTGACTTTGCAGCTCGCGACATAGCAATACCACCTCCGCCTAGGACATGCTCTGTAACAATTGGCACATCATTATGGACAACGACAACATCAACTGCATGCCGTACTCCAGTTAATCGCACTGGGCCCACGGCCATTCCGACAGACGCATTATGACTCCTCGCGACATCTTTTGCTGCAGCAATCAATTCAGGCCTCTCTCTCGGCAACCCAGGCAGAACCAAGCCACCACAGAAAAATGGCTGACTGGCATCGTTCCGCCTATCAGCAGCCTGAGCGAAGAGTGATGCGACTCGACCTGCAGTACCGGCCTCAACTGTCGCAAGACTTGCTGAAGCGGCAAGGAGGGCTGCCGCTGCTGCGTCTTCTACTTCATCATCTTCCTCTCCGTACACTAATTGCCCGAGCGTCTCACGAATGAGATTTTCTGTCGTCGTAATTTTTTCCAAACAGCTGTCATCATTATCTGCCCACGCTGAGATACGTAACGTAATTGTTGCTTCATGCGCCGTAATACCGACGGTCGGATCTCGTCCCCGCTCAATTATTCCCGGTAGCATCTCTTCGATCGCGCTTTCGCCAGCTCCAAAGCACTTGAGACGTCGATGACGAAGAACTCTGTTTTTGCCAGCCACTTGTTTTAAATCACCCGAAACCGTTTCATCCCACATCCGCCGCATCTCCGCCGGCACTCCCGGCAACGCGTACACGACGGAGCCCACACCTTCACCCCAGCCATCTGCAGCCGGCAGTACCATCTTGATTCCTGGAGCTGTTCCATCGGGATTCTCTATCAGGCTGCTACCTTCTGGAAACATTGCCTGCCGCCGATTGCTTTCCGGCATGACCGCATGCCGTGTCAAAAATCGAGATGCGATAACTTCCAGCGCCTGCTGAGACAACACCAGTCGCTGACCTGATAACTCAGACAACACGTCTCGTGTCAAATCATCAGCGGTCGGACCAAGTCCACCCGTTGCGACAACCACTTGTGCTCGACGTGCAGCTATCCGGAATGCATGGACGCCAGCCGCAAGAGTGTCACAGGCCGTCGTGTGATATCCAACTGGAATTCCAAGGAGGCCCAGTTCGCGAGAAAGCCACTGGCTGTTGGTATCCAGACGTTGGCCGCTGGTGAGTTCATCACCAATTGCAATAATTTCAGCCAACATTCGGCATCCCCTTCCTGACAGTCTAAGATATGATTTCTCAGGCAGTTCGTCTTGGTGGCTCCTGCAACTCTTGGAGTGTGGTTTCCACCGATAAAAAACTGCCGTCAACGTAACTATAATGAAAAGTCTAAGCTTCAGATGAAAATTGGAATCCTCGGCTGCGACGAACACATTCTAGCGATAGCTGTCGCAGCAGTAGAGGGAGGCCATACCCTCAGCCCCGCCTACGACGTGCCGGAAGATCTCCCACCGAGTCTCTCTGGTATCGACCGCCAACCACGCGAACAATGGCAGGGTCTACTTGAAGACGAACTCTGCAGTGCTGTCCTTGTTGGCGTTGATGGCTGGAGCGAACATCGCGCGGAACAGGTACGGACACTCGTTCAGGCCGGTCGTCCTATCCTCATTGGCCACCCCGCCTCTCTCTCAATGCTGTGGGCTTATGAGTTAGACATGATTCTCGCTGACTCATCAGCAACGGTCATCCCGGCACTGGCGACACGACAACATCCAATTATCGACTCACTCAAAAATCTTGTTGAACAATCGCTCGCTGGTAATGGTCCACTTGGTCCTATCGAATCACTCCAATTTGAACGTCGGCAACCTCACCGTGATCAAGACAGCGTGCTTGCCAGTTTTGCCCGTGATGCTGATATCATTCGTGTGCTGATCGGAGACCCATCTCGACTCATGGCACTTGGTGGAGGTGACGCCGGATGGACAAATCTTGCTGTTGGGTTAAGTGGCCCTGATCAAATTTCAGTGCGCTGGCAGGTTGCCAAGGGACGCACTCACACGTTAACAATCCAACTCATCTGTGAGCGAGGCCGTCTTTGTATTGATATTCCTGAACGAGCATGCGGTGTATGGAAAGTCATCCAGCAGACAGATTCAGACATTCCAGATCCACTCCCAACGTTCTCTACGGAGATGGCTCCTTTTGCACCAGCTGATGTACTTCTAGAGCATTTGCTTCAGGCGGCCAAAGGAAATGTAGACACTCGTCCAGCCTCGTCGATCCCTCCGGCAATGTGGCCTGATGCGGCGCGCACCATCGAACTGGCAGAGACTATACCTCGGAGCGTTAAAAAGGGGCGAGGCATTGATCTTCATCAAGAAGAATTCAGTGAACTGGGAACGTTCCGAGGCACAATGGCATCCCTCGGATGCGGCATCATTATGGCTGGACTCTTCATTCTTTTCCTGGCAACACTTGTTGGCGGGGTCGCTCGTGCAGCTGGCTGGAGTTTTGGTGAACGACTTGCAGCAATTTGGCCGTACGCGATCCTGACCACATTGATCATCTTCCTTGTTCTTCAACTTCTGCCTTTCCTCCTGCCAAAAGAATCTGAAAACAGAAGTGAACCGAAACCATCTCGCCCTCAAAACCCTTGATGTTTTTTCCGCCACCCGCAAACTCACCCCAGACGGCATGGCAAGGGCATCAAAGATGATTCACTGGCAAGGTGTACGGCCCCAGAAGATAGCACCAAACCTCATCCGCAGGAATCGTCGACAAATGACGGGAAGGGCGGCCGGACACGTAGCCGCCAGTGGCCACTTTTGTCCGGGACTGTCTCATGCCTTATTCGCGGGTCCGCCTGCTCATAGCGACCTTTCTTGCTTTTGCAGCATTTCATTGCGCTGCATCTGCAGAGGATACCCGAAGGACAGCGATTGTACGGGCGATCGAGTCATGCCGAGACAGCGTTGTAAATATCCACGGTGAGAAGTACGTCTCCGATTCCTCGGATGAATCTGAAGACCGCCGAGTCAACGGGATGGGGACTGGCGTTGTCATTGACGCCCGAGGCTACGCCGTCACCAATTTTCACGTCGTCGACGGGGTTCGTGAAATCGAAGTGACACTTGCATCTGGTCGCACAGTAGCAGCCCGTCTTATATCACACGACCGAAGAACTGACCTTGCCGTCATAAAAATAAATACCGTCGATCCGCTGCCGGTTATTCAATTAGGAACATCTGACGATCTCCTCATTGGTGAGACGGTCCTTGCCCTTGGCAATGCGTTTGGCTACGAACACACCGTTACCCGTGGAATCATTTCTGCTCTCCACCGAAATGTAGACGTCAGCCCAACGCAGCGTTACGAGGATCTCATCCAAACAGACGCAAGCATCAATCCCGGGAATTCCGGCGGACCACTCCTGAATATCAACGGTGAAATGATCGGTATTAATGTGGCGGTCCGTGCTGGTGCCCAGGGTATCGGATTCGCCATACCCGTCGATAGCGTACTCCGTATTGTTACCGGACTTCTATCCGTTGAGCGTATTGATCACACATGGCACGGCCTCGTGTGCAGGACATGTGGTACTGGGGCAGTCATTGAATCTGTACATAGTAAAAGCCCGGCAGAAAGTATTGGTATGCAAGTCGGCGATATTGTTCTCCGAGTCGGTGACAAGAATGTGACAAGCCAACTCGACATCGAGAGAGCACTCCTTGGCAGAAAAGCCGGAGAAATCGTTGCCGTCACTATCACACGAGAAGGTGGTGAAGAAAATCTATCGCTTGCCCTCGCAAAAGCCAAGAAACAAAAGGCTACAGCCTCTGAGCGATCCTGGGAACAACTCGGACTCCGACTCGCGCCTGCTGTTCCGTCAACTGTGCAACAACTACAACCGCGGTACCGAGGTGGCCTTCTTGTTCAAGAAGTTCGTTTCGGAAGCCCAGCGAGCGAGAAGGGAATCCGCCCGGGAGACATTCTTGTAGGACTGCACATCTGGGAAACGGTGAAGCCTGATAATGTGAGTTACATCCTCGATCAGATCGAATCTGACGAGCTAGAGACAGTAAAGTTCTATATCCTTCGCGGCCGTGATACGCTCTTTGGCCATCTCACCTCTGATACGATCCTGAGATAGACCCTCGGGACTGCCTCAAAATTTCTGGTGTTACGCGGAAGGACCCGGTGTGGAGACTGAATTCCTCAAATGGCTCTTGCCACAAATTACTAAGAACCACAGGCTCGAGGTTCCACCGGGCGATGATGCCGCTGTCCTCCGCCTACCGGGAGGCAAACGAACTGTCGTCACTACCGATTTACTTACTGAATCGGTAGACTTTCGGTTCTCAAAGTCCAGTGACGACAAAGATTTCCCTCCACCTGCCTCGGCACACCAGGTTGGCAGAAAGGCTGTCGCTGTAAGCCTCAGTGATCTTGCCGCGATGGCAGCCACCCCTGAAGCAATCGTAGTTTCAGTAGCACTTCCAGAACACGGTGGAAGGAGGCTCGCTGAAGAACTTTACAAAGGAATTCAGGAGGAAGTGAACGCGTTTGACGTGGCCCTTGCTGGAGGCGACACCAACGCATGGGATGGACCTCTCGTCATTAGTGCTACAGCAATAGGAAGCATTTTGCCGAGGCAATGTTGGCGGAGAGATGCAGCCCAACCTGGCGACCTCTTAGTTGTAACTGGCCCACTCGGCGGCAGCCTCCTTGGCCGACACCTCAATGTCACCCCTCGCTGCCGAGAAGCGATTGCAATTGCATCTCGGTATCCTGTTCATGCCGCACTCGACATCAGTGACGGTCTTGCTATTGACTGCGGCCGGATGCTCACAGCGAGCCATGTCGGCGGCACCATTGAACTTGATTCGGTCCCTATACACCCTGATGCAATCAGCCTTTCAGAAGTGTCCCATGCAAATCAGATGACTCCGCTGGAGCACGCCATGCAAGATGGTGAAGACTTTGAACTCCTTCTTGCGATTCCTCCAGAGGCGGCAGAGGCACTTGTGCAAGACGACCCACGGTCCCTTGTTGCGGAAACCACTATGCAGCCTCGTATTATTGGGCGAGTGACCGAAAACCCTGATTTCTGTAGCACGACACCAGACGGACAAACAAAGCGTCTTGAACCGAAGGGGTTTGAGCATGTCTTTCAATAAGTCTGTCGAATCCAGCAAGACAGAAACGTGTGAAATACAAAACCTTGATGACCTCCACCATGTGGCATCACGCATGGCAGAACATCTACCCCGTACAGCACTAGTGACCCTTCAAGGTGAATTAGGGGCCGGTAAAACAACTCTTGTCAAGGCAATTGCTGCGGCTGTAGCAATCGATCCATCAAAGGTGACAAGCCCCACCTTCAATCTCATCACGATCCATGAATCACCCGAAAACACACTTCGCCTTGTCCATGCGGACATGTATCGAGTGGCTGATCCTGATGAGCTCATTGAGACAGGCTGGGACACTGCCCTCGATGCGCCCTCGGGCTACCGTTGCTGGGCATTCGTTGAGTGGCCACAAAAAATAGCGTCAGCTCTGCCTGCCCACCGCCTGAGTATCACACTCGAAGTGACTGGTGAATCCAGCCGACGGATGAAAATCAAGGGTACGGGACCGAACTACGAGCCAATACCGGCGCTCATCATACAATCACCCTAAATTCTCGCTGAGGAACCGTTTTGCCATGCGACTGACTCCACACCATTCAGCTCTCTGCGTAATTGACGTACAGGAAAAACTCATTCCCACAATTCCAACAGGACAGCACATCACTACAGAGTGCTGCCGACTGGTCGAATCTGCTACGCTTTTTGACACTCCCGTCCTTGTTACGGAGCAGTACCCCAAAGGGCTTGGAGCGACGGTTGCACCGATTGCGATGAAACTCACCGATCAAAAGGCTATTGAGAAACTTAGTTTTAGCTGCTGCGGGACACCAAAGTTTTTGGACCAGATTCCCCAAGATGTCGAAACACTCATCGTGTGTGGCATCGAGACCCATATCTGTGTTGCACAAACCGTACTCGACGTCCTGCAGCTTGGATTTCGTGTCTGCATTGCAGTCGACGCAGTTGGCAGCCGTCGTGAACATGACCACACAGTCGCTCTTCGTCGTCTCGAAGGATCGGGTGCCGTACTATCAACAACAGAGGCTATCCTCTTCGAACTGTGCACGACAGCAGAAAACCCTGCTTTCAAAAAGATGCAGCGGCTCGTTGTAAAATAAGCGACGCGACAGAATTCCAATATCTTTGAATTGCGAGGAGAGACTACGTGGCTGGTTTCTTTGCCACACCACCAGATTAGTTGGCGTCAGCCCCCAGTATCTTCCAGAATCACAATGCCGCCTGTTTTTGGATCATATCCATAGAGCCTCTTCGGCGGCAGGACACTCAGCTCAACATTGTGTTGCTTCATCATCTCTTGAAATTCCTTGAACGTCGGAGGCTTTCCGTTCATTGCCTTGAACATCTTCATGGAGTTTTGGAGGCTCATCATGGCTACTCGTCCTCGTTGTGTGACGTAGGCACTCGCCGCGACAGAGAGTGGGTCATTTCCCGTAATCTTATTCTCCACCACTTTGAGATTGGGTTGCTTTGCGACAACACTCAGATCAACCACTTTCGCTGGGGCGGCAGTAGCTTCCTGCCCACACTGCGCCACCACGACCACGAGCACCAACATTCCGAAAAGACGCATCGTATTGAACTCCAATCACGAGACATGAATAGTTTCACGAAGATAGGTTTTGTATCACAACATCAGTGTAGAAAACAACTTTTCTGATTTTGAAAGCTCCCTGCGTAAACACGCATTAGCGAGTCTTCGTCAGGTCTGTGTCGTCAACACTTTCCCCACGTGCATGACGAGCAACCAATTTTCCAAGCCGAACAATCTTCTGAGCCGCCGATGGTTCACCGGAAACAGCCTTACCCGGGGCTGACCCAAATAACACCACAAGCTTGTCACTTCCCACCAACTCCCACCAATTATTAGTCGTGCCCTCCTTGGGAACGCGACGGCATTCAATCAGACCAAACGTATCCGCTTCGGGGGCCAGTGTTGTAATCAGGCTCACTGCCTCACCAACTGCTGGATCCCCCCACGGGGAACCAACTGGGCCGCGGGGGCTTGTCGACACGCCATCGACAACGGGATATTCTGCTGCTGACTCAGCAGTGAAATCATCACTCGGCAAAAGAATTGTCTCTTGATCAACAGCCAGGAGCCCGCCTTCCACGCGAACCATTGCAACAGGTTCACGGCAGATTACACGGACGACGGCAGCTGCCGGATGGCTCGTTTCGACACGTTCCACCCGGCTCACCCAAGGATGCATATCGAATGCCCGTGCGAGCTGTCTCTCTAAATCTGGCGCATCCAGTGGCAGTGGCATATCCAGACTTGCATTCCGGAGGGCCTGCCATTTTAAATCTGTTGTTACCCAAGGCGGCACGCCGATGACTTCGATGCGGTCAGCTGTGAGAAGCGAGTCCGCATTGCGAACGACCCCTTCGCGTTGCTGTTCCCATACCACACGACCAGCAAAAATGGCGGTAATCACAATCACACCCGCACCAATAATTGCCCGCCATCTCCAAATGAGACCAAAAATGCTGCCAGAATGTTCAGACTTCTCAGTATCGTGCTCGCTCACAGCTCGCCTCACCAGACACGTATTCTTGGAGCCAACTCAACACCAAGTTTTTCACGAACAACACCACGTACTTTTTCAACAAGTTGCTGCACATCACTACTTGGGCATCCGACTGCAGTTACCACGTAGTTCGCACAGCTTGGATAAATTGATGCACCGCCTATACATAAATCTCGACACCCTGCCTGTGCAATAAGCGACTCCGCCGTCGTACCGACAGGATCTTTAAACATCATAGCCACCGAGCGAGTGCCGCTGGGCTGCTCCGATCGCTCCACAATCCATTGTTTCTGCATTCGTTTTGTCAGACGTTCCGGGTCATCTTCATCGAGATCAAATCTTGCAGCCAACACTATCACTCCATCGAGGCTGCTCCAGCTCGATGCAAAGGCTATGTCGTCACGAAGTCGATCTTCCGTGGTACCGTCAGGGAGCATCACTGTAACGCTGTGTACTCGTTGACCTAAATTACACCCATGTGCAGCTGCATTCCCAACAAGACCACCACCAACGGTTCCAGGTATCCCAACAAGATCTTCCAGACCAGAGAGCCCTACTTGAACAGCAGCCGAGACCAGATGGACAAGCTTTGCACCCGCACCCACTCGTACACTCTGGCCATCGACCTCGATACCGCAGAATGGTGGTGCTGAAAGCCGAATCACCATTGCTTCGATACCGTCACTTGGAACAAGAACGTTTGAGCCACCTCCAATAACACGAAGTTTTATTCCCGTTTCATTACATCTTGAAACAACCGTTGAAAGTGAATCAACATTCACTGGCTCACAAAAATATTGCGACACACCCCCGACACCAAGCCAGGTATGTTTGGCAAGAGGCTCAGCCAATTGCACGGTTACGGCGAGATCATCAAAAGGGCTTTCCGCAGGCGATGGTGGTGGCTGATCTGTCATGGGTCTCTTGTTGTGGTAAAAATCTTCGCTCACATGTATCCAAGCAAGCACTGCGAACACCACTCCATTGTGCCGCGCCGAGGTGATTGCCGTCTACTCATGGCAGCGCAGAGCATAACGAGCGACATAAAACATGGTCAGGCAGCCCGTCGATCAGCTCCCCACCCAGCAACTGGCTCATGTGCCAATTCAAGCCAGCCGTTGACAACGGCTTCCAGTGGCATGAAATCGTGCTCGGGATCAAATGGCCCTGAATCAATCTGTGGCACTGAACCAAGGACCAAAACACAGTCTCCCGCGTGAAGCTGGGAAAGCTCGCGGTCAAGACGGGCATACGCCCTCAGATCGCGATCGGTTGCCTTTTCTGATGCAATACCCCGGGGGACGACTAATGTCTGATCGCACCATCGAGAGGCCCGCGATGCAAATCGCTCCTGGCCACCGAGTTGTTCGGCGAGACTTTCTTCAGCAAGCACGAGAAGCCGGCCGTTGCCAAGCCGCCGTAAACTTGAGAGTGTGCTTGCAAGGGAATGCCCACTTGAGGGACGGTCAACAAACACAGTGAAGTCTTGCCCCCGATCACAACGGGTGATTCGCCCGGCGACACTCCGAACGGACTCAAGACCTCTGGCAATTTTTTCTGCCGGTACTTGATAACGTATTGCGATAGCTGCTGCCAGCACTGAATTTCGTGCAGAAGACGTGACTGGCACATCCAGACTTACAGGCATTACGACTCCGTCGCAACGAAGCAGCAATGTCTGGCCAGCGAGGGTTCGCTCGACAGCAGTCGCCGAAGCAGTTGCAGTATTTTGTAAACCCGCCGTAAATACACTCCCAGTGCATTCAGCTTGATATCGCTCGATAAGTCGTTGAGATCGCGGGTCGTCACTATTGGCAACAAGCGCACCATCGGCTGATGCTGTTTGAAGAATCCGCTCTTTCACTGCATGGTACGCCGATGCGGTACCGTGGAGGTCGAGATGTGCACTACCCAGGTTTGTTACGGCAATCGTATCACAGACAACACCAGCTAACGCGTGCTTGGCAAGGAGTTGACTGGACACTTCCACCACAGCGTGGGAGCAGCCACTCTCTTCAAGACGTCGTAGCCAAGACGCTAACTCTCGCGGATCAGTAATCGGACCACCCTCGGGCACTGACGACAGAGCATCAACACACCCAAGGTCTGAAACGACTCCAACGCGGAGGCCGGCTTCTGCGAGAATCGATGCAGTGAGCCAGACGGTTGATGTTTTTCCGCTTGTGCCAGTCACTGCAATCACGCGAAGGCCTCTGCCCCGCATCCCTTCCATGGCATGTGACAGACGCGACCATGCCCAGAACGTGTCAGGCACCACACAAAGTGGAACACCATGCGTTGGCACCATACGTTCAGCAACAACTCCAACTGCTCCTTGTGCGACGGCTATCGCAATGTGTTCGTGGCCATCATCGCTATCATCACACCTGGCAATAAATACGTCACCTGGCCGACACTCTGTTGCCTGATCAGTAAATCCGACACACTCAATATCAGAACAGGCAAAAAAAGAAGCATCCGGGAAGAGTTCAGATAACTTCTGCACATCTTCATTTGATTGAGATCCTGATGCATTATCACGGGACTGAGTCATCTATCTTTGGCCTCCTGCCAAACCGTTCATCCGACTCCGTTCCTCGCATCCTTGCGACAAACACTCAAAAGAGCCGTTCGATTGATTTCGCTACACTACTCGTCTGAAGCAATGCAACGTGGTGGAATTGTCGGCAACTTCGCGAGACCGTCAAGGTGAGTTTCCAATAAAACAGAGTGACCTACAAAACCCGAAGAAAATACGTTCCCCACACTTCGCTAACTCGCCACAATGCGCTGCGGAAACCCAAGAAATGACCTTGAGCTATTGTCTTGATCCTGATAGTCGCTGATCTAGCAGTACTGAACAACTCGCGTACGCATCAAAGAACCTTGCAAAGCTCTCCGTTACGAATTTGAAGTGCACATGACTCCGCCGAATCGCAAACTACTATGGATTGGGGATATCCACCAGACAGCCGAATTCTGCCATGTCGTAGAGTCAATGAGTAGCGATATTGACATGCAGCACTACCCAACAGTTGACGATGCTCTCAACGCTACCACGAGCAACGCACCCGAACCGACCATCATCTGCCTTGCAGAAACCCACCCTGGGCAGATTCATTTCCGCGACGTGTTTCGCCTGACTCAGCACTGGCCGCTCTCGAGAATCGTTTCTGTTGGATCCTGTCTGTCTGATGGTCGAAGGCGTAGCGGCCCCGTGGTTGACGGCATTCTTGAGGTACCTTGGCACGACCTCCCCTCCCGCATGAAGGTCTGGCTTCAGAGAATTGACTCAGGGGCTCCCAGCAGTCTCACTTATCCACCAACATTACGTCGAGAGGAACGATGGCTCGCGGAGGCAATGGAAACACAACCATTTCATGAGACGTCTGATCAGACCACCCGGTCAACAGTGACAGTTGCAGCCTCATCACAAACGATGACAGAGGCTGTCGGCGAGCTCATTACTGTGGCAGGTGGCATTCTCGTGCATTGCGTCACTGGCAAACCAGCCATTCAAGATGCAGCTGAAGTCATTATCTGGGATCTACAGGACTCACCAGAGTCTCAACTCGAGTGGATTCGGCTCCTGGCCAGCCAGAACCCCAATCGCGCCCTCGCGTTACTGTGTTCATTTCCCCGGAGCGATACCGCTCGCGCTGCGATAGAGGCTGGTGCAACCGCCGTCCTTGGCAGGCCAACCGACTGCGAGGCAATTCGCGGTGTGCTTTTCATGGCTAAAACCGCTCTATTGGCTTCATCCTGAAAACGGTAAAGTCTCCGCAGTTCGGATGCCTTCTTTTGCCGGGACTCTCGATGAATCGCTTTTTACAGGTTGTTTGTAGTGCCGTTTTCACCACCATAGCGATTGGCATTCTATCGCTATCTGGTTGCGCCCACACAATGCTCGCGACAGGCTGGTCAAACGACACCGGAATCAGTGAAATCTTTGACACCACTGAACGAATCAGCCATGCCGCCGGCCTGTCGACACTTTCAATGGCTGACGACCTACCAAATGACACCGAACGTCGGGTTGGTCAGCTACGAATCCATTCTGACTTTCCACTTGCTGGTCAACATCGGCTGATTCGTGAACTTGATAACATGCGAGCCACTATCAGCCAGGAACTAGATCTGCCCGTTTCTGATGAACCGATTCATCTTTACCTGTTTGAGAATCCAGCCGACTATCAAGCTTTCGTTCAACGACACTTTCCACGGTTTCCAGGCCGCAGGGCATGTTTCATCGAGACCGATACGACGTTGGCCATTTTTGCTCCATGGCAGGAACGGATTGCCGAAGATCTTCGGCACGAAACAACACATGGGTATCTGCACGCTGTTGTTCCTGGCATTCCTCTTTGGCTCGACGAAGGATTGGCTGAATTCTTCGAAGTCCCGCAACCGGCAGACGGGTTTCATCGGGGACACGCAGACCATCTGACCGGTCGGCTTCTTGAAGGCACATGGCAGCCTCGTATCGAACGACTTGAAGAACTCGAAGATGCAGCAGCGATGTCACAAGACCATTACGCTGAGGCCTGGTGTTGGGCACACTGGCTTCTTCGTACCACCCCACAGAGACGTCAAGTCATCGAAGGCTATCTTCACGACCTTCGACGAGATCCGGTGACAGTTCCACTCTCGGCACGTCTCCGGGAGTTGGAGGGGCCACCCTCGGTGACAACGCAGGCTGTCCGGCACCACCTTGAAAGCCTCTGACGGCCGTCGTGATCTGGCTAAAGAGATTGATGGCTCTCACGACGCTGGCTTCTCAAACAGCATCCCCTGCCCTGATTGAGAAAAATCGAGCTTTTCGAAGAGGTTTGCAGCCGGCACATTTGCATCTGTTGTGTGTGCCTCAATCAAGGCAACGCCTTCCTGTGACAGGTCATGCATTGCTTCTGCAATCAGATATTGCGCAAGCCCCTGCCGTCGTCGTGGTCCCTCGATATCTACATGCAAAAGTCCTGCCGCAACAACTCCCCAACCCTGTGCAAGTGGTTGCATATCCCAGAAGGCCGCACTTCCAAGAATATCATCTGTCTTGTTCCGAAGCTCATAACGACGCAATGCGACCCCAGTTGTCGTTGCAGCTTCCCACCAGGTCCGACGTTCAGGTTCGTCAATAACATGCATGACTGTTCGCCGCCGGATTGCAATATGAAGCCTGTTTACTGGCACACGAAAACCCTCAAGCGGCCGTCGAAGAATCGTAATCTTTTCTCGCTGCTGATAGCCCGCACGGAGAAACACCTGTTGCATTGTCGGAGAGGAATCAAGGATTCCGGGTAGGTCAGAGCCACCGTAGAGCCCAAGGTAAAACCCACGAAATACATCATTACCACCGCCAAGAAAATGAGTGGATCCAGATTCTTGAAGATACTGTTCACACCGGGCGAGTAGTTGGTCCCCAATTTCATTTTCCGCTCGATGCGGCGGTACGATCACAAGCAGTGTGGATCCAACACTCGTATCAATACTTTTTTGATCAGCCGACGGCCCAAAACCCGCATGCGCAAAACCGACAAGACGGCCCTCCTCAACAGCAATGATCAACCCACGTCGATCGAAATAAGGTTTTGAAAACACTCCGGCCTCGAGTTCTGCAGTCGTCATCGGCTGCATGGCAAGTGGCCCAAGGTCGGCAGCACGCCAGACCTCTGCAAGGTGAGGCGGGTCATCATTGCGGAAGCAGCGGTATTCGATCACGCCAGTTCTCCCCTTGCTACCGCCACGTCCGTGGTACCTTTCCGGACAAACACCCGCCCATTCTCCACTTTCACGTCATATGATTGTTGCCGGACGTTTGCAGAGTATTGATGCTGGCCTGTTGTGACGTCAAACTGCCACCCGTGCCAGGGACACGTCAATACTTTTCCACAAAGAGCACCTGTGCCAAGTGGTCCGCCTTGATGTGGACAGAGCCCATCGATGGCATGCAATTGGCCATCGACGTTGGCGAGAGCAACCATCGCATTGGCCGCAACCCGCTCAATGCTTGTGCCGGGAGGGCATTCACTTTCACCAGCGATGTCGATCCAGTCTGCCATTCTCGTGAGCCTATCCAAAATATACGGGCAAAACACACTTCTATTTCTGTACCACGCGCAGGCACCCTGATGTTTGCTCAAGCCACAGGAAACAACATGCTCTGCGAAGCATCGCAGAGGTGGTCCTGAAATCAACCACCAAAAGGGAATTTTCTTAGCAAGATCTTTCAGGCAACCGCTCGCTCCTCTTCGTTTCTCACCTTTTTGGGTGGTTGCGGGAAACACCTCCATCGCCGGTGGACCCACCAATATTGGTCAGGACGACGACGAACGGCTCCTTCAAGCAAATCGGTATACCATTGTGAGAGCTCTCTAAGGCCCTGAACCTCCGGCTTATCCTCCCGGGGGTCTATCACACCCTCAACACGAAGATCAAAGCTGAAGAGGCCGTCTCGACGAGTCGCGGTACACACAATAACCGGTGCCTCTGACGAGAGGGAAAACACTCCGATAGCTTTATGAACACTGGCTGGGCGACCGAAAAAATTCACTCGACACCCTTTTCTGCCCGCAGCCTGATCACCAAGCAGACCAATCGCGCCGTTTTCTTCGAGAACCGCCGCCACATCAGGGGCACTTCCTTTTTTGGGAAGTATCTTCTGCCCCCGAGATTCCCGGAACTCAGTCACAAACTGATCCAGAAATGGATTATCAAGTTCTCTCGCAACAGAAAAGAGTTGAAAACCGAAGACACCGAAAAGAAATGCAGCGAGTTCAAAATTGCCGTAATGCCCAGAGAGAACTACCTTGGGTCGATCCAGCCAAAGCGTGCGTATCAACTGCTCAAGACCCTCTATTCGCAGGTGTCGTCGCCACGTTGTTTTTCGAATGACCCGTGGAGCGTGCGCGATTTCAATAACCATAAGCAAGAGATGTTCCCACATTGCACGCCCTGCCTCCTGACATTCCTCATCAGTCCAATCAGGAAAGGATCGTTCAATATTGTCCCGCACAACGTCCCGCCGAATATTGACACGGTACGCAAGAAAATAGGACCACTTCCGTGCCTGCCGCTCAAGAAATCTGCGGGGGAGTGACTGCACAATACAAATCCCAACACGAACGACAACATATGTCGCCCAATCAGTCATTGTCGTTACCAAAGTTCGTTGTTTCATGAAGTTCTATTGGGCCATGCCGTGCACCTGAATGTGGGCTTCTCAATCACTTCCTATTGTCGTCGATACACGTGCTTTCTCACCAGATCGATTTTTTCCAGATCGATTGTTTTATGTACCGACCGGATGCTTGTGCTCAGGCCAATTCAGATGCCACGAGGAGCAAGACGCTGAGCCCATTGAACAGGGCATGAAGGACAATACTCGGCAAAATAGTCCCTCGGCGGCGAGCAAGGTAGCCAGCTGCCAGTCCGAAACCAATGAGTGGAACCCAGCCCAATCCTTGGCCCAGATGCGCCAGTCCAAAACAGAAGGCCGAAACCACAACTGCCCAATCCCCGAATTTAATTTCAAGCCATCCTTGGAGAATTCGACGGAAAAAAAATTCTTCCGCGATTGGGGCCGCAACAACCGCCGCCCCAATGACTAGGCCAACCGACCAAATGGATTTATCAGCCTGCAGAAAGTCAATAATCGGATGACTGTACGGCTCTACAAATTGGTCAAGAAAAGCTGCCAGAGTCAGAAGAGGTGGCACAATGATTAGCCAGGTAACACATGCCAGACGGAGTCCTTCCCGTGGCTTGGGGTCCCAGAAACCAAGATCCTCCCAAGACGCTCCACGAACCCGCAAAATGAGTGCAGCAACACACGTAAAGGCAAGCATTGCTGTCGCATTTGCGAGCAAGAGATATCCGAGCTCGTCAGAGCCTTTGCTGCCACCGACCGTTATAACGGTCGGTGCATTACCTGTTGCTATCACCTGTGAAGATTGATTGCCCGCTGGAAACATTGCTTGTACTGCTGCAACACAAACACCCTGCCCCACAAGAAATAGAACAAATAAACTTGCCACGATCATTCCATCCCATGGCACTGGACTTCCTGGCACCTGTGGAATCAGAGTCTCACCCCTGCGATAGCGGGCAATGAGTTTCACGATACAGAACATGCTCGTGAGACAGAGCATCGTAGCAACGAATCCGACCAGTGCTGTCATGAGTCCTGACTCAAGAGAGGGCGAGCAGCGAGTACATATTCAAGACCAGACCAGATTGTTGAGATCACTGCCAGCCAGACGACACCAATGGCAACCTGATGAATGGAAATTGAACCAACCATAAATTCCGGCCAGGTACGGCTACCCAGTTCGAGGCCAATCGCAGCACACTGGAACACCATTTTGACTTTCCCGGACCAGGCGGCAGAAAAATCGAGCCCAGTTCGTTCCATTTCAGCTCGGATAGCCGTCACGACGAGTTCACGCACAACAATAACAAGTGCCATCCAGGGCAGAATAGCCGATCCCGTTCGATCGGCGAGCAGTACAAATGTGCCACAGACAATCACCTTATCAACGAGTGGGTCGAAAATGCGTCCCAACCGGCTAACCTGGCCGTATTTCCGTGCATACCACCCATCGACCCAATCAGTGGCGGCGGCAAACACAAACAGCACCAGTGCAGCCAAATCCTGTTGTCCAGCTACGCCTTCGATCAATGCGAACAAAACAAGTGCCAGTACCAACCGCGCAAGCGAGATGATATTTGGAACAGTCCAGACGCGATCAAGTGCAGAATTTTGAGACATGGGAAAAAGCAAACTGGAAGAAAACATTTTCAGCCAGCGTGTACCCTACCCTACTCGCCGCCATTGTGCATCTCCATGCCTGTTACGACATAGACGCTTCCTCTCAGTCATCGAAGAAAGAGAGAAAGGTGGTAGCAACAATATGGACAAATATGTGCACGGGGATGCTCCATGAACAACCATAATCATTTAATTGCAAAATTTCCTGCTGTACGACTGAGGCATTTAATTCCACACATCGGAACCTAGCTCGTTGAGACTTTGCCTGATCACAACGTGTCGTTTTACTGTGTGAAGACAGGAGACGGCATTCCATGTCAGGCTACAAGGATTTCGAATCTGGTAAATAGTGTGATTGAAAAAAGAGAATCATCACCGACATAAAATGCTCCGTCAACGAAGACAACTGCTTCCTGGCCAGCACCGGGCACAGTCCATCGTGATCTCAGTTGACCATCTCGATCAATCACATTCAGCTGATCGATCGAGTCAAACATCGCCAGAAGAAGCTCACTTGATGGGTCATATGCAAGACCCGCAAGGTCAGTCGAACCACCTTCAATTGCCATCGATTGAACAAAGGTGACGGCAGTAGAAGATGAACTTGAAAGAATCGGCAAGGCAAACTGATAGATGCGTCCATCACTTTGCAGGCCAGCGTAAAAAAGCCCGCCTTCTGGATGTGTCGCATCAGGAACAAACGCAAGAGCCTCGAGACCACGGCTGTCTGCACCGGTCATCCAATTCGTGAGATCAAACGTGCGGGTCACCTGACCTGTGCTGACGTCAAACTCAAGAATGCTATCTGGGTTTTCAACGCCGATGTAAATTAAATCACTTGAGTGATCGGCAACCGTCAGAGCCTCAAGATCACCCGGCAGATTCCAGTTCACAATATCCGAACCGTCAGCATTCATCATTGAGACAACGCCTTCATCACTCACGGCAAAAAGCTTTTGCAGGCCGTCATGCCATGTCAGGCCGCTTGTCTCATATTGACTTGGGAGATTACCGATACTTGTTCCGGGAAGCACTGCTGCCGGAAACTCATACACCACATCACGAGCACTCGAGTCCATACTTTGATGTGTTTCATTTGTAAGCGAGTCAAACATGCTGGAAATTCTCCAGACATCGTCTGTCAGCACTCGGCACCGTACAGGATTTCCCTGCTGGTTGTCACGGCTTACGACAAGGCTTTTCTGAGTGCCTGCATCATCTGCACCGAGCACCTGAAAGCCACGAATATTCGCTTGGGCATTTTCAGTACCCGTAAAGACAGGTTCTTTATCAACGTACAGACTTCCTGCCGCGTTTTGTGAGAGTGGCAGAGAGCCTTCATAGCTCAGCATCTCCAGCACAGTCACCTCAAACGTCTTGCTCACAATAGCATTGTCACCAGTCGTTTCAAGTAGATTATCAAGCCCACCATCTTCGACGGTCACGGTGATCGTTGCTGTGCCATGCTGATCTGCAACTGGCGTGAATTTCAATATGCCTGTTGAGCTTTGGCTATCGAAGTCGACTACTGGGTCAGGAATCAGACCTGCGTTGTCACTGACGGCCGTGACAGACAGTAGTTGAGTTTCACCACCACCTGTACTCATGCCGATCAGATTGACGGCCTGCTCAGAATCACCTTCGTTAACCATGACGTTGCTCAACGCATCAAGTGTCGGAGTATCGTTCACTGGTGCGACAGCAACACTGACTGTTCGACTCGTGGTGCCATTGTCATCCGGTGTCGCAAGGTCATTATCAAATCCACCATCTACAACGTTTACTGTAATCGTGGCAGTGCCGTTTTGATTTGACACCGGCGTAAAGGCCAGAGTGCCTGTTGAGCCTGGTGATGAATATGTGACCCTTGGATCAGGAATCAGACCTGTGTTGTCACTGACTGCTGTTATCGAGATCGGCTGAGTCTCTCCGACGCCTGCCGAAATACCGGTCAGGTTGACCGTCTGCTCACCATCATCCTCATTTGCACTGACGCCACTCAAGACATCAAGAGTTGGTGCATCATTCACAGCGTCAACTGTCAGACTGATAACTTGTATTTCGGTGTAGCCGTCGTCATCAGTGACCGTCACACGAAAAGAATCTGAGCCGTTGAAGTTCGCGTTTGGTGTATAGGACCACGCTCCGCTGGTCGCATCGATAGAAGCAGTGCCGTCACTCGACTCGGATGTGATCGTGTAGTTGGGAGCAGAGGCACCGTCAATGGCATCAGTAAAGATGAGCGTGCCTGTGATAACAGAGTCATCTTCTGAACCAGTCGCTGACGTGTTACCAGAGAAGGAACCAGAGTCATTTACGGATGCCATTGTCAGGCTGATGACTTGTGTTTCGGTGTAGCCGTCGTCATCAGTGACCGTCACACGAAAAGAGTCTGAGCCGCTAAAGTTAGCGTTTGGAGTGTACGACCAAGTTCCTGTGGTGGCGTCGATGGATGCGGTGCCGTTGTTCGACTCTGACGTGATTGTGTAGTTGGGAGCAGAGTCACCGTCGATGGCGTCAGTAAAGACAAGCGTGCCCGTGATGGCAGAGTCATCTTCTGAACCGGTCGCTGACGTGTTACCAGAGAAGGAACCAGGATCATTCACGGATGTGATTATCAGATTGATAACTTGTGTTTCGGTGTAGCCGTCGTCATCAGTGACCGTCACACGAAAAGAATCTGAGCCGTTGAAGTTAGCGTTTGGCGTGTAGGACCATGCTCCAGTAATGGCGTCGATGGATGCGGTGCCGTTAC
>WLWF01000092.1_pt1 | contig 79580 bp, 70 predicted proteins | sample 6718331 | NCBI WGS metagenome assembly WLWF01 (sample SAMN12718692, study PRJNA515312) | sponge metagenome | isolation source: marine sponge | host: Mycale hentscheli | place: New Zealand: South Island, Marlborough, Capsize Point | collected 2003-05-01 | reverse complement strand
GTGTCTTGATTGGCGCCAACCGAGCCGCAAGCCGACCGATCACACCTGCCTTCGCCGTGTGTGTGTGGATGATGTGAGGCTGGATATCACGGAGTCGTCCAACGACACTTCGCAATGCCATTACGTCGTTGACGGGCGAAACGGATCTACCCAGGCCATCGATTCGGATGGCACGAATGTCAGGCGCTTGCGTCTCCAGATAGTCGGCCTCGTCGTCTCCACAGTTCCCTGTGATGAGCCTGACGTCGAATTCTTCACGATCCAACTCACGAACAGTGTCTGAGATCAGGACTGCTGGTCCCCCAACATTCATTCGCGCAATCACGTGCACAACACGCACAGTTTGGCTCATGGCTCAATTACAGCCGTACGACGTTTGGACCATTCAAGACGCCTCGAGTATCGAGTATGCACCTTCCACTTTCGGTGATCATGTCGAAGTCAAAGGTGGAGTGGGCCTGCAGCAACACCGCAATATGCGTCTCTCGCATGCCCGTAGCGAGGCCCGAGACTCTTTCTAATCCAATAGCAGAACTTTCCCAAGACGTGACGAGCGGATCAAAAAACGATACGTGCGCGCCGAGGTCAATCAGGAGAGTCGCGATGTCCTTCGCAGGAGATTCGCGTGTATCTGCTACATCAGCCTTATAGGTGACTCCCAGCAACAAGACTCGGCTGTTTCGAAGTGCGCGCGCTTGATCGTTTAGTAAGCGCTGGATTCGGCTGACAACATAAGCGGGCATTGCATCGTTGATTTCCTGAGCCAATTCAACGAATCGGAAGGCGTAGCCCAGACGCGTCTGCACCCGATGGGAGAGGTAATTGGGGTCAATGGGTATGCAATGTCCCCCAACACCTGGGCCAGGATAGAAAGGACTGAACCCGAAGGGCTTCGTGCTTGCGCACCGAATCGCGTCCCACAGGTCGATCTCCAACTCTGCACAGAATTGCGCCATTTCGTTGACTAGCGCGATATTGATGTGCCGATACGTATTCTCCAGAATCTTTGTCATTTCGGCTTCTTTGACGCCTCCTGACACCACCACCTCGTCAACAAGTCTGGAGTAAAATTCGACCGCGCGATTTGTGCTCGACGGGCAGATTCCCCCAACGACCTTGGGCGTATTGCGCAGCGTGAATTCCTTATTTCCTGGGTCTATTCGCTCCGGGCTATAGGCGACGTAAAAATCCTGACCTGCAATAAGGCCAGATCCCTCAAGAAGCGGTACCAGCAACTCCTCGGTTGTTCCCGGGTACGTCGTCGATTCGAGCACAACCAAGAGTCCTGGCTTCAGATGATGCGCGATAGCGCGAGCTGCCTCTTCGACCGCATGGAGGTTCGGCCCCAAGTTTCCATCCAGAGGGGTCGGAACACAAATAACTACTACGTCCGCACCCCCGACTACTGAAGGATCCGTCGTGACTACAAAGTCCTTCACGAGAGCATCACTGATCTCACCATCGGTGATGTCGTCGACGTGTGAGCGTCCTTGATTTAGCCCAGAGACAACTGCTTCATTTTCGTCAACTCCAACGACCTGCAGCCCTGCGCGCGCAGCTTCAAGGGCTAGGGGTAGCCCAACGTAACCAAGTCCCATGACAACAACCCTGAACGGCACTGGTATTGCCCTTTCTTACTAACTGCAGAACGCATGCTTACTCACTGCGGTACGCATGGTGAGGGTACCCAAGAGCGATCAGGCTCCGCGCACGGCATGTGACACATCAAGCGGTTATCACTCAGTCGGCATGTACGCCTTCAGGGCCCGAATGATGTAGTCCACCTCGTCGTCGGTTAGGTGCTCCCCAATTGGCAGGCTCAACTCGTGTTTCGCTAGAGCAATTGCATGGGGATAGTCAGAGACGGGCGAATCATCATGAAAGGGGAAATCGGCTAGCGATTTTGGATAGTGAATACCTGTCGGAATCTCCTGTAGATCCAAATATTGCCTCATCGTCTCTCTATCGGGTACTTCGATAGCAAATTGGTGCCACCCATGGAGACCGTCTTCTGGCACTGCCGGCAGCCTCAGCCAACGCAGCCCACTGAGCTCATGTAGGTACCGATCTGCAATCTCTCGACGCCGGGCAACCCACTGATCCAGGTATTTCAACTTGACACTAAGCACGGCCCCCTGAATCGAATCCATTCGGGAATTGCGCCCGACAATCTCATGGTCGAACTTCTCAAGTCGTCCGTGGTTCGAGATTTTACGGAGGTGCTCAGCGAGAAGCGGATCAGATGTCGTCACCGCTCCAGCGTCGCCAAATGCTCCTAGATTTTTCCCCGGGTAGAAACTAAAGGAGGCAGCATCTCCTAGCGATCCGACCGAGCATCCCCGGCGACTCGCCCCATGCCCTTGAGCTGCATCTTCAACAATAAAGACATCGTCTCGACCCGCACCATCTAACCTTTGCCGCAGCCCTTCAATATCAACTGGATATCCATACAGATGAACTGGAATGACTGCTCGGGTTAGTGCTGTCAACGAAGCCACAACCTGCTCCAAATCCAGGACAGCTGCCGCATCGACATCGACAAGGACAGGTTTCGCGCCGGTGCGAAAGACCGCCTCACTGGTAGCTACAAAGGTCATAGCTGGCACGAGCACTTCATCACCCGACCCAATCCCTAGGCCTTCCAATATGAGTTCGAGGGCATCCGTCCCGTTAGCACAAGCTACGCAATATTCAGTTTTGATGTATTCGGCAAAGGCGCTCTCAAAAGCCTTGACGGCTGGCCCATTGACGTATAAGCCCACCTGCATTACCTCGTCTAGGGCTCGGGAGAGTTCAGGCTCGATTTGACTTCTCTGCCAGGCTAAGTCTAGGAACTTCACGCAAGTCTCCGCGCGGGATTACCGGCATAGGTTCCAGGTTCGAGTATGTCGTTCGTGACAACGCTGCCGGCCCCAATAACTACTCCCGAACAAATCACCACTGGCAGAACTGTCGTATTTGACCCGATGCTCACCCCGTCTCCAATTTTGGTTCGTTCCCATTTATCAGTATTCCCATGAGCAGGACCGTCTCGAAGACGATCGTTCACAAACATCACGCCATGCCCAATAAAGCAATCGCTTCCAATAGTGACTAGCTGGCAAATGAACGAATGGGATTGAATACGCGTGCGGGAGCCAACAACAACATCCTTTTGAATTTCGGAAAAAGGTCCAACAAAGACATGATCTCCAAGACGGGCCCCATAGATATTGCATGGTTCAACGATGACTACTCCGTTACCGGCCGTGATGTCTCTCACCCCAACGCTCCGAAATTCCAGGTGCATCAACGACGCCCCAATCGCGAGAATGTCGGTTCAGAACGTAAAGAAACCTCTTGACCCGACTCAACAGACTGATAGATGGCATGAATTAATTGCAGACTTTTTCGCCCCTCCAGGCCGTCCACTATCGGCTCAGAGCCGCCCACTATGCAAGATACTGCATGCTCAAGATACGAACGATGTCCAAACCCGTAGACATCCGGCGGATTGACCGAGAATTCTGCAAACTCTTCTGGGTCATCTCTTCTCGTATCGACAAAATTCCACGTCTCCAGTTGATTCAGGGCGAATCCCCCCACGACAATCGTGCCTTTTTCTCCCAGTAAAGATAAAGACCCTTCAAGATCCGTCGGCCTTGTCGCGGTCGTCGCCTCAATAACTCCGAAAGCGCCAGAGGAGAACTTCAGAATCACTACAGCGGTGTCTTCGACTTCAACATCTACCAATGCCGTTTGTGCCACCGCGTAAACAGTCTCAACGTCCCCCATCATCCACTCAAGCATGTCAACATGGTGACTCGCTTGATTTGCCAATACGCCTCCGTCGTGCGCCCAAGTCCCGCGCCAAGCATCCTGCTGGTAATACGAATCATCACGACACCACCTGACGCGCACGGTACCCATCACCATGCGGCCAAGGCGACCTTGCGTGACTGCTTCTCGAGCCTTCACGATTGGCAGGTTGAACCGATTCTGTTGCACGACAAATAGTTTTACTTGATTCTCCGCACATGCCTTAATCATTTGATCGGCGTCCGCTATTGCGAGCGCCATAGGCTTCTCGACAACGACATGTTTACCCCAGTGCGCCAGCAAGATTGCTGTTTTCGCGTGATCACCAGAGGGAGTACAAACACAAGCAGCATCAAATCCAGCTCGCTCATACATGTCTTGCATATTCGTAAAGGCGGGAACGCCGAAGAGGTGGGAAAATTCACGGGCTCTCGCTTTATTCAGATCACATACAGCCGTGAGGCGGGCGCCTGAGATCGAGCCATCACTCAGCAGCTGGGCGTGACGCTTCCCAATTCTGCCGCATCCGATCACCGCAAAAGCCAGATCAGAGGACATTCCCACTCCATTCCACCACTACGCCCGTTGCAATTCTGGGCATGAACCTCAAGTCAGTCAAACAGGGCTGCCAGTTGTCCAGAAAACAGTTCATAATTGCGTTCGGCGTCAAACTTCTTTGCCCAGCGACTCTCGCTTTGAATTCTCCATTGCACCTGCGTCTCTATGGGGGCCTTTCTCATGGCTTCAAGGCCGGCCGCAACATTCTTCGCTATTGCATCACTTCCGAGCAAGAGACCAACGGACGCATCAACAATTTCCCGTACTCCCCCGACATCTCTCGCCAAGAGGGGTATGCCACAACTTGCCGCTTCCATTAAGGAAACGGGCAGACCTTCGGAATCACTTACATTACAGAAAACATCAATGGGATTGCTCGCCATCCAAGCGAGGACCTGATCGTGAGTCATCTCCCCCAAAAATCGTGCACGACTACCAAGTTCCCTCGATTGTTTTCTCAGCGCCAGCATTTCAGGGCCATCTCCTATATGCGTCCAGACAAAGTTCATTCCAGATGTCTGGTTCAACTTGAGGGCGTCAATAAGGATATCCACACGCTTGACCGGGACCAAGGATGAACAACTCACAATTCGAAATACATCATCCGCGGAAGATTGGGACGTGCCAGTGCTCTTTGCTACACCCAGGTACGAAACATCAATCTTGTCGCGTAGTTCGGGGAAACGGTCACACAAATAGTTGGCACCAGCTTTTGAGGCCGAGAAAACTTTATCGACTGCTTGAACAAGGTCACGCTGAAATGGCACAAACCCAAGGCGATCTTGCTCAGCAAAGAGATCGTACCCGTGCATGCGTGTCACCACGGGAATATTCATTCCCTTGATCTGTTGCGCCACGCCTAGTGCTTCCGGAAATCCCCACCATGAGTACAAGATTGTTGGTTGATTCTGCGGCTTGCGGACTATGTGGGCACGAGCCCAACGCTGTCCCGCCAAGACGCGGGCGCGCCGCCGAGCCACCACGGCACGGGCACGAAAAGAATTCGCGTCTTGCTCGCTCAGTTCCCTCGTGACATCACTTGAGAACAGATCTTTTACCAGCGTGCCAAAATGTTGGTGAGCAGGCTCAACAAAATCTGTATCAACAGTGAAATGTGAGTCCTGGCCCCAATCGACACCTCGGCCCACAGATCCGGTAGGCACAACACGAATATCGAAGCGCTCAGACAATATCTGAACCTCTAGTGGCAAGAACGGGTCATCCGGTCCAGGAAGAGGGAACGACTCTGTCAGGATGATGAGCTGACACCGAGGCGCATCCACGCCAAATAGGCTAGTGCGCAATAGTCACGCTTGTCGGTAGACCCGGGTGTGGAGGTATCTCTCTGGTGATTGTAGGTATCGCCGATCTTGGAATCGGGAACTTCGCAGCAATGGATAAGATGCTTGTTCAGCTTGGGGCGACACCTCGCCGTCTAACTCATCCCAACATGCTGGCAGATATCGATCGGCTAATTCTGCCCGGGGTAGGTGCCTTCGATTTCGCTGCCCGACAACTGGACGAAACTGGCTGGCGCGAGCCCTTGGAGAGTTTCATCTCTCAGGGTCACCGGCCGCTTCTCGCCGTCTGTGTTGGGATGCAATTACTGGTTACCGGCAGCGACGAGGGGGCCGGTGCCGGCCTCAATTGGATTCCTGGCCACTGTCGCAAACTTGTTTCCCCAAAAGACAGCCCCATCAAGGTTCCTCACATGGGCTGGAACGCTCTAAGCGTTTTGCGGGACGATTCTTTGCTGGATGAATTTGATCGCAAGCAACGCTTCTACTTTGTTCATTCCTATTACGTGCAATGCCCGTCATCTTTTGTTCTTGCTGAATGTCAATACGGATTATCTTTTCCCGCTGTGATCCGTAGAGAATCCACCTGGGGCGTTCAATTTCACCCTGAAAAGAGTCACGGATTTGGCTTGAAACTATTGCGCAATTTCCTGAAGTTCTCATGCTAAGGCCCAGAGTCATTGCCTGTTTGCTTCTCAGTGACGGGGGGCTCGTGAAGACCCGTCGCTTCAAGAACGCCGTTTACATCGGCGATCCTCACAACGCAATTCGTATCTTCAATGAGAAGGAGGCGGACGAACTCATAGTCATTGACATAAGTGCTACAAAGAAGGATCGCGGCCCAGATTTTGCTCTGATTGAGCAATTCGCCAGCGAGTGCTTCATGCCTGTGACTTACGGAGGGGGAATTCATTCACTCACTGCAGCTTCCCAACTTTTTTCTCTAGGTGTAGAGAAGGTTTGTATGCAATCTGCAGCATTTCAATCTCCACAACTCATAACCGATGTCGCTGCACGATATGGCAGCCAGGCAGTTGTGTCCGCCGTTGACGTCAAAGGGGGAGATCGTGGACGCCCAAAATTGCGTTGGGACAAATGGTGGAAGCACCACGGAGACTGGCTGTCTTGGATAAGGAAGGCTCAAGAACTTGGGGCCGGAGAAATCTTGCTGACAGATGTTGACCGTGAAGGGACACTCGCGGGCGTCAATCTGGATCTGATAAGCGCTGCTAGCTCAAGTGTGGAAATTCCAGTGATTGCGAACGGGGGAATCAGAAACAAGCAAGATATAAAACTTGCTCTTGGTGCCGGGGCTAGCGCCGTCGCCGCCGGATCGCTCTTTGTGTTTTATGGCCCCCACCGTGCCGTGCTGATCACCTATTTGGGCCAGGATGACTTTGCCTATCTTGGGGCGGAGTCGTGACCAAAGTTTGCGCGCGCTGCGTCATGGATGAGACAGCTCGATCCATAGTTTTTGATGCAGCTGGAATGTGCAATTACTGCACAGAACTATTTGAGCGGGCAGGTCCTGAACTTTACAAGGATCAGGGCCAACGCGATCAAGAACTTGCTTCTCTAATCTCAGGAATTAAGTCAGAAGGTAAGGGCAAAAGATACGACTGCATCATGGGCGTTTCGGGAGGTGTTGATAGCTCATTTGCGATTCATAAGGCAGTTGAGTCAGGACTACGCCCTCTCGCAGTGCACATGGATAATGGATGGAACTCCGAGCTGGCCCAGAGCAATATTGAGAACCTAGTTCGTCGTTTACAACTTGACCTCGTGACCTACGTAATCGACTGGCGGGAGTACCGAGCATTGATGCAGGCATTCCTTGACGCAGATGTTATCGACGTTGAGCTGCTTTATGACAATGCGATGTACGCTGTGAACTTCCAGCAAGCACGTCGGTGGCAGACTCGTTGGATCTTGGCAGGGACAAATTTGTCTACCGAAGGCATGAGGATTCCAAGTGGTTGGAACTGGTTGAAGTATGACAAGAGAAACATCAAAGGCATTAAAAAAGCCTACGATGGAAAGGGCATAGATTCGTTTCCCGCTATCGGGACTCTCGGCTACACACGGAGTCTTTTCTTGCGTCGAATTCGGTGGGTTTCGTTTCTCGACTATTTCGATTACAACAAGAATGCCGCACTATCACTACTTCAAAAGCATTACTCGTTTAAGCCGTATCCCCATAAGCACTATGAATCTGTCTTTACTCGCCTTTACATGGGCAACATATTGCCAACAAAATTTAACGTGGACATGAGGAAGGTTGATTTTAGTAATTTGATCTTGTCTCAACAAATGGATCGCCAACAGGCACTTGCTCTTCTACGAGAGCAGCCATATCCATCAACGTCTTCTCTTGAACGCGACATTCTTTTCTTTCAAAAGAAAATGGGGTGGACTGATGAAGAGTGGCGCACCTACCTTGACCGCCCCGAACGTCCCCATGACGCTTTTCCAAGTGAGAAAGGTCTCTACGACCTTCTACGCTCCCTATCAAGAAAATTTAGGCCAGCCTCGGACTACAAATGAAGGTCGCTTACTTACTCACATGGTCCGGTGATCAACGCAGTGGAGTCTTCAAAAAAGTCGCCGATCAAGTTGAGGCCTGGTCGCGCCTGGGACTTCAGGTGGGAATCTTCGTTGCAACTACCCATACTTCGTCACCTGACTGGGCTGAACTTCCCGAGTCCGTGCACGTCGAAACCTACACACATGAGGTGCACTCACTGCTCGTGCAGCGTCGACTAATTCGAAGTGTTCACAGGTGGGAGCCAGACGTCACCTACGTGCGGACCACGATTAGGCACGCAGCTGCCTTTCGACTCCTGGGCGCACTTCCTCACGTGATAGAAGTACAGACGGACGACCTCGCGGAATCCGAGGGCCTTAGCCGAGCGAGGCATTACGCCACTCTGAGTACCCGACGGCTCAGTCTTGGCAAGGCTCGAGGGATGGTTTTCGTGAGTCAGGAACTGTCCACACGAGCAACGTACGACCGCTTCACGGCAAATCGCATCGTGATTGGTAATGGAGCCTCACTACAGCGCATTTCTTCTCTACCCCCTCCCGACGCAGATTCACGAGCCCCACGGTTGGCATTCGTGGGCTCACCTGGTATTCCCTGGCATGGCCTTGATGACGTAATTCGGCTTGCTGAATTACGACCTGAGTGGTCATTTGACTTAATTGGCCCTCAAGCGACTTCCACAATGTGGCCTTCCAACGTGTCAGTACACGGCGCACTGCACGCAGACGATTACAACTCCATTTTGGCGAAAAGTGACGCGGCAATAAGCACACTCGCTCTCTACAGGAACCGCATGGAGGAGGCTTCTCCACTGAAATCTAGAGAGTATCTAGCTCTCGGTCTTCCAGTTATTGGGTGCTACCGGGACACGGACATTCCTGAATTTAGCGATGTTTACCTGCGGCTAAGTAATGAGCCGGGCGCCATCATCACGGAAATACCTCGGGTCGAGGCTTTCCTTGATCGCTGGCGAGGGCAGCGAGTTCCGAGAGACGAGATTCTGTATCTTGATACCGAAAGAAAAGAAAGACAGAGAATCGCTTTCCTACAACAAGTGCTGTGATCTTTAGCGATCACGAGGCGTCCCCGGCTGGATTCGATTGAGACGTATGCCGTAGGTGGGAATATCTGACCAAAGATTGTCAAGATGAGGCGCTACGAGAGATGCTCACCCACTAGACTTTTAATACAGAGACGCCAACCTTTCATTTCTTCTTGAGGCAATCATGCATGAGCACTCCTTCCGCTTGGGTCAACAACGCTTAATGCGCAAACTGAGCGCTCTTAAGGTTGATCAACTTCCTGTAAGCGACTACACCAAGCGCTATCTATCGGACCAGCTGCGATCTAGCGCGTACATTGGCACCTTCACCGAAGTGCTCAGCAGGGCATCACAAAACTGGAAAAATGCACTCGAAGACTGGAAAATCGTAGATCTCGGCGGCGGCACCGGACTTCAATCATTACTTGCTCTTGAGTCAGGCGTCGGTTTCGTTGTTTACTCTGACATTTATGACATTTCCGCCGCAGACGCAGCGGCGTTGGCTGACGTTCTTGAACTCCCCCTGCACCAAATATTTGTCGGAGACACTGACACCCTGGTCCGTGAATTAAACGAAAGCTCAGTGGACATTGATTGCGTCCTTTCTTACGACGTTATTGAACATATTTATGATGTTGCCTCTCACTTTGAACGCATGAGCTGGCTTCAAAATGAGAAGACCAAACTTTTCTACGCATCCGGCGCGAACGCCGCTAACCCCCGCTACGTTCGGCAAGTTCGCAAGTTGCAGCTTCAAGTCGAAAACGAGACTCGGAGCGCCCAATGGGGTCATAAGGACCGAGATTCCCTCCAGGCCTACCTAGAGATACGTCGGAACATGATCGCACGGTCAGCACCCGATTTATCACCGGCAGTGGTAGACGAGCTTGCATCTCGGTCTCGAGGCTTAACGTTGAACGACACACAAGCCTTGGTGATAGACCCGTACCTGGCCGGTCTTCCCACCTATGCGCCCAGGCACCCAACCAATACTTGTGACCCTCTCACTGGAAATTGGTGTGAGCAACTGCTTGACTTCGATTGGATCATCTCCACCGCGTCCGACGCTGGTTTTGAGGCCAAGATAAGTGCAGGGAAATACGCCATGTCCGGCACTTTTGCAGCCGACAGCGTGCGCCGGATGCTGAACGTCGGAATTTCGCTGTTGGGGCCTCGCGGAATTCATCTCGCCCCCCACTATTTCGTGTCATGTACTAGATCCACCTCCCACTGATGGACCTGGTGCATTACGCGCAGAGCCCTACTGGGAGTCAATACCCATGAGTGCAACCCATCGGTACAAGTTAATGAAACGCCAGGCTTGAGATGAGCCTATTCGAGGCACTGATGAATCCCCTGCGATCCCTTTTGCCACCACGGACGAGTCAAGAAAACCAATCGTTGGCGAGTTCAAGACAAGATCTGCAAAGTGCCGACGGTGTGCATCAAGCCATGCTCTTTGCGACGTTTCAAACCCAATCTTGTCTCGGCGATCTAGAACGGCTTGCGGCACCACACCCCTCAATGCCTCACGCAAGACCTTCTTTGTTGTTCCCCGACCGTCAATTAGGAAGTGCTCTGGCAGAGACAGGACAAACGTTATGAGTTCCCTGTCGAGAAAAGGTACTCGGCTTTCGACAGACCACCGCATTGAGTTTCTGTCACCATGTCGCAGTAGACGTACTAGGCCACGTTGAAGCAGTGACTCTCGGAGCTCCGCCTTCACCCGGACGCCCGACAGGCGGCCGACTTCGGCTTTATGTCGCTGAGCCGCCCAGCTAGCGATTCCAGTCCCGAACTTTTCTTTCATCACCCCTGTTTGTGGAGACGAAAAAGAACGGGCGTAAAGGGTATCCGCAAGCTTTTTCGGAAGAATCTCAAACGCACTCCATCCAATGCCCTTCAACAAAGAACGATCCGGCCACTTACTCCAATTCCAGAGAAAGTTGGCAGCTTGAAGAAATTGACCAGCCTCAACAAGACTTTGCGATCTTTGACCTGGATAGCCAACATATCCCGCGAAGACCTCATCGCCACCCTGGCCGTCAAGTGAAACGACAATGCCCGACTCGTGCATCAGCTGAAACACCCGATACTGCGCGTAGATGCTGGTTGAAGAAAAGGGTTCTCCTTGGCAGAGGATTACATCATCAAGGTCTTCAATCAGATCCGTCGATTGGGGAGCAACCTGCTCCCATGATCCGCCCAGATTCTCACGCGCAACCTGAACCCAACGTGACTCGTCAACGGCGGACCCCGGAGACACGAAACTGAATGTCCTGGGCTCAAGGCCAGGCATCACCTGCTGGGCCAAATGCACGATTGCTGACGAGTCGATTCCTCCGGACAATGCAAAACCCACAGGGACGTCAGATCGAAGGTTTCGTTCCACACTCGCAGATAGGAGGTCCCTGACGCCCCTACTGGCATGTTGGAGAGTCAGGGATTCGTCCGTTTCGATAGAAGGCCACCACTTTGCAATTGCACTGCGTCGCTGTCCCGATCTGAGGTCAATCTCCATCATGCTTCCAGGCTGCAGATGTTTTATCTTTTCGATGAAAGAGTCTTGATCATCGTCATAGTCGCCTGAAGCTAGGTATTGCGTAGCAACTGTCCAATTTAGTTTTGGTCTGGCGGCAAAGAAGGGCAGAACGCTGGCAATCTCACTGCCAAATGCAATACCCTCATGGCCGAGCGCTCCTATGAAGAGCGGCTTGATGCCGAACGGGTCACGACAAAGAGAGAGTGTTGCGAGCCTTCGATCTAGCATCCCAAATGCGTACATACCTTCCAAACGTTGAAGGCATTCCGGGCCCCAGAATTCCCAAGATCGAAGCAAAACCTCGCTATCACCGGTTGATTGAAAAGCCATTCCGTGTGACTTCAGTTCTTCTCGTAGTTCAAGGTAGTTGGTGATTTCACCGTTAAATACCATTTGGTAGCGACCATCAGCGGAATTCATGGGCTGGCTACCAACCTCAGAAAGATCCAAAACAGCCAGGCGAGTCGAAGCGAGGGCAACCGTGGCTCCAGTCGGGCTCTCCCAAAACCCTTGACCTGATGATGATGGACCCCGATTTCGCATCACGCGGATCGCACGATCAAGGTTCGCTTGAATGCGTCTTGGCTCTACTCGTGAGAAAGCGCAGATGCCCGCGATGCCGCACATACTGTTACCTACACCCAAGAAGACGAGCCATGCAACTCTCCAAAGTTGAGACATCGTTATCGTAGACGCGATGAGTCAGATATCGCCGAAGGTCACCGTAGGCATACCGGTCTACAGAGGCCAAGCCTACATTCGCGAAGCGATCGACAGCGTGATCAAGCAGACTTATCGCAATTGGGAACTGTTAATCGTGGACGATGCCACCCCGGATTCTTCTGTTGACATAATTGAGTCGATCTCGGACCCACGAATCCGCTTACTGCGTAACGTTGAGAATCTAGGTCTTGTTGCAACTCGAAACCGGATTCTGTCTGAGGCGAGTGGGGACTTCCTTGCTTGGCTGGATCAAGATGACCTTGCCTCTCCCCATCGCCTCGCCACGCAAGTGGGTTTTCTCGAAATTAATCCCCAGATTTCTATATGTGGATCATTCACTCACACGATTCAGCAATCAGAGGAGCCTCCCGACTGGTCTCATCTCGAAATTTTCCCCAAGCATCACAATGCCATCCGAGCTGCGCTACCCTTCTTGAATCCGATGGCATGCAACACAATCATGATGAGATTGCGAGATATCAAGAAGTTAAAGTTTGAATTCCGAAGTGAAATGGGTAACTCCCTTGACTACGACTTTTGGAGTCGTGTGTCGGACTTGGTTCATCTGGAAAATATCGGAGAGCCTCTGGGGACTTACCGCATCCATCCAAGTCAAACTTCACGCGGTGCCGAACTTCGGGTTATGCAGGATCAAGCTCTCACAGTGCAATCAGAGCTGATCGCACGTGCCCTTCAATTGCCGATGTCCGAGTCCGAACGCGAGCTACACCGGAGTGCCACCCAGTCACCTCTGGACATCCAGAATTCCGACCACCTTGGGTCCATTGCAAACTGGTTCGCCAGACTCCGAAAGCACAATAAAATTTATGGCGCTTTCGATAAGTCCGCCTTCGATGAAATGCTCTCTCGCCAATTCACTTCATGTGTGTTGTCGGCCCGTCATCACCTACATTTTTCTTCTCTGACCAGGGAAACGGTGTCCGGAATGAATCGCATTCACCCTGGAATCAGACCCACGTTCAGAAGTATTCTGCGGGGCTTGCACCGTCGGCGCGTTCAACGACCCCGCGCCATGCACTTAAGTTGAGCAGAACTCCGACCATGACTCTTTCCATGTGGGTAACTGCATGAGACCTGTGGCTACAAATTTTGAACAGTCAAGGTCTACGTGCTTAGGTCTCCGCGCCGTTGTCTCGTAGTCACTCGAAAGGACGGGCTGAATCCGATCCCGACCGAAGCCCGCATGCTCCGCTATCTCGACCGCCCAGTCATATTTCGAAGCAGCCTCTCTTGCGCAAATATGGTAGGTGCCGAATTCAGGAGGACTCACCATGATGGCAAAGATTGCGTCAGCCAACAAAGTCGTAGGCGTTGGATTTCCATAAATATCCGTAACTACCTGAATTTGCCGACTCGTGTTTCGAAGTTGATTAAGGATACGTGTTGGAAAATTACTACCTCTTTGACTTGAATACAGCCAAGATGTTCGTACTACAAAAGACTTGGGGTTCATGATCATAACGAGTTCGTCGCCAGTCCACTTGGATGTTCCATACACGGACACAGGGTGACAGGCGTCGTCTTCCGTATACGGCTCGGTGCGTTCGCCGGAGTAGACTGCCTCGCTCGAGATGTGTATCAGATTCGCACCGATCTCGTATGAAACCCGGGATAGGGATCCCGGACCTAGGGCATTCACCCGGAGCGCTCGCGCTGGATCCAGGTGCGCTGCATCGACATCCGTCATGGCGGCTGCGTTGAGCACCCACTGGGGCTCACACTGACGAACGAAAGCTCCGACCGCCTCACTGTCTTCAAGGCGTAGTTCTCGAGGCGAGGGGACGACATCCCACGGCCCACCGGACGCCCGGGCTAAGAATTCAGAGCCCAACTGGCCATGTGATCCAAAAAGGACTATCCGTGACAACCCTCAACCTCTCATCTTGGTATCACTTAAGACTAGGCCATCGTTCGCTAGTCTGTTTCCGTGCCGATCCGACAATTACCCCGTAAAGTCTTAATCACTGGAGCAAGTTCGGCGATCGGGCTGGAAACCTGCCGTCGGTATCTATCCGCGGGCTACTCGGTGGTCGGCCAGTACCTTCAAGGCAGGTCAGCGATAACTGACGAGTTCCCTTCGGAGCAGCGCTTGAGTCTCCTGCAGTGCGACCTCGCTGACCTTAATGCCGTGTCTGAGCTTGCCCAAGCCCACACTGACTGCGACGTTGCTGTGTTCCTGGCCTCCTTGGCAGAGCCCTCTCGCCTTGAGAATATTGACGTGTCGCAACTTGAACGCACGTTGGCCGTCGGGGCACTTAGCAATTACATTCTCATTGGCGCAATCGGACCGGCTATGGCTCAGCGTGGATGGGGGCGAATCGTGATCGGATCCAGCATCGGGGTCAAGTTCGGCGGGGGTGCGGACTCCTTCGCTTACGCGCTCGCCCATCACACGAGTGAGTTCTTCCCGCGGCGCGTTCGTGACTGGACGGCAAGCAACGTGCTCACAAACGTTGTCCGAATCGGAGTCACTGATACATCGCTTCATGATGCCTTTCCTGACCGAGACTTGCAGCAGAGGGTTGAACTCATTCCCTTGAAGCGGGCGGCGACAACTGCAGAGATTGCCGACTTCGTGACCTGGTACGGATCGGAACACAACACGTATGTTTCCGGGCAAACAGTTGCCATTTCGGGTGGCGAGTAACGATATGCCGGCAACCCTTCCTGCTGCAGTCTTTCTCGACGTCGATGGTGTGCTAATCGATTCCATTGACGTCAAGGGGGACGTCTTTGTGGAAATCTTCGCAGATTTCCCGAACAGTCGTGAACAAGTACTCGCTTTTCATCAGGCCCACGGTGGCCTCACACGCGAAATCAAGATTCGAAAACTACTTGAATTGCTAAGTAAGGAATCACCTTCGGATTCCGAAGTCTCAGACCGGGTCACCCTCTTCGCCTCACTTGCCGTGGGACGCGTTATCCAAGCTCCTGAGATACCAGGTACGCACGCATTCCTGCAAGAATGGTCTGCTCGGTGTCCCTTCTACGCAGTCTCAGCGACGCCTGACAAAGAACTTCAGCAAATAATGGCTGCGAGAGGCCTCCTGCCGTTCTTTCGAAAGGTGAGGGGTTGGCCACCTGACAAGTCCAGGCTGATCACTGAGGAGATCCCATCTGGCGGGTTTGAGGCGGCTCAGTGCATACTCGTGGGAGACAGCGACGAAGACCATCGGGCGGCAAAGCGCGCCTCGGTTCCCTTCATCCTCTTCGGTGCATCCACACCCGATGGTCAACAATCAAATGTCTCCCGAATCACGAGTTGGTCTGCCTTTGGCGAGGCCGCTTCAGAAGTTCTGGAGCGCTCAGCCTCATAGACTCAGGGCCGAAGCGCAATATCGTGAGTGGAGAAATCATTGGCCAACATTCTGGTCTCGACAGTCCCGTTTGCTTCCCACGACAGGGTTCCCCTTGAGCTACTACGTTCAGTTGGTGCGCAAGTCACTATCAACCCAATAGGTAGGCGTTTGCAGGAAGAAGAACTTGCGGAACTAATCCCAGCCACTGAGATTCTCATCGCAGGCACTGAACCTATCACTCGTAAGGTGATGGAAGCCGCTCCAAGTCTTCGGCTGATTGCACGTGTAGGCGTTGGTCTTGACAATGTCGATCTTCTCGCTGCTCGGGATCGCGGAATAGAGGTTACCTACACACCCGAAGCCCCGGCTCCAGCGGTTGCCGAGCTCACCATCGGCCTGATGGTTTCCCTCCTTCGGAACACGCACACTGCGAATACGCTCCTTCACGACGGGCAGTGGCATCGCTTCATGGGCCGTCGCATCGGTGAATCGACCATCGGCGTCATCGGCGTCGGACGCATCGGCAGCCGAGTAATTCACCTCTTGAGTTCGTTTGGTGTGCGACGGTTCATCACCAACGACGTTGAACCGCGCGGTGACTCCCTTCAAGGGATCGACGTCGAGTGGGTCGGTCAGGGTCAGGTTTTCAGGGAAGCAGACATCGTCACACTGCACGTACCCCTCACTCTGGACACGCGAAATATGGTCGGCCGCCCGCAACTCGACATGATGAAATCCGACGCAGTCCTCATCAACACCTCTCGCGGCGGTGTTGTTGACGAGGAAGCGCTGCACCGTGCGCTCCAAGACGGACGCCTTGGCGGCGCGGCAATCGACGTCTTCGCTCACGAGCCCTACCAAGGTCCCTTGACGCAGGAACCTCGTTGCCTACTCACCAGCCATATGGGTTCCATGTCGATTGACTGTCGTAGCCGAATGGAGGTAGAGGCGACCCGCGAGGCCGTTCTCTTCCTCACCGGGGAGTCGGCGCTGTCCCCAGTTCCGGAACAGGAATACCTAATTCAATCTCAAGCAGAGGGCTCAAATCGATAAATCAGCCGTGATGCTGTTGAATCCAGTACTCGGCTTGAGACACCTGGTAGGCGAAATCCACGTCCAGTCCGGCTTCATTTTTGATCGGGTAGATGCGCTGGCCCATCCACTTCTGTGGAAGGAGTCCTGAATCAAGGTCTTCGAGGTTCTGCGGTCGTACAACCGAGACGCCCATGTCGGCAAACCAGACGTCACCTTGAGAGTCTCGATCGCAGTTCAATATCTTGGGGTCACCAAATACCTCGAACGGCACAAAAGGTTGTAGAAGCCCTCCATCGGTAATTCGTCGTGCCCGAAGAGGGCTCCACATGTTGTAACACGAGACAGTAACGGCCGAATCCATGTCGGGCCGTTCACGCAGGACAACAACTCCTTCACTGATCTGTCCTGAAGTCACGGTGACGGCATTTGCCATCAGAAGAACGTACATCTCCACATGCACGCCCTCTCGTTGAGCATCCGCCTGCACAACACCATGGGCGTGGACGTATGCGTCCTCGCCCAATGCAGCGTCACTTGCCAAGTAGTCGGGGCGATCAATGATGTGGGATTCAAACGATTCGGCAACGGCAACGATGTCCGGGTCATCGGTTGACACGTAAATCCGATCCACATCCGAGCACTCCTGAGCAGCATTGAGGGGCCACCACACCATGGGGTGACCTTCAATCTCCCGCGTATTTTTGCCCGGTAGCCCGGATGAACCCTTTCGCCCGATAAGTATCGCGGCAATCACCCTAGGTCTCCCCTGTCACGTGAACGAAGACTGTTGGGTGCCTCAGACGCATCTCTCATGAGTTCCAGGAGTCCCAATCCAAGGTCGACATAGGACTTGCCCATCATTCGCCGCCCAGATTCTCGTTCTAGAGCATACGGAGATAAGCGATAGCGGCCTTCGAAGGGTTCGTTGTTGAAGTGCACCTCAATGTCCTCACCAATCATCTCGGTGATCATCTCGATGACCTCGCGGGTTGTCATGCGCTCGTGGCCAGTGACATGCAGAGCCTGCCCAACAGAAGTCTGATCCAGCGCATCTACAGCGAGAGAGGCGGCGTCAAGGACATGAACGTACTCACGGACCTCGCTACCATCGCCCCAAAAGTTGATGCATTTTTGGCTCACAGCTTGGTGAATGAGGCGTGCAATCGCGTTGTTGGCGTCGGCCCGAGGGCCATAGAGGGATCCGAACCGCAAGATCGTGCTCTGGAGGTTCCACGCCCCCGAAAGGTCGCTCACGAGGCCCTCAGCAGCCCGCTTGGTCGTGCGGTAGACCGAGCCTCCACGCGCATAGACGTACACGCTGCTGGCGTGCATGAAGCGACTCACGCCCAATGAAGCCGCGGTCTCCAGAACCCCCAAGGTGCCCAGCACATTGACCTCGGTCGCCCGCCTTGGCTCTGACCGTGCTTGATCCAAGTCTGCGATCGCAGCGCAGTGATAGACGACTTCACACCCCGCCATTGCCTGCTCAACGATCTGACGATCGCGAACATCTCCAATCACCGCCGCGTAGCCTGCGACCGGAGGCTCCCGGTCATCAAGGGAGATGACGTCGAATCCGCGGCGGACAAGCTCCTCAGCGATGTGACTACCAAGGAACCCCGATCCACCCGTGACGAGAGCTCTCACAACCGACTCCGAATCACACCGTCACACATCCTCGACAAGGACTCAGGGACTGTCGCTGCCGTTCAAGGTGGAGTTCCCGCAGCTTGGAATAGCCCTTACCGGTCCATATCTCACTCACAGACTCAGAATCAACGTTGCCCGGGCTGAGAAAAGACCGGTAGTCAACATCACAGGGATTCACGCGACCGTCCCACCAAACGAACGTGCGCCGCCACAAGTCAGAGCATGCATCCGTGATCTCATTCGGCTCATTGTCGTAAGCGTTTTCCCATGGGTTGTAGTCAACGAACGCAACCTGATCTACATGGTCTTGCCAGAAGGCTTCGATGGAATCGTGATCCTGTCGAGTTCTATCGAAAGCAACTCCGGAAACTCGCGTGATGGTCCGCGACTTCGGGTAGTCACGCTCCTTGATTTCCTTGAAGCGACGGATATTGCCCATAACTTTGTCGAAGTCTCCGTTGACTCGAAGTTGCGCGTACGTCTCCGGGTCCGCTGCGTCAGCCGAAAAGACCAGGGTGTTGGGCTCCGCTTCGAGAATCGCGTGAGCACGCCGTTCGTCAAGGAACGTCGCGTTGGAATTGATCTTAAAGCCCAAGAACTTTCCGGACGCATACGCGAGCATCTCTTCGATGCCCTTCGTCAGCAATGGTTCACCGCGCGAAGCGAGCGTCACGAACTCAACGTGCCCTTCAATTTGATCGATTACTGCCTTGAAGCGCTCCACAGGCATCTGCCCCATATGCCCCTCCTTGCGCTGCGTCAGCAAGGGATCTGTCTGGAAACAGAAGACACACCGAAAGTTGCAGATAGAAGTCGGCTCGATCTGTACGCATGGTGGAAATTCATCAAATTCCTTCGTCGCCGGAAAGACGTCATAGCGGTAACGGTGGAATAGATACCGACCCAATTGAGAATCGTCAACACGGTCAATCTCTTCGAGGACGTGTGGCCGCAACCAAAAGACGCCGGCGCCGCGGTCACTCGGCGGGTTCAGAAGATCATCACAGGCTCTCTTGAGAATCTCCACTCGGCTGTTGGTCAAGTCGTCAGACTCTAAGGAGGCCCGAAGCGCTGAAATGCGCGCAAGGACCCCTCTTTCCTCCCCGTGCACGCTAAGAGACTGGAAACTCTCACCTTTACGATAAAGACGCGGTGCTTCCACAACACTCCTTTGGGGGATTCCAACTAATGAGCAGTCTAACGGTCTGGGCGCTTCCTGGGCTCCCCCCGAGGAGTCTGGACAGTGCGGTCCTTTGGGAGGCCTTCCTTCCAGATGACGCTCCGCCCGATTGGGTTTCGTTGCCCGAATACGTGCACCGCGAAAAGGACGGTCTTCGAACTCGCTATCAGTCCTGGCTCTCAGGTATTTCCTCGCGTCCATGGGATGGCGTGACCGTTGAGGAGTTCATGTCGATTCGCTCGAATCTCAGTTACTGGTGGATGACGCTCCCAACAGACAACTCGCTAGCAGCGGATAGCCCTGCGTACCGAGTCCTCCGCCTGTTTGCTCTCTCAAGCATTGCAGAGGAAATGGCATTCGACCATGTCGAGGTGATGACTGATCGACAGGAGGTGGCTGAGGCTGTCGCCGTCTGGGCAGACAGCACTGGCAAACCCTGCAAAGTCAATTTCAACGATCCAAGGACGGGTCATTCAGATCGCCGTCGACGTTCTCGGGCACCGATTCTCGCAGCGCTGCGTGTCTTCTGGAATCACCTACTGATCAGCATGCAACCCAGCCGAAAGGCTGGTCGAGCCGCCACGAAGGAAGGCATCGTTTTCATCGATTACCTGGCACACCTGCAGAAACCCGGGTTGGACGGTGCCTTCCGATCGAACTACTGGGGACCCCTTGTCGAATTACTCGAAGACTGGCCTGAACCCGTCAACTGGCTTCACATCTCAGCGACCTACGCGACACCGAAGGGCATCAGATCCGACGTTGATAAGTGTGAGGCATTCAACGCAGACCACCCGGCACATATTCTGCTGCATTCCTACCTGCGGCTTAAAGCTGTCTTCAGAGCCTCACGGGACTACGTCCGGATCCGAAGATTCGGCATCGTCCTGCGTCAACAACGGGAAGTCTTCGTTGAGGCGGAAACCGGATTGAACCCATTCCCTCTCCTGCACGATCTGGTCAAGGACCAGTACTTCGGAAGAACCGCCGCACTCAATGCCTTCTGGATAAGCCTGTGGGAGTCTGCACTTCATGCGTTGCCGATGCAGCGCCTAGGTGTCTATTTGTTTGAGAATCAACCGTGGGAGTTGGCATTCCTCTCTGCTTGGCAAAGGTCGAACTTCGGGAGGGCTTTGGCTGTTGCGCATTCCTCTATGCGCTTCTGGGATCTGAGGTATTTTCCTGGCGAAAATCTCAGCAACTTCTGCGACAGGCCAACTCCAAACTCAGTTGTGCTTAACGGTCCGCTGATGCAAGCAGCGGCTGTAAGCGGTGGCTATCCGGAGAGTTTGCTATCGGTTGCCGAAGCTTTGCGTCTGCAGGTAGATGTGGATTCACGAACTGAAGCCGTCGCAGATGTACTCGTCCTGGGAGAGCATGCCCTGGACCAGGATCAGGACGTCATCGAAATTGCAAAGCACTTCGCAGACTCCCTCGGTCCAGCCACACATGTCATTTACCGTCCACATCCGACCGCGGAAGTCGACCCCCGATCTCTTCCTCCCAAATGGTCGCTCAGCCAGCACGCATCAGTTCATGCTGCCGTTGCCGCCTCCCGAATTGCACTATGTGGGCCCACAACCACGGCTGCGTTAGATGCGCGGCTAGTCGGCAAGCGCGTCGTCGTGATCGGACTGGCAGATACACTTATGTCAGGTCCGGCCATCGGCCTTCCCAATGTCTATTTGGCCACAACGAAAGCTGAAGCCACTTCCCTAGCACAAAATATCCTCACGAAATCAGTCGAGGACCTAGATCCTGAACCGGTGTGCACAGAACCACAAATCCCACGCTGGCAAATGCTCTTGTCGGAAGGAGCCGCTGGCTGATCTACCAAGTTTCATGTCGCCCAAATGCGCGAAGCCTCACCCCTAAGGGGGCCGGTCACGCCAGCACCCTTGCAGCGGATGGTGGTTTCAGTAACAAGTCCGTTCCATAGTCGGGTGTCATTCACAATTAAGATGTGAGAGTGACCAAGCGATTAGCAATTGTTGGCGCTGGTGGATTCGGTCGTGAGACCTTCGACCTGATCCGCTCTAGTGATCCTCTTGCGGAGCGGTGGAGTATCGCGGGCTTCATTGATCCGATGGCCGATGAGACACTCTTGTCGCTGATCGGGTCGGAATGGCTTGGCGACGACGATGACTTCTTGGTCACGCCCAAAGCAGATGCTGTACTGATTGCGGTCGGCGACCCATATCTTCGGGCACGAATTGCCGATCGCTATCGTGAAACCGGGGTGAGTATCGCCGACTTTATTCATCCCAGCGTGGAACTCGGATCAAACACGGTCTGGGGTGAGGGTTGCATAGTTTCATCAGGAGTTATGTTGATGAACAACTCACGATTAGGCGACTTTACCAACCTCGATAGGCGGGCGATGGTTGGTCACGACTCAATTGTTGGGGACTTTGCGACGCTTCATCCCGCTTCAGTCTTATCTGGGTACGTCACTGTTGGCGCTTTCACTCGACTGGGCACATGCAGCTGTGTTTTGCCCAATGTCTCCATCGGGTCCTCAGTAGTCGTAGCCGCGGGAGCAGTCGTCGCGTCATCAATCAACGAAGGGCTCACTGTTGCGGGTGTGCCGGCAAAGCCACTAGCGAACAAGTAGGGATTGACGCCCTTGAGTTTGGTGCCGAATGCCTTCACGCACTGCCCAAGAGACAAAATCGACGAGATACTTGGATAAACAGAGGCAGCACTCAAACCCTCGCGTGATGCTTACCGACCAGCTCCATTGTCTTAAGGGTTTCCTTCGAGTATCGCCCCCAGACCACAAGTCAAGTCTTGGCGATGCCAAGACTTATTCTTTGGATCAGCAAGTATGTGCCAGCGCCTAGACATTACCGACATCGCTGCACCGAGCGCTTGGTGCGTTTACGCACTAGCAACCTCGGTCTACTGAAGAGGCATGTAGAGCTGATTCCGAAGCTATTCAGGCAAATAGGCGCTGAACTCGCGCCTTGACTCGTTCCGCAAAAGAACTGGGTGGAATCGTCACGTTGGAAAAGTACCCACTCTCACCTCTCGAAGGAACGGCCATGTCAAGGTTTGAGTTTGCACGCAGCAGGCCCTGAACGATGCCACGCACGGTCTCGTCTGTCACGTGGAGGCGATCCTCCGTCCACGATTCATGATGAAGATGAACCGCTTCAAAACTCGGGAAATAGTGACTACCTTCTAGAGACCGTGCGAGATTCTGAGCCGCCCACCAAAGGGCGAACTTTCCTCGCCAGTAGGCACGCAGCGCAGGCTCTCCCGACCAATAGCGAGTTGCCGGTATCGGGCTAACAGTGAAGAGGAATTTGACTTTCGGGTTGATGCTACGAATTTGCTCAACCGTCTGAGACATTTCACGCTGGACATCATCTACCTCGGAGACCACCAGATCCGTATCAGGCCACAAGTGTCGGAGCGAGGGGACGGCAGGCGGTCCGCTCCAGTGCACATCCCGCGGTCTGTACAGCCACGACTCGGTTTGCCCCAAGGTGATGACGATGATGTCGGCGGTTTTCAGAGATGCAGACACCGCAAGCAGCTCTCGCCGACGGTCCCAGAAGCGCTTTTCGGAGACTGAAACATGGCCCCCGAGGTCAAGATCAATGCCGCGACCGTCACCGGTTTCTATCCAGAACTGATTAGAGTGCTCTAAGAAATAATCTTCTCCCTGAAAGGAATGCACTGCCCATTCGACCATTTGAGCGATGGAAAACGGGGTGTATCTGTTCAGGATGCCGTTGGGTCTAGCTCCATCCCACTCTGCGCGCGGCACCCGGAATTCCAACATAGGAACACTAAACCCAACATTACTGAGCGCTTCCTCAATATTTCGGGCAAAACATGAGCCGATGGTCACGACTTCTTGGGATGGATCGAGGTTGAGATCAGGAACAATCCTCATGTTGTCACGAGCGAATAATGCAGCTTCATCTCTCGGATACTCGGAACCGGGCATGGGCTTCACCAATTGATCGAGGCTACGACCCTCCAGCATCTTGAAGTCATCCCTTCCACGACATTATCCTCAGTGTAATGGAATCACTTCGACAAAGAAAATAGCGCCGTTTCGGCTTCATTCAAAAACATCAAGTTCACTTTTGCTCCACGAAAGGATGTCGGTCACAACGACTTCCCAAAAAGTCGAAGTCGGTGTTCCGGGCCTCTTGACATAGGCCCGAAGGAACCTTTCGTAGGCCGAGGCTTTCACCGCTGGCGGAGACCAATCCACTGGGATTCTTCCCGGCTCGAGGACCTCTAGGGCAAGTAGGTCTGCGTACTGCTCCAGTTCCAGTCGATGGGTGTCGAACAATCTCCCGCACTTCACCACGGTGATGGGACGACCGTGCCAGGCAGCCATTCCGATTGAGGTCGTCGGATCCGAGATGACTACACACTTTGCACTATGAATGAGTGACTCTGTCTGGCCATGCACCACTCGTTTACCCGAATAGACAGTGTCAAGTGAACCCGGCTGGGCACGCGGATGTGCTGCGATGATGACTTCAAGTCCACTTGCCGCTGCAAATTCATCTAGGGCCCTGTTTACAGAACCGAACCACACGTGCGAACTAATCTCCACGGAGATATCCAGTGCTTTGAAGTCTGGGTGGAGCGGCCCCAATGCATCGAGATACACGATGCTGGCACGCAAGTCTTTCGGCGCTGTTTGGGCCCGCAAGATACGGTCAAAGTCAAACGTGTGGATAAAGCGAATACGAGTGTGTGGACCAACGAACAACGGGTCCACGCTGTCTATATCGGTCCCGGCCCATATCCAGGCGAGCTCCCGGAAGCCGCCGATGTGGCGCCTCGCCAAAGACCGAAAAATTCGGGCTTTAAGGCGACTCTTCATGATCGAAGCGGCACTTCGGATGGACACGTCTCCGTTACTCAAGCGGCCGCGCAGCCGGCGCACTCGGGCTACAGATCCGCCAGCGGCCATGGGCTGAGGGGGAACTGGGGGACGCTGGCCCGCTGCAACAGCAGCCAGGTGTGATCTTCCTTGCATGAGTGCACGGATCAGCGGCAGATGGCGTGGCAACTCGCCAAGGTAGACGGCGCACACGAGGATGACGAGAACGTCCTCACGAAGCGCTCGGGAGGACGCAACGAGCACCTCCAAACTGGTGAATGATCTGACTCGGCAGTCGGCGAAATGAACTGCCGCCGGTTCCTGAGCACGAGGTAGAAACAGTGCCTGTACCTCCCACACTTCCACGTCGAACCCCGCTTCTGCAAGGACAGAAATCCCAAATCGATCATGGTCCCGAGCACTTAGGGGGGACTCCACCACATACACAACCCGGCTGATGGTCACATCCAAACTCCTTCCTGCGGACTGCCGGGACTCAGACCATTATGAATTATCGGTGCCAAGAGCAAAAGTGTGGCAAGGCTCCCGAACGGGGGCATCAGTCGCACGATATCCTCGTGAGGAGTGCTTAACAGAGGGATCGGAGAGTTGATGCAAGACGATTTCCTTCGCCCACTTCTTCCGCTGAGCGACGACCAGTGGAACTATCTGCGTGCGGAGACTATGGACAAGTTCCTCGACGCTCGCCCATCCAAAGTCGCCTACTGCACCAAGTGCGTACAGTCGAATCAGCGCCCCCGAATTCTGTTTGACGACGAGGGGGTATGCAGCGCGTGCCTGTACTGGGACCGCAAGCGCAACATCGACTGGGAAAGTCGAGCAGACCAGCTCAGTGATGTCCTCAGCCGGCACCGGTCATCACAAGGAACGTTTGATGTCATTGTTCCTGGGAGTGGCGGCAAAGACAGCGCCTACGTCTCTCACCAATTGAAGACTCGATGGGGTATGCGTCCTCTCAATGTGACTTGGGCACCATTCACGTACACGGATATCGGTGCGCGCAATCTTCAAGCGTTCATTCACTCCGGGTTCGACGGGCTCGTGGCAAATCCCAACGGACTCCTTCACCGAAAGCTAACTCTGCTAAGCACTGCCCTTGTAGGCGATCCTTTTCTTCCATTCATTTGGGGGCAATACAGCTACGCGTTCCACATGGCTCGGGCGCTTGACATCCCGCTTGTCTTTTTCGGCGAGAACGGTGAGGCTGAATACGGAGGCAGCGTTGAAACCGAGGACTTAGCGGGAATGCCTTTTGACTCTTGGAGCGATAAGTACTGGAAGGGGGTCACGCCGGAACGGATGCTGCAGGTGGGGACATCGATCGGATTCATAACCCAGGAAGAGGCCTCATCGATCTCGCCTTTCTATTTCCCCCCGGATGACACTTGGGCCGGAGAGGCCCTTGAGAACTATTGGTACGGCTACTTTGTCGAGTGGCGGCCACAGGACAATTATTTTTACTGCGCTGAACACACCGGCTTTAAAGCTAACCCTGAGGGTAGGAGTGAGGCGACGTACTCCAAGTACGCTAGCCTTGACGACCGGACAGACGGCTTTCACTACTACTTCGGCCTACTGAAGTTCGGTGTCGGCAGGGCCACATCTGATGCCGCGCATGAAATAAGAGAAGGGCTCATCGACAGGGACGAAGCCATAGCGCTTGTCAAACGGTACGAACTTGAGTTTCCAGCTAAGAATTTTGAATACTTCCTTCAGTACACCGGCCTAACGGGTGAACAGTTTTTCGAGCTCGCTGACAAATATCGATCTGAACACCTATGGGAGAAGCGTGATGGTGAGTGGGCGTTGCGATTCCCTATCTGGGAAACCTAGGGCTCATGACCTGTGAATCGACCTCTTGACTTTCAGCAAAGTTCGGCACCTGGTTCGCGACCCGCCGCCAAGCGTGTCCGCCTGATTGCGCGACTCGACGTCAAGGGGTCCCATTTAATCAAGGGCGTCCACCTCGAAGGCTTGCGAAAGGTCGGCTCACCGGTTGAATTCGCCACTCGATACTACGATGGGGGGATTGATGAGATCCTCGTCATGGATGTCGTTGCTAGCCTATACGGCAGATCGCACCTCCTAGATATCGTGAAGGCTTCGGCCGAGCGGGTCTTTGTCCCCCTCACAGTTGGAGGTGGGGTCCGCTCAGTAGATGATTTTGAGGGCCTGCTCCGTAGCGGCGCAGACAAAGTTGCAGTTAACACGGAGGCGACTCGGAAACCTGAACTCATTCAAGAGTTGGCCCGGAGGTTTGGCAGTCAATCGGTCGTGTTGAGCGTCGAAGCCCTTCAAACCTCCCCAGGGAAATGGGAAGCCATGACCGACAATGGGCGAGAGCGCTCAGGCCGCGACGTCCTTGAGTGGGTTGTCGAAGCTACGGCACGTGGAGCAGGTGAAGTGCTCGTTACTTCAATTGATCGCGAGGGCACCCGGAGTGGGTTCGACGTGGAGCTAATGGATGCAGTGGCCAATGTTGTAAGCACCCCGGTAATTGCCAGTGGCGGCATGGGCACAGTCAATGACCTCGTCAGCGTGGCACGGTCGACTGACGTCACAGGAATAGCGATGGCCGATGTGCTGCACTTTGGTCGGTTTTCCGTCCAGGACATTCGAACAGAAGCCCGCCTCGCCGGATTGGACGTTCGCGATTATGAGTAGCCCTTCGATCGCGATAGTAGACACCGGAGTTGGGAACCTTTTTAATCTTGCCAGAGCCCTGGAGGAGGTTGGCGCCGCGCCCGTGGTGAGCTCGGTACCCAGGGAACTTCAACGCGCCGACCGCATCGTTATTCCTGGGGTGGGTTCGTTCGCCCCGACGATGACGGCCTTTGAATCAAGTGGAATTGCGACATCACTGCGGGACTACTCCGAAGCGGGCCGACCCATTCTCGGCATCTGCCTGGGCATGCAACTCCTTATGACTCACGGCTTCGAAAACGGGCACACGAGTGGCCTCGGGCTCCTTTCTGGAGAAGTTATCCCCCTTCCAGGTAAGACCACCGGGGGTGAAGTGCTTCGCGTTCCCCACATCGGCTGGTCACGCGTGTTTCCGCGAGAGGGCTCGACCATTTCTACCTGGACTGGGGATCTTGACCCATCAGTGGATGTCTACTTCGCGCATTCCTACAACGTTCGCCCTGTCGCCGCAGACGCAGTTGCTGGACAATTCACCTATGGTGGCCATGTGCTGACAGCAGTTGTTCGCCAGCGGAATCTCCTAGGTGTTCAGTTTCACCCCGAGCGCAGCGGCCCAACGGGCCTGCGCATGCTCCGCCACTTCGCATTCGGCGATTCCCTCTCCCATGGTGCTGCACTCTGACCCATCAAGTGAGAGGGTCTCCAGCCTTAAAGTCCTTGAGAGCAATTGAGCCGAGCCAGTCGAAGTATTTCTCTGGGCCAACGGGCGTCCAAGGCCGAACAACGGCGATGTCGGCTTCAGTCAGGGGGGAGCCCAGAGGAATGTCACGCGCCGCATACATTCCCTTTCGCATAGTGCGACGGTTCGCCAACTCAGCAGCCACCGGCAATTTAAGCGGGCTCCCGGATGCGGCTTCAACATTGCGCACCGCGTGAACAAGTGCGGAGAATTCGTCCGGCTCGCTCGAGGCAGTGTGATCAGGGCCAGGGAGTTGCTTGTCCAATGTGAGGTGCTTTTCGACGACTTCAGCCCCAAGGGCAGCCGCGGCCACCGCGACAGTGATTCCTTCAGTGTGATCTGAATATCCAACGGGTACGGCGAAAGCCTTCCGTAGCGTCGTCATGGCCCGGAGATTGACATCACTTAGCGCAGCTGGGTACTCGCTCGTACAGTGGAGGAGCACCACAGACCCGCTTAAGCGCATTCGCGCATCGATATCCGAGTAAGTGTCATCTAGCGCGGCTGTCGACTTCGGGTTGGCGCCGGTCGAAAATCCAAAGCAGATAGCCTTTAGCGCAGTCTCCACCTCCCCAAGAGTCGACATACCTGTCGAAAGGATGAGCGACGCACCTGAGCGACCCGCCTCCACGAGCAGCGGGATGTTCGTGATGTCTGAACTCGGCAACTTGATGACGTCGAGGCCGAGGTCCTCCACCAGAAAGGTTAGACTGCCGCGATCGAACGGCGTGCTTAGAAACTTGATGCCACAAGCGTCCGCGTGGTTCTTCAAGCGCCGATAGTCCCCCGGAGAGAGCTCTAATTTTCGCAGCATCTCGTACTGGGATTCTCCCTGCGGCGTTGTCCTCCCTTGATAAGCCGCCTTAGGGGCAGTCGGGAGAACAAGGGCGTCGGCAGTGAAGGTTTGAAACTTGACGAAGTCAGCCCCCGCACTTGCAGCAACCTCAACCAGCTCCATGGCTCTACTCAAGTCGCCGTTGTGGTTAACGCCGGCTTCCGCAATTACCGACACCTTCGCGGTCACAATTCTAGACTCTCATACCTCTAGACGTGGGACCCAAGTAAGTCCAGGTTACGGCCTAGGGAATCCACGACTCTAGTGACTGCCGCTTCATCCATAGACGGTGTACTCGGCAGGCAAAGTCCGTGCCTTGCGATGATTTCGGCTTGTCTCATGGAAGTGGCCTTAGGAAAGGGATTGAAAGCGGGCATGCTGTGAAGAGTAGGAAAAACGGTGCGGCTTTGGACCCCGTCCGCAGCCAAGGCCTCCATGAGGACTTCGCGCTTGTCGGCGGCAGAGGCAGGTAACGATATGGCGATCAGCCAAAAGGATGACTCGCCAAATCTTGATTTCGGCATCATCTTGACGTTACTGAACCCCTGAAGTTTTTGGGCATAAAGGCTAGCCACTTGCTGCTTTGCAGCGACGATTTCTGCGGCTCGTTCAACTTGACCAAGGCCGATGGCTGCCTGCAGGTTGGTGAGCCGATAGTTGCCCCCCACCACTAGGTGCCAGTACTTGCGAGACTTTGACATGCCATGGTCGCGAATCACGCGGGCTCGTTCTGCAACTTCGGGATCAGAGAAGAAGGTCATGCCCCCCTCCCCGGTAGTTAGAGTCTTATTTCCAAAGAAGCTAAATGTCGCAGCATCACTGTTGACTCCGGCGTGATTCTCTCCACAGATGGTTCCAATAGCCTCCGCGCAATCCTCAACTATATAGAGCCCGTGCTCTCTTGCAATGGAGTGCAAACCTTGGACATCACAAGGACTGCCATAAAGGTGGACAGGAATGATCGCTTCTGTTTTTGCATTGATAAGGGGCTCAATTGTTTTTGGGCTCAGGCCCCACGTCTCCTTGTCGCTGTCTGCAAATACAGGTACACCACCTGCTGCAACCACAGCGTTGGCGGTGGCAGCAAAAGTCAACGTTGGGACAATGACCTCGGCACCCGGAGTTAGACCCAGAGATTGCAGGGCGAGCGTCAGTGCAACGGTGCCATTACTTACTGCAACGGGATTTTGTAATCCGGTGTAGGAAGCGAAGGCCTCTTCGAATTCCCTGACGAAAGGACCTCCCGACGAAATCCAATTTTGTTGTAGACACTGCATCAAATAGATTGCTTCTCTTCCCCCCAGCTCCGGTTCAGCGATCGGAAGAAGGCCCCAGTCTTCACTGTACGTAAAATCGTGAATGTAACCCGTGGCATCGACTCGAGGGAAGACTTTTTTTCCCGACTTCACTCCTTTCACCAAAGCTGCGTAGGTCTCGTCGGCGCCTGCACCGACTGGCAGGGTCGATGGAGATGTATTCATAATGGAGACAACATCTTCGTCTAGGTCGTGGGTTCCTTTCAGGATCGCTCTCCGAAAGTCTCCGTCAGAAACAACGCCCAGCAAGTATGATTCGTCGACAACGAAGACGACTCCGAGCGTGTTTTTATCCATTAACGTGATGGCGTCTCGAATTGACTTGTTGAAAGGAATGCACAGGTCGATCATTTGCAGGCGCTCGGTTGTCATAAGGAGTGCGCTCCCTCCCAGAGAGCCGTCGTCATCGTAACTTGCTCAACAAAAGCGATGTCATCGCAAGGGGAAACCTCAAGGGTCGCAAAAGGTATGTCGTTGCTTAAGTGTGTCCAAAACCAGGACGTCGGGGTAAGCGCGTCGTTTGCGTCACTTCTTCCGCTGTTTTCGCTCAAGTGGTAACCACGGGTAATCCCAGTAAGGTCAAGGAGAGCGTCTATCCGGCTGAAATTCATTGTGTGGGCGGAAACATTGAGATGACCTACATCCATCAACAGTCCGACGCCTGACGGTAATTTTTCCATCACCTCAACAATCTGTGCATGAGATGCCATGAGCAAGACGTCCGGACCACACTCTGTCTGAGTTTCTTCCGTCAAAACGTTGTTCTCAACCAAGAGCTCCATCTTGTGTTCCTTCGCAACCTGTGCAAGATCCCGGACCGCATCCACAAAGATGCGTGTCGCTGTTCCTACATCTGCAAGTTCAAGCGATGACCACGTATTGCCAAGATACGAAAGGGGAGGATCCACTAGGAAACCCGCATGAAAACTGAACCGGCTAGCCCCTAACTCGGCCGATAACGCAATCGAACGACTCAAGCAGTCGAAGGTGCGTTTCACTATCTTCTGATCCAGCGATGCCAGGTTGTACACAAATGGCGGATCCGCCGGAGGAAAATAGTTGTGTAGTTGAAACTTAATGCCGGGCCGAAGCGAGTCAAGGTTTAGGTCGGGCTCTCGTTCCCCCCCAGACAGTTCAATTTTTGTAATGCCTTCACTTGACAGACGCGAAACAGCATTCGATGGAATGTCTCTAAAGCCACCCGTCGAAACGAATACCTCGTGTTCCGGCATCTGACGTCCCCATCTTTGTCCCTGACAGAGTCACTGCCATAGATTATCTCTCTGGGACCCAGAGTTCGCCAGCGATCGGCACCATTGTGACGCCAGGGCAAATCCTCAATCCAGGCAGATCTGATCTAGATTACCGCTTCGCCCCCTAGATCAGGTGGCGCCTCTCAAAAGCCACCTAAAAGCCTCGCCTTCTGGCGTTTTCTGTCTCGTGCCACATTCATGTACTTTAATTTGACACCTTGAAATCCATGCAAAACTTGCTTCGGGCTCGGCGGCCAGCACCCTGGAAGGAGAGAAATATCGTGATTACCGGAAGAAAGGTCCTTGCCCTCATACCCGCACGTCGCGGCTCAAAAGGATTTCCAGGGAAGAATGTTGCCTCGTTGGCCGGTCGCAGGCTCATCGACTGGACAATCGACTCTGCCCAGGAAAGCTCATACATAGACCGGATCGTGGTGACTTCCAACGATCCAATCGTTCGGGACATCGCGGCAGAAAGGTCTTTGGACTTTCTACCGCGGCCGGCTCATTTATGTAGCGATACAGCAACAGCTCATCAAGTTATTGTCCACGCCCTACACGGGAACGCCACGGAGGAGTTGTGCACATACTTGCAACCAACCACTCCGTTGCGGACTGCCGATGATATCGACGCAAGCCTAGAACTACTGGTCAACAGCAAAGCCGACGGTGTTGTCTCAGTCAGCCCTGTGACTGAACATCCCGAATGGATGTTCAGGCTTGACGAAGCATCTGGCTCTCTGACGTCTCTTTTGAACGGTGCCATCCCACTCCGAAGGCAGGATCTCGCTCCCACTTTCCGACTTAATGGGGCAATTTATTGCGCGCAGACCTCAACTCTTCTCTCCACGAGCGACTTCTTTGATCTCGCCCTTACCGGATACGTCATGCCTAGCATTCGCTCGACGGACATCGATACCGTCGAAGATCTGGCAGAAGTCGAGCGGCTCGTGGCCAGCACGGGTGGCATGTCTTTTTGCTAAGGGTCTGGGAAAACCCTTGTCTCACAACTGTCGGTTGATTGTAGCGACAGCCGTCCATGACCCGTAAAGGATCTCCGAAAAATCTGCAATGGCAACCCGCACCAGAAGGCATAGACTTATGTCCCGACTTGTTTTGACGTAAGGACCTCTGCCATGCGCGTCACTCACTTGCAAAGCGCAACACAGATCATTGAATCCGACGGTTTTCGCATACTTACTGATCCATGGCTTACTGAGGGCGAATACTACGGAAGTTGGTTCCACTATCCCCCCTTTCCCTCTGAGTCAATTGAAAACTTGAAGTACGACTACATATACGTGTCTCACATACACCCGGATCATGTGAGTGATCAAACATTTCAAGCACTGCCGCGGCAGGCGCCGGTCTTGATTTATGACTACGCATCTAAGTTCCTCAAGGCCAAGATCGAGCGTCTCGGATTCCAAGTAATTGAATGTTCGCATGCTCAAGCAGTCCAGCTCACACCCGACTTTTCCATCACAATCTATGCCGCAGACAACTGCAACCCAGAGCTGTGCGGAAAATTTTTGGGTTGTGCAAACGTAGAAAGTTCTTATCAGAAGACTCAGATCGACACGCTCGCCGTATTCAAGGATGGCGCTACCACAATTCTCAACGTGAACGATTGCCCCTTTGAATTGGCACAAGAGGTCATCAAGCAACACCATCTGAATGACGGGACGGTCAATCTCCTGCTTGTAGGTTACGCGGGAGCTGGGCCCCATCCGCAATGTTTTGACTTTGACTCGAGATTGCAGCTAGAAGAAGCCGCGACAGCCAAAAGGCTCAAGTTCTTGAAGCAGGCGCAGGACTACATAGAGTTGGTAAAGCCCGAGACGTATGCACCTTTCGCAGGCACGTATCTCCTTGGTTCACGTCTATCCGCAATGAATGAAGACCGTGGAGTTCCCACTGTCTCCGAAGCTGTCGACTATCTGAGCTCCGCTGTATCTGCAGGGAGTCAGGGTCTCGTCCTGGAGCAATTGGATGAGTTAGACGCAAAAAATGGTGGGATTCAAAAGTCGGCAGAGGCCCCGCGCCTGACTTACACCGAATACATGAAAGACGTTTCACAACGGCCCCTCGCCTACGACAGTGATGACTGGGACGACGCTGATTTAGGAGACTTAGTCGAATTGGCAAATAATCGTTTCTCTCTTAAGGCCCAAGAGATCGGATTGACCAGCCAGACGCGACTAATAGTTCAAAGTGATAGACGCGCTTTTCTCTTTCAGGCGGGAGTCAAGCCCAAAGAGGTGCCCGTCAACCACGATCTAAGTGCGCCTTTTCTGAGATTGACTGTCGATCACAATCTGCTGCATCGGCTCTTACGAGGCCCGCGCTACGCACACTGGAATAACGCTGAAATTGGTAGTCACATACACTGGGAGAGGAAGCCGGACGTCTTCGACCGCGGCCTGCAACACTGTCTCTACTTCCTTCACTCTTGACCCGAAGCACCGCAGTCCTTTTCGTACGTAACTCTCCGCACTCGGGGGACTCATCTATATTTCCAACAAGAAACTTCGTATCTTGTCCGAAACCTGGGTCTCGTGACTCAGAAATTCATCAATAAAGTCATTCAGGACTGGGGCCGGTGCCGGTGAGGAGTCTTCTGGTGGCAGAACCAGGTCCACTTTTGCTTTCAGGTCATGCCTTGATTGCACCCAAGACTTCTCTGGCAGATAGTCAATGACTGATTGTGCGTATCCCGAATAATTTTCAGAGTAATCGTGCAAGAGACAGGGAATTCCTGCTGACATGCACTCGTCGACTAGGGACGTGTGCTTTGCAATCACTAAGTCAGCTTCGCCGCACAACCGGTAGGACTCTGCCAACTGTGAGTAATCCGTGCTGATGCGAATATTTTCTTCCTCACAAATTCGCTCCTTCGTTGCGGCCACCGCAGGATCACTCAGCCAATTCATGTCTTTGGCTCTCAGTACAAAAAACAGATCACTGCGATCTTGAGCAAGCTCAATTATGTCATTCAAGAAAGAACTAACGGGATGTACGCCTGTGATGATGCTGGTTGCCCAGTCCTCATTTTTCACTTCATAGGGTAGAACTACCACTTTTCGTTTAGGGGCACCCAGCACATGTCTATTTGTTCGAATGGGCCTTAGGGCATCATCAAAGAGGTCGCGTCTCCACAAGCCCATAGGGCGACATTCTCTCACCGCTATGGACGGTGACCGCATACACGCTTGTGAGTCATTGTTGTTACCTGTCACAAGAATCTCGGCCGCCAAAGGAGCTAGCTGCGAGACTCCCGAAGACAGCCGCTCATGCACTGCAACGCATTTGACCCCACTTAAGGAAAAACCGAGAGTGAAATGTGCCGGAACTTGACAGTCGAAGGTATAAACAGCCAGGCGCAGATTAGGCATTTCTAGTTCGATAGTGCGTGCGAAGGTCTCTGCATCTCTCATCACTGATCGAACACCGCGCAAAATCATCCGGGGTACGCCTTGCTTGATTGGCCGGAGGAGTGAAATGTAATTCCAGAACGCCGACATCAGACTCGCAGAAGATTGTGGCCAGCGTCGGAATGCAATATGGGCAGGAAAATCACCACCGTCGCGAGACAGAAAAACGGCGTTGTCCCACAAAGGGGTGTCTGAGTCCTTCGCCTTCATGACATAGTCGTAGCGGTATAGATTTCTATAGACCAACTCTCGATTCACAAGAATTGCTACACCGTCAGATTTTGAAGTACCAATGTTTTTTTCTTCTACTCGCGAAGAGCCGGTACGTGACTTTCGCACTTCCTTTATTCGCGTCTGGCATCGATCAATAATTCGCCTGAGGGCTTGCCGGAGACCATGCAGGTTGAGCAAGCTCCATCCGAACCGGCAATCCAATCCCGACAAAGAGGATTCCATGGATTCCATAACAAGCCTCAGCCACGGCTCTTGGATGTAGACAATGCTTGGCTGCTGCTTCGTACGAAGAAAAGTGGATATTGCACCAGCCACTAAATAACTCGAAGACGCTCGTTGAAGTAGGGCAACCCTGATCACATCCTGCTGAAAAGCGTCTTGATACCTGCACCCCCTAGCCCGCTTCCACTCCTCTCCGGACTCCCACTCTTGAATCTGTGTCACGAAAGCCTTGGCGGGTTCCTCATAGGGACTTTCTGTCCAGACCAACTTTGGCAATTGGGCAAAATCGATGGCCTCTATACGCAGGAGTCGCGCTAGGGATGGGAGTGGTAGTTCATCAAGACTGGACTGGCATACGAATAAGGAGTGTCCACAAATTCGATGAAAAATAGCTCTTACATAGTTAGCCAAAAATAGACGATCAAATACGCATATCAAGGCGACATCTACTCTCTGGGCGCGCCTTTTTCAACGGTCACAAGCCAATCTACTTGCCTATAGGCATCATTGTTGTACGTCGTAATGTACTGGTCCACGAGAGTCAGACCTTCGGAGATAGGAGCCATCAATTGGCGTACTTCGCCGCGATTAATTCTCCTTATCCCCAAGTTCTCTCTTGATTCGTGGCGAAAATCTGTCTCCGCCGCGAAAAGGAAGAGTGCTTTCCCTCCCGGCTTCAAGGCGGCATACGAACGAGCTATCGCAGCCTCTCCCTCATAAGCATTAACAAATTCAATGACCCCGATTGATATAACAAGGTCAAACGCTTCCTTTGGAACTACGAATTCTGACAAAAGATTCAGTTGTGTTGTGACCCTTAGTCCTTCTGCCTCTGCTCGTTGACTCGTATTTTTCAGCGCTCGCTGAGACGCATCGATTCCGGTCACGACAAAGCCCACCTCCGCAAGGAAGCAGGCGTTGGCTCCACTTCCGCATCCGACATCAAGGGCTTGGCCTGGTGGGATCGTCGCTGCGCCAAAATTTCGGAGAACGAACTGAATCACTTTTTCGTGAGGATAGTTTGGTGAATTCGATTCATGCCACGCATCCCATATTTGCATGCTCACCGGCTTTCTTCCAATCGCATATAAGCTTCCCTCTACCGCATAGTGTAGGAGAAGCAGCGCAACTTACTAAGACTCCACACAAGTTTGGCGCCTACAGGACTTGACCGAGAGCGGCGCCAATTAGGCACTCGTGGAAGTAAAGTTGTGTCTTTTCAAATGACTCATTGTCTTACCGCAAAGCGACACAAGGGCGTCCAACAATCTCGAGAACTTTCACATTGCTCGGTGGCAAAGAGCAAAGTTCCCATTCGACCGCAAAGTTCGAGATGTGGTGTATCCGGTCGTTCGCTCGCACTGAGGCTGCTAGTGTCGGGTTCGCTCGCTGATGATGCCTCAGGCACAAGGAATAACGGTCCAGGGAGGACCCGTGTCTCATTTAACCGTTCGCTACCCAGCGGCCCTAACCAAAGTCATTGCGGAACTGGATTGGAGTGTTGTAGACAAACTAGTCGCAGACCTGGTCACGCTTCGCGCAACCGGAGGGAGACTATTCATCTTGGGCCTTGGTGGTAGCGCTGGAAATGCAAGTCACATGGTCAACGATCTGAGAAAACTCGCTGGTCTGGAGGCTTATGCCCCAACGGACAATGTCTCAGAGTTGACGGCCCGCATAAATGATGACGGCTGGGGAAATGCTTTCACTGGTTGGCTAAGCGTGAGTCACCTGAGTGCTGAGGATGCAATTTTTGTTCTCTCTGTCGGCGGTGGTGACTTGAATCATGGGGTCAGTCCCGAACTCGTTTACGCAATCGACTACGCAAAGTCAGTGGGTGCGAAAGTACTCGGAATCGTTGGTCGCAACGGAGGGCACACCTATGAATTTGGGGACACAGTCGCCCTCATTCCATCAGTAGATGACGGGCTCACCACCCCTCTCGCAGAAGCTTTCCAAGCGATTCTGTGGCACGGAATGGTGTCACACCCGAATCTCGCCGTCGCCAGCGCACACTGGGAATCTCTGTCTCCCAAATAGGAATTCCGAAGCTACGCCGCCTGTGGGTCGTCCTGCGCTTTGGTTTGCGTAGTCGTCCGCAGTTTGGCCGCCGATGTGGTTTACTTCAGGCGCCTAGTCTCCTCAACCACAACGCGCGATACCTTCATATTGGTGAACGTAAGCAAGGCAAGATGGAGCGTCTCACGCCATGACTTCTATCCTCCATTCGAGAATGTGTGGGCAAGCTCTGATGGCACTAATTGAGCGCTATTCTCAGAGAGTGACCGACTTCATCAACCTGGACTCACCATGATTCCTGACATCAAGATCTTCACAGATGCTTCGTCTCTCAATTCGATCAGCGAGTTTGCTTCTTTTTCCTGGATTAGTGGCTTCACGACCAATCCAACTCTGATGCGTCAAAGTGGAGTGACTGACTACAAAATGTTTGCTACCGAGGCAATTGCCTCTGCAGATGGAAAGTCTCTATCTCTAGAAGTTGTGGCGGATGACCTGCCAACGATGTTGCAGCAGGGGCGAATCTTGGGCTCTTGGGGCCCTAATGTCGTTGTCAAAATTCCCATCACAACCACAATGGGCGAGTCCTGTTTACCCGTGGTGCGAACTCTGCTCGATGAGGGTTTCAGCGTAAATGTGACCGCAATAATGACCGATGATCAAATCTCTAGCCTTCTTGCCATCATCGTCCCAGAGGACGACGCCATCGTGTCAGTTTTCGCCGGACGCATCGCCGACTCCGGCGTGGATCCCGTGCCACTGATGACCAAATACGCAGGGTTGGTTTCCGAGGTACCGGGCTCCCAGTTGCTGTGGGCAAGCCCGCGTGAGGTTCTAAATATTGTTCAGGCCGCAGACTCCGGGTGCGACATCGTCACAGTTACGCCCGGCCTTCTGCAAAAAATGTCCTCACTCGGCAAAGACCTCGACCAATTTTCTCTCGAAACGGTTCGCATGTTTTACGATGATGCCCTATCTGCGGGTCTTGCAATTCACTCCTAGATGAAAACGGCGACCAAGGGACTGTATGAAGCAGCGCATTCTAGTGACAGGGGGGGCTGGCTACGTTGGCAGTCTTTTGGTCCCTCAGCTTCTTTTGGATGGATACAAAGTCACTGTTTACGACACAATGTGGTACGGAAACAATTTTCTCGATAAGCATCACCCCGACCTAACTCTGGTCAGTGGGGACATTCGTGACTCCTCACGATTTGCGCTAGCCGTAGCCAAGCACGATGCCGTAATAAACCTGGCATGCATTTCGAATGACTCAAGTTTCGAACTGAACGAAGGCCTCTCAACCTCCGTGAACCTGGATGCCTTCCGCCCCATGGTAATTGCCTCAAAGAAGGCCGGGGTTCAACGATTCATTTACGCTTCATCTAGCTCGGTTTACGGAGTTTCCGATAGTCCAGACGTTACCGAGGATCATCCACTTGTGCCTCTGACGTTGTACAACAAGTACAAGGGTGTGTGCGAGCCGTTTTTGCTGGAAGAGGTCAGTAACGACTTTGTTGGTACCGTCATTCGCCCAGCAACATTGTGCGGCTTCGCCCCACGACAGAGGTTGGACTTATCAGTCAACATTTTGACGAATCATGGCTACAACAATGGCGTAGTCAGGGTCTTTGGTGGGGATCAAATGCGACCAAATCTTCACGTACGAGACATGGTTCGCGCCTATCAAGCGTTATTGTCAGCAGACGCATCCTTGATACAAGGTGAAATTTTCAACTGTGGATTTCAAAATCTATCAATCTCTGAGATTGCTCAACTTGTCGTTGACATCGTGCCTGAATTTCGACCAGACCTTTCGGATGTAGCGGTCACTGTCGAGTCCAGTGACGATCAGCGGTCCTACCACGTAAATTCCGACAAAATCGCTCAGACTCTTGGTTTCACTCCACACTTCTCAGTCGCGGATGCCATACGAGACCTTTGCGAAGCGTTTGCCTCGGGCCTTTTGGCAAACTCCCTTTCAGATACTCGCTACTTTAATGTGCAGCGGATGAAGGAATTGCAGGTCACATGACTCAGCGAAGGGCAGTAGTTACCGGGGGGGCGGGCTTTATTGGTAGTCACGCCGTAGACAAATTGCTCGAGAAAGACTTTACCGTTCGTGTCATTGATGATTTGCGTAGTGGGCGCATAAACAACCTCAAGCATGTTCTCGATCGGCCCGACGTTGAGTTTTTTGAGACCGATATCTGTCAATTGCCGCCAGACAGTCCTATCTTCGCTGGAACTGATTTAGTTCTGCACTTTGCTGGTATTGGGGACATTGTTCCTTCAATTGAGCATCCAGCCCAATACATGCGCAACAATGTGATCGGTACCGTTTGCACTTTAGAGGCTTCCCGGAATGCAGAGGTCCGACAATTCATCTACGCCGCATCCTCTTCATGCTATGGAGACAACCCTCCAACTCCGACCGGTGAGGATGCCCCCCTTGATCCTGCCTATCCATACGCACTATCAAAGTACCAAGGCGAGCAGGCAGCCCTGCACTGGGCCAAAGTTTACGGAATGTCCGTTAACTCAATTCGAATTTTCAACGCATACGGTACTCGGTCGCGCACATCGGGAGCCTACGGCGCTGTGTTCGGCGTCTTTCTTAAGCAGAAACTAGCCTCTGAGCCTTTCACGGTGGTGGGGGATGGTGAACAGCGTCGCGACTTTGTCTACGTCACCGACGTTGCCGACGCATTCATTCGCGCCGGGCTTAGTGATTTTTCGGGACAAATTTGGAACCTCGGGACAGGCAACCCGCAGTCTGTCAATAGGCTGGTCGAGTTACTACAGGGTCCGGCTATCCACATCCCTAAACGGCCCGGTGAACCGGAGACGACGTGGGCCGACTCATCCAAGATCATGAATGATCTCGGCTGGGCCCAGGAAACTTCTTTTCTAGAGGGTGTGACGAAGGTGCTTGCCGACATTGACTACTGGGCTAATGCTCCCCTATGGAACGAGGAGTCAATTGCAAAAGCAACTCGAACCTGGTTCAGTCTTCTTGACAAATCATCTCAGGAAGAACAATGACAATCTCTAACGGGCAAAAAGACCTCGGATTTTCGGATGCGGTGTTGTCCAAGATCGTGGACTCTGATGATCTAAGCGACATAGTGGGTGAACCTCCACGCCAAAGAATCGTCGTAATGTGCCACGGCACGTTTGACCTAGTTCATCCTGGGCACCTGCGTCATCTCGCCTTTGCAAAATCAAAGGGAGACCTGCTGATCGTTTCTATCACTGCAGATGCGCACGTCACCAAGGCAAACATGCGTCCCTACGTTCCCGAGCAACTGCGTGCACTGAATCTTGCTGCTCTGGAGTTAGTGGACCTGGTTGTTGTTGACCAGAATCCTGAGCCTTTGGAACTCCTCGCAGCGATCAAGCCCGACATTTTTGTGAAAGGTTTCGAGTATGAGAACTCACTGCCTCCAAAGACAAATGCAGAGAAGACGATTGTAGAAGCACACGGTGGGCAGATGATCTTTTCGCCAGGCGATTTCATTCTGTCATCAAGTGCTGTCATTGAGCAAGACCCGCCCCGTATCGGACTCGAAAAACTCTTGACCCTCATGCAAGTCGAGGGGATTACTTTCAACGACCTACATGATGCACTGAGGTCGTTTCAGGGAATTTCAGTCACTCTGGTCGGAGACATTATAGTAGACGGAATCACGACCGGCTCAATTATTGGTGGATACAGAAAAACGCCGACGCCATCCGTACGCATTGAGTCAGAGCAGAACTTTGTTGGCGGCTGCGGCATCGTCGCCAAACACATAGCAGCAACGAGAGCTGCAGTCCGAATCATTTCTATAGTTGGAGATGATGCCTTCGGACGTTTTGCGATCCAAGATCTGGAAGAGGCTGGCGTAAAGTGCCATATTCGTGTCTCAGATGATCGTCCCACTACTCACAAAAGCGTAGTCATCGCTGATGGATATCGCATGATTCGTATGGATACCGTAGATAACAAAACTGTTGATTACGAAACCTTGGTAGACATGACCACTCAGTTATCCAACTGCCATGCAGATGCTGTCGTCTTTTCCGACTTTCGCCACGGAATTTTCAATAAGGCGACGATTCCTTCTTTTCTCGCTGCCGCACCACGCAATGCGTTCACCGTAGGCGATAGTCAAGTCGCCAGCCGATGGGGCAATATTTTGGAATTTGCAGGCTGTGACATGCTCACGCCAAATGAGGAAGAGGTGCGATTTGCTCTAGGAGACCAAGACAGTGTGATTAGGCCTCTCGGTTCGACTCTGTACGATCAGGCCCGCTGCAAAATCTTGATGCTGAAACTTGGGGACCGCGGGATGATGACCTTTCGAGCCCCTCTAGAGGATGCAGATCGACGATCTTTCTTTTCAGTTGACTCACTGGCGCGAGAAAATATTCTTGATCCGGTGGGTGCTGGTGATGCCTTACTTGCTTATGCAACATTGACGCAGGTTGCAACGGGCAACGAGGCAGTGGCATCAATAATTGGAACTGTTGCCGCCGGACTTGAGTGCGAGTTTGAAGGTAACGTGCCCGTTTCACCCGAATTGGTGCACTCCCGCTTGTCAGAATTAGAGAAGGCGTCGGACTTTCGGTGAATGCGTTTGCCGTCGTTGGAATGGGCGTTCAGGGCAATAAGCGCCGGCGCATTTTGGCTGATGCTCCTTGCGTAACTGTGGACCCGGTAGTTCATGGCGTCGATTTCAAGGACATTCGTGAAGTACCGCTTGGTGATTACAACGTGGCTTACCTGTGCATCCCTGATCACATCAAGTTTGAGGCGGTCCGTTACTTGGTAGAGCATGGAAAACATGTGTTGGTCGAGAAGCCATTTACGCTACGTGATTACCAGTACGACGATATCCAGCGAGGGCAAAGTGTTACCGGCTCCACTGTCTACGTGGCCTACAACCATCGTTTCGAGCCTCACATTGCTGCCACAAAGAAACTTTTGGACTCACGAGCTATTGGGGACATATACACGGTCTCTCTTAGTTATGGCAATGGCACCGCAGCACTCGTAAGGGACAGCGAGTGGCGTGATCAAGGTCTGGGTGTTATTTCTGATCTTGGATCGCACCTCCTCGATATGATCGATTACTGGTGGGGGCTGCAAGAGCGTGAAGTTGAATTCATCGATGCTCGAGCAGTAGAAAATTTGTCATACGACTTCGCACTCTGTCGTCTTACTGGTACGCCACCTGTTTGGGCAGAAACCACTCTTTTGAGTTGGCGAAATGATTTTCAGTGTCAAATTCGTGGCAGCGAGGGTAGTCTACACATCTCTGGTCTCTGCAAATGGGGACCAGCCGAACTGACTCTTCGTAAAAGAATTTTTCCTAGTGGACGACCACTTGAGGAGATTACGACGTTATCTATGCCGGATCCGACTTGGGATGCTGAGCATGATCACTTTCTGCACCTAATCGCAAGCCGGCAGGCAGGAAATCTCGCCGTCAGCCGTGAAATTTCAAGACTTCTTCATTCACTCGAATTATCTCTCGCAGACGTCAAATGAAGGTTGCTTTCGCTGGCTTATCACACCTTGGGGTGTGCATGTCCATCGCTGCCCACACGTGGGGGCTGGACGTTCTTGCCTTTGATCTCGATCAAGAACGTGCAGCCCGCATTGCTGCAGGAGAATTTGACGCTGCTGAACCCGATGCGATTGACTTCCTGCAATCCAGTCCAGATAAATATCGCGTCGCGAGTGAAGCTCTCGATTTATCCGATGCAGATCTTGTCCTAATAACAGTAGACACCATTCTTACTGCAGAGAATGAGAATGACGAGACAGAAGTCACGGAATTCATAAACTTCGTTGCAGGGAAGGTAGATAGGGACGTCCCAATAGTTGTCGCAAGCCAAGTTCGTCCAGGATTTACTCGAAGCCATGTGCCGACTCACCCCGAGATCTTCTATCTCATGGAATCCCTAATCTTCGGGCAGGGAATAGAACGGGCGCGATTTCCAGAACGCTACGTTGTTGGGTGCGCTGATCCGGAGAGGCCGCTCCCATCCTCCCTACGGTCTTTCCTTGAATTAGCCAATTGTCCCATTCACATAATGACTCTTGAGTCAGCTGAATTTACAAAACTAGCAGCGAACTATCTCTTATCTGCTTCAATCACTGCTGCAAACAGTTTGGCGGAGCTTGCCGCACTCCTCGATGCAGACTGGACTGTTGTTGAAAGTGCGCTGCGTGATGATCAGCGGATCGGCTCAAATGCCTACATATCGGCGGGTTTAGGTATAGGGGGGGCCAACCTGATTCGTGATCTCCACGGCATCAAAGTGTTGTCCGACCAGCTGGGTGCAAATTCTAGTCTTGTCTCGACAATTCTCGAGCATTCGGACTACATGAAACGTTGGGTTGTGAGGATGCTTTCACCGCTACGACGCCAACAAAACATTTCGCAAATAGCTGTTTTGGGATTGGCATACAAGCCCGGTACTCAATCCACTCGAGGGAGTGTGGGCTTGGAAATCTCAGAACTTTTTTCGAGCTCATGGGAAATTCGCGTGCATGACTTTGCCGTCAAACTTTCCCCAAGTTCCCTGCAGAAACTAGGAATCAAGCAGTTTGATGACTCAGTCGATTGCCTGAAGTCGGCCGACATCATCATACTTGCGACGCCCTATCCTGAGTATCGAACGACCCTCCAGCGCTATTTGAGTTCAATGCCACGGTCTATCGTTCTGGATCCTTACCGCCTCGTGGAACCGGACTTGGTCCGCAACACGGATGTCCAACTGATACAACTCGGGAGAGCATGATGAAGTCCAGGAGAATTGTCGTCCTAGGAGCCACGGGTTTCGTTGGATCCCACACGGTAGAGGCTGCACATTCAGCAGGCTTTGAAACACTCTCGCTAGGCTCCGCGGACCTCAACCTGCTCGACCCGAGCACTGTTGATCAACTTGCTTCAATGCTTTCTCCACATGACATCCTGGTTCACTCAGCAGCCATAGCGCCATCAAAGACGTCACAGGACGTTATCGCTAATCTCACGATGACTAAACACGTTATGGACTGCCTAGAGGCGAAAGGCCTCGCCCAACTCATCGTTGTGAGTTCAGACGCAGTTTACGGGGGTGCCAGCGGGGTGATCAATGAAAACTCCCCGTGTAACCCTGATTCACTCCATGGTGTGATGAGCCTGGCTCGCGAACTCATATGTGCATCAGCCGACGTCGAGACACTCACTATTTGTCGTCCGGCTCCCATTTATGGTTTTGGAGATACTCACAATTCATATGGTCCAAATCGCTTTGCGCGAGAGGCTTTGACGGATGGAAAGATATCAATCTTTGGAGCCGGAGAAGCGAAGCGCGATCACGTCGATATCCGAGATGTAGCGGACGTGATCGTTCGATGCGCTCGTAGTTCGCGACCCGGTATCCTTAATATTGCCAGCGGTACTTCACTCAGTTTTGCAACGGTCGGGACAATGGTCGCAGATGCAGTTGAATACTCGGCCGAGGTGCAATCCGTCGGAACTGAAGGCAAGCCGACGTATCGAAGTTTCGACACTACCCGGCTCGTTGAGTCCTTCCCTGACTTCATCAGCACTCACCCCAAAGTTGGCTTCACACGAATGATCGAACGAATGACAGGTTCAATTTGATGACACAATTTCAGGTCCCTTACACAGACTTCAGGGCCCAGACTTCTGCTGTACGAGAGGATTTACGTTCAGCTTTTGATGAGGTCCTGGATTCCGGGCAATATATACAGGGGCCAAATGTTCGCGCTTTCGAGAGGGAATTCGCCCACTACTGCAAAGTGCCTTTTTCTACCGGCATGGCTAATGGCACTTGTTCCCTACACTTAGTTCTCCGAGCGATGGGCGTTGGTTCGGGCGACGAAGTCATCACGGCTCCTAATTCATTTTTTGCTTCTGCTGCCGCAATAGCTCTTGTGGGAGCGAAAGTAGTTTTCGCAGACGTCCGCACCGACGCAAACATTGATCCAGACGCCATAGAGGCCTGTGTTAGCGGTCGAACGAAAGCAATCATGCCCGTGCATCTGACTGGTCGACCCGTCAATATGCCTGAAATTCAGAAAATTGCTGACAAACACAACCTTCTCATTCTTGAAGATGCCGCCCAGGCCGTCGGCTCCTCCTACAAATCAGTCCAGGTCGGTTCTTGGGGTCACGCAGCCACCTTTAGCCTTCATCCTCTCAAGAGTCTTCATGCCTTCGGTGACGCTGGAATTGTTACAAGCAAAGACGCAAACTTAATCAAGGAGGTGGCACAGAGCAAAAATCACGGACTTGCTGACAGGAGCACGTGCGAGGAGTGGTCTTACAACTGCCGTCTTGATGAGGTGCAAGCGTCGCTACTTCGTGTGCAACTGCTTCATCTGGAGGACAAAATCACTGAACGTCGACGCCTAGCTCAAAGGTACAACGATCATTTGGCACCATACGTCGACGTTCCTTGGGAAAATGAACACGAATTTCACACGTACCAGACGTACATGATTCAAGCGTCCTCTCGAGACAAACTGCAAGAGCATTTGCGCAGTAAGGGTATTGAAGCAATTGTTCACTACCCAACCCCGCTACACCTGCAGCCAGCCGCTCGCGATCTTGCATATGCCGCTGGGTCTTTTCCCATCGCTGAAGACCTATGCGAACGAGTCCTCAGCCTTCCTCTTTATCCTGGAATGACTGATCACCAGCAAGACATGGTTGTTGAAGGTGTGGCTGAATTCTTTGGAGCTGTCTGATCATGAAGGTCAAGAAAGTGCACGTGCCTTACAACTACTTACCAGCGCAATTTTCCAACTACGATGACATTTTGAATGGATGGGATGCTCTCATCAAGAGTTCCGATTTCACCCTCGGTCAATTCGTAGAAGACTTTGAGCAGTCATTTGCTAAGTACGTAGGAGCAGAGTTCTGCGTAGCCACCAACAACGGCACGGACGCTCTAATTTTGTCACTGAAAGCGCTAGGCATCTCAACAGGAGATGAAGTCATCACACCGTGCAACTCCTTCTATGCGACAGCGGGTGCGATAGTTGCAGTCGGCGCAACACCGGTCTTCTGCGACGTTGACGCCCGCTATCAGGTGGACGTGGACGATATGGCCTCTCGAATCACGGCCAGAACCAAAGCACTTTTGCCTGTGCACTGGGCGGGTGCATCGCCCGACATGGGGGCTCTCCTTGAGTTATCCAAACAACATGGCCTGGAGCTTGTCGAAGATGCTTGCATGGGAATCGGGGGAGCTTGGGTCGGCCAGCATCCAGGAACCTTCGGTCGTGTCGGAGCCTTCAGCATGCACCCCCTCAAGACATTAAACGTTATGGGTGACGGCGGCATGGTCGTTACAGATGACGGCGACCTCTACGAGTGGATGCTGATGTACCGCAACCACGGAATGATTGATCGTGACCACATACACATGTGGGGAGTCAATATGAGGCTACAACCCCTTCAAGCAGTAGTGGCGAAGGTTATGTTGCAAACTTTGGATGAACGACTCGCAAGGCGTCGAAACATCCAGCAGACATATGACCATGCGATTCAACAAATTGCTAGCTTGACGGTTCCTCCCCGCGATTCAAGAAATAGGGAAACCGTCTCGCTTTACATGCTGTTAAGTGAGCATCGCGACTCTTTAGTCCCCTATCTTGAGGGAATGAACGTAGAAGCAAAAATCCACTACCCGGTGCCCCTGCACCTGCAACAGCCGGGGCGGGAGTTGGGGTACCGGAAAGGTTCCTTACCTCGGGCGGAAAGTCAAGCGGACTTCATTTTCACGCTTCCCGCCCATGAATATCTTTCTGATGAGCAAATTGTCTACGCCTTGGATTGCCTCAGCTCCTTTTAAGTTTGAGACCTTCCATTGATCTGTACCCCAGGCCTCAACCCAGAGCACTTTTGACGCGACCTATTTCGAATCATCGCGTTTTGGGTGCAACGTAGTTCAGCCAGCAGGGCGCCTGTGACGCTCTTTTCTGGCACCAAACCCGTAACTTCGCGAGGTCTCCATGCTTTTGCGACTAGTGCCAACGCCTTGTGGCGACAACGTGTTACCTACTTGTTGAGGAGTGGAGACACATTGAATACGGATTCCACGCCCCACAACTTCAGTCTATCGGCAATAGGATGAGACAATGGTTCAGTAAATGGCAGAAAAACTTTTTGGCTCCTTACCTTTTCAGGATCCATCACTGCACGCCCATAAAATTCTTTGTTCTGCCGATATGGCGATTCATCAATAAAGAATTTAGCAACGTTCTTCGTTTGTTCGTCAATCCAGAGGGCCGCGTTGGTTGTACCCAGAATACCCAGTCTGTCATCATCGTGAAATGTGCGTTCGAATATTAATTGACACTCCAACAACCAAGAGTTCACATCAATGGCTCTTAGCGGCCAGTCTTTACTCAATGGTTGCCGATCCTCCCCTACTTTTACAACCATCGATATCTCTTTCTTTACCCAGTCCGTAGAACACGTGACCACTGAGAAGCCAGCGTGCTGGACAAGCCACTTCAACGTATCGGGAGTGAAGTGGTGGCAGTGGTCAACAACACCTAGGTCAAATGGATTAGTTGCCAAGTTCGGTACCTGAATAAATACATACCCATCTGGCTGTAGATGATTGATAAAGGATCGTAGAGTCCTAAGCGGGTCTACAAGATGTTCAAGGACATGAGACAGCGTGATGAGATCGTATTCACCCCTGATTGTGCCATCAGCTGCAGCCACATAGGTCGTATTCGCAATAGCCTCGACTGGTAGACGATTAGATTCATCAATGTCCGTTCCAACTAGTTGCCAATCGGGCCGAAGGGTGCTGAAGGCGCTGACGAAGGCCCCCTTGCCGCAACCGTAATCGAGTAGACGACCAGTCTGCGCCAGAAGCCCCTCTTGATCAAGATGCTCAAGAAGTAATGCGGAGCGTGAAATTACACCGGCATCAGAAGTGACTTCTTGGTCAATTTTCCCACTTTCCTTGAACAAGTCGTAGTTGCCATACACCTCGTCAAGTGAGTTCTTATAGGAGTCACTCATGTTCTTACTGATTAACAAACACGAAGGACATTGGTTTAGCCCTACCTCCTGCTGGTGGGGGCGTACATCAGAAGTTACTAGCCGTAGAGCACTGAATTCATCGATCTGCAGCATTTCGCTTGACTGGCAGATGACGCAAATCACTAGTGTCTCCCTTCCACCTACGACGGGTTGGGGTGCGCAGAGGACAGTACCGCCGGCAGGCTACATCAGCCCCGTCGAGGCTGGTGCACTCAAAGCCGACGTCCGGCAATTCAGGTCTAGCGTCCGCGCGTATATTCTTCCTCGCTGGAGGCCCGCATTCAGGTACTCGGCCTGGGTGCAGATAAAGATGGACACCCACCTATTCATTTAGCCTTCACGTCTAAAGATCGCAACCACCTAGGACGCGGGATTCACCCCCAGCATCTGAAAAAACTCCGCTGGGTCATGGGCGCTCTTTTGCAAGCAATCACCTAAAGCGTATCGGCCAAAGCAATTCAATTGTGACAGACATATCTACATACAATACGGCATAATGAAATAGTGCAGAGTCTTCCACTTCGGAAGAGACGCAATGGTGAGCGAAGAAGATAGAGGTGCCCGTGGGAATTCAAGTTGATCTTCTCCGAAGTATACCGAAATCAACACGTAACGTGACTGAGCGAGCGGAAGCCAAGTCGGACGACGTCATAAACGTATCGCGTCAATATGGTTTCGACTATTTTGACGGAGACCGTGCCTTTGGCTACGGCGGCTACTCCTACGATGGGCGGTGGCAATCTGTTGCAGCCGACCTCATATCTCATTTCTCTCTGCGAGAGGGCGCTCGCGTCTTGGACGTTGGGTGCGCAAAGGGTTTCCTTGTGAAAGACCTATTGGCCCTCGGCATTGATGCATACGGGATTGACATTTCAACTTACGCATTGATGAACTGTGAACCAGAGGTGGTGGGTCGTCTTCATCTTGGTAATGCAAAATCACTTCCTTTCCCCCAGGATTCTTTCGACGCCATTGTCTCGATCAATACCATCCACAATCTTCCACGTGAAAAGTGTCTTGCGTCCTTGAAGGAGATTCAGCGTCTGGCACCTGGTCGGGCCTACGTGCAAGTGGACAGCTATGAAACCGCCGCACAAAGGGACCTTTTCGAGAGCTGGGTTTTGACCGCGATGTTTCATGGATACCCGACTGAATGGCTCGAATTATTCGCTGAGGCTGGCTACAGCGGCGATTGGAACTGGACAATTGTAACGTGACAGATGACAAGGCCTCCGTGGCCCGAGACAAACGCTCTAGTCAAGAGCGATGCCGCCAGTACAGGAAACGTATACTAGAGATGTCTCAGGAAATCGGTGCTCTTCATATAGCGCCCGCCTTTTCTTCCCTTGAAATTGTGGACGTCGTCTACAACGAAATCTTCCCAGCGCAGTCTTTGGATGCGGATACCGGAACTTTCCTTATGTCGAAGGGACACGGATACGTTGCGCAGCTTGTGGTCCTCGAAGATCTTGGGGTTATTTCCGATGACGACTTGAGGTCCTTCTGCACCCCAGGCGGTATTCTCGGGGGCCACCCTGATTTAGGCACTCCGGGGATCAAGGCAGCCACAGGTAGCTTGGGTCACGGTCTCGGCATCGGTCTGGGCATGGCAATTGCCGATCGAAATTTGGCCAGGGATACGCAAGAGAAGTCTCGATCGGTTTTCGTACTGATATCGGACGGAGAGCTACAAGAGGGATCCACGTGGGAATCGATTCTGCTAGCTTCGTCGCTAGGAATTACGAATCTAGTCCTTATCGTTGACAACAATGATTTCCAGTCTTTGGGACGCACGAGCAAGAGCCACGCAAGCCTGTACCCGCTTGCTGACAAGTTTGTCGCATTTGGCTGGGAGGTCCAGGAAGCAGACGGACACGATGCCGCAAGTTTGGTTCAAGTCATAGAACGGCATTCCAAACTTCAGCCCCTTGCAATTGTGGCGAAAACCACAAAAGGAAAGGGTGTGAGCTTCATGGAAGACGCCCCAATTTGGCACTATCGATCTCCAAACAGCAGTGAGTACGAGCAAGCTCTCTCGGAACTTGAAGGCGGCACGTCATGAGAAATGCCTTTGCCGATGAACTTGCACAAATAGGTGAAGCGGATCCCAGGACCTACATCGTGGTTGCGGACATATCACCAGCGGGCCCTATGGCCGAATTTCGGGAAAGATTTCCGGAAAGGTTCATCAACGCAGGTGTCGCCGAACAGGCAATGATCGGTGTCTCTGCTGGTCTCGCGTTGAGAGGACTGCGGCCCTTCGCGTACACGATTGCAACCTTCGCTCTATATCGTCCATTCGAATTCATCCGTGATGATTTGGCCTATCAGAACCTTCCCGTAACCGTAGTGGGAATTGGCGGGGGAGTGATTTACTCCGCTCTTGGAGCCACTCACCACGCCCAAGAGGATATCGCAATTGCTAGTGCGGTACCGAACATGAGCGTCATCGCTCCTTGCGATCCCTTGGAAGCCAGGGCCGCGACTCGATTCCTGGCATCTCGTGGGAACGGCGGCCCGGCATATCTGCGGCTGGCAAAAGCAGGGGAACCCACCATCACAAGTCATGCCGTCGATTCTTTCCACTTCGGCCGTATACGCAGAATCGAAATGGGCACTGGCGACATCGCGGTGCTCTCCTACGGTGTCGCCCTCCATCTGGCATCAGAGGTTGCCGCAGCCCTCAGGGCAAGAGGGGAATCCGTAAGTTTGATTAGTTGTCCGACACTGAAGCCTCTTGACCTATCCGGGATCAGCGAAATTCTCAAGGGGCACAACACCGTGATTGTTATGGAAGAGCATGCCCCTCAGGGAGGACTCGCTTCACAAGTTGAGCAATTGGCCTGGAGGATTCAAGCAACGTGCCGTCTAGCGACCTTCACCTTGAAGGATGAATTCATTCACACTTATGGAACACATATGGACCTTCTTGGTGAGCACGGCTTAACTCCGTCGCACGTTCTCCATACGCTTGACGGCAGCCCGTAGCACTCAGCAGCAAGAGGGTCTCCATCTATCAATTTCCCGATAAGGATAAGACTCCCCACACGTCAAGCACTTAAAGCATCTGCCCGAGAATCAAGCCATTTGAGTTACCCGGACACGGATCAAGCCTCACATTGACTGTCTCTTGGTGAACCCGATTATACCAAGTCAAGGAGAGTGAGTTAACTCATCTTGTATATGCAGTTTGCATATTTACATTACTCTCATAAAGTAACCGCTTAGTTTACTGGCCGAGGTTTCATTCATGACATATAGTCCCGCAACTCGCTCCGAGGAGGCTGGCCGCACTATTCTCGTCACCGGCACAACCGGATTTGTCGGGAAACACTTAGCAAAATTTCTCGAAGATCGTGGTGAGCATATTCTTGCAATAGAAAGACGCGCAGGGGGATTCAGGCAGTCAAGGCAGACAACACGGGTCATTCGTGGTGATCTCAGCGATAAAGACTTCATGTCGAAGTTAGACGCAAAAGTTGATGCCATAGCTCACGCTGCTACAAACAGTGGCCGTCGAAGTCCAAATTTTCATCATATGCAGCAAGACAACATTGAGAGCGTAACAAATTTGCTCGCGTACGCCACCAGAGTGAACTGCCATCAATTTATAAATTTATCGTCTGTGTCAGTGCATGGTGACGTTGCCGGATCTGTGCTTGACAGAGACACGCCATTGCATGGAACCACGGCTTACGGTGCTTCAAAGTTAGCCGCCGAAAATCTCTTGCGTCGGCAAGACGATTTAGACGTTTTTTGCATTCGCTTACCTGCCGTAGTTGGTAGTTTTGCTCCACAACATTGGCTCAGTACGTTACTGATGCGGGCACGCCAGAACAAGAAATTGACTTGCTACAACCCGCACTTCTTTTTCAATAACGTTGTACACATTGATGATCTTTGTAAATTCGTCTCGCATTTGATTGGTCTGCAGCACCGATCAATTTTTTCTGCATTTCCGATTGCATCGGCCGAGGCATTGCGCGTGCACGAAGTCCTTCACGTTATCCGATCAGAGGTGCGTAGCTCTAGCCGCATTGAGTTATTAGGAGAGCGACCACCCCACTTCATCATTGATGATAATTTTGCTCGTGATCTCTACGGCTATACATCTATCACCACCAGAGAAGCACTTGAGCGTTTTGCGCGGGATGAATTAGCAATTTAGATTACGTCGTTTCTCTCTTCTAGGCGCCCAAGGACTCATCGGTACGTAAGCTCCAATAGCTATCTCGTTTGCTTCTGGATCTAGGGTCTTGTACGAAGAATATGAATTTATGCTGACTCAATACTTTGACAATCACCTCTTTTTGGACCTCAGCTCGCGCTTATCACGCGCACTCAGGGTGCATCTGTTCTAGACGTCCTGAAGAAATCATGCTTATGGGGATAACGATCAACACTTGGAAATTAGAGCAAATGAAACAAAGTTAGTCCTCGTGCGCATACGCACCTGTTGTGCACCCTAATCGACCGCTAAATCGATAGTAGACTGCTTCTAATACCCGCCGATTGCTGTATGGATTGATCCACTTATAGGGAGAATGCCGCACAAATGAGTCAGATCACGGATTGGAAAATTTATCGGGATACATACTTCCAAGCCCCAACCTGGCTGTTTGCGAAAGTGGTAACGCATGAGGACTACAACCGTGTCCTTGATGGACAGCCACAGAGACGCTCCTTACCCCAAAAGATCTTGAGACATCTTCTGTGGTTCTGGCCTCGTATCGGCGCTGCCTCTGTTTGGGCGGATGCGTCCATTGGAGGGCCACTAGGGCCACAAAACTATTTGCGTTACGAGCCAAGTCGGCTCGTAACGAAGATATTGGAGGTTGTGCCCCGAGATCGATCTCTCTTAGAGCTGGGATGTAATGTCGGATCCGATCTGGATCTACTACGCAAGGCCGGCTACTACAGGCTTGAAGGCATGGATGCCGGACGCGAGGCACTGCAAATGTTTCAGGACACATTTCCTGAGACATTTGCTTTGGTGAGTCCCAAGCGAGATCTGTTTCAACACTATCTGTTGCAAGCACCCGACAAGTCAGTCGATTATGTGTATTCAAATGGTGCGACTATTGAGCTCGTCCATCCAAGCTTTCCAATCGTGAGAGAGATCTGCCGAGTCGCCAGACTCGGAATACTGCTTGATCTCAGTGAGCGGGTCAACGGATTTCCGAGAGACTACGTTGCTCAATTCAGAAATTGTGGGTTTCCAATGTGGTACACGGATCGTGAGACAGATCCACACCCATCAAGCCAGATTTTTATTTTTCTCAATAAGCACCTTAATTCGCCTCAATGAAGGCAACCCGCGTGTGGCCTCTGGTCATTCTTCTGGCAGCCGCTACCGTCGGTGCATTCCTCCCTTCTCCTTCCATTCTTGGAGAATGGGAAAGTTCAACGATATTTTCTACGTATGGCGTTCTTGACAACCACCTGTCCTTTGAAATTGCAGCAAGGGGCAACATTGGAGGAGCCGGCTACTTTCCGCTCGAATTGAGTCGCTCCATTCTTGAAAGTTTTGGGCTGGCATCAACACCGGGGGCCTTGCGCACACCTGTTATTTTTTTGGGCCTACTCGGTGTCTTCTTATTTTATTTGATTGCCAAGCGATGGTTTACTGTTTGGCCTGCGGTCATCTCAGCATCACTTTTGGCTATCAACCCGCTATATAACCAGTACCAACATGAGCTAATTGTTGCTGCGCCCAGCCTTACTGCCTTTCTCTTCTTCTTTGAACGACTACAATTCTTGGCGCTTAACCCACGCCGATGGCTTGCGTGGATCACACTCTCTCTTGCGATTATTCTCGTTGCCTTACTCTATGGGCCTGGTCGGATTTTGGCTGCCATCACTTTGGTTGCTTGGGTAGCCAAAAGCATGTACCGCATATGTCGCTCTGCGAACCCACGGCTTTTGCGTGAATTCTCAGTTCAACTACTGACGAGTCTATTTATATCCATCGTCTCGATCTTTGCCATTGATCCTAAGAATCTATCGGCGCTTGGGCCTCAACTATTTTTCCCAAAAAATGCTGAAACACTGGTTGTCACGGAATCACAAATTCCATTTGCGATATCGCTTGTCAACAATATTCAAATACTTGTCGAAAGCCTTGTATTAGGGGGTGGGCCCCATCACGCTGCAGCTATCGAATCAACGTTAAGTCAAGGACGATTTCCGATTATTCCACTCGTGATTTCGCCCTTCGTCGCTCTCGGGTTATTACTGACCTTCAGAAACTTTTTTGCGACCCCTCAGCGCTGGTCTTCGCCGTTTGCAGCCATCCTCTTTCTCGCGACCATAACTTCACTACCCATGCTCACGTCCACAAATTTTCATCTAAGTGTGGACGGCACTCAACAATTGATTTCGACTCTTTCACCTTACCGGCTAATGTACTTCCTCCTTCCCGCATACCTGGCCATTGCGGTTGTCTCGCAAACTGCACTGCGCACACGATGGTCCGCCATGTTGCTTCTTGTCTCCAGCGTCGGCTTATTTGCCTATAGCACGCACTCACTTATAGAAAGCCGAGAAGCCCTGGAACGAAAAATCCTTGGGGGTGAGAATAATGCCGGCGGCAGGTCGGAACGCTGGACTTTCACGGATACGCAGGACGACTATCCCTCAGCTTGGACTGCTCACCTGCAACAGCACTCAGAATATGCTTCATGGTCACAAGAATTCGCTGCACAGGAAGCTCGTCTTCAGGAATTCGAAGGAAGTAAAACGATTATTTACATTCCAATACGTTGCTTCCCGGAAACATCCACTCGCACAAGATCGCTTGACTTCTACGACGTGAATTTTCATAACCTCTTCATTTCAATTTACTTGAGCGCTCAGCTGCCACAATCAAATGTCGGTACTGTTTTTCTTCCACCCGCCGACGGTGCTCCGAGAACCTTGGTGGAAAAAGAGGGATCGTTCGGAGCGCTCATTGCTGAGAAGACAGATGGCCAAGTAGAAACAATTGACTTTGACTCAGAGCTGGGTGTGGTGCGCACTCTCAATCAGCGTCCAGCCGATATCGTCCTAGCAATGACGCCACAAGAATTGGCTTTCGTGGAGCAGCGATACCAGCAAGATAGTGTTGACTTTCAGGTCATCAACTACGAGACTCGCTGCAATGCATCTTGAGGGACCGGAGTTGGTTTCGCGTACGAAGCATTGTGAGGAAGTCGTAAGGAATGATGCTCAACGTTTCCTCTGGTTTAGCTTCGAGGCAGTGAAACTTCAAGGAGAGCCGGGTCCGTGCAGGAACAGATACGTCTTTTGCCACCCATCACTGCTGTTATGAGACTCCTCGTGGCGGTCCATCGACAATGGAGAGACGCGCGTTTTGTTCGCGAAATGAATCTAACCCCTACGATGATGTCTCGTGTTTTAGGGCCTATCGCTGTTTACGAATATCGGGTGCGTGGGCGATTGAAGAGAAATTATAAGGACGTCAAACTTGGGGCGTTCCAAAGTTTACTCGCCAAGCACTACGCAGTCGAAGGACGTGGGTACTCCAACCTGGCAGATGTTGACACACCGACGCGGCATTCCCGCTACACGAATCAAGCATCACGCTTCGCTTACTTTTCTGCAAAGTTCGGGGACATTTTGGATCTTAAGAATGGCGATACCTTTTTGGACCTGGGTTGCGGCACTGGTCAGAATATAAAGATGCTCAGCAAGACATTTCCAGATTCTCAAATTATCGGAGTGGATGTAAATGAAGATGCGATTGAGCTGATAGCAGAATTTGAACCTTCACCGAATGTGCGATTGAGACAAGCAGACATTCAAGATACCGACGCGCTTCGTTCTTTCTTGGAAGCGCGTCCGGACCATATTCTAATTTCTCACGTCTTTTCTGTACTTTTTGCCTCGGACGCTTCCTCAACTCAATCATGGAGACAAGAATTCATACGTCAAGTGGCCATGGCGGCCAAAAAGAGCGTCATTATTTTAGATAGTTTTGCGCAGCGTGGTCATCTTGACGTCGAGATTGAACAACTGAATAGGCTAATTGTTGTTGACGATGTTCTCTCCTACTTTTCCGTGTGTGAAGAGGGACGCGCCTTCCTCGCTTACTCACCAAACTCACAGGCAATTCTCTACAAAAGGGCCTGAGTACCATGATCACCATTCACTGTGGCCTGCACAAGACTGGGTCGTCCTCAATTCAACTAGCTCTGAAGAGTGTTCCGCAGCTCGCGCCAAAAATAGACGTTCCTCAAGAGGGACAGGGTCAGACAACCGCTGATTTCAGGACGCGTTTGGAACTGCTGCACGATTCTTCTGTCAAGATATTCAGCGACGAAGGGGTGCTAGGTCATCCACATAATGGATACAGTACGGCCGCTGAGCGCTTGCGTGTACTGCAAGATGTCGTGGCTAATCGACCTGCAATGGTCGTCGTGTATTTCCGTCAGACGACCGATTGGATTACAAGCGTTTACTTGCAAGAAATCCAAGAGGGTGGCTCAGTCAGTCCCGAAGATTTTTGGGCCAGGCTTCAGAAGTCCGAACTGTTGCATTGGGACAAGTTTCTTCAAATGCTCGACGACTACATCCCGCCAAGTAAGCTCATGGTCCGTCTCTATGAGCCAGGCCGTGACGTCGTTGAGGATTTTTTTTCCGTCGCTCAACTCGGAAAGACTCCATACGTACGTGGCGGTGGCTATAGAGACAACAGATCCATAGCTGCTATTCACGCGCCCATCTTGCGGGCCCTCAACTCCCAGAGCGCCTCCAGCAAGGAACAGCTCGTGGCGCGTAGACGATTCTTTCAGCAGGTTTTGGTCGAAGGTGCACCCAGAGGCGGCTCTCCGTTCCCCGAGGCAATCCAGCGCGAGATGAACGAGCAATACGGGATAAGCTGGAATCGACTCACTGACAGCATGCTTCGTAGAGATCTGACAGAGGGACACCGCTTTCGCGATGTGGCGACTTCATTCAGTTTCCCTCCGAGGCCGTATGTTGGTCTCGATTTAAACGGGGCTCCTGTGCAAAATGAACTTCTGCGAAGCTTGGATCTTCTCTCGCAGAGATGGTCTATTCAGCCTCAGTCAATTTGGACTAGAGCATCCATGTTGCTCGCCTCTGACCCATCTGCGCTCGTACCGATCGCGAGACAGAAGCTACTTGGTTTGATAGGGCGTAGGCCGTAGGACTCGTTCAATTTCTCACACACTCAACTTAGAGACGCGTTGTGTGGATCTTGCAAGGCTACAGTTTGATTTCAAATAAGGGGAGTGGTGAGTGTCTGAATCTAGAGCAGACAGGTTTGCGGATCGTGTACCGCTTGGCCTACTGAGGAGAATCAAGTCGTCAGTGGTTCGAGTGCAGGATGCGTTTGTGCTCGGCTTCACACTTTCCCTTATCTTTCTCTTACGTCCCGTGCTTGATATCCGTCTAGCGGCGTTTGACACTCCACGCATTGGCGAATGGGTCCAAAGGATGGATCTATCGCTATCACTGGCGAGGCTCGATGATAGGAGAACTTCTCGGCGACGCCTCCACATATTCGTCCTTTGCGGTGTTCAGCGGAACGAACAACTAGATCTCATGTACAAGAGACATATCAAGTTGCTTGAAAACGTCGTATTACTGGATGTTCGTACCTCACGATGGGCCAAGATCCTCCGTAAGCCAGCTCTGACAGTGAGTCTGCATGCAATGCAGGGAACGGGGCTGAGGGCCGTCTACTCCGGAGATGCACGCGTCACCTTAGATTCGTGTGGGCTTCATCCAAATGGCCGGCCATTCCTAGCGTTCTCCTCCGACGAAGAGGAGCGAGGGAGTCAATTTCTTGACTTGTTGGGAGTATCACAAGAATCAAAACTAGCCTGTGTGCATATACGGGACCAGGCCTACTTGACGAAGGTTCTATCTGCTTGGGATTGGTCTTATCACAATTACAGAAACCCTCCAGTAGACAGTTATGTCGCCGCCGTGCAACTTTTGATCGATAACGGTTGGACGGTTGTTCGGATGGGACGGGAAGTCGAGCGGCAGTTTCCTCTCCAGCATGCGTCCTTTATTGACTACGCAGTCAGTCCTCATCGGTCAGACTTTCTAGATGTTTTTCTCTATGCAAAGTCGCAATTGGCAATAGCGGGAAGTATTTCCGGGATTGATCAACTGGCGCATGCGTTCCAAATACCGCATGTCGCGACTAATTTCATACCGTTCGAGGACCCCCGCTGGGCAACAGCAAACGCAATCGCGCTTCCTGCCTTGTATCGATCGAAGGCTTCTGAGGATCCCCTACCTCTTTCGGTAATGCTGGGTCATCGGTATGGCACAGCCGCAGAGTATGTCGACGCGGGAATCACGATCATCCACAACGATTCGCAGGACATCTTGCAGGCCGTCTCTGAGATGATGTCTCGCCTGGACGGGACGTGGATCGACACTCATCAAGACCTTGAGGATCAAGAGCGCTTTTGGGAGTGGGCCCTCGAATGCGGCATTGCGGACGCTATTCCTCCGGGCCCTTGGCAACAATCCTTCACAAGGGCCCGCCTTGGGACTGCTTTTCTGCGTAAATTTCAGGGAATCCTCATGACCTAAATTGTCTCGAGTGCCGGCGCGCGTTCGTGCTCAGAGATGGGCATCCATCTTTGTTGACGTACGGTGCATCAAGGTGCATGCCCAACGTGGAGCCTCCAAGACCCGCTGTTTCTGTTGCTCGCCCTCTGCGCGAGCGTAGGGTCGAACGCCCAGTTAAAGCGCCAAGCATCTTCAGTCCCCAACGGGTGCCCTCTATCGCTGCTTAGAAGAGCCAACCGCCCTCGTTACTGATCGTCCGTGTTTTGGACAAATCGGTTTGCGGTTTCCTAAATGTCCAAGTGAACATGCGTCCCACATTTTCCTTCGAATGGTGGAGGGCCACATCATAGATCGCTTCAAAGGGCTGGCGATTCAGGCTGGATTTGCTCAATTGCTCAGAGTATGTTTCATGCTTATACAAACTCACCTCATGAACAGTGTCCGATAGATCCGCGAGGGTGAGGGGCACCTCTTTCGAGGTCAGCGCGGCCTGTGCCACTCGCTTCGGGTCTAATGCTGTCGTCATGGACGTGAGGTGCTGCCCATCAAACCTGTAAATTTTTTGTTTCACCATGCTCAGGACTTCTGCGACCAGTCTGGGCTCCTGATCGTAGATGGAGGTTATTTTTTCATCGAGGAGGGAGAAGAATTCGTCTAGACAAGATTCGTGATAGAAAAGTTTGGAAAGAAAATAGGGATTTAGTTTCAGAGATTGTCTGGACGTGTCTTGGGCAAACCTCATTTCGACGATTTCATCGGCGTCCAAAAATTCAGCTCTCGCCGCTTCTTCGAACCCCTCGAGTAGACGTCCAAACTGACTTCCGCTGCTTGCACCGGTTTCCAACAAGGATTCGATTAGCGGAAATAGTGAGCGGCCTTTCGCGAGACCTCGAATGGGGTAGAAAACATGGCCGCCTGCATGCGCATCCACAAGTATCGACTGTACGAAATGCAGACGTCTGACGACGTAGTAATCATTTTTTGAAAAAACGTCAGTGGACGTAACGATCTCCTCGTATTCAGTCGCCGCGAATTCCCCATACTCGCCGGACGCCTTATCAATAGCTCGAAATTCTCCGCTAAGCCCATATTGCGTCCGCGATTCTTGGGTAGCCATCTCAGATCCACCGAGCAGCATCGCCGGGAAGAAGTGCAAACCGTCTACGTCACTTTCAAGGACATCGTGCACTCCTTGCATGAAACTCTGCAAGCTTTCGCCCGGTAGCCCATAAATGAGTTCGGCAAAACTGTCGACGCCTATTTCTTTAGCGTGTCTGGATAGAGAATTAAAGGTTTCCACATCTATGTTTTTCCGCTTTATATTCTTCAAGACGTCGTCGTTTTGAGTCTGGCGCGATAGTGAAATGGACGTCATTCCTCGAAGTAGACTCGCGATTTCCACCACCCGCTTGGAACTATTCTTCGCAAAGTACAGGTAGATGTGGTTAGGGAAGCCCCGTGATTCCTTCAAGTCCCGCAGCTTTTCGGCTATTTCCACGTCGCGTGGAAATAGGCCAAAATTGGCATCTCCTATGTACAGGTATGAGACCCTTGATTGATTATTATCGGCCAAGAAATCCAATTCCTTCAAAATTCGTTCGACGGGAAACGAAGAGGATTTCGATTTCGCCATGTCGCCCCAAGAGCAAAAAGTGCACGAATAGGGGCAGCCGCGGTTTGTTTCGATCAAGGGCACGTAGGCGGGGTCCCGTAAAAAGTCATCCAGGACGCCTGTCAAGAAGGGTGATGGAATGTCATTTAGGTCAAGTAGTCGACCAGTTCGGACATCGAGTCCCCCAGGGGGTGTCAACATCGGTACTTCGAGGTCCGTCTCGCGAATTTTCTCTCTTCTGGAATCCAGACTCCACGTCCCAAGCAGCGCATGCGGGAGTAAATTTTCTCGAGAGCGACTTTTGGCCTCAAAGGCCTCAAGGATTCGCAGGAACGGGACTTCACCCTCTTGCGGCACGTAATAGTCCACTGCACTTCGGTCACGCAGAAACGCAGCCGCCCCTTCTAATTCGGTTGAGTTTAGATTTGGCCCCCCCATAACAATCAAGGCTTCTGGGCGAACTTTTCGCACCCAATCAGCAGCGGTGGCCGAAAGGTTGGAATTCCATATGTAGTTGGAGAAAGCCACCACATGCGGTTCGAACGTCAAAACATTTTCAATTAAGTCAGCGGGCGCCTTACAAATTCTAATGTCGACATCGGCCGAGAAATACTCAGAAGCGAAAGCCGCTAGGTAACCCATATTTACCGGCATGGGCAGCACTGACCACTCAGTTCCTGTCTTTACGTGGCTCAGGTCAGCCAGCACCACTCTTAGACTTTCCGGCAAGATCCCTCCTCACAATCCACAAACTGGTAACTGGCCCGCTCCCTAGGCCTGATGCGTTATATATCCTAGCCGAAAGCCGAAATCAAGGTCGTTCGACCACCCGAATCCCAAGGATCCAATCCTCGACCCACTGCTGACCGTGCACCAGGACGCAAGACCCCCTCGAAACACCAGAAATCTACGGGGACGACACTTATTTCGCGCCACTCACAGGATCGTACGCACAACGTCTTCTACAGTACGGTCGTGGTCTCCACTCCAGAGCTCGCCGTCGTCGCCCCCTTCTACAACGAGCAGGGGAGCCTGCCGGCGTTTTTAGAGGCGCTGAGCGACATCCTTACCCGATTAGACATTGATTTCGAAGTTATTCTCGTTGACGATGGAAGCACAGATGCATGGCGCCAGGATCTTCGGGTATCGCCATCACTTCACTGTCGAGTTGTCGAACTTGTGTCAAACAGCGGTCATCAAGCGGCCCTCGACGCAGGTCTTCAGGAGACAACCGCAGACTTTGTCATAACCATGGATTCAGATCTCCAACATCCTCCTGAAGTGATAGCCGAGATGCTCGCCGTCGCCAAAAACTCCGGCTGCGACGTCGTCTATGCTCAGCGTGAAGGAAGGCGTGAGGATTCATTTTTTAAACGCTGGACTGGAGAGGCGTACTACCGATGCATGAAGTGGCTCTCCGGCCTACCCGTCGAGGCTAATGCAGCCGACTACCGATTAATGAGTCGCTTCGTAGTTGACATCTTGAACAACATGCCAGATCGCAAAGTGTTTCGACTACTCATTCCAGCCCTCAATTTTCGAGCGGAGACTGTGACTTATCGCGCTAACCCAAGGTATGCTGGTAAAAGCAAATACGGATTGTGGCGCATGCTTTCGCTCGCCAAGCGGAGCGTGATTCAGTTTTCCCTTAAGCCCCTGCGACTCGTTGCATCTCTCGGCGTCATCGTCTCGGCAATAGCCTTCTTTTGGGTAATCTACGCCGGAATTCAATGGCTCACAGGAGCGACTGTGGCCGGATGGACCTCCTTGATGGCCGTAACCTTACTTCTCGGGGGGGCAATCCTCTTCTCCCTGGGAGTAATTGGTGAGTATCTCGGAGAGGTTTATGAAACTGTGAAAGGCCGGCCAAGCTACATCATCCAGCAAGTGCGAAAGCTCTGACTTTTGACTCGTTGTCAATGCTGCTCGTCCAACCCACGCTAGGGGAAGATCCAGACTCCTCCGCCGTCACAGAAAATTTTATTTGCTTCAGACTGTGAGCACCGCCCATATTTTTTGGTCAGGGTGCACTTAGTGAGAGGCCACCTCGCGGCACCATTTGCAACAATCGCAGACTATTCTGGCGAGATGACTCCCTCATGCTCCAGGTCAATCTGGGTTGTAGGAGGTGGATTTACCGGTCTAGCCACGGCCATCCTGTTGCAGCAGATGGGATATTCGATCTGCTTATATGAAAAGAGTTCGCACCTCGGCGGCATCATGAGAGACGACTACGTCAATGGTGCACCTCGCATGAGAGGGTGTCATATTCTGCATCAAGATGTAGCAACTCAGCTGCTTGAGCCGTGGAATCTCGTAACTCTTTTGGAAGCAAGAAGAAATTCGGTTTCCTCTTCGACCAAGATACGGCAGCAAGAATATTGGTTGTCAGGTTGCGAGGGTCCACTCATCGATTACGTGCCGACTGAAAATGACGCTTTAGCTTTTCCTGCGTCCGGCGCACCTGAGTCCGTTCAGTCACGTATCGATCGATATCCCAGCGAGATTCGATCTCACTTGCGAGACCTTTGCGACGTTATTGGCCTAGATGTCGTTCATACCTGGTCGCCGTCTCTTCAGGCCTTGCAAATGAATCGTTTCTTTCCTATGCACGCGGACATGGAAGAACTTAAGAAACTGAAGTCAGATTCACCCGTCATTGACAACTTATTCGGACTTGTGGGCCTATCCGACCGTACTGTGTTCCTGCCCACCGACGGGTACACGAATTTGTTCGCTGAAATGCAGAACATGATGCAGGCGACGGGGATTTGCTTGCATCTCAATGAGCGTGTCCGCCCAGCCAAGGAGGATGAAGATCTTGTCTTCTACAACTCAAATGGACAAAGATCTGAAATTGGAGGTGTCTGGTGTGCCTCTCCAACTGTTTTGCAGGCCTCGCTCGACAAGGGAAATTTACTAGACAACAACCCGATGACTCATGAATTTTGGCACATTAAAGTTCGCCAGCCCCTAAAAGCAACAATGTCGTACATTCAATACTTTGGACATCCACATGCAATTGTTCGTGCAACCACATATGCCTATGGCGGTACACAGCACGCCGTGATTGAACGTGTCAGCAAGAGAGGGCAGACAACGAGCCCCTCTGAGCATGACCTAATGCAATGTGTGGTAGATCTCGATCTAGAGCCGATCGAAATTGAAGGCGGTTCAAAGACCGCAACCTATCCAGTCGTATCAATAAACGATTTTCTCCGACTCAGTGCCCTTGAGCAAGGACTGCGCGGTGTCGATTGGGTCCATGGCGCGTGGCTGAACTTTGGTCGGACCGCCAAGATTCAGGCCATCTCAAAAAGTCTCCAAGAATGGGCGCATGAGACGTGGAGCGGCAAGCTCCAAGGCACTGCAACTTAGATGCTGTCTCTCTATATTTTTCTGCACATGTTCACATGGGGTGCGTTATTGTTCATGATCTTTTTTCTGTTGCACATGGGCATTTCTTTGTGCCACAGATGGATTGGACCGCAACCAAGCAATCACATCCTCAGCGGAATGTGGCCCCGGGCCGAGCGCATCTACGACCGCGCGAACAACCTCTAGGTCTTCTGCAGTATCTACTGTTACGCGCAGGTCACTTGCATTTTTGGCGCGTGTCACGCTCACTATCCTGTATTTATCGGGATGCTCCGTCATCCATGTCGTCACATGGGTTCGGTGGTATCCCGATGCCTGCTGATCGGCGGCCAAGAGCGCTCTACGACTAATTACTTCTACGTCGAACCCCCGTGGATAAGTGCGAGTGATGGAGTTTGAGACTAGGTCTAGCGATTTATCCTTACGCCACAAACTTATGCATTGGTCAACCAGTGCAGGGTCTGTCAACGGACAGTCCGCTGTCAACCGCACAAGAACCTCTGAAGGAAATGTTCTTGACACAAGTACAAATCTGGACAGGACATCATCCAGTGGTCCTCGGACGACTTCCGCGCCTAAATCCCGTGCAGCGGCTGCGACCACGTGATCCTCAGGCTGGGTTGAAGTTGCGACAATTACCATGTCGACTTGTTTGGCTTGGCGTGCGGCCTGCACCGTGCTTGCGAGAATAGAGGTCGCCCCCAATTCGGCTAGGACCTTACCCGGAAGGCGGGTGGAGGACATTCGCGCCTGGACGACCGCGATACTCAAATTTTTCTTCTAGTCGAAGTCACTTATAGCAACTCCCAAGTCAGGGCAGTTCCTCGAGCTACAGGTTTTGACAAGGCACGTCCAATCACCAAGTCATGCATATCGGGATCGAGTCCGTACCCAGGTCTGACCACTTTTATGTCTTCTTCTGCAAGTACGTGGCCTGCAGGAAGATCTTTATTGATATACAGGGACCGTCTGTATTTGAGTGATGCATGATCAGCCTCTGTTGTCGCGAAGTGAACACTCCCCAAAGCTTCCCACGCACGACGGCTCTCGACTACGAGCCTACTTAGCTCATCAGGTGTCATGGAAAAAGAACTGTCGATACCGCCATCTGCCTGATCTATAGTCAGATGCTTTTCGATGGCTACCGCTCCGAGGGCAACAGCTGCGAGCGAAACACCAATACCCAAAGTGTGGTCCGAAAGTCCTACAGGACAACCAAAGGCTTCGGACATGGTGGGAAGGGACTTGAGGTTAGCTTCACTCGCCGGAGCAGGGTACGAACTTGTGCACTTCATAAGTATGATCTCGTGACAGCCTTCACTAAGAGCGGCCTGGACTGCTGCATCAATTTCACCTAGGCGAGCCATCCCAGTTGACATGAATAGGGGCTTGCCCAACCGGGCAACTCGTCGAATCAAGGGCAGATGCGTTATTTCAAAAGAAGCAATTTTGAAGCACGGAACATCTAGATCTTGGAGTAGATCAACCGCAGCTGCATCGAATGGGGTGCTGAAGGCAATCAATTCTCGGTGACGTGCATACTCGAAAATTTCAGCGTGCCACTCCCAGGGAGTAGCCGCCTCCGCGTATAGGTCGTACAACCTCGAACCCGCCCAAGGGCTCTCTGCATCCGTGACTCGGAATTCATCACCATCCGCATCAATTGTCATCGTGTCCGCTGTATATGTCTGTAGCTTGACGGCGTCGGCGCCCGCGTCTGCAGCCGCATCAACAAGTTCTAGTGCCCTCTGTAAAGACCCCTTGTGGTTGCCAGATAATTCTGCGATGACAAACGGGGGAGACTTTTCACCAATCTCTCGATCATCAATCGAAATCATGATCAGACTGCCTCCATTGGATGAATTCCACTGGCTCTCTTCTTCCACTCCGCAAGATATCGAAAGACTTGTCTCCTTCATTCATGAGCAAATCCACGACACTTGCATGACTTAAGAAGGGCTCGAACGCCTGAGTATATACAGGGTGCTCATATGCGTGAAGATAGACATCAATGCGTCTATCTAGGAAACAAATCAAATCCTCAGCCAAATAATTCGCTGCGCCCCAGGGTGAAATATACGTATCTATTCCTAAACTTTCACAGATCCGAGCTACTTTGTCTCCCCGCTTACCGTCATTTGGAATCTGACTGGAGCGCACCGTCTTTTTTGAGATGTCGAAAGCGACACAAAAGAAATCAATTAAGCGCACGTTCAACTCAGCAAGCAGTTTAGTCCGACTCCCTTCCTCAAAAGCTACAACTAGTTTTGGAAAGAACTCCGAGTAATGACTTGATGACTCATATAGTTCACTGATGCGACGAAGCGCAGAGTCACTAAACGAATCATCTGCGACTTCAACGGAATAGATGTTTTGCCCCAGTTTTCCTGCAGTCTTGACTGGTACGCTGAGGTACTCGAGCCCGTCTGGACCTCGCAGTCGGTTTCTCTGTTGCCAGGACTGCTTAGAGAAACCGACATCGTCTAGCCAAACGACGACATCACACTGATCCATCAAGTCGAAAAATCCAGCCCACGGTAAAAACGTGGGCTGGAGAACGCAGCCTACGTTAGATGGCAAGTTACACCATTCCAAAATGCATGTGATCTTCAAAGTTCAGTAATATTTGATTCACTGTTGCAGCACTAGCGCCAATAGCGCGCTCTATACCCGGCTCCACCCAGAATTGGAATACTTCCCTCGAAAAGCTTTCTGCACCCGATAGCGGTGCGTGTTCTGGAAAATACCAGTGAGCAGGCAGATACCAATTGCTAGTTTCTATGCCTGCTTTCCTTATTTCTTCAGCAATGCACTGTTGACCTCGCCACGATACTCCAGGCAGTCGGCACGCATACCTCCAAGGCACATCTTGTTCACGGTAATCCAAACCTACAAACCGGTCCTGATCTAGTGCCTGAGCCCAATGCCGAGCGTTCGCCAAACGAATTCGTGCTCGCTCCGGATACTTCTCAAGCTCAATTTCGAGCGCACTAATTGACTTGACATCCAAAGGAAGACGAAAAGTGCTGTCGTAGTCTGCAAGCAAGCCGACGAATCCTTGTGTCGCGCGTCCAGTGTCAACTAGTGCCTCGCGTGCCAAGTTGAAGCGGCGTCGAAAGTCCAGTTCCGCTCTTTCCGCGCGGTGCGGTGTCAAGTACTGAATTTTTTGTAACTGCTCGCGCGTTTCCGAGGCAATCGCCGGCGATTTGTGAAGCACGGCTGCGCCACCCGACGTTATGTGCTTTGACGAGCCGAAAGAAACTAACCCGATGTCCCCCATGGTACCCGCAAAACCAAATTCACATGCAGAGCCAAAGGCCTGCGCCGCATCATCAATAACCAAGCAATCGGGAGAATTGAAGATTTCCCTTACTGACTTAACGTCGGCTATTCGTCCGTAAAGGTGAACAACGATCGCAACATGGCATCCGGACTGGCGGGCGCGTTCCCATTGATCTATTGGCACCTCACCGGAATCCGGGTTCACATCTACAAAGTAGGGTTCGTATCCGGCACTGAGCACCGCAGACACAACGTCTTGACATACTATCGGTGACAAGGCCACTCGCCCTGGACTTTTGCGACGTAAAGCCTGTAGTACAACTTTCAAGCCTAAGGATGCTCGGCTGACGAAATCAACTTCACCATCCCATCGCAAAAATGCAGCGAGTTCTCTCGCATTTCGCGTCAAAGCACTGTTACTCATGAGCTAAAACCAATTCCATAATGGTGGATCGAACTCCAACCCATCCTGGTACCAACTCTTGCCCAATCCGGGACATTTCAAGAAGTTTCCGTGGACTTTGTAAAGCCCACTCAAAGGCGCTAGTCCAGTCCTCCACGCTTTGAGACTCAGCTCTCCCAAGATGTCGGATTGCGCCCAGGTCATTCAGGAAATGCGCGTCGTCCTGTTGGTTGTCCGCGGTGAGAATGGTCAGGGTAGGAAGTCCGACCGCGCAGCGCTCCCATGCGGCAAGACCGCAAGTACCGACAGAAAGATCCGCCCTGCGCATCAATTGCCCTACGGAATCTACATGCTCATGCGCCACTACACCCGAGAAACGGTCCAGAATAAGTTCCTTCAGAGATCCAGATTCAGGCAATGCTCCGAGTAGCACTTCGACCAGTACATGATCCAGACTGGCCTCAAGGGCTGCCAAAATCTTTAGAATTTCATGATCAACGCCGTGGCCACTTCCAAGGTACACAAGTATCCGTGACACCAAACCATTTCTGGGCTGCTCGGACGTGACTTCATCAAATTCTGGTCGAAGAAAGGTGTACGCGGGTCCCAGCAGTTGAATCGCGCTGGCTGGAATGAGTCCTGCATACCTTTGAGTTGGGAAGAAATGGAGGCCTGGGTCAATAAGAACGTCACATTCATGCCGGCGATCAGCCAGGTCATCAACAACCCAGACGGCTTCCGCTGCTTGACGGACAGTGGTTTCCCACTGCTCATCGAGAGCGTATTGGTCCACCACCATCACCGACGTATCGCCGATTGACCGACACGCCTGCAGAGTTTGTTGAGCATCAAATTGTGGGTTCCACGACTCACCACCGCTCAGCGAAAAATAGGGGAGAGCCCGCTCCTCCATCCAATTGCGAAGCACTCCAGGCAAATCAATCGACAACAAACAAGTGGCCACGCCTTCTGCTTGTAAACGTATAGCCAGCGCCATGCAGCGCATTACATGCCCGGATCCAATGTCATCGTTGGCGTCAGCCCGGAATACTACGGTCACAAGCTACCGGACTCTCGGAGCAAAACATCAATAACATGGTCCTGATCATCGTCAGTCAACCGAGTGTGGATTGGCAGTGATATTTCGCACGCGTAAAACTCTTCCGCATTCGCACATAGTCCGCGTGGGTATTCATGCGCGTCAAAGGCGGGGTGCCAGTACGCAGGCATGTAGTTCACTTGAACACCTATACCTGCGGCTCGACATGAATTAAATATTCTTGTGCGACTCTCGGCAGGGACCCTTAATGGGTAGAGATGCCAGACCGGATCAACATTTGCTCTCTGTGCCGGTACTCGGAATTTCTGGACTCTCTTTAGCTTTTCGTCGTAACGGACTTTCGTCCTCGTCCGGTACTCCTTGAACACTCCTAACCGACGCAACTGGCTAGAACCCAAAGATGCCAAAACATCAGGAAGTCGGTAATTCAGCCCGAACATGGGGGCTTCCTGGTGCCACGGGCCTTGATCTCTGATGACCTGCTTTTCGGGGTCTCGCTCCAAACCCTGCCGCGCAAAGGAACGTGCACGCTCAAGCATTTGACGATCCTTAGCGGCAACCGCACCACCTTCCGCAGAAGTCATATTTTTGGTCGGAAAGAACGAGAAAGCAGTTAAGTCGGCGAGTGAACCAACCGGTTTACCGTTGTAAGTGCTTCCTAGGCTATGAGCCGCGTCCTGTATCAAGACAAGACCGTGTTTATCGGCAATTTCCCGCAGAGCTTCCATGTCTGCAGGATGACCAGCGAAATCGACAGCGACGATGGCCTTCGTCCTCGAATTTACATGGGCTTCCACAGATACGGGATCTATATTTGCCGTGTCCTCACAGACATCGGCAAAAACGATGTCGGCACCCAGCAAGCGAGCTGTTGCCTGAGTGGCAATGAAGGTTATCGGGGGGGCAATAACCTCATCCCCAGGTCCGATTCCTGCCGCGAAATAGGCGGCATGAAGTGCGGCAGTCCCTGAAGAGACCGCCGCAACAGAGACGCCACCTGTCCATTGCTTTAAATCTTGCTCAAATTTTTCTACCGCAGGCCCAGTAGTCAGCCAATCACTTCGTAGCACCTCCACAACAGCCGCAATATCCTCTTCACTCACGTCTTGTCGGCCGTACGGGATCATCGCCTTACTACAACTTCAGAGTGACTCGGAGTTGCTCTGCGGTTAACCACTCATCATTACTATCCGATCGGTAACTGAATCCAGGCCTTACGGACTCACCCTCCACGGGTGAATAACCCCACTCTGAGATTGTGGGCATGACAACGTACCGATCACTCAAACGCCTGGTTCGATGACTATCGTCTGCCCCAATCATTTCCTCGTGCATCTTTTCTCCCGGACGAATACCAATCTCAACAATTGGGTGGCCCGGAGCGATCGCTTCTGCCAAATCGCCTAACCGCATACTAGGAATACGAGGAACATAAAGTTCACCGCCCTCCATGGATTCGAAGGACTTCACGACAAAAACTACTGCTTGCTCGAGGGTAATCCAGAATCGTGTCATGAGGGGATCTGTGATCGGTAATGGCTCCCCAGCCTGCACTTTTGATTGAAATAAGGGCACGACCGAACCACGGCTTCCCATGACGTTGCCGTACCTCACAACCGACAAAGCAGTGGCACCTTCTTGAGCATAATTGTTAGCAGCAACGAAAAGTTTGTCGGCCGTTAACTTAGTAGCGCCGTAGAGATTTATCGGTGAGGAAGCCTTGTCAGTCGACAACGCGATAACCTTTTTGACTCCCTCATCAATACTCGCATCGATCACATTTTGGCTACCCAAAACGTTCGTCTTTACGAATTCGAAGGGGTTGTACTCCGCCGTATCTACTTGCTTTAGAGCCGCAGCATGCACAACATAATCTACCCCCTTTAAGGCTCTATGGAGACGTTCTTTGTCTCGAATATCACCGAGGAACCAACGCAAGCGATGATCACTGTTGAAGGCAGCCTTCATCTCGTACTGCTTCAACTCGTCACGAGAGAAAATCGCAATTCTCTCGGGCTTCAATATGTCGAGGGCGTAACGCACAAACGCTTTGCCAAAAGATCCAGTACCACCCGTGATGAGAATACTTGAGCCACTCAACTGCGACATAAAACCTCTCTCACCACCACCTGCATCCGCAGGCACCCGAATTGACAAAACTACAAACCCAAAAGTTTTGCTTGCCGGTCAAATTCTACTGATTGCTCGCGAACACTCTCGAAATCACCCCTGGCAACAACCTCCCCTTGCTGGAGGTACAAAACCAAATCACAATGACGTACCGTAGCCAATCTATGGGCAATCGTTACAGTAGTTACTGCACCCTCTAGATTCCTCATGGTTTGGGCAATTGCCGTCTCGGTTTCAGCATCCAAAGCACTCGTGGCCTCATCGAGAACAAGCAAGCGTGGACGAGTGAAGAGAGCTCGCGCCACACCCAATCGTTGCCGCTGACCTCCACTAAGGCGCATTCCATTTTCGCCGACCAGAGTTTGCAGACCTTCCCGCATCTCGCGAAGAAACTCTGCTAGGTGTGCTTGTTCTAAAGAATCCCACACTTGATCATCATCGAAAGACCCTTGCGGAAGACCGGCCACGACGTTGTCCCGTACCGTGCCGTTGATCAGCGCCACCTCCTGTGGGACGTAGGCGATACCTCCCGGCCATTTTGAAATAGCGTCCACGGGCGCAAGGCCGCCAATCATTACGTGACCAACGTCAGGCTGCAAAACCCCCAGAAGTACATCAGCAAGAGTTGATTTTCCCGCGCCAGTGGCACCGACAAAAGCCACAGACGATCCGGCGCCGAGCTGAAAGGAAACATTCTGGATAGCTGGCTTTGGAACTCCCGGATACCTGACAGTTACGTCACTGACCGAAAGGTTGGGATAGAAATCAGAGAACCCCTCTTCAAGTTTGCGTCGAATTTCAGACACACTTCGTTTGCCTGACGGCGTCGCTCGCGATGGCAATCCTAAATCTCTTGCCAGGTCATAGGCTTTTTGTGCCGGGGCTTCCGCCCGCCGAACGGATAAGGCTGCTACCTGCAGCCGCATGATCGCTGGCATGACTCGACTCCCAGCGACAATAAAGATAGAAACGATACCCACGGCCGCGACAAGATCTTTCGATGCAACTTGTGAAATCGCAAGCAGCAATCCGCCGATCACTAAGGCCACTTCGAATGCGTACCGGGGAAGCAAGAGAAGGATCTGTGAATCCGCATTAATTTTTGCTGCACGCCAGCGTAATTCTTCAATACGACCGGAATAGAGCCAACGGCGATCAGAGACCAAAATCTCTCTGTAACTGGCGATAGCTTCTTGGATTATCTGATAGGCCTTAATGTCAACTTCTGCAGACTCCTTTCCCAGACGTGTGGCCCAGCCACCTAGGCTACGCTGCAGGCCCCAGGCAAGCAGTCCAAAGAAGATCACCGCAAAGATGGTCACGACCGGGTCAACTACCAGGAGTCCGATGCCAAGGAGCAGCAGCAAAGTCATGTCAGCAAGTGCCGTTGATGCTGCACCCAAGACACCCACTGTTGCCGCCTGCGTCGCCACGATCACCACGAAAGCTGTGTCCTGACTAGCCCGGGCTTGGATATCCAAAAGTGGGCGCGAGAGGAGAGATGAGGTCAGCCTAGCCGACAAGGCGGCCTGTCTAAAGGACAGAAATCTATAGGTACGTCTCAAGAGAAGAGCACTCAGAATTGATTTTGCGACTAGCGCTACTCCCGCCAAAATGCACAGCCACGCCGCGAGTACTTCTGGTGCCACCGATTGCAGACTGAATTGATCAACCGCCGATTGAACTATGGACGGCAATGCTGATCCGCTCACTACGGATACTGACAGAACCCCAACCAGACCAAGCAGTAGCACTCCTACAAGGTCGAGAAGGCCAGCGGCCATTTGAGCCACAGTGATTAGTCCGAGCAGCCATCTGTCCCTACGTTTCAAAAGTGAGAGACCTTGCCCAATAATCTGCAACGCATTCACTCGGCTGCTTCTCCTACAGGCCTAGTACGGTGCATCGTTCGTTCGCGTTATGCAACAAGATCGGCAAACGTCTCTCTTGAATAGCCAAAATCACACTAAGAAGCATTACCAAGTCGCTCCCAAATCTGGTTATACGAATTAGCGAAATTGGTGTTGTCAAACATCGCTGAACGGTCTTTTCCTACGAAAGTGAATCCAGCCGCATGTAGTCTTTCTTCTATGCACTGCTGCGCGCTCGGATAATTCTCATCCACCTCAATCAATACAGATTTCAGTTTCTGACATCGGAGAACGTCTTTGGCGCCAAAAAGAATTTGATCCTCAAGTCCATCCACGTCTATCTTCATGAGCGAAGGAAGAGGGAAGTTGAAGGGTTCTCCAACAAGAGAGTCCAGGGGTAGGCCTGCAGTCTGATAAGTCATTTGAGTCGCGGAGGACGGATCCGTTCCACTCTCTGTGAGACCGAACTGTGACATCGACCCTCCCTCATCCAGCATGGAAAGCTTAAATTCCGTCGTCAGAGATTCTCTTGAGAGAGGCATTGGCACCACAATAACCTTGTCGCTCACTTCATTCAGAGCAATATTCTTTGCCAGCTGACCCAGATTTAACGCAGACGGCTCAAAGGCATAAGCCAGTTGCGAATATTTCTTTGCGTAGAAGACAGAAAACAAGCCTATATTTGCGCCGACGTCGTAAAAGACGCCGCCCCCGTATTTCTCAATCCATGTTATGGTCTCCGGCTCTTTCGTCTCGAACGTCGCCACCCGATACCTGCAGACTTCATTGGGCGTAAAGAACTTCAAGTTGATTGTGTCCTCGCTATCGCGGTGGGACACCGAACCTGTCTTCTGTTGAATTTCCGCGTAAAGCACGTCGTTCAATCGCGCATCAATACCAGGCCAAATTCCTTGCACAATCCATACATATTTCAACGCTATACGTACTGGAACGAAAAGAATCTCCTTCAGGATCTCTTTCATGCAGCTCTCCGCATGTCTATTGCTCCATCACGATCAGCAAGCAGCCCCAGAAGCATCAGGGGCACAATCGAAATAGACAAATTCGTATTCGATATCAAGATTGAATCCCTTGACTTTGCCGTCGGCCACACTTGTTGAATCGTCATCACCATCACTTGCCCGTGCGACTCATAAGGCAATCCTTTGTGTGCCTGGATGATACAGGCTACCCATCCAGCTCTTCCCGGAATCGTAGGATGGCGGCATGTCAACCTGGGCCGTCACTGGGGCTAGCGGCTTCCTCGGAACAAACGCGGGATTATTCTTAAGGGATCGTGCCCCAGCCGTTGGCTTTTCGCGTCGCGCCAACGCCTCGACACCCTTTTCAACGAGCATCGCACTTGACTTACGTGAATCGACACAACTCAGTGCTCAGATCAGGGCCATAAGGCCGTCAGTAATTTTCCACGGTGCCGCTATCGCTGGACACGAGACGGCTGCTAACGATCCAAAGCAAGCACACGACGTCAATGTACTTGCCACTGAAGTTCTCGCTACGACTGCCTCCGATATTGGTGCCCGAATGATCTACATCTCCACAGATGCACTCTTCTCCGGTAAGCACGGAGATTATAAGGAAACGGATCCCGTCGAGCCCTTCTCAATATATGGCGAAACAAAACTGGAGGGCGAAGAGCGCGTCCGTTCCACTCTCGCTGATCACCTTATCGTCCGGACAAATTTTTTTGGCTGGAGTGAAACTGGGACGAAGTCAATCCTCGAATTTTTCGTAAAGGCGATGCGGGATCAAAACAACATTAGAGGCTACCCAGACTTCATTGTAACATCAATATACGTTCAACATCTTCTCTCTGCCATCTACAAACTGAATGCAATTGGCGCTTCTGGCACTGTCAACGTGGCCTCGTCTAACGCTCTCTCAAAGTTCGACTTCGGTCTCACTGTGGGGGAGGTTTTTGGATTGCAGTCATCATGCATTGAGCAGGTAGCGACCTCGTCCGCCACTTATGCAGTCTCCCGAAGCCGGGATTTATCGCTGAACACGCACAAGGCTGCTTCACTTTTGGGGGAAAATCTTCCCACGCAGCAGCAAGGGGTCAAGCAAGCTCTGATTGATGAGGAAACTATTCCCCAAATCATCCGTAGTGAGGCTTAGACCTCTCGTTGCTTCGGCGAGCCAGCACAGACGCCTTCATCCAGTAGACATACCTCAACCCGGCAAAACCAATCAAGAACGGCGCAGTCCGTACAGCGCGGTCAAACGTGACGGTCGTGAGAGGCGTTAATACATCTGCAACGAGAGGGTGGGCCAAAGACTTGAGGCGCCGACCGACTGGCCAATCGTTCTTGACACCTTGGCTGAAAACTTCCTGATCAGACTGACCATACATTTCACACCTCACCCGCAACTCCTGCCAACTCACTTTTCCCTGTTCGTATACGTAGGCGTCAGAGATGGCGAAGGTTGCTTCGAAGTCTCGTTTCCAGCGTTCACACAATTCGGAATCATCGGAAAAAGATCGATCCGGATTGAATGGAGAGGCGCGCAGTAGATCACCCCGGAACAAGGTTGGGGTTCCTATGACCGATGCCGGTCCTGGGCGAAAGCGCCCTGATCGCCATGTATTCAGCCCGAACGCTACGTATCCCGAGCCGGCGATCCGGGTTTGGGCACTCACTCCAGCCACCGATTCACGGGTGAGGGTCGAAAGCATGCGTTGGAGTTGTTCGGGTGGCATGACATTGTCGGAGCCCATGTTCAGGATGAAGTCCCTACTCGATGCGGCAATGCCGAGGTTGCGCGCTTGACCGAGACCTGTTCCCGGATCTTCGAGGACGCGATCGGCGAGCGAATCGGCCACGGCGCGGGTTCCGTCCGTCGATGATGCATCCACCACGATGATCTCGCCGATCCCTGCATTCCTTAGGGACTGCAAGCAGGGTTCTACGGAAGCGATCGAGTTCTTGGTGCAGACGACCGCCGAGACTTCGGAGGGTTGAGGGTGTTCTGCAGTCATAGTCCGAGAAGTGACGCCTGTCGGTCAAAGTCGTGCACGGTGCTTCGTACGTGGTCGAACGTGCCTCGCGCCATAATGCATCCGTCATGGAGATACAGAACATCATCAGCATGACGGACAGTTGCCAACCGGTGAGCCACGGTGATCGTCGTCACTGATCCCTCCAGCTCCTGCAAGGTTTGGATGATGGCGAGTTCCGTTTCCGCATCCAGAGCGCTGGTGGCTTCGTCGAGAACGAGAAGTTTGGGACGGGTATAGAGGGCTCGAGCGATACCCAGCCGTTGCCTTTGGCCACCGCTGAACTTGAATCCACGCTCGCCAACGGCCGTATCGAGACCTTCGCGATTCTCGCGCAAGAAATCTGCCAGATGGGCCCTCTCCAGGGCCTCCCAGACGAGTTCGTCATCGATCAATACATCGGGAAGACCCAGGGCAACATTGGCTCGCACCGATCCACCGACCAGCGCCACCGCCTGTGGGACGTAGGCGATAGCACCCGGCGAAGTATTGATGGCATCCCGAGGGGAGAGGCCTCCGATGTCTACGGAACCGCTATCTGGATCGTGGACGCCGAGCACCAGGTCAGCTAGCGACGACTTTCCTGCACCTGTCGGTCCCACCAGTGCGACGGACGAACCCTGAGGTACGTGCAGGTCAATCCCCTGCAGAGCTGGAGCCTGGGCCCCGGGGTACGACAACCACGCTTTCGTGACGGTGACGCTGGCGTCGAATTCCGGGTACCTCGACGAGATGAGTTCCTGAACGCGCGCGCGCTCACTTGTGAAGTGATCGTCGCTACTTCTCGAATCTTCGAGGAATTGCGCCATGAAAAAGGCCGGTTGCGCTTGCACTGCGGCACTACGAATGGTGATGCCTGCACCCTGGAGACGCAGGAGTGCCGGAATGATGCGAGACCCTGCAGCCAGGAACAAGGCGACCGTCGCGGCAGCTGTCGCCCAACTCTGCGTGAGGAATTGGACCGTCGCGAGAACAAGAATTCCGACGTACAACGCAGACTCCAAGACATACTTCGGTACTTCCAGAATGAAGCCGGAGTTCGCATTGGCGATAGCGGAACGACTAATGAGGGATTCGAACCGGTCAACGTAGAACTCACGCCGGTTGAGCACGGTCGTCTCACGGTATGTCGCCAGGGCCTCCGAAACAGCAGTGAGTGTGTCGATGGATGTCTCTTTCATGACTTCTGCGTTGCGCTCCGTCCACCGTCCTAAGACTCGGTGGAGGAATAGTCCAATCAATCCGAAGAAGATTCCCGCAGTGACCGTGAGTATGGGGTCATAAATGAGCAGGCTGATACCGACAATCGAAAAGAGAAAGACTTCGGCTGCGATGATGATGGCGGCTCCCAGAAGTGCGACGGTCGCTGCCGCGACACCTGCTCCTAACGCATACGTGGCCTCCGGCGTTGTCCACCGTTGAACTTGCGCCAGTGGTCTGCTCAGGAATTCACGAGCGAGTCGAGCGGATGCTTCTGCTTGGCGATTGGCGAGGAACTGCGCGATGCGGCGGGTCATGAGTGCGGACAGCAACGTCTTGGCGACCAGAATCACAACGGCGGCAAGGGCTACCGTTACCGATAATTGGGACACCGAAAGATCCCCCAGGCCCAAGGTGTCCAGCACGTTCTGGATGGATGAAGGCAGGGAGGCAACGCCCAGTCCGGAGACGACGATGGCGGCCACCAGTCCAATCAGGGCAATACCGATCAGATCCAACAGCCCGAGCGACACCTGAACAGCAGCGCCGAGGAAAAGCAGGCGCCGTTTGCTTTTCGGGACGAGATGGATGGCTTGTCGGACCGCCGTCCAAATTCCCGGACTCGAAAATTCCATCACGCTCAATCCACCGTGCGGATTGTCAGGCTCCTGAGCGCGCAGCCCCGATGTCGCCGACATGCCCGATAACCTAACCTGACCGGCCGCCAAGGGTTTGGAGTGGACGTGAGTGGTCTGTTTATTGGCTTGGTGACTCACCCCCTTTCGCAGTTTCCCGGCAGCCGTGGTTCGCACGGCCTGATGGGGCAACTGGCCGACGAACTCTCCGCGCTCGGAATGGAAATCTCGACGTACTGCGAGGACCGCGACCTTGCGGACTCCATAGAAGAACTCACCGCCCAAGAACTCGCTCACTCTCGCGACTATTTGCTCCAAGTTCAGCGTGATTGGGCGTCATACATATCCCACGACAGCAAGAGCCTACGTCTTCATCAATGGGTGGCTCGAATGCGACGAGCCGTGGAGCCACAAAGTTCGCGGGCGGCGCGGCGATTGCTCAACATAGAGCTCGCCCATCTCGAGATCATGACGGCTTCCCTTGCTACGGGAGCAGACTTCACCCTCATCATCGAAGATGACGCACACTGTCCGGACATTCAGGCCTTGGCTGGAGACCTCCATGACCTGATGATGCGGACCGAGGCGCCCTACATGTCGCATGTGTCCACGTCGTTCTCCCCAGAGCAACTGGGGATCGACAGTCTCGTTAGCGGGGAGGAGAGCCGGTGGTCGAACGGCGGGCACGAGTTTCGTCTGCTGCGACCGGTGACCAATACCGTCTGCGCAACGATGTATCGGCAGGACTTTCTGCTCAATCTCCATCAACGCTGGCGGGCTGAGAAACTCGTGCCCGTGATTCCGGTGGATTGGCGCCTTAACGCCCTTCTGATGGACATGTATGCCACGGGCGACTTGCCGAAGGGGTACGCCACCGTGGTCTTTCCGAGTCCCATCATCCAGCGCTCCTTGCACTCATGACATCTGAGCGTGAACACAATCGCCATACTCGCCGTGTGGACGGCGGGTATATGGAAGTCGGGGACAGTCAGCGAGTAGCGCCATGGCTATCGATCATCACACCGGTCAAGGATGCGTTGACTGCACTAGAGCGCACCTGCGAGTCGCTGGCGAGCCAAGATCCTGCGGGCATCGAATGGTTGATCGTGGATAGCTCGACTGATGGCGATGAAGTTCCTTTGTTCATCCGTCAGCGTGCCGGAATTCCCGTGACGTACATCCACCAGGAACCACGAGGGATTTTTGCCGCAATGAATCGAGGCGTGACGGAATCGGCAGGCCACTACGTCTATTTCCTCAACGCCGGCGACACCCTCATGTCTTCCGAATCCCTCACCACGCTGCGGCACGCCCTCGCTGCGAACAACTCTCCGCCCTGGGCATACGCGGACGTTGAGATGGTGGACGATCAGGGAAGGAGTCTTGCGTCTGCGCCCTGGGATCATGCCGAAGAGCGGTCGCGGTTCTTCGCCCGCGGGTATTTTCCTTGCCACCAAGGAACGGTCGTGCGTGGGTCGGTCATTCGCAGCCTCGGCGGGTTCGATACGTCCTACGTCATCGGCGGCGACTACGACTTGTTTCTTCGCATCGACCGCTTGTATCCACCTACGCACTTGCCCTTCACGTTGGCCCGCTTCTCCCCCGGTGGCGCGTCATCCGAAAACTGGTTGACCGCGCTCCGAGAATTCCATCGCGCACGGCGACTGAGTTTGCGCCCATCCGGTTGGGCAGCAGCCCGCGAACGTGTCGACACTGCCTGGTTTGGTGGCAAGACGGCTCTCTATCACTCGCTCTGGGCACCCGGCAGGCCGTTACACCGGGCGGTTCGTCGAATCGGCCGCTGAGCCGTCTCGTCCAACACAGATTCGTGCTCCCTGGATATCGTGTGCTGGTGAGGGGATCCGAGGGCGAATGGATGCACCCCCTAGCTCGTGAGTTGTTTCCTTTTCCTCGAAGCTTGACCGGTGACGGCGTCCGTCAGACCTTGAGGGTCTTGGAGCGGGAGTTGCCTGGTCTCGTGATCCATGAGGTACCTAGCGGGACGGCTGCCTTCGACTGGGTCGTGCCCGATGAATGGAACGCACGCGCGGCGCGAATCACCGGGCCGGACGGGAAAGTGGTTGTCGATTTCAACGACAGCAATCTGC